>ERZ650311.97-NODE-97-length-54043-cov-36.120990_pt1 | contig 54043 bp, 72 predicted proteins | sample MGYA00376247_ERZ650311 | MGnify/ENA primary metagenome ERZ650311 (study PRJEB26733, sample SAMN07839324) | wastewater metagenome | biome: small river; feature: stream; material: water | place: USA: North Carolina | collected 2016-07-28 ... | reverse complement strand
GACCAGCGCGTCGCTGTCCGTCGAGGAGCGCGCCGCCGCCGACCGCCGACTGGACGAGATCGTCGAGGCCCGCCTGGTATGGATCCGCGGCTGGTCGCTGCTCGAGCGCGGCCAGGCCGTGCTGTGGGCGATCTCCGAGCACCTGTACGCCAGCGACAATGACGACATCGAGAGGCGCCCGCGGCCGGCCCACCTGGACCGCGGGCGCCCGGCCTGATCTGTGACGGATCACGAATCCGCGGCGGTGCAAAAACTAGTGGACCGCCGCGGACACTCGCTATATCCTTTGCACATGTCTGACGACGCACTCGATTTCGACCTGTTCCCCAGCAAGCCCGCGCCCGCTGCGGCCGGCGACACCGATCGCCGGATCGCGGACGAGGACAACATGCGCGACGGTCACCGCGGCGGCCTCTCGCGCGGACAGCAGACCCGCCGCAGGAATGCCGAGCGCGAGACTCGGAGATAGATCACAAGGCGGCGGGCGATCGAATGCCCGCCGCCTCCGACAGAGAACGGTCGGGCGCACCCGACAGATCGAAGATCACCATGACGAAGCTGTACCTGCTGAACACCACCATCATCACCACACCCGGCCTTACCTACACGTCAGAGACGATCTCTGTCGAGCAGGCCACCCGCAGGCTCGAGCACCACCGCGGCGAGGTCATCTCGGCGATCGGACACGAGGCGACCGCGCAGCTTGCCTCGCGGCTGTTCGGCCGCCCCATCCTGCAGTCGCGCATCGCCGCGGCGATGCTGCCCGGAGATCACGCGATCTGCATCAAGCTGAAGGGTCGCGCGCCGGAAGGCGCGATCCTCACGCTCGGCGAGCTCGACGCGATCGGATACGAGATCGTGCTGCTCGAGGCGCAGGACCCGGCGGTGCGGCGGGAGTCGTTCCGCCTGATCGAGCGGGCGGCGTACCTGCTCGGCGCCCCCGACGACACCGCCCCCGCCGAGGCCGAGCAGACCCCGGGCACGCGCCGCCGGGGCAACTTCCCGATGCAGGTCCACTATGTCGTGCGGCGTCCGCAGGCGCACGGCGGCACATACGTCGATGTGGCCCTCGACTGGGGCACTGAGGCGTGGAGCGTCGACGACATCAGCGCCGAGGAAGCGCGGAGCAGGTACACGGAGAGATCTCCGGCAGCCGCTTGATCCGCTGCGGATAACGAACGAAAGCGCCGCGCAGGCATCTTGCGCGGCGCTTTCGCGTGTGTATAATGGGGCGGTCCGGTCGTGATGACCGGCTCCACAGGAGACACCGATGCCCACCTTCGACCCCTACCTCGACGCCGACCTGCCCCACGACCCGCGCCCTTACCTCGGCCCGTGCGACTGCCACCTGCGCAGTTCGCGGGCGCTCGGCCGTCACGAGCACGGCGACTCGAGCCGCTCCTGCAACTCCCCGGACCCGCACTGCCACAAGTGCCACGGCGAGGGCGAGATCTTCGGGACGGTGACCGCGTGAGCGCCACCGACCGCTACCGCATCGCCGCGGTGATCGTGTGGAATAACGACGAAGATCGCCGGTATGACCTCGGAACAGCGCCATCGCGCCGCAAGGCGCGGCAGATCGGCTACCTCGACGGGTGCCGGTACTACCAGCTGAACTCGATCGCGCTCTTCCTGCTCGAGATCGTCGATACTCTCACCGGCGAGCGGGTTCGGGCGAGCGGCGCGGAGACCGAGGCCTACAAGCGGGCGCTGCTCAGGCCGACCATCGCCGATGTCGGCTACTGGTAGCCTGATCCGACACAGATCAAGCATGGAAAACGCCGCGCAAGACGATTGCGCGGCGCCATGGCGTCGGTATAATCCACCCGTCCCGCAGCGATGCGGGCTCCACAGGAGACCGACCCATGATCATCGCCACCATCCTTATCCCCCTCCACGACAACGCCGGGGTGACCTTTGCCCCGGCGCACCACACCGCGTTCGAGCTGCGCCTCGCCGATGTCTTCGGCGGGTTCACCCTCGTCCCCGGCGAGCACCACGGCGGGTGGATCCAGGACGCCCGGCTGTACGTCGACCGCACCCGGGCCTACCAGATCGGCGTCGACAACCTGCTCGGCCGCGCCGCCGACATCATCGCCGCCGCGGAGCACGCGGCGGACCACTACCGTCAGGAGGCGATCTTCGTCTCCTACCTCGGCAACGCCGAGATCATCCCCGCCCGCAAGGGCTAGCGACCCCGCCCCGCCCGGCCTCGGAATGAGGCCGGGCGGGTGCGGCGGTCGATGTCACCCGGAACATGTCCGAACGAACAGGAGAAGCCATGCCGCGCAAGATTCACTACACCACCCTGCTCGGGCTCCGCCTCGAGGTGCCCGTCACCGCCGAGCTCGAGCGCTACTACAATCGGATCCTCGCCGCCCCGTCCGGGGTCGACGCGGAGGCGCTGGCCTACGGCACCGTCGAGGGCGTCGTGCACCCGCTGACCCCCGTCGGCCGCAACCCGGACGGCCTGCCGATCTGGTCGGCGGAGACGCTCCGCGATCCACGCTGGCCGTATCTGCAGGACGCGGTCGCTCGCTGCCGTGCGGCGCACGGCGAGCTCGACGTCGGGTCGATCATGGCAGCGGCGACGTGGACCGTCGCGGAGGCGGCGCGGTCGCTGGGGGTCAGCGAGCAGACCGTGCGGCTGCTCGTCCGCGAGGGCGACCTGCCCGCGGTCGAGGTCGACGGGCGCCACCTGATCGATCGGCGCGTGGTCGAGGCGCACACGACGACCGGGACGCGGGCGGGGAAGACGGAGCGGGTGCCAGCGCTGTACGTCCGCGCCGGCACCATCGGCGCGGCGGACGTGCAGGTGTTCGTGATCGGCACGGACTGCCGCCCGATCAAGGGCGAGCTGCTCTCCAGCGTCGACGGCGTGGACGAACTCGTGTTCCCCGAGTGGCACGAGGCCGCCGTGCTGTTCGGCAAGGGCGACAAGTGCCGGGCGGTGCAGATCCGGCCGCATCACGGCCGGGCCGCCAGCAAGTTCGGCCTCGACGGCCTGGCCGTCGTCGGGAGGGTCGAGATCATCGACAAGTGGAACAACCGCGGCGAGGCCGTCGAGGCGTACAAGGTGTTCGTCGCGGCCTTCTCGGACGGGAAGGGGCGCCGCCGTGGGTGAGCGACGCATCACCCCCCAGGACCCGGAGATCGGCCGGGAGGCCCTCGCTGCGCTGCGAGCGGCGCGGGTCGGCCACGATCACGTCGACGTGCGGGCGCGGCTCGCCGAGCCGATCTTCCGCGAGGTGACCAGCGTGCTGCGCCAGCTCGGCGCGGAGTGGCACGCCGGCCGCAAGCTGTTCGTGTTCACCGCGAGCTGGCGCGCCGACGTGTTCGACGGCGTGCTGCGGACCGGCCACCGGCCGGAGACGTACCCGTTTCTGGTCGTGGCCCTGAAGCTGCCGGGACACCCCGAGTTCCTGTGCGTGCCCCATGGCGCGGGCGGGCTGCTCGAGGCCGGCCGGCGGTCGCTCGAGCGGGTCGTGCATCGCATCATCCGCGCGACCGAGGACGCGGGCGAGCCGAGCACGCTGGTGCACTTCGTCTGGCACGCCCGCGGGCAGATCACCGCATCGGCGTCGCTGGCGGGTGCGGCCGTCCGCGAGCCGACCCAGATCGAGATCGGGGTGTTCACGGCGAGGCGGGCAGCGCACCGGGCGAGCCGCGACCACGAGAGGAGCGGGCGCCCCGGTGTCAGCCTCGACGTCGGGATCGAGCTGTCGCGCCTGCTCGACGCCGGGCAGATCGAGGCCTTCGAGCGGCTCGCGGAGCGCCACCCGCGGTTTGCGAGGACGACATGCTGATCCAGGGCGTCGTCGCCGAGATCGGCGAGCAGGTCGGCCTCGACGGCCGGAGGTTCCCGGCGGTCGTCGTCGCGGTCGATGTTGACACCTGCCGACGCGCCGCGGCGATGCTGTCGCAGGCGGTCGAGATCTCCGTGTCCATGATCGATCACAGATCAAGCGCGCCGCGGCCGGCGGAAGCCTTCGCAGGCGAGCTTGACAGCAGCGCGCGCGCTGAACAGGATACATACTATGCCCGGTGACACTTCGAGCTACCTGCCCGCGGACGGAGCCGCCGACGTCGAGGACTTCGACACGGCGATCTCGGCGATCTGGCGCGACCGGCTGAACGGCAGCGTCTCGCCCGCGCAGGCGGTGCAGCTCGAGTGCGCCGTTCGGACATTGCGAGAGGAGTGGATCATGCGGCGGGGCGGGTAAAGCCGCCGCGCAGCGGGAGACCGCGGCGCAGCCGATCACACATCGATCAGTGATGCAGGGAGATTCATCACCGCGGGCGGGCAGTCGCATGCCCGGCCCGTGTTTACGGGGCGCGCCGGATGGCCGGCGCCCGGGTTCGAGGCCCACGCGTCCCGCGACCGCCACAGCGCGGCAGGAGCAGACCATGACCGACCAGACCACCACCACCCCGCCGCCGGCGGGCATCACCGTCCCCCGCAAGCCGATCGCCCTCGACCCCACGAAGGTTCACGAGGTCGTGCTGCTGCCGCTCGCGGAGATCCGCAAGGCGGCGCAGTTCGTCGCCGACGCGGAGGCGATCGTCGTCGACAGCATCGCCGCGCTGAAGACGGCGGACGAGCTCGCCAGCACGATCAAGGCGCTCGAGACCACCATCGACGCGAACATCGGCGAGCGGCTGAAGCCGATCAAAGAACTCATCGCGCAGCTCGAGGGTCAGGTGAAGGCCGTCACGAAGCCGCTCGAGGAGGCCCGTCGCGGCCTGGCCGCCCGCGTCGTCGAGGGCAAGGGCGTGCTCGGCTACGCCGAGACCACGCACTGCTATACGTCGACCGTGGACGAACTGCGCATCGTCGACGCCGACATGATCCCGCGGACGGTGACCGGCGTCGTCGACGGCAAGCCCGTCACGTTCACGCTGCTGAAGCCGGACGAGGCGGAGATCAAGCGCGCGATCAAGGCGAAGGTCCACGTCGACGGCGTGTACAAGGGCAAGAAAACGCAGATCGGCGTCCGGGGGGCGGCGTGAGCGAGGCCCACCCCGCCGGCTTTCCGCCGGCACTCTCGCGCGAGGCGCCCGGCCGCGAGCCGGTGCGCCTCGCGGCGTTGTCGCTGCTGTCCTCGCGGATCGCCGCATGCACCGCGTGCGATGCGAAGCGCCCCGCGAACCTGCGCGTCGTCGGCGAGGGGCCGACCGACGCACCGATCGTCATCATCGGCGAGGCCCCGGGTGCGGAGGAAGAGACGGCCGGGCGACCGTTCGTCGGCCAGTCAGGCCAGATGCTCGACTCGTGGCTCGCGTCCGCGGGCCTGATCCGCCAGCGCCTGCGGATCATGAACGCGATGGCCTGCCGGCCGTGCGAGCCGGGGGCGCGCCGGGGGACGTTGCGTAACCGGCAGCCGACGAAGTCGGAGAGCAAGAGCTGCCGCCCGCACGCGCTGGCCCACCTCGACCTGCTCGAGTCGCCCGGCGTGCTGGTGCTGGTCGGCGGGACGGCCCTCGCGCTGTTCAACCCGCGCCTGCGGATCGGCGAGGTCGTCTCGCCGGTGTGGAACGGCTACGGCAAGCCCGACGGCGAGTTCATGGCGCGGATGAACGGAATGCCGCCGCTGCCGCGGCCGTGGATCCGCCTGTTCGTCACCTGGCACCCCGCCGGCGTCATGCGGCTGCAGCGCGAGGACAAGACGAAGTTCGAGGCCGCGGTGCGGGCCTCCGTGGCGAGCTTGACCGCGGCGCGCCAGTATGTCGAAAAGCACATGCCCGAAAGGACAGGTCTCAGCCGTGGCTGAATCGACGATCGGGTGGCTCCACCCTCCGCCCGGCTACAAGCCGGCCCCCGCCGGCACGCCCGGCCTGCCGGGGTACACCGTCAACTTCTGGCACGGCTGCAGCAAGGTCGATGCCGGTTGCAAGAACTGCTACGCCGAGCGCCGCGCCGGCCGCAAGCTCCTGCCGCTGTGGCGCGAGCAGGCGGCGAAGGGCGGGCCGGTGTGGGGGCCGAACGCGCCGCGGCACATCCTGAATCGCGAGGCCACACGGAAGCTGCGGAACGACATCCGCCGATGGAATCGCGAGGCCGAGGCGGCGATGGAGCCGCGCCTCGTCTTCGCCAGCTCGCACTGCGACGTGCTCGAGGACGAGGGCCGCGAGGATGTCGCCGCGCAGCGCCGCGAGCTGATCGCGGCGATCGAGGAGAGCCGCTGGCTGCGGTGGCTGTTCCTGACGAAGCGGCCGGAGAACTTCGAGCGCCTGATCCCCGAGTGGCGCAAGGACGGCGCGCCGGGGCACGTGTGGTTCGGGATCTCGGCGAGCGACCAGAAGACGCTCGACGACAAGCTCGACGCGTGGGCGGCGGCGCGGGCCAAGTTCAAGTTCCTGTCGCTCGAGCCGCTGATCGGAGAGATCGATCTGCGCCGCGCCCTCGCGGTGCCCGGGATGGTCTGGGGGATCGTCGGCGGTGAGTCCGGCGCCCGCGCCAAGGTCCGGCCGTTCTATCTGCGGGCGGCGCGGCGGGCTGTTCACCAGCTCGCGGCCGCCGGCCGGGCGGCATTCGTGAAACAGCTCGGCGCCCGGGTGATCGGCGTCCCCGCCTGCCGCGGGTGCGAGAACGAGATGGACGAGGGCGACGTGTGCTCCGTCTGCGGCGATGTCGTCGAGGTCGCGCTTGCCGACATGGAGTCGGGCCTGCTGATCGAGGGGCGGGCGCCGGGCGACGGCAAGTCGCACCCCGAGGGCGCCTGGCAGCCGCGGCCGGGGACGGGGTTCGTGCGGGTGCTGCACCTACAGCACGAGAAGGGCGAGAACCCCGGCGAGTGGCCGCCAGACCTGCGGGTGCAGGAGTGGCCGACCGGAGCGTCGTACGTATGGGGGGGCGCGTGACCGCCGTCGCCGTCGTCCTTGCGCTACTCCTGCTCCTGCAGCGGGTCACCATCGGCCGCACCAGAGGCCAGCTCGCGGAGGCGAGGCGGGAGGTGTCCGAGGCGCGCCACGAGGCTGCCAGCCTGGCCGACCAGCTCGAGGGGGCCCGTCGACAACTCGCCGCAGCCGCCGCCCTGCCGGACCTCGCTCGCATGCTGGGAGCGAGTGTTCCACGTGAAACAACGGACGACGGCGAGGATATCGAAGTCGACGCGGGGGAGGAGTGACGCTCCGCAGCCGGAGGCCACCCCTGGAATGCTGCGGCGAGACCGTAGCGCCGGGGGTGGCCTGTTCGAATTGCGGCCGGGTGCCGGGGCGCTCCCGTGGGCCGCTGGCGCCGACGGGCGCTCTGGTGACCTCGACCTGGGTTGAGCGGCCAGAGGTTGTGGAGGCGGTCCGCGAGATGCGCCCGGTGCCGAAGCCAGCGCCGGCGGCCCCTCGACCTCGCCGCCGGCTTCGCCAGCGCAACGTCGAACGCCACGCCCACCGGCTCGCCAGCGACTTCGGACCGCTCGCCGACGCCGTCCGCGGCCTTCCGTGCTGCGTCGACGGGTGCCGGGGTCAGGCCGAGCCGGCACACGTGCGCAGCCGCGGGAGCCGACACGGCGCCTGGATCGAGGTCGACGGCGTGGAGGTCGGCAACATCGTGCCGTTGTGCAGGTCGCACCACACGGGCGGACCGGACATGCCGTCGAGGTGCGTTCAGCACAAGGCGGGGACGCGGGCCTTCGAGCGCGACAACCCGATCATGATCCGCCTGCCGGCCTGGCTTGGCCGGGTCGGACCACGCCGCGAGTTCGTGTCGTCGCTGGCGGAGATCGCTGCCGCGATCGGCGAGTGGTACAAGGCCGGTTGCCCTGGCGGGGACGACACGCCTTACTGACAAGCCGCGCGGCGCGGGTATAGTATGTGACCGCTGCGCCGACCTGCGCGGCTGACCGAAAAGACAGGAGACGAGGCTGTGTCCCAAGCCGACGACCCGACCCCAGACACGATCCTTCCCCGCAGACCGTCACGCCCGCGCCGCACACCTGACGCGATCGAGGCCGACCACGCCGCCGCCGCGGCAGCGTCGGCCGAGCAGCTGCAGCAACAACTCGACGAGCCGCGCCGCCGCCGTCGGGTGCCGAAGTCAGATCGCACGGTCTGCCTGAACAGCACGACGATCTGGACGACGGGCCCGCTGGCGAACCTGTCCGATCGCGCGAGGCTGCTGTGGCTGCGGCTCGCCACCGGCGAGTTCGTGACGCCGATCCCGGGCCTCGTGCTCGTGGACTCGAGCACGATCGCCGACCGGCTCGGATGGACCTCCGCCGCCGTCGAGCACATCGCCGCGACGATCCCCGCGACGATCATGCGGGCCGACTGGCGCGCGGGGGTGGTGTGGCTGCCCGACTGCATCGCGATGCAGCCGCCGAACAACTACAAGAACGTCCTCGGGTGGCGCGCGACCTGGGCAGCGCTGCCTGACACGCCGCTCGCCGACGACATCCACGACGACCTGCGGCTCCACTGCGCCGGCCGCGAGCCCGCCTTCGGCGTGGCGTTCGCCGAACTACCGCCGCCGCGGCCGCGTCCGGCGGTGCCTGTCCCCGCGGCGCAGCTCGAGGTCCACGGGACGCACATGATTCTGTCGGGGATCAGCGACTCGCCGCAGGACCGCCGCGCCCTGGTCGCGGCTCTTGCCCGACAGCTCGACGTCGAGGTTGTGCTTGCGCCGGCCGTCGAGCCGGTGCAGGCCGAGCCGTTGGCGCTCGCGGGCATGGAGACCTTCGTGGCGGTGCCGATCCCCGCCCCGCCAGCGCCGGGCAGCACGAAGCGCCTGCCGACCTGGCAGCGCACTCTTGACCGGTACAAGGCCGAGATCGAGGGGGTCATCGCGTACCAGCACGAGCGCCGGACCGCCGCGTTCGTCGAGCTCGCCCGGCGGGTGGCGACGCCGATCGATCTGGACAAGTGCCGGCGCCGCCTCGCCGAGCTGCTCATGGAGGGGCACACGATCGAGGAGTTCCGCACCGCGATCGATCGCATGTACGAGCGCGTCGGCGCCGCCGACACGCTGCCGGAGCGGGCCCTCGCAGCGCAGTGGTGGACGGCGGAGGCGTGGGCGGTGCGGCAGTTCAAGGCGACGTTGAAGCTCGACGTCGGGGCCGCGAAGCCGGCGGGGATCTCCGCGCTGGTGAAGCGGATCAACGCCGCGGCGCCGCCGGGGGCGGTGAAGCTGGCGCCGCTGTCCCGCGATGACACCCGCCACCTCGAGCACCTGCTATCCCTCGCCGGGCACGACGACGTGTCCGTGCTGGCGACCGTGACGGACTTCGCGGCCGTGGTGAAGGCGCAGGAGCTGTCGCTGTCGAGACGCTCGCTCGAGGTGGGGGAGGTGCGGCTGCTGAAGGCGTGGGGCCCGGATATCTTCCGCGTCGCGGCGTGGGGCGGGGTGCAGACCGCGGTCGAACGGCACGGCGCTGGCGAGACCGCGGTCGACTTGTTCGTGCGGGTTTCCAGGGCGCTGCAGGGCGAGCCTGCGCCGCGTGCGGTGAAGTCAGGTTGACAGACTACAGGTCAATGGCTACTCCCATCGCACGATGGATGCTCCCATGCCACCCACCCCCGCCGCCGTACACGCCAGCACCCCCGAGGTCTTGCTCGGTCGCTACCACACCCGCGACCTCGAGATCCGCGAGCTCAACCGCCGCCGCCTCGAGACGATCGAGAAGCTCACGGCCGCGCGCAAAGAACTGAAGCGGATCAAGAGCAAGGGCCCCGGCGAGGATCCGACCCCGGCCGATCGCCATGAATGGGAGGCGAAGATCGGCCGACAGTCCCTCGTGATCGAGGGGTTGGCGGCGGCGAAGGTGAGCGCCGAGCTGAACCTGAATCAAGCGATCGGGAACAGGCCGCTGCCGTTGTTCGGCTCACCGCCGGAGGACGTGGCCGAGGACTGCCTGCGGACCGGCATGACGCTGTTGCTCGAGCACGGCGTCGCGGTCGATGACATCCAGGACAAGATCAAGCTGTTGCTCGGGCCGATCGCGTACCGCTTCCGCGTCGACAACCCGCCGGAGGACGAGGCGGACGAAGCCGAGCAGCCGGACCTGTTCGGCTCCGGGACCGAGAAGCACGACCGCGGCGAGCGCGAGCGACAGCTCGCGTGGATGCTCCGCAGCAACTACCGACCGCCGCGCCCGTTCACCTGGCTCGAGGTCGTCGCGCACCTGTCCGACCTCGACCTCGACGCGGGGTGGCGATGGGCCGCCGCGCCGCACAAGCACGAGCGGCCCGCGGCCGTCGCAGCCGTGATCGACGGCAACGTCGAGGGCTTCGCCCGCGAGCCGGGCCTGCCGGAGACGCTCACGCTCACGGATGAGGCCCGCGCCCGGCTGCGCCTCGACATGACCGTCGAGATCAGCGACGCCGGCCACGTGGTGGTGCTTCCTGGGGGTGGCGAGCAGCCGCAGCAAGTCGGCCAGATCGAGGCGCCGCAGATGCAGATCCCGTCGTTCGTCGCGGCGCGGATGATCGCCGCGGCCGACCCGCGCTGGTCGGGCATCGTCCGCAGCGACTTCACCTGGAAGGGGCACGAGGTCGTGCCGGCGCGGGCGCCGAAGGCCCCGCCCGCCGAGCGAAACCCGGCGCTCGAGGACATCCCGGAGGCCAACATCCGCAAGGCCCTGAAGGACAACCACGGCGACCTGACCGCCGCCGGCGAGGATCTCGGGATCTCGCGCGACGCGCTGCGCCGCCGGGTCAAGAACTACGGGATCGACCTCGAGGAGTACCGGAAGTGATCGATCTTCTGCGCGAGGGCCCGGTGGCGATCCGTCGAGCCCGCGAGATCGTGTGGCTTCTGTCGGTCGTGTGGCTCGAGGCCGATCAGCGATACGTGAAGGGCTGGAGCGATGGCGCCGTGGCGCTGCACGGTCTCGGCGACATCGGGGCCGTCCGCGAGGTCGAGGCGCTGCGACGTGCGGCATTTGGCGCCGGTGAGGTGGCCACGCCGGCATTTCGTGGTGCCGCGGCGATCATGTTGACCGACCAGCATTTCGACGCGACGGCGGAGCAGGGGGCCCGCGATGCCGTGGTCGAGGCGCACGGCCAGGCCGCGCTGCTCGATCTGCAGGACCGCGGCGGTGCCCCGGCCGGCGGAGCATGGGAGGCGGACTGGAGCGACGACAGGGTGGCCGAGCTCGCCGGGGTTGCACCCGAGAGCGTCCGCGAGATCCGCGAGTCGCTGCGCTGGATCCCGCCGGAGGCGAGGCCGGAGGCGCGCCGGCAGCGACGGGTGCTGCTCCTGCCGCCGGAGCGCGACCCGCTGACTCGGGTGGTCCGCATGCTCACGCTGATCGATCCGCTGACCGGCGCGCCGTACACGGCCGAGGGCCTGCTCGACGTCGTGATCCACACCCGCCAGCTCGCGCCCCCGAAAACGCCGGCGGCCCGCCGGCGCGAGCTGGCGACAGTCGCGCTGGCGATGCGGGTCGGCTGGTTGCTGCTCGACGACTGGGGGCGCCTGCGCAACCCCGCGACGATCGCCACGATGGCGCCGGGGAAGTACGAGCGCGTCCTCGGGATCGTCGCCCGGCTCGGCCCCGAGGTCGCCGGTCGCGAGGGTCGACCGAGCCGGCTGACGCCGGAGGTAGTGGCGCGGGTCGAGGCTGCCGATCCGCGACGCTTCGATCGCCGCTCGATCTTCGCGTGGCTGCGCTCGTGGATCTGGAGCGGGGAGGGGCCGGCGAGCCTGCGCACGATCAAGGGCTGGAGCGCCGCCGGCAAGGCCGACGCGGAGGCGGGTCGTGACACGCTCGCGGCCCGCTTCGCCGCCGCCGTCGCCAGGCTGGTCGACAAGGCTCCGGCCGAGCCGATCTTGCCGTCCCGCGCCGAGCTGGTGCGGTACCACCACGCCACGCCGCAGCACGCCGCAGCCGCGCTGGCCTGCACCGTCGAGCAGATCGAAAAAGCACGAAGGGAGCACGCGAAAGTATGAGCACGTCAAAAAAGCGGGCCGGCGAGCTGACGCCGGCGGTCTACAGGTTTTTGTCGCAGCTCGTGCGCCCGCAGGAGCTCGGCGGCCACGGACTCGTCCGCGCCCCCGGCGGCGCCGAGTTCTACTTCACGCCGTCCGGCACCACTGGCACGCGCGTCACAAACAACGCGGTCCGCCTCCAGGTGATCACGCTGGTGGCGGGCTACATCGCCACGATCGACAAGGTCAGGGCGCGGATGCTGCTCCGCCAACACGACAAGGGCACGCTGCCGGAGGGCGTGTATGTGCACATGGACGGCAGGGTGACCGACAAGACGCAGAAGATCGGCGAGGTGATCCGGTCGGGCGCCGGGCGCGGGATGTCGGTCCGATGGTCGGCGGCGCTCGAGAACCACCCCGCGACCATCCCGGGGACATTCGAGAATCGGATCGACGCGGGCCGGGCGATCTGCAGGGCGCTCGGGTACACGCTGCCGGGCGAAGGCCTCGAGCCGGAGGGCAGGCAGCCATGATGCGCGGCACCACGATGATCACCGCCGGGTCGATGCACGCACACCTCGACTTCGGCGACGCGCTGCCGATGCTGGAGCGGCTCGGCCGCGAGACGGTCGATGTCGTCTTCGCCGACCCGCCGTACTTCCTGTCGGGCGGCGGGTCGACCTGCAAGGGCGGCAAGCGGGTGAGCGTCGACAAGGGCCGATGGGACGTGCCGCTCGGGCCGGAGGCCGAGCACGCCTTTGCGTGCCGCTGGATCTCGGCGGTCGCGCACGCGGTCAAGCCGTCGGGCTCGCTCTGGATCTCCGGCACGTCGCACTCGATCCGGCACGTGCACCGCGCCGCGGTCGACACCCTCGGGTGGCAGCTCCAGAACGAAGTCGTGTGGGTCAAGCCGAACCCGCCGCCGAATCTCGCGTGCCGCTACCTGACGCACTCGCACGAGACGATCCTGTGGTTGCGGAAGCCGGGCATGCGCCCCGGTGACATCCATTTCAACTACAAGGCTGCGCGCAGGGCCAACGGCAGCAGGCAGGTGCGCGACGTGTGGAGCGACATCCTGCCGCCGACCGCCGCCGAGAAGCTGCGGGCTGGAGCCGTGAAGCGCGGCGGGAAGCTGATCGGCAGCCATCCGACGCAGAAGCCGCTGGCGCTGCTCGAGCGCATCATGCTGATCGCGCTCCCGCGGGGCGGCGTGGTCGTCGACCCCTTCCTCGGCTCCGGGACCACGCTCGAGGCCGCCGGCCTGGCCGGTGCATCGCGCTTCTACGGCGCCGACACGACGGCCAGGTGGGTCAAGGTGGCGATGGCCCGCGGTCAGGGTCTCGACGACCTGCTCGCCGAGAGGGCCGCGAACGAGGCGCCGTCGCGGCGCAGGCGGAGGGCGGCATGAACGGCGACCAGCTCGGCCTGCTCGGCGACGCGGAGGCCGCCGCTGCGGCGACCATGCCGTCACCGGCGGGGCCGCTTCGGCCGAGCAGGCTGGTGCCGCCGTCGGACCTCGACCCCGATCAGTCGTGGCAGTCGTGCGGCCCGGCCGCACTGGCGGCGGCGCGAGGCTTCACGCTCGCCGCGGTCCGCCCGCGCCTGCCCCACGAGCGCGGGTACATGTCGCCGGAGGACATGCGCACCGCGGCGATCCGGTGCGGGTTCACCGTCGAGGAGAAGCGCCACGCCTGGCCGGCATTCGGCCTCGCGCTGATCGTGTTCGACGGGCCGTGGATGCAGCCGGGCCTCCCCGCCGGCGCCATGATGCGGATGGCGCACTGGGTGGCGGTCGACCGCCACGGCGGACTCGCGGGCGGGGATCTCTACGACGTGAACTACGGCAAGGTGATTTTTTTCGAGGCGTGGCTCCACACCGCCGCCGACCTCGCCCGCCAGCTCGATCGAAAGGCGACGGGCGGCTGGTCGGTCCGGATCGGTCTGGAGATCACCGATCGGTCACAGATCGGGCGCACATGATGCCGGCCGCACCGGGACCGACCTCGGCCACGCTGGTCGGCATGGATACGCCACGCAAACCCGATACCGCCGCGCCCGCGGCTCCCGCCCGCTCCGCCCCGCAGCCCTCGGACCCGCCTCCGACCGCGCCGAAGCCCGATGTCGTCGAGCACCCGCGCGAGTCGGATCCGCCGCGCCCGGCGGCGCAGCCGGGTCGCTGATCTCTGATCGATCAGGTACGGCCGCAGGTGTCGCGCGCAGCGGCCTTGCGGCCGCCGGTATAGTCGCTAACCTGCGCGCATGATCGCCGTCGAGACGCTGGTGATGCTGCGCGGCCGGCAGCCGCGACACGGGTTCGAGGTCACGGTGCACGATCCCGAGGCGGGCGAGTGGTCGCTGACGATCGACGGCGGAGAGCCGATCTCGATCGCAGGCGTGACGGCAGGGGCGGTCGTCACGATCACGGAGACCGGCGCCGAGCCGCCGCGGGAGCCGGATCCGCGGCTGCCGTTCCGGCACTCGTATGCGAGCGTCGACCCGAAGACGGTGCGGCTGTTCGCGCCGGGTCGCTCCTGGGGCATGACCCGCGCGGGTGCCCGGTGATGCAGGTCGAACGAATCCCCCTGCCGGTCGACGACCGCGGCCGGCGAGACGAGGCGGCGTGGCTGCGGCTGCGCGAGGCGGACTACACCGCGTCCGAGGTCGGCGCGCTGTGGGGCGTCAGCCTCCGGAAATCCGAGCTCGCGGTGTATCTGGCGAAGGCCGGGCACAGGGCCAAGGTCAGCGACCCGCGGTACCGCCGCCGCGGGCACGTGCTCGAGCCGGTCGTCGCCGACCGCCTCGCCGACAAGTTCCCCGGAGCCGTCGTCGCCGCGGCGACCGTGTACCTGCGCGGGCGGGACCCGGACGATCCGCACATGCGAGTCGGGGCGACCAAGGACTACGACCTGATTCGGACGGGCCGGCGAACGGTGCTCGAGATCAAGACGGTGGCCGAGGACTGGTTCAATCGGCACTGGCGGCGGGGCCGCGACATCCGTCCCCCGGACGAGGTCGTGTGGCAGGTGCGGACGCAGGCGATGCTCGACGACTCCGACGACGGCCTGATCGCTGTGCAGGTGCTGAACGCCCGCGAGGATCTGTACCTGTTCGCGGTCCCCCGGGACGCCCGTCACGAGCTGGAGATCCAGCGTCGCGTGTCCGCCTTCTGGCAGCGCTTCGCGGCGGGCAAGTGGCCGCGGATGCAGTACGGCCGCGAAGCCAAGGCCCTCGACATGCTGCCGCGCGTCGCCGCGGCCGTGCCGCCGCTGGTCGACGACGGCCTGGCCGAGCTGGCCGACCAGCACACCCGCTTGACCCGCTCCGTCGCCGATGCGGAGCGAGAGCTGAAAGCGATCGAGGACAAGATCCGCGAGCGCATGTTGACCCACGCCGCCGTGCGCCTGCCCGACGCTCGGCTGATCACCGCGAAGTCCAGCGGGCGCAGACGAGTGAGGATTCGATGACCAGCGACCTTGTCCCGAAATCGATCGCGGAGATCGAGCGGCTCGCCGCCATCTACGCAAGCTCCAGCCTCGTGACCCCTGACGAACGCGAGGCCGCCGGCAAGCGGGCGCACGCGATGGGGGTGCAGGTCGCCGACGCGATCCGCGGCGATCTGTTCGTCCGCCTGCTCGCAGGCGCATCTCGCGGCCTCGACCCGTCGACCTCGCTGTCGTACTTCGCTATCTACGGAGGCGCCGTCAGGGCCACCCGCGAGGCTCCGCTGGCGCTGGTCAGGGCGCACATCGCCGAGATGGACGAGCGCCTGCTGACCTTCTACGAACTGCAGATGCTGGAGCGGATCTCCATCGGATACCCCGAAGATGATCCGGATCGGGCCTCGGATCGGCAGGATCTCGAGCGCCGCCGGTATAACTGGCGCGCGCACGGGGCCGATGACGGCGTGGGCGCGGAGGCCAGCACGCTGGCCAAACTCCACACGCTGCAGGTCCGGGTCGTGGAGCGCCTCCGCCTGCTCGAGGCCGCTGGCCGCGACGACGACGCGGCGTTCAAGGCGGCGGTGTGCGCCGTCCGCCGCCGCGGCGAGGGCACCTGGCACGTCCGGATCTTCGATCTCGACATGGCCGCCGAGCGGGGCCTGTGCGACAACCCCGAGAACGAGTGGTGGCAGAGGTGGCAGGACGACGCGCTGAAGTACCAGGCCCGCCAGCCGCTCCTGCGCACCGTGTTCCCCGATCTCCTCGGGAACGTGCCGATCGACGACGATGTGCGCGTGGCTCCGGCCTCGCCGGTCAGCTCGACGGCGCCGGGGACCGCGGAAGCTGCCGGCCCGCCGGACGTGCAAGAGGGCGTGACGCGGGTATAGTGTCGGCCGTGAAGCCCGACGACCGGAACCCGAACAAGATCCCCGACACCGTCAACGCGCCGCCGCCGGGGCCGGCGCAGCCGGTGGTGAAGCCGGGGCCGAAGCCGGATGTGCCGGCGCGGCCCCCGTTCGACCGCGGCGACGGGGTGTCGCCGGTGCGGAGGCAGGGATGAGCCGTCGGGTCCGCAAGGTCTGGAGCAGCCTCGCCGCCCTCGGCTTCCCTGGCTACCAGATCAGCAACTACGCCGAGATCCGCGAGGAAGGGAAGCGACGGGCGCGGGCGACGAACGCCGCCGGCGCGCTGAACCTCGTGGACAGCGACGGGGTGAAGCGCTGCCGGGCGGTCGGGAAACTGTGCCGCCTGGTGCACGGAGACGACGCCCCGGGCGCGACGCAGCCCCGCGAGAAGCTGTCCGACCCGCAGGTCCGGGAGATCCTGACCAGCTCGGATGCCCCGACCGTCCTCGCCGCCCGCTTCGGCGTCTCGCCCTCGACCATCAAGGCGGCCCGCGCGCGCCGGACCCACACCGACGTCGAGGTCGAGGGGCGCGCGCAGTACACCCAGGACCGCCACGCCTTCGGCCAGGCCGCCGCCGCTTGACATCCTCACCCGCGCCCCGTCAGGCTGTGCGCGGGTGAACGGGACGCGGATCGACCAGCTTCGGCGCAGCGCGGCGCAGGACAGCAAGCGCCTGGTGCGGTACTTCCGCGTCACCGTCGACGCGTCGACGAACGCGACGCAGCGGGCGGACGGGTCCTGGGAGTTCGACGGAGTGGCGACCCGCGGCGACGCGGTGTTCGATTACTCGACCGACGCCGGGCAGGAGTGGAAAGAGTTTCGCCCGCTCGACGAAGTCTTCTCGCCGAACTCGATCGCGTCGCTCGAGGGCGCCGCGATCACGGACGATCACCCGGCCAACTTCGTCGACATCTACAACGCCCGCGAGCTCGGCCGCGGCCACGTGATGAAGGCGTGGCAGGACGGCAACCTGATGCGCGTGCGGGTGCTCGTGCGGGACGCCGAGCTTCTGCAGAAGATCCGCGACGGCAAGGTGGAGCTGTCCTGCGGGTACTCGGCCGTCGTCGTCCCCGGCGACGGCGTGCACCCGACGGAGGGGCCGTACCAGGCCAAGCAGACGCAGATCGTCCACAATCACCTCGCCGTCGTCGACGCTGCCCGCGCCGGCCCGGTGGCGAGGCTCGCAGTTCCGCCGATGCCGCCGCCCGCGGCACCCGGCGCCGATAGCAAGGGCAAGCCCGCCGCGGGCGACAGCAAGGGGAAGCGCGACACCATGGACAAGATCGTGATCAACGGGGTGGAGTGGCCGGTCGACCCGGCCGCGACCTCCATCCCCGGGCCGGTCGGCGAGTACATCAACAGCCTCACGACCCAACTCACCACCCAGGCGACGCAGATCGCCGAGCTGCAGAAGGCGAGCGGGACGGGTCAGCCCGCCGGCGCCGGTGCGGCCGGCGGAGCGCCGCCCCCGAACCAGCCCGCCGCCGGCGGGGCCCCGGCCGGCGACGGCAAGGGGAAGGACAAGGACAAGAACCCCGACGACAAGGACAAGGACGGCGCCGGGGGGAAGGGCGACAGCAAGATGACGATGGACGAGGCCTCGATCCAGAAGATCGTCGACGACCGGATGAAGGCCAACCAGGCCGACGCGGACACCCGCGCCAAGCACGTCGCCGACGCGATGCACTTCCTGCCCGCCGGGTACGACATCACCGGCAAGCCGACCGCGCGCATCCTCGCCGACGCGCTGACCGCGTTCGACAAGGACTACAAGGCCAAGGCCGACGCCATGGCCACCGCCAACAACGTCGCCGGTCTCGCCGCCGTGCTCGAGGTCCGCCTGGCCGACGCCGGCCGGGTGTTCACCGCGCGGACCGGCAAGCTGCTCGGGGACGCGGGCGCCGACAAGACGATCGACCGCGCCGGCGCGGCCCGCCAGCGCATGAACGACAAGCGCCAGGGCAAGGTGACCCCGGCGCCGCAGCAGCCGCAGCTCGCGGCAGGGGGAGCAAATAAGCCATGATCACGGCGTATCCATTCGAGCAAGAGGAACCGCTCGCCGGCACCGTCGACGGGCCGCACGACCCCACCCTCGACGTCGCCCGCACGAACCCGGCGGTCGCACAGGAGGGGACGCTCACCGTCGGCGGCACCGCCTCGGACGGTCTCTACCAGGCGAAGTTCTACCACCCGGACGAGCCCGACAATCCGATCGTGGCCGAGTTCACCCGCGCCGCCGGCGAGACGAACGCGCAGATCGCTGCGGCGCTGGCGGCCGACGCGGTGAAAAAGCTGATCCTGAAGGCCGCCGTGACGGTCGTCGGCGCGGTGATCACCGTCAAGTTCGCCAACTCGCTCGTGACGTACACCGTCACCACCTCGGCCCCGGGCCTCGGCACGCTCGTGTGGGCGCAGACCGTCGCCGCCGGCGGCTCGCTGATCCCGTTCGGGCGCTTCGTCGTCGGCGGCGGGGACGGGATCACCGCCAAGCTGCCGGCCGCGGCCTCGACCGTCGGCAAGGTGCTGGGCGTCGTCCAGCGCTCGCTGCAGGTGCAGCAGAACCCCGACCAGACCGGCGAGGACGGCTACGGGCCCGGCCGCGAGATGGCCATTCTCGGCAGCGGCCACATCCGCGTCGAGGTCGAGGAAGACATCGCGCCCGGCGACACCCCGTACATGCGGATCATCGCCAACGGGAACAAGACGAAGCTCGGGATCGTCGGCAAGTCCGCGGACGGCGGCAACTGCATCGACATCAGCTCGATCTGCTCGATCGACGTGGGCGCCAAGACGGGGCGGCGCGCGCGGCTCATGATCCACATCCCCCTGAAGGCCGCGTGAGCGGAGGAGAGGACAGCACGCAGCCATGATGAATCTTCAACACCTGGCCAACATGGGCCGAATCGGCGACGCCGCCATGTACTCGCTCGCCCACGGCGCGGACATCATGCGCGAGTGCGCCGCGTTGTCGGCGGACGGGGAGATGCGGGTGATCGACCGCATCACCGATTCGATGCAGTCGCACGCCTGCATGGATCGCAGCCTCCGCGGCGACATGCCGAACATTCCGATCTTCGCGCAGGCGCTCGAGCACATCTTCGAGAAGGTCTACGAGACCGAGTTCAACAACCTGCCGATGGCCAACGGCGAGATCCTGCCGCACGACAACTCCGTGCCGAACACGGCGGAGACCTGGAAGTACCGCACGATCGTGTCGCAGGGCACCGCCCGCTTCGGCAACGTCGAGGCCTACGGGTCGATCCCGATGGTCTCGATCGGGGGCCGCGAGTTCTCCGGGAACGTCGCCGCCGTGCTGAACGGCTTCGGCTATTCGATCCAGGAAATGCGCAACATGGCCGCGGTCGGCGGCGAGCTCGAGGCCATGTACCCGAAGGCGGCGAAGCGGGCGCACGACGAACTGTTCGAGCGGGTCGCGTGGTGGGGCGACAAGATCCACCACCTCCACGGGTTCCTGACGCACCCGAACATGCCGGTGGTGTACGCGCCGGTCGGCAGCGGCAACAGCACGAAGTGGAAGGATAAGACCTTCGACGAAGTGTTCGCGGACATCGTGTACCTGGCCACGGCGGCCAGCGACCGCACCTACGGGCGCGCGGTGACGACGATGATTCTGATCCCGCGCGACGTGCACACGCTCATGCTGACGCTGCGGATCGAGAACACGGGGGAGACGCTATGGATGCACATCCAGAACAACTTCTCCGGCGACATCGGCGGACTGCCCAAAGTCGAGTTCAAGATCGTCGACCAGCTCAACGCGAAGCACCCGTGGAACCCGCTCGGCGTGGGCATCGCCTGCGCGATCGTCGTCGACAAGGACTCGGGCTCCCTGATCGTCCCGCAGGAGTTCGAGATGTTCGATCCGCGCTGGGAGGGGCTCCGCTGGATCACCCCGTGCCACAGCCGGCTCGGGGGCGCCCGCGTCCCCCGCCCGTACGAGTACACTGTGATGCCCGGCGTCTCCTGATCGGGGCGTCAGAAGAGAGCGACCATGTCCGAGGAACAGACCAAAACCGCCGACAAGTCCCCGAAGCCCGGCAAGGGCGAGGGGGGCGCGCCGGCGGTGTCCACAGATTCCAAGCTGCCGGCGATCTTCGTTCTCACCCGCGAGGGCGAGACGGGCTTCCCCGTCGGCGAGTACGCGAGCGTCAAGGACAAGCACGGCAGCACCGGCCACAACTTCCGCACCGTGCGGCTGCAGCCGGGGCTCAACATCTGCGACAAGCTGATCATCGATCAGGGCCGCGAGGCCCTGAGCGCCAAGGTCTGGGAGCAGCTCCAGAAGCACCCCGACTGGGAGCGGGCGACCGCGAATGGCCGGATCGTCGTCTACGATTCGCGCAGCAGGATCCCGCGCGGGGATCGGATCGCGTACGTGAAGCTGACGGTCGACTGGCTGGTGCTCGAGGCGTGGGCCGCGGCCGAGGACGACAAGAACGTCAAGGTCGCGCTGCGGGAGCACATGGAGATGCTGAAGACGCAGGGCCGCAGCACGGACGACACCCACGCGCCCGACGTGCCGGAGAGGCCGGGCCTCGAGGCCACCTTCTGATCGGACGCCGATGAATGCCCGACGCGAACGACGACTTTCTTCTGGCCATGGCACCTGGGCTCGCAAAGCCCCAGGTGATCGAGGTCAGGATCAAGGCGCCGCTCGACGGGGATTACGAGCTGCAAATCGGACCGGCGGAGGACTACGACCCGATCCTGTACTCGGCGAACGGGGCGACGGCGGAGCAGATCCGCGACGCGATGTTCGATCAGATCGTATCGCCGACGTACGATCCGTTTACCGCATGGAAGCTGGTCACGGACAGGTTCAGGGTGAAGGGGTCGCCGGGCGACGCGTTCCCGTTCTCGCTGATCTCGCCGAACGGAACGGCCAGCGCCACGGTGGTGCAGAAGCAAGCGGCCTCGGGGGCGACCACGGCCATGCGCCAGATCTATCTGGCGTTGGCGATCAAGCTGATCGACCCGGTGGTGTATCGCGACGTGACGCAAGAGGCCCAGGCCTGGCTCGCCGCCTACTTCTGCGAGCAGGCCCTGCTCGCACAACTCGCCGCCGAGAACATGTCGGCGGCGCAGGCAGGCGGAGGGCAGGGGGTATCGAGCGTCTCGCTGGCGGTCGCGTCCGTGTCGTTCGGCGGCACCATGCCGACCGCGTCCGAGCTGGCAGGCTCGAGCATGTACGGCGCTCCGCTGCTCCTGCTCATGGAGGCCCGCAAGTACGGGCCGATCTGGAGCTGACGATGAAGTCCGGCCTGACCATCACGGAGGACAAGAACGATCTGCCGCGCGTGATCGCGGATCTGACCGTGCTGCGCCACGCCGATGTGTCGATCGGGTGGCCTGGGGAGGGACCCAAGAACAACCGCCGCGAGGGCGACGCGACGAACGCAGAGATCGCCGCGGCGCATGAGTTCGGGACCGACTCGATCGACCGCCGCCCCTTCCTCGCGCCGGCCATCGACAAGAACCGGGACGACTTGATCGCGGTGCAGGGCGAAGCCCTCGGCCGCGTGATCGACGGGACGCTATCGCCGGAGGATGCGATGGCGCTGGTCGGCGAGGCGGGGGTCGCGGCGGTCAAGGCCGAGATCGTCGGCGGGCAGCACCCGCCGGCGCTGAAGCCGGCGACGATCCGAGCGAAGGGCTCGAGCAAGCCACTGGTCGACACCGGCCAAATGCTCAACTCGTGCACGTATCAGGTCGATCTGACGGGAGGGACGGGTGCCTAACATCGACCTGTCCGTGCTGCAGGCGAAGTGCGTACGGCTGTTCGCGGACGGGCAACCGGGGGCGGACTGGACGCGCCTTCGCCAGACCGGGCCGACGACTCGCAACGCCGCCGGCGGCGCCGTCACGCCCGCGGCGGAGGAGATGCCGTTTCGGGCATTCGTGGACGAGGGCGGGGGCAGATCGGTGAACAAGCAGCCGCAGGAACAAGGCGACCAGAAAGACGGGACGATCACGCTGTATTGCTGCCAGACGCAGGTGGTCAACGGCCTCGACGAAGAGATCGACTTCACCGCATCGGACGAGGAAGCGCAGGTGCTCGGCGACATTGTGCGGCGTGAGCCGACCGAGGCGGAGCTGGAAGCGGACCCCCAGGCCGAGGGCGAGCGGTACGAGGTGCTGGGGGCGACGCTCTGGCGCCCCGGTGGATACTGGGCAGTCGTCGCACAGCAGGTGATCGGTGGCTAACCCCATGATCGGCGAGGTCGCCATGTGGACCGCCCTGAAGGCGTACGTGGTCGCGGCCTCGGAGGCAGCCGCCGGCCAGGGCGAGATACCGGCCGGCATCGCCGCCGCATTCGTGTATCGCAAGCTGCAGAACGCCCCCGAGGTCCGAGGCACCCCGGCGAGCATGCGGCTCTGGTCGACGACGGGCGCGAACGCCCTGTCGGCCAGCATGTGCAAAAAGCGCGAGCTGCTCGCCGAGCGCTGGCGCCTGCATGTGGTCGAGGCACAGGCCGGGGGCATCTACGGCGGGAGCATCCTCGACGTCCCGTACAGCTACACCGGCCAGCTCGGCGACGACATCGACGCGATCCGCGCCGGTCTGATCGCCGATCTCCCGCCGTCCGTCGTCGGCGCAACCGACGGCGTCTCGGACATCATCGTGACGGCGCAGACGCCCGGCCAGCCGCTGGCCTTGACCGCCGGCCCCGTCGACCTCCTGACAGCCGTCAGGACCCGTCAGACGGCCCGTGAACTCGCCTGGTGCGCCGGGGAGATCACGGTCGAGTTCGAGGTCGTCGTCGAGCTGCCACGCGACGACCCCGACAGCGTTCCGTCGGCGATGACCTACCTGCAGGCGATCGTCGGCAAGCTGGCCCACGGTTTCGGCCCCGCGGCCGCCCTGGCCGATGCCGGGCTTGCCTTCATGCGGTACGCGATGCGCCCCCAGCCGCTCGACGGCCTCGACCGGGCGCAGGTCCGGGGGCGCGCCCGCGCCGACATCGTTTTCTCGCTCGACGTCGGGTCTCGACTCGAGTTCGATCGCGTCGCGGAAGTCGCGTCGCCAACCATCACGACGGAGGTCTGAGTCATGGGCGGTGGGTACCCCCCGGTAATCGTCAACGTCAGCAACAACCCCTTCGTCCCGCTGGTCGAGTCCTTCGGGGTGCCGATCATCATCGGCACCGTGACCACGGAGCAGGCGACGGCGTGGGCGTTGCTCGACACGCCGCGCACGCTCGAGGTGTCGCCGAACAACTACAAGGCGGCGCTGGCCTCGATCAAGATGACGGCCGCCGACGCGCACTGGAAGCACGTCGAGCAGATCTTCGCGCAGCGACCGCCCGGGCCGCGGGTGACGAAGGTGATCCTCGGCCGCCGGCTGACCCCGACCGCCAAGGTCGTGCGAGTCACGGTCGGAGGCACGACCGACGGCAACTACTCGATCCAGGTCGACGCCGACGATCCGCTCGTGTACGCCGCGGCCGGCAAGACGGCAGCCGAGATCCGCGACGCGCTGCTCGCCCTGTTCGCCGGCCACCCCACGGTGTCGGCGGCGACGCAGGGGGCCGCGTCGATCGACTTCACCGCCGTCGAGGCCGGGTACGACTTCACCCTGACCCTCGCGTCGCCGGGCGGCATCCTGACGCAGACGACGCAGACGCCGAACGTCGGGCCCGGCGAGGATCTGACGGCGCTGCGGGCCGAGAACTCGGACTGGTTCGACATCCTGGAGACCTCGCACAGCAAGGGCATGATCCTCGAGGTCGCCAAGTGGGCGCAGACGAACCAGTCGCACGCGTGGATGGAGACGAACGACGCGGCGGTCAAGGCGAACACCGCCGGCAACGTCGCCGCCATGCTCCGGGCGCTCGGCCTCACGGAGACCTCGATCCGCTATCACCACACCGGCGCGCAGCTTTTCACTGCCGGGCTGTTCGGCCACGTCGGGGCGTTCCTTCCGGGCCAGATTCAGGTCTCGCACCGCAAGCTGGTCGGCGTCACCCCCAAGAACTACGGAGCGGAGGCCGGCGTCACGACGAACTTCTCGACGAACAACGTCGGGTACTACGACGCCCGCGGCGGCGGGACGACGCTTTACAACTACGTCTGCGCCGATGGGCGCTTCATCGAGTCCGAGCGGAACAAGTGGGTCGTCAAGTCCCGCGCCGAGTTCTCGATCACGGTCGGACTGCAGAACAACAACATCACCGCGTACACGGACGACGAAGGCGTGGTCGCGGTGCGGTCGTGGGTCACGGACGCGTTGAACCAGCTCGCCACCGGCGGGGGCACCGGATACATCATCCGCAACTCGATCGTGATCACGACGACGCCGATCGCGGATCAGCAGCCGAACGACCAGGCCAAGCTGAAGATCGGCGGGGTCAACGTGTCCGCGCGGGTGCGGATCGGGACGAACGAGGTCGAGGTCAACATCTTCCTGTCGATCATCGAGCCGTAATAGGAGGGATCTGTGGCGACTCCAAAAAACAACCACCTCGACCCGCGCAAGAAAAAGCTGGTGATCGCCGGCGTTCCGATCTCCGTGTCCGGGGGCCTGCAGGACGGCGACGCCGTGGTGATGACTCCCGGCGGACCGCGCCGGGTGCTCGTGCGGGGCATCTACGGCGAGAGCGTCTGGATCAAGCAGAACAACGACGGGCACTGGACGATCTCCGTCAACACCATGGAGATCTCCGAACTGAACACGATCCTCCACGCGGCGCAGCTCGGCGACTTGAAACTGCCGGTGCTGTACGAGGACGGATTCGGCACCGTGTTCTCGGGCAACTGCATGGTGATGACCGACCCGGAGATGAAGATCAGCAACACGCTGGTGCCGCACATCTACGTCCTCGAGTCGGGCGACTTCACCGGGTCGATCGTCGGGCGCGTGGTGTAAATGCTCGGGATCCGCAACTTCCTGACGGGGAAACAGGGGGTCGGCGAACCACCGTCGGCCGCCCGTCAGGGCGCGAGCATGCCGGAGAAGCGCTGGATCAACGCGGGGCAGTACACGGTCCGCGCGCTGTGGCCCATGGACGCGATGAAACTGCAGTTTCAGCTCGCGTCCATGTTTGGCGAGCAGGTGGTGATCGGGGCGTTCGACTTGATGCTGCTCGCGGCGCATGCGGACGAACCGCAGGGGGTCGACTTCCGCGGCCTGTGGGGCACGCTGCGGGCTGCTGCGGCCGGCACGGCGCCGATGCGCCCGGGCCTGATCCGCGACGCCGTGGGCGACACGTGGAGGGCCGCCATCAAGCGGTTTTACGACCTCATGCCAGAGGAGCGCGAGATGCGGTTGCCGGAGTTCATCGCCGGCGCCCGGCCCTACCTCGAGGCGATCGGGCCGATGCTCCGGGCGATCGACGCCGACGCGGCGATGGACATTATCCGCCACATGCTGATCGTCAAGCACGCGGGCGGATCGGGTCTGTACGTCTACGATCAGCCGTGCGTCGACGATTCGATGATCAACGCGATGGTGCCGGATCAGCACCTGCCGACCCTCGCGTTCGCGGCGCTGTTATTCAACCTACGCCCTTTTATGGAGGCCGGAGGTACTACAGCCCCCTCCCCCGGCCCCCCAGCGGGCGACCACAAGTCTACGGCCCCAACACAATCCAAGCGTGGCGGTACCACCGCCTCGTCTACGAACACAAATGGCCGCCGGAGGTCGTGAATCGCATGTCCCTCTCGGAGATCCTCGACGCGAACGAGTCGATCGACGTGATGCACGACGTGCTGTCACCGCCCGAGCCGCCGAAGCCGACGGGGGGCGGGTGACATGTACATCCGATCCCTGCTCGCCCGCCTCGGGGTAGAGACCGACACGAAGCCGATCGAGGAGTTCGACGACGCGATCGACGGCGCGAAGGAAGGCATGGAGGAAGCCGGCGACAGCGCCGGCGGCCTCATGGGCCGGCTCGCCAACCTGAACCAGGCCTGGGAGCTGGTCTCCAAGGTGGCGATGACCGTCGGGTCCGTGGTGAAGGACCTGACGATCGCCGTTGCCGAGCACGGGGCCGCCGTGGCCGACGCTGCCTCGCAGGTCGGCCTCGGGACGACAGCGCTGCAGCGCCTGCAGTACGCCGGCGAGATGACCGGCAGTTCGGCGGAGACGGTCACGAAGGTTTTGCAGGAGCAGGGGAAGCTCATGCGCGAGACAGCGCAGAACGGCGCGACCCCCTTCGGCAAGGCGCTCGAGGAGATCGGCCTGAAGCTGTCGACCCTCGAGAACATGTCGGCCGACGACCGGATCGGGAAGATCGGCGAGGCCCTCGGCCGGGTCGAGGACAAGGGCCGGCAGGCGGCGCTGTCGTTGGCCTTGTTCGGCGGGGAGGGTCCGAAGGTGCTGGCGCTGGCGCTCGAGGGGCGCGACGGGATCCGCCAGCTCGGAGACGAGGCGGAGCGCCTGGGGTTCGTGCTCGGCGAGGACGTGGTCGAGGCCGGCGCCGCCCTTGACGACCAGCTGGTGCAGCTCGGGGTGATCGTCAACGGGATCAAGACGGACATCGGCGCCGCGCTGCTCCCTACGATCTCCGAGCTGGTGACGGAGCTGTCCGGCTGGATCAAGGAAAACAAGGCCCTGATCGCCGAGAACGTGAAGGGCTTTATCGAGGGGGTCATCGCCGCCGGCCAGGCGCTGGTGCCGATCATCAAGACGGCGATCGATGTGATCGGTGGGTTCGTCGGCGTGCTCGGCGGAGCCGAGAAGGTGGTCCCCCCGCTGATCGCCGGCCTGGGGGCCCTGAAGATCGCCCTGATGGCCTGCCTGGGCCCGTGGGGGCTGGTCGCCGCTGCAGCCGTCGCCGCCGGCGTGGCGATCGTCGGAGCCATGAAGGACAGCGAGAACTCGATCCTCGCCACGGAGCGCGCTGCGAAGCGCCTGCAGGAGACGCTGGATTTTGAGGAGCAGCTCAAAGGCAAGTCGGCGAAAGAGCTAAAGGGCATGCTCGACGAGCTCGAGTCGAAGGAAAAAAAACTCGCCACGATCCAGGAGGACGTGCGCGGGCTGTCGCCGAAGCGGATCAAGGAACTCGAGGCGGAGCGGGCGAAGGATCAGGAGGAGATCCGCAAGCGCAAGGACATCATCGGCAAGGCGATCGGCAAGCAGGTCGCGCAAGAGGTCAAGGAAGCGAACAGCGGATTTACCACCGTCTACGACGCGCAGACCGGATCCGGTCTGCGCGTCGTGACGACCGAGGAAGCGGGGCAGATCAAGGAAGGTGAGAAAATCTCCGCTGGGATCGAGCTCGACGTGTTGCGCAAACGCAGGAAGAAAAGCCAGGCGGACCTCGAACGAATCGCCGAGCTCGAGGGGCAGTTCCCAGATCTGGTCAAGAAAGGCGGCGGGGGCGGCGGCAAGGGCAAGGCCGCCGCTGGCCCCAAGCAGAAGACGGCGGACGAGCTCGTGCTGGCGGCCAGCGGCCGCGACATTGGCGGGGTGCTCGGGGCGACGGCGGCGCCGGGGACGGGGACGACGGTGAACAACGTCACCGTGTACTTCCAGCCGAACAACCAGATCGGCCCGATCTCCGTGCCAGCATACGAGGCCGCGAACGCGACCATGTACGGGCAGACGATCGGGACGCAGGTGGTCGACAAGCTCGATCAGCAGAACCAGGAGCTGGCGACGATGCTCACCGGCTCCGTGAGGAGCGGCCGGCGGTCATGATCCTCACCTTCCGCACGCCCACGGAGATCGGCAATGTCGTGCTCGACGCGGTGCTGCAGTGGCGACATGCGATCGAAGCGCTGGTGAGCCAGTCGCCCATGGAGGACGGCGCCGATATCACCGATCACGTGCGGGTGCTGCCGCAGGGGGTCGAGGTAGTGGCGATCATCACCCCGACGAACCAGAAGGGCCTGGCGGGCCTCGTGGCGGGCCCGGCGGCGGCGCTGGGGATCACGGACGGTAACCGGGACGTCGAGGGATACCTGGCTCTGAAGGCCATGGTGGTGAACCGCCGGCGGATCGAGATCGTCACCCGGTACGACACATATTTCGTGCTGCCGGTGGGCCTGCTCGCGGACGAGGATGTCGCGTTCGGCCACGCCCTGAAGTTCACGATGAAGTTCCTGCAGATCGAGACGGGGTCGGTTACGACCACCGATCAGATCGCGGCGGACCTGCGGGACAGCGTCGGCGGCAAGGTCGGCACGGACAACCTCGGACAGCAGCAGCTCGGCCCCGCCGAGCCGGTGCCCGCTGGCAAGGGCAAGAGCAAGCCGGCGGTCGTCAACCCGTGGACCGGCACGGTGGGGAAGGCGGCCTGATCGTGGCGTTCGTGGGGCGCGAGGTACCGCTGCTCGGGGAGGCGACGAAGGGCAAGATCGTCGTGTCCGCGCCGATGAACACGCTGGTGTTCACCGTCGTGCTCCGGTGGAACACGCGGGCGGGGGTGTGGATGGCCAGCGTCTACGACCCGACGAACCGTCCGATCGAGCGTGACATCTTCGTGCGCGAGGGCGAGGACATCCTCGAGAACGTGATCCGGCCGTTCGCGCCGATCGGCGCGATCGTCTGCCGCGATATCTCGGGCGGCGACCGCGACCCCGGGCGCGACGGGTGGCGCAACGGGATCACGCTGAAATACGAGTACGAGGTGCCGGATGCCTAGCGTCCTCAACGTCACCTCGCAATACATCCGGTGCGCCGGCGTCGTGATCGAGCAGGCCGCCGGGCAGACGATCAAGATCAAGAACGAGGACGGCAAGGGGATCCGCATCGCCTTCACCGTCGATCGCTCGTTCGACCCGGCGAACAACACGCCACAGCAGGCGCAGATCCGGCTGTACAACCTGTCGGCCGACACGCGGCACACGGTCGAGGGGTTGAAGGGGATCCGGGCGCCGGTGCCGGCGAGCTGGTCGAGGGCGCAGCTTCTGGCGAGCGATGCGGACCGCAACTACAGCGGCCCCGACGCGATCGTCCAGAACCCGGACCCGCTGCCGGGTATCGAGCTGCCGGCCGATCCGGTGCAGTCCTCGACGAAGTTCGGCTACGCGTACGTCCGGCTGTTCGCGGGCTACAACCGCAAGATGGGTCAGATCTTCGAGGGCACGATGCTGGTGCCCCGCAGTGTGAAGACGGACTCGACGACCTGGGTAACGACGCTGACCGCCGGCGACGGCGCCCTGGGGGCTACGAAGGCCGTCGCCAACACCAGCTACCCGCCGGGCACGGAGATGATCGTGGTGATCCGGCACCTGACCCGCCTGCTCGGGGTGGGGCCGGGCAACCTCGACAAGCTTACGTGGGACCGCATCCTCGCCGCCGGGCGGAACGCGTCGCTGCGCCCCTTCCTCGTCAGCAGCAAGCTGGCGTGGTCATACACACCGTCGGGAGCGAGCGCGTGGGACGATCTCGCCGAACTGCTCGAGGCCAGCAACGTGAAGTGGATGGTCGATCAGGGACAGTTCTGGCTGCTCGAGCCCTCCGGGTTCCTGCCGGGGCCGCCGGTCGACATGGGCAAGGTGATCGGGGCGGTGCAGGAGATCGGCGGCGGGAAGTTCGCCAGCACGCACTTTCTCAACCAGAACGCGGGGCCGGCCCGCAAGATCACGCTCGCCAGCCGGGACTACAAGGGCGAGTTCATCTGCACCCGCACGCTGTACAACGGCGACACGCTGGCGCAGGGGACCGCGTTCACCACCACCACCGAGTTCATGGTCAACGATCCGCTGAACCTGGGCCTGTTCTGACATGACCGAGCCGACCCTCACAGAAAACGCGAAGCGCCTGATCGGGCTGGTGCTCGAGCGGATGCGCGGGCCGGCGCTGGTGCTGCTCCGCAAGCCGACGCTGCCCGAGCCGCGGGCGGATGCGCAGCAGGTGGTGAAAATCCGCAGCGAGCGCGGGCAGACATCGGCGGCGAGCCCGTCGCCGGCGGCGCGCATGCTGACCCTCGGGACGGCCGGGTTTCAGTTCAGCATGGGTATGGACGAGAACGACGGCGCCCTCGCGCTGCCGCTCGAGTCGGATCACGAGAACTTCTACAGCACCGGCAAGATCAGCGACCCTGCGACGCAGCGGGTCCACAACCACGGCCTGGCCGCGCTCCTGCCGTTCCGGTGGCTGCAGAAGGTGAAGGCGCTGCAGGGCGAGCTCTGGCTCGGCCACGCCGGCGCCGGCGTGCACGTCCGGATCAACCGAGACCAGTTCCTGCTCGAGTTCGAGGCGCCGGCGGGGACGGGGCGGATCGACATCGGGTTCGGGGCCGAACTGGCGGCCGCGCGCGTCACGGACCCCGTACGCGAGACCGACGCGGGCCTGACCAGCTTCAAGCTCTGGCGCCTGGGGGTGGATGCCGCCCTCGACCTCGCCGGCTCGCCGAACCTCGCCACCTTCCCCGTGGACGGTGTGATCGGCAAGATCCACACAGGAAGCGAGACGACGCGGATCCGATGATGCTCTCGATCAAAGACGGGGACCTCGAGGTCGTCGACGGCATGGTGGTCATGGTCGAGGGCGAGGAGATGCTCCGGCAGCACTGCGAGATCAGGCTCGGGATCTACCGCGGCGAGGTGTTTTACAACTTGCTCGAGGGGGTCGATTACATCGATCTCGTGTTCCCGGCCGAGGATCCGGTTGAGGTGCTCGGAGAGTTCCGCCGCGTGGCCATGGGGACTCCGGGCGTCGAGGCGGTCGAGATGGGGATCGTCGACAACACCCCCGAGAAGATGACGATCGCCGGGCAGTTCATCGGCGACACCGGGGTGCAGGCCGAGCTCGTGCTCGCCGAGTTCAAGGTCGAGATCCAGAAGGGGCCCTAGCATGGCGACACCTCCGGCAATCGCAAAAACCGACGAAGGCTACGTCGCCCCGACCGCGGAGGAGATCCGGGCGTGGCTCGCGGCGGTGTGGAAAGAGCTTTTCGGGACGAACAGCCCGACGTTCCCGACCACGATCAACGGCAAGCTGATCGACTTCGCCACAGCGATCTCCGTGACATTTTTTGAGGGCGGGGCGGAGGCGGCGAACAGCGGGTGGTTCACCGCCGCCGGCGGCGTGGCCCTCGAGAAGATCCTCTCGCTGTTCGCGTTCCCGCGGATCCCGGCATCCAGCTCGGCCGTGAACCTCGTGCTGTACGGGAATGACGGCACGGTCGTCGGCGGCGGCGCGCTGGTCTCCGCCGAGACCACGAACACGAAGTGGATCATCGGCCAGGCGACGAACATCACCGGCAACACCGGGTACGTCGTCCGCGTGACGGGGGCGGTCGCGGGGGAGACGTACACCGTCGAGATCGACGGCCAGGCCCACGACTTCCTGTCCGTCGTCGGCACCGGCCAGGAGATCGCGGAGGGTCTCCGGGACGAGATCATTCAGGGCGGTCAGCAGGTGTCGGCGATCGTCCCGCCGATCGACGACCCGCAGGGCAACTGGTTGATCGTGATCGAGGACAACGGCCTCGGGCCGTTCGTGCTCGACGTCCAGGTCACCGGCAGCGGCACGATCGATCGCTACTGGGCCGCCCGCGTCGACGCCCTCGCCGAGACCCCCGGGCCGGTCGAGGCCCTCGCCGGCACGGTCAACACGATCGAATCGCCGGTGAACGGGTGGGTCGGCCTCGTGAACACCGCCGACGCCGACCTCGGCAGCAACGCCGAGAGCGATGCGGCCTACCGCGCCCGCCACCGTGACCAGCTCATGGGGAAGGGCTCGGCCTCCGAGCAGGCGATCCGCGACGCCGTGGCGAACCTGCCCGGCGTGACGTACTGCGCGGTCCGGGCGAACGACAAGGATGTCCCCGACAGCGAGGGCCTGCCGCCGCACTCGATCCGCGTGACGGTGCTCGGCGGCGACGACCTGCTGATCGCGCAGACGATCATGAAAAAGAAGCCCGCGGGGATCGAGACCCACGGCAACGAAAGCGAGTTCGTCCTCGACGGCGAGGGCCTGCTGAAAGAGATCAGGTTTCAGCGGCCGATCCTGAAATACATCTGGGCCTCCATCACGATCACGAAGGGGGAGAAGTTCCCGCCGGCGGGAAACCCGGGCGCCGCCATCGCCGCCGCGACGGCGCTGTGGGGCGACACGAACATCAGCATCGGCGACGACGTGGAGCGCTTCGCGTTCGGCACGCCGATCAACGTGGTGCCGGGGGTGAAGGGCGCGACGACTCTGCTCGGCTTCACCCTGGATGAACTCGATCCGCAGCCGCCGCTCGCCGCCGTCGACCTCGTGATCTCGAGTACCGAGCTGGCGCTGTTCGACAGCGCGAGGGTCCTGGTGACGATCAACCCATGATCCCCTACGACCACAGCGCGATCCTCGAGCGGGTCTGGTCGCAGTTCAAGAACTCGCCGCTGCTCGTGGGGCTGATCGAGAAGATGCTGGTCGACCCGGCGAACTTCGCGGAGGGCACGCTGGTCGCGTCGACGCTGCACAACGTGGTCGACGGGACAGGCTCGGACCTCGACGACATCGGGGCGATGCTGGATTTGTCGCGCGACACGCTCGGCGGCCTTGACGACGACGAATACCGGGCGGCGCTGATCATCCGGGCCCGCTCGATCTTCGCCGGCGGCACCATCCAGGACTTCACGGACTTGCTGCGGTCGCTCTTGCCGGACTACCCGGGCCCGATCCCGGTGATCGAGTGGTTCCCCGCCGGCGTGCGGGTGTACCTGCAGAACATCACCCCGGAGCAAGCGAAGCTGTTCAAGGCCTTGTTCGCGGGCGTGCTGCCGGCGGCGGGCGTCAACACCGGGATCGTCGTCGCGGACGAGGGCCCGTACCTCACATTCTCCAGCTCGCACGGGCCCGTGACCCTGCTCGGCTGGTTCGGCAGCTCGCACGGCCCGACCTCGACGCAGGCCGGCTGGCGGCACATCATCGAGATCTGACCGGAAGGACAGGCGGACATGGCCAAGCTCGCAGGCAACATCAAGCAGTGGGGGAGCAACCTGAACCACGTCGTCGGGGACTACCCGGGCGAGCCGGTGAAGGTCGACGGCGGGAACGGGGTGATTGCGGCGGGCTTCATCCCGGGGGACGTGTACGCGCCCACGGCGGAGGAGACGAACTTTGAGTTCAACCGCTGGACGGCCGTGCTGCAGTGGGTGCAGGACGGCCGGTCGACGAACGACCAGACCGCCCACATCGTCGAGACGAACAGCGGCGGCGACATCTCGGTGCAACGCGGCCTGTTCACCACGGGGACCGCGGCGGCGACGGCGGTCAACGCGACCGCGACGCTGACGGCCCTCGCGGCGATCACAGGGACGCACAGCAGCGGCAACGGCCACGGGATCATCGGGGTAGTGTCGACGGGGCAGGTCGGGACGTACTGCTTTTTCGGCCAGGCCGCGAACGGCGGCGACGCCGGCGGCATCCGGACGATCGCGCAGGGGGCGGGGCGGGGCGGCTACTTCACCGGCGGCGCGACGGCGGCGGCGGCGGTGCAGGGCGACGCGACGGGGACCTCGCCGGGGGCGATCTTCAACGGCGCGGGGACCGAGCCGGACATTCTGCTGACCCCGACCGACAACTACGGGATCGACATCCAGTGCGGCTCCGGAGCGCTCGGCGGGATCCGCGTCCTGGCGAACGGACAGGCCGGCCTGCTCGTCCAGCAGGACAACCCGAACTTTGGGGCGGTCGTGCTGTTCGGAGACGGTGCGGCCGCCTCCGGCGTCGCCACGCTGGCGTCGAACGCCCTGGCGGCTGGAGACGCGGCGCACTTCACCGCCAGCACCGGCACCGGCTGGTCGCTGGTGCTCTCCCCCAAGGTGGCCGCGCCGAGCAAGGGGGCGATTTTTGTTGATGCACAGAACGCCCGGCCGTCCTCGATCCTGTCCGGACAGCTCACCTATTTGAATGAGGGCCACTGGGCCCACAGCGAGTTCGGCGACTTCGGCCTGCCGGGCCCGGGCGTCGGGTGGCGCGGGATCTGGTCGTCGACGGGGGGGTTCGCGCTGGCCCGCGGGTTCGTGTCGGGTGTCGCGTTTTTCGCACTGGGTGGCGCGTACGAGATCATGGTCACGGCCAAGGCCGAGGGCGGGAACATGCCGAAGATCGGAGGCCGCAAGGGCATGTTCCGACTGTCGTTCTCACCGCGCATCTACGACACCGCTGGGATCCAGCGGGTCAACGTGAAGGTCCGCGACGTGACGGCGGGAGCCGACATTTTCTTGCGGCAGGGCGCGGGGACGGTTGGCACCGCCGGCATTTACTTCCCGCCGCTCACGAGCGGCGGCTACCGCGAGCCCGTGACGCTGTTTTTCTCGGCCACCATCCCGGCGGCCGGAGCCCGCGAGTGGAACCTGCAGCTCCAGGCCACGGACACGATGGACATCCGCGATGCGTGCCTGGAGCTGCTGGGGATCGAGTGAGCTTGCAGGTCAGGATCGGCGGTGGTAGCACCGCCACATGGCACTCGCGTCGGACACGTTCTACTCCCTGCAGTTCCTGCCGCTGTCGGATGCGGCGTGGGCGACCCCGCCCGGCCTCTCGCAGCCGATGTCACGGGCGATCCGCAGCGGTGCACCCGTGATCGCGTTTTGCGTCAGAGGCGGTGATCCGTTCTCGCTGGTGTTCGAGGACGGGTCGCAGTCGAACATCCCGGAGGCGACGCTGGCGGCTCCGGAGACGCCGATCACGACGCAGCTCGACACCTACGACAACGGGGACACCATCTACTCGTGCACGCAGACCTCGGGTGGGCTCAAGATCTGGTACAGCTACGACAGCGGGGCCGGGTTCCGCAAGTTGACGGACTCCACGGCCCTCGGCACGTTGATCACCTGATCACGAGAACACGCAACCGCCGGCCACGGGGTCGCAGACGTGGACGGCGAGCGGGCACTCGAACACGCCGCCGCACTCGGGCAGGCACACGAGCATGCCACCGACGAACTTGCAGGCGATCTGGTCGAGGCTGCAGGCGGCCTCGGGGCACGACTCATCGCTGCACAGCGGGATGCAGGTGCCGAGGTCGGTCGTCTGCTTGTAGCAGAAGCCCGGATCGCCGTTGCCGTCGACGCAGGGCGTGTCCACGTTGCACACGCCCCATGGCGTGCCGGGGGAGAAGGTGCAGGCGCCGAGCTGCTCGCCAGTGGAGCTCTCGCCGCCGCTTGATTCGGCGGTCGGAAAAGAGGTGGTCTCGCTGGCGCCGTCGCTGTCAGCGATGCCGGTCGAGGGCGTGTCCGTGTCGTCGGCCTCGTGGCACTCGGCGGCGATGATCCCGTTGATCTGTGACGGATCACCGATCGGCTGCGGCATGCAGGGGTCGCCGCAGGCGACGGTGGAGATGGACAGGAGGGTGAGAGTGAACGCGAAGGTGGGTCGCATGGCTGGTAGGTCGCTCCGGGACACCGATCGATCACCGATCGGCAGGCGCGATGTAGTCCTTGCTGCGTGAGCTGACAAGCCCGGGAACACCATCGGAGGACAAGTTCCGCCGGGCTTGACGATCGGGCCGGTATAGTTAGTATCCAGTCCGATGCTCTCGAAACTGCCCCGCGGGTGGCACCGCTCCGCCATCGGCCGCTGGTTGCTGGTCGTCGACGGTAGGGCGGCCGCGCTGGTCGCCCGCCTCCGCGGTGAGCCAGGCGGCCTCGTCCGGTGGAACTGGCGGCTGTCGACCCGGAAGCGGATCGGGTGGTGGTGGGGCACGGAGCCGGACAGGTTCGAGCTGTCGCTCGAGGCAGCGTGCAAGATGCTGCGCGATGGAGGTGATCTCGCCGCCGCCATCGACGCGGAGCAGGAGCGCGAGATCATCCGGTTGTGGAGCGAGGCAGCATGAGCATCACAGACAGGTCACAGATCAAGATCGCCGACGACGCCGTCGAGGCGTACTTCAGCCACGAGGCCGAGCGGATGGTCAGGCTGCCGCCCGGTGTGTCGCTGATCGAGCCGCACGACCCCGCCGGCCTGCAGCGCCCGACGGTGGTCTGGTACCTCGACGTCCACCCGAACACCGCGACGGGGCGGAAGCCGGAGCAGATCCACCACCGGCTCGGCCCGCCGTCGCGCCCGGCGGACGAGCTCATGCACCGCCACTTCCTCGCCGCCATGGGCCAACTCGCGGCGAGCGCCCGCTTCGTCGCCGGCAAGGCCTTCTACCCGGACGAGAGCGGCTTGCTGGTCGCGTGCATGCTCTGGCGGCCGGACGCCGCGATGATCGCCGACCACGCACATCTCGACGGCAATCGGGAGCGGATGGCGCGCAACCTCGCCGCGGCCCCGCGTCGGGTGTGGGTCGGCTACAACGCCCGCAGCACGTACGCCGCGGCGATGGTCGGGATCCACGGCTTGCCCGCAGAGCTGGTCGGGGACCACGGCGGGCTCTCGGCCGGCGAGGTGATCGCGCTGCAGCAGGCTGTCCGGAAGCCGCGGGGGCCGCAGTGATCCTCGTTCAGCAACCGACCGACCCCGAGCTCGAGGTCGTGAACTTTTTCTCGGGCGTCGGCGGCTGCGCCCTCGGCCTGAAGTGGGCCGGGTTCACCGGCGTCGGGGCGTTCGACCTCGACCCGAAGGCCCTCCGCGGGCTCGCGAGGAACACGGGGTGGCCGACCTTCCTGTGCGACGTGGCCAAGCTGTCGCCGGCGGACGTGCGGGCGTGGGTGAAGCGGTGCCCGCGGCTGGTCGTGATGTCGCCGCCGTGCAAGCGCTTCTCGGACCTGCTCCCGCCGGAGCAGGCGGCCGCGGCCGAGTACGTCGAGATGGCGCAGCTGGCCCTCGCCGGTGTCGTCCTCGCGTGCGAGGCGTGGGCCCCCGAGTTGCCGCCGATCCTGATCCTCGAGAACGTCCGCGGCATCCTCGGCCCGCGCGGGGCGGAGATCCTTGCGCAGATCGTCAAGCTCCTGCACCGCTACGGGTACAGCGTCGACGTGTCGACCCACGACTGCGGCGAGTACGGGGGCCTCGCGCAGCACCGCGACCGCGTGCTGATCGTCGCCCGCCAGCCGGAGGTCGCCCCCGACTGGTTGCGCAAGCCGCCGATCCAGCGGGTGCGCAACGTCGGCGAGAGCCTCTCCGCGCAAGACCTCTTCCTCGAGCTGCGGCAGATCACCATCGCCGAGAACTGCCGGTGCATCCGGCTGGCGACGCGGGGCGACGAGGTGAACGACGTGGTCTCGCAAATGCAGGCGGCGCGGTCCTGCATCCGCAAGATCGGCGTGATGGAGGGGGCGGACCTGGGGGACAAGGAGCTCGACCGCTGGTTCGACGCGATCGGCCAGCGCGGGTTCGAGTACATGAAGGCCCTGCTGGTCACGCTGAACGGGCCCGCACTGCTTCACCCCGCGGGCCGGTGCGCCTGCGGCGGAGGCGGAGGCGGCGACTGCGAGTGCGTCATGGACCGCAGGAGGTCGCTGCGAGAGGACCGCTGGGAGCGTCGCACGGCGGCGAGCAACGTCGAGCGCAAGCGCGAGGTCCGGCGGGCGAAGCAGGCCCGGAAGGCGAGGCGCGGATGGTGAGCGAGAAGACCTTGTTGGAGATTTACGAGTTCCAGGACGCGCTCTCCGCCGCCTACGAGAACCTCATGCCCCGCCGCACCGCTACGGGCGCGTGGAAGGTCGGCCGGCGGCGATACAGCAGTTTCAACCTCGCGCTGTTGGCTGCCGGCGAGGACCCGCAGTACAGCGCCCTGACCTACGGCGACGGGCCCTTTCCGCCACGCCGGAAGCGACCGCGGGCAGGGCGGCGGTGAAGCGCCCGAAGATCGCCAGCGAGGCGGTGCTGGCCGGCGCCGTCACCGAGTGGATGCGCGCGGACGGCTGGCGCACCTACCACGAGGTCGATCTCCCGCGCGGCGGCCGGGCGGACATCGTCGCAGTCCGCCGGGTGCTCGGCGTGCTGCCGTCGCCGCTGGCCGACCACGGGGACGAGATGCACGAGCTGCCGGGCACGTCGGCGATGACGGCCCTCCGCCTCGCCTGCGCAGACCCGGACCGCGTCGTCAGCCCGAACAGCAAGGGCGACTGGCGTGACATCCCCGAGCGGGTCCGGTGCATGTGGGGTCCGGTGCCGGCACATGTCCGGGTGCGGCCGAGGGCGGGGCGGTCGAAAAAGAACGGCAAGCACGGGGTCGAGGGATGGGGCGCGCCAGCGCACACCGTCACGGGCGCCGGCGCCCGACCGCCGTCGAGCCGCTGCTCCGTCGCCGACCCACGCGTCCGGCGCCACCTGAAGCCGGCCAGGCCGGGGTCGAGGCGCGCAAAGGGGTCGCCCGACGACTTCGGCGTGGCGTCGTTCAGGAGGCCGCACACGACCGTCAGGGCGACGATGGAGGTGCAGACCTCGCGGGCGTCCGTCGCCGACCCGCACGTCGCCGCGCCCCGCCTGGGATGCCGCCCGCGGAAGGGGTCCCACGGCGTCCAGTCTCGCCGCCAGCCGGCCCGGACCGTCGTCGGCCACGCCTCGCACGACAACTCGATCAGCTCGCTGGCCGACCCCCAGGTGGGCCGGGCGGCGGGGTGGCGGCGGGATCCGCACCGCGGCTCGTTCGAGGTGAACTCGCTGCACCGGCCAGCTCGGACGGTCCGCGCGAAGCACGACCCTCGGACCGCCCCCGCCGCGGTCGTCGACGCTCGCGGGTGGCCGCTACCGACGCACTTCCTCGTGATCGAGGACGGCGAGCACGTGCTGTATGGGCCCGAGCTCGACTTCACGAACCCGCGGCCCGTGCACACGGTGATCGTCGCGCCCGACGGCACCTGGCACCGGCCGATGACCGACCGCGAGTTGTTCTGTCTGCAGTCGTTCCCGGCCGACTGCTACTTCGAGGGCCCGTCGTCGACGCGGCCGGCGGTGAAGCCGTGCCCGAAGCACCCGAACGGCCGCCCCGCCGTCCCCGGCCGGCGCGAGCACGGCGGCAACGCGATCCCGCCGATGACGATGTATGCGATCGGGCTGCAGGTTGCCGAGTGCCTGCGGTCGCTCGGTCGCGCGACCTTCCTGCGCGGTGATGACGTGTGGGTCGACCGCGCCAGCGCGGGCATGGAGGCGGCCGCGTGATGTGCTGGTTCTGCACGTCGACGCAAGAGTCGCGGCGGATGACGCGCCGTCACGGTCGGCGGCGGATGATCGGTGCGGCCTGCATCTTGCTGGGTGCGGGAGATGCTCGGTCGCGCCTGGTTCCGCCTGCTCGTCTTCGTCGGACTCCGCCGCCAGCCCCCGCGACTCCGGCTGATCCGCGGAGGTTTCGCCGATCCGCCAGTTCGACGGCTTCGCGCTGTCTGACCGCGAGGTCGGCATGAGCGTGTACGTCGACCCGCTGCAAGTGTGGCCGAACGCATGGGGTATTTTCCGCGCCGGGTCGTGCCACCTCGCCGCGGACACGATCGAGGAGTTGCACGAGTTCGCGGCGAAACTCGGCATGAAGCGCGAGTGGTTTCAGGACCACCCCAAGCACCCGCATTATGATCTGGTGAAGTCGCGGCGCGAGCGGGCTGTCGCGCTCGGGGCGAAGGAAGTCACATCGCGCGAGCTGGTGAACGTGTGGCGCCGGGCGACGGGGAGGCCGGAGCGATGATCCGCTGCTACGCCTCGCGCACCGGTACCCGCCGCAACCTCGCCGCGCTGCGGGCGGCGGGGTGGGGCTTGTTCGTCAGCGCCGCCGGTGTGTGGCGGCACGAGGGGTTCAACTTCTGGATCGAGTGCGGCGCGTGGTCGTGGTGGCGCAAGGGCCTGCCATTCCAGACCGAGCGATTCGAGGGGGTGCTCGAGCTGCTCGGCCGCGACCCGCTGTGCGAGGCGATCATTGCGCCGGACATCGTCTGCGGCGGGACGCGTTCGCTCCTGCTGTCGCTGTCGTGGCTGCCGCGGCTCCTGAAGTTCGGCCGTCGCGTCTACGTGCCGGTACAGCCCGGGATCGATCCGCAGGTGATGCGCCGGGTGCTCGACGAGCGGATCGGCGTGTTTGTCGGCGGTGACGATCGATGGAAGGAAGAGACGGCGCCGGTCTGGGCCCGCCTCGCCCGGCAGTGCGGCGCGCAGTGCCACGTCGGCCGGGTGAACACCGCCCGCCGCCTGGCGATCTGTCAGGCTGCGGGCGTCGACTCGATCGACGGGTCGGGCCCGTCGCGCTTCGAGGCGGCACTGCACGAAATGGAAGCTGCGCGGGCAGTCGCGGTGCAGGTCCCGATCCGGGCGTGGATCGTCGCCGACGTGTTCACGATCACCGGCGAGCACGATGTGGTGTGGGTCGACGCGCGGGCCGGCATTGAAGCGATCTTGGTAGAGGCAGCCGACGACGGGTTCATGGGCGAGATCACGTCCGTCCAGATGGACGCCGGGATCTGGCTTCGATCGCCGACCGGCTGGAGATTCGACACCTGGGAGCAGCTCGCGGAGATCGAGCTGGCCGACGACAGCAGCTATCCGCGGGCCGCATGACCCGCAGAACAGGAGCGAAAGGACATGTCACAAGATCATGATCTGGCACCGTGGCCGAGCCCGGGCGAGCGCTGGCAGGCGATGTTCCCATGGCCCGAGACACCGCCGCTCGGCATGAAGGCGAAGGCGATCGTCGGAGGGTGGACGCCCGGGCAGCTGTGCACGACGGACGAGGGCACGAAGGCCTACGCGCCCCTGAGCGACCACGCGTTTACCAGCGAGGCGCGGGCGATCACGGCGTGCTGGGAGTATGTGTTCGGCGCCGCTCCGCCGCTGGCGATCAACGATCACCTGTCTCCGGTGCGGTCGCCGACGGGGATCGACGGCACCCGCGCGACGACCTTTACGATCGAGGTGGTAGGCGCCGCGAACGTCTGGTGCCGGACGGACGACGGTAAACAGTTCGTCGCCGCTGCGCTCGATCTTCGCGCCGCGTTCCGGAGGTGCCCGTGAGGTCCGCGGCGCTGCAGGTGCTCGAGCGCGTTGCCGCCGGGCTCGGCGGGGCCTCGGTCGCGTCGGTCATGGCGAACAAGCGGAACAAGTGGGCCTGCCGGATCCGGCACACCGCCATGCTCGCGCTGCGCCGCCGCGAGTGGTCCTACCCGAAGATCGGCCAGGCCTTCGGCGGCATGGACCACACGACCGTGATCAACGGCTGCAAGAAAGCGGCGGTGCTCGAGGTGACCGACGACGCGGTGCTGGCCGTGCTGACGGCGGAGGCGAAGCTCGCGGCCGAGGAACAGCTCGCCGAGCGGTTGAAGCGGCTCGGGTCGACCGGGGCCGAGCACCAGCGCCTGGCCGACGCCGTGTGCGACCTGCTCGACGCGATCGACGATGAACGATCGGTCGCCGATCTTCCGACCCAGGTCCGCAAGCTGGCGGCGGCGTGGCGAGGCTGCGACATGTTCACGAACCCGCGGGCGGCGATGGTCGAGGCGCTGCAGGGAGGTGGAGGGTGAAGCCGTACCGGCACGGCAACGGCCGGATCCAGGCCCGCGGCGGCGGCGGAAGATTCAGGCAGTGGCAGCTCGACAGCGACTTCGGCGTCCGCGAGTGCCCGTGGTGCCATACTCTCAGCGCGCATCGACCTGACCTGTCCGGCGTGCGCCACATCGACCCGGCGGAGTTCAACCGACGCGTGTGCGGCCGCTGCGGGTGGGACAGTGCGGCGAAGCACGAGGTCGACTTCCGCGACTGGCGGGCAGCCGCCGGTCGCTTCGCGGCGGCGCTCGGAGAGGCGAACGAAGCCGCCGATCAGGGTGTCGACGTCGACGTGCTCGAGATCCTCGAGTACCAGGCAAGGGCGGCCAAACGCGAGTTCGATGCGATCGAGTGGCTGTCCAAGGATGCGGAGTGAGATACCAGGGCAGCAAGCTGCTCGAGGCCAACGCTCTGGCCGACGTGCTGCAGGCGTTCGTCGAGCTGACGAACGCGCCGCGGTACGAGGAACTGTTCTGCGGGTCCGCGGCGGTCTCGCGGGAAATGTTCCGCCGGGGCGTGCGGGTTGACGCGATCGGCGACGCCCGCCCCGCGCTGATCGCCTGCTACCGCGCCCTCCGCGACAGTCTGTGGGCCCCGCCGGAGACGCTGTCCGTTGAGGAGTACAAGGCGATCCGCGAGGCACATCCGAGCGACACGACGCTGTCCCCCGACGCCGCGTTCGCGTTGATCTTCTGCTCGCACGGCGGCTCCTGGGGCGGCGGGTACATCCACGAGGACACGCGGTGGTCCGGCGAGCTGTCGGGCGGGGCCTCGCGCTTCGCCGCCGCGAAGGCGCGCCGCGACCTGCTCGAGATGCTGCCGTTCCTGCGGCGCTGCGGGGCGATCTGGTGCGGGGACTACCGCGACCGCGACGACGATCGCCCGCCGGGCTCCGTGATCTTCGCCGACCCGCCCTACAAGGGCACGAAGCCCTACAAGGGCCGCGGGCCGTTCGACCACCCGGCGTTCTGGCAGTGGGCCGCTCGCACGTCGCGCCGGCACTTCCTTGTGGTGACCGAGGACACGGTGCCCGACGACTGGCGCGTCGCGGCGCAGGTTCGGGTGGCCTCGCCGGGCATGCGGGAAGCCGGCCGCCTCGAGCGCGGGTGGGTCATGGTCGACGGCCTGGCCGACCAGCTCATGCGGGCGCACCCGACCCGGGCTGCGTTCAACCTCGGGGAGCGCCAGCCGGCGCTGTTCGATCGATCCCTGTTCGGTCAGTGATCGATCGCCAGGAAGCCGCCCGCCTCGCCGCTCTGAGCGTCAGTGATGCGATCACTGATAAACGCGCATCGAGCCCGGCCCGCCGGAGTAGTGACTGACCTGTCCCCGGTTGACGCCGGAGATCACCTCGAGCCACAACGAACCGACGCGGCGCCCGCCGTCGCTGGTAGATGCCGCCCCCTCGCAAACCGCCGGCGCCGCCAGGCAGCCTGTCGCGCGACCCACCCGCCGCCGGCCGCCCGAAGCCGCCGCAGGGTGAGGGGGGTCGCTTCGTCTCCCCGCGCGAAGCCGCTCCGGAGCCGGCCGCACCCCCAGCGCCCCGACCGCCGGCCAGCTCGCCGGCGCCGCCGCCGTTCGTCCCCCGGAACACGCCGCCGCCCGCGACGGGCACCACGGCGGCGAGCCGGGGGCCGACCGCCACGCAGACCGAGGCCATCGTCAAGGCCGTCGAGCGCGGGCAGTTCGAGGCCGACGCGTTCGCAGCGCAGGGCATCGCCTGGAAGGTGGCCACGGCGTGGCTGAAGCTCGGCGAGGCCTCGTTCGGCTTGCACAGCGAGGACGGGCGGGCGCTGACCTGGCAGGGCGAGCTGTACAAGCGGCTGCGGGCGGCGAAGGCGGCGCGCCTCGCCCCGGTGATGGAGAAGCTCCACGGCCAGGCGAAGGACAACGGCGGCGCCGACGCGACCCGCTACCTCGACGCCCTCGCGGGCGGCCAGCGGGTGGCGAGCCAGGGGGTGCGGAGGCAGATCGGCGCCGAGTATCAGGACGAGGATCCGACGGCGGGCGCGGCGACCATGGACGACGGCGACCTGATCGAGCTGCTCAACTCCACGATCGCGTCCGCCCTCGCAGCGAGCGAGTATCACAGACGGATCAGTGATCAAGCGCGAGGACCGGGTGAGGATGCCGGTTGACGCGACCGGGTCAGACGCTATACCGGCGGCATGCTGAAACACGTCACGTTCACGGGGTGGGACCATCATACCGATCACGATGCGCTCGCCGTCTTCTGCACCGCCTGGTTTCCAGGACAGGTCGAGATCGCGGTGCTGCAGTCGAACAGCCGCGTCGGCGAGGACAGATATCCGGCCCGCGAGTACGCGGCGGCGATCCTGCGCACCGCCAAATCGGGGCGTCAGGACACGGCGGTGCACCTGTGCGGCGCCCTCGCCCGCGGGCTGATCGACGACGACTGGGGCGTGGTGCACGGCCGGGATGACCTGCTCCGCTACCTGCAGAACTGGTTCGTCGATCGGGTGCAGATCAACCTCCCCGCCGCCGACGTGATCCGCGTCGGCCGCGAGGCGCTCGGCGAGCGGGCTGCCGAGATCGCGGCCAAGCTCGGCAAGCCCGTGATCTTGCAGTGGCGCGAGGTCGGCGACTGGCCTCCGGCGCGGCCGGGTGTGCAGTACCTGCTCGATCGGTCAGGCGGTCGCGGCGAGGAGATGGCGGGGCACCCGGCGCCAGCGCCCGGCGCGTTCGTCGGCTACGCGGGCGGGCTCGGCCCGGCGAACGTCGGCGAGCTGGTCGCCGCGCTGGCGGACGAGGACGGCGGCAACCCCGACGCGAACTACTGGATCGACATGGAGTCCGGCATCCGCGAGAGCATGTCCGCCTGGCCGGGCGGCCCGCGCCCGCAGCCGGACAAGCCCGCGCCGACCTTCGTCTCGATCCCGAAGTGCATGGCCGTCATGCACGCCTGCGCACCGTTCCTGCGCTGAAAGGACTTGCGCCCGATATAGAATGTGGTCAGACTGCCGCCTGGATGACGGCGACCGCGCAACCGAGGTCACAGCCCGCCGGGGTCGGCGGGCGGCGTGGGGAACCTCTCCAGGGGAGGACGGCGGTCGAGGGGTCGGGCGCCGGCCTCCCCACTTTTTTTTCGTCCGGGCTGATCGCCGGGCCCCCGAACTGCCACGTACAATCCGGGGACCCGGACGTGGTCGTGCCGGGGCGGCACTCGGACTGCATAATGGACAGCCGGGGCGGGCAGCGAGCGGAGGGACCCGCTGCGCACCCGCCCCGGCGCTTGAGTTTCGGCGAGGAGCGGGGTGCAAGCCCCTGGCCTCCGCCCGGCAGCGGCCTCGACTTCGATCGGGCGCGAACGCGGGATGACCGCCTCGCTGTCGGCGCGCGTTCAAGTCGCAGCCGATTTTTCTACACGACCGCGTGGCGGTCAGTGGATGGAGGTCGCTTCGGTGACCAGCGCGATCGGGTGGACGGCGAGCAATCGCTGCCCGCGCCGAGATCCTCGCCGGCCCGGCCATCGCGCCCGGGTATCAACGGCGAGGTGACCAGCCGCGACAGCGAAGCCCGAGAGGCCGAGCGGCTGCAGCCGGCGGACCTGCGCGAGCAGGCGCGCCGCCCTCTTCGCATCGAGCTCGGTCGGTGTGAGGGTCGGAATGTGGTGCGTCCGCCGCGACCTCGGTCACGGCAAACATGCGGGCACAAACAGCAGCACCACGCCAGGTCGCACGCAAAGCCCCTTGCGGCCACCCATCGCCCTGCGCGGGAGCGTCTGCTCCCTGACCGCCGCACCCGTGTCGAGGTGCGGAGCAACGGTCGCTCGGGGCGGCTGCCGATCGTCGGCGAGGTCGGGTCGACCTCCACGATCACGCCGTGCGGACGCGGGCCGACAGCCGCGTCGACGGCACGCCGCCCGATCGTTACCCTCCGCCCTTGCAAGGCGGCGCACGGCGATACGGGCAGCAACCGCAGCGCACCCGGTGAACCGCCGGCGCCCGACAGGTCCGCCGGATACATACCGGGTGCGCTGCACCTTAGCGGGGTGGAGCTGCCAGGAAAGCTCGCCGGGCTAGCCGCCCGGAGATCGCGGGTTCAAATCCTGCCCCCGCTTCTGGGCCGCGGCGCGTGACAGCCCCGCGGCGGTGGTCGCCGCGGGACCGCACCTGACACGCGCCGTGCCCCTTCTGTCCGCGAGGACATGACCGGAGGGACAGGCGATGCGACAGGACCCGGAGCGACTCTACAACTCCTACGGCGCGAGCTCGGACATGAAGGCGTGGGACGGCAAGCCGATGCCGCAGTGGGCCGACCTCGGCCCGAAGGTGCAGGCGCACTGGACCTGCACCGCCCTCGCCGCTGCTGGGCTCGACGTCCGCCACAGCGACGCCGCCCTCGACCGCATCGCCCGCAAGATCGGCGAGGGCCTCGACCATCCGGGTCCGGGCGTGCTCGAGCTGTACTGGCTCGTCCGCACGTGGTCGCGGATGTCGGCGGCGATGAACCCCGGCGCCCGCGGGGGCGGCCCCCTGACCGCCGACAGCGACGCGATCGCCCGCGCCATCACGCTGATCGGTCAGCAGCACCCCGATGTGCTGATCTCGCCGCTCGCGCCGCAGGCCGCGAAGGACCACGCGTCCGCGTTCATGCGGCTGCTCGGGACCCTCGGCATGATCGTCGGCGCGATGCCGGCAGCGCTGACCAAGGCGACCGCGCCCGGCGTCATCCTGGCCTTCACCCGGATCGCCGACGCGTACGAGCAGCTCGAGACGCAACAGCAGCCGCGGGTCGAGGCGGACCTGTTCCGCGCCGGCGCCGACCTCGTCCGCCGCCTCGCGGTCATGGCCGGGGAGACGCCAGCCCCGTGATCCCCGGCTGGATCCCGCCGGGGCCCGGTCGACAGGTGAAGTCGACCACCCCGGGCTTCACGATGACCCGCGCACAGGCGTGCGTGGAGCTCTCCGTCGTGCCGCACACCATGGACCGCTGGCGGTCGCAGAAGGTGGGGCCGAGCTGGCGGAAGGCCGGCCAGAGCGTGCACGACCCGATTTTCTACAACCCTGTCGAGATCGCCCGGGTCAAGGCCGCCATGGTCGAAGCCCGGGCCGCCGAACCGAAGGCGGCGGTGCGCAAGCGCATCGCCGCTGCCAACCGCTCACGACCCCGCAGAAGGACACCATGACGATCGACACGACACCTGACCCCCTCGCAGCCTCCGCCGTCCGCACCTGGATCGAGCCGCCGACCTCGGCCGACACCATCATGCGCGCCATGACCAGCCCGCATCTGGTGCGGGTGCCGATCGGTCTGCGCACGTACACCGGCACCGCGATCGTGACCGGCAACAACGTCCTCGTGATCGCCTGCCACCTCGGACCGGTGACGGGCAACCGGCGCGGCCGCCGGGTCGTGGCGATGCAGCTCGTCCGCGACGAAGCGGCCGAACTGCGGGAGAAGCTGGCGGCGCAGGGCAGCGGCCCGGCGATCGACCTGCCGCCCGCGAACACCGGACCGCTGCCGGTCATGGTCCATGAGGTGCGCGAGGAGTTCCAGGCCGAGCCGGGGAGCGTGCTGGCCGAGGTGGCGGGGGCGCCGCAGGAACCCGGCCAGATCAGTGATCAGGACGCCTACGCCCGCGCCGTCGAGCGGGGCTCGATCGTGCCGCTCGGCGCCGACGGGCAGCCGGTGCCGTACCTGCTGACGGTGTTCAACTCGGACCACGGCTTGACCGTGACGCCGGCACCGAGCATCGAGCGGGGCACGATGAAGTTCGGCTCGCTGCCCGGCGACATCGACCGCGGCGGGTTCGTGATGCAGCTCCAGGGGCCGCGGGTCTCCAGGTTCCACGCGGTGATCTCGATCGCCGGTCCGGAGCGCTGGACGGTGACCGACTGCGGGTCCGAGCACGGCACGGCGGTCAACGGCACGCGCATCGGCGGGCCGGTGGAGTTCGGCCTCGGGGACGCGGTGTTGATCGGCGAGAACACGATCAAGATCGGCAAGCGCCGGCCCGACGCCGATGCGGTCAGCAGCGCGGGGTTCAACGTCAACATGATCGAGGTCGGCGGCGCCGCGGACGTGTATGAGACCGGTGATCCGGTGATCGACGCGCTGGTCGCCGAAGGCCTGGCGGGCTTGCCGTCCGACTGGATCGGCAAGGCGCAGGCGCACGGGCCGATGCTCGCCGCCGTCGCGCGGATGATGCGCTACGGCGCAGGCGCCATCGGCCCCGGGTTCATCCCGGGCCGGAGCAAGCCCGAGTTCACGCCCGGCGATCCGCGGCTCGATGGCGCCGCGCACAACACCCGGTGGATCGAGCTGTTCCACCTGCCCGGCGGGCGTGTCGGCCTGCGCTTCGAGGGCATGCTGTGCCCCCTCGCGCTGTCGCCCGCCAACGCGCGGCGCCTCGCGCTGGCGATCGACACGGACGCCGAGAGGCCGAACCCCGCCTCGCTCGTCGGACCCGAGCCGGTCGACAACATCCGGATCGGTGTCCGCGTCGACTTCTCGCAGGACATCGTCGGGGCCTTCACGCTGCTGTTCCGCATCGCGCAGGGGGCGACCATCTATTCGAGGCCGGGGACCTCGCTGCAGCCGCACGAGCGCGCCGTGGTGCTGGTGCTGCCGCCGGAGGTGTACGACCTCGCCGCCGAGACGAAGGCGGACCTCGACGGCAGCTCGCTGCTCGAGTTCTTGCAGAACGAGAACCCGCGAGTGGTCGTCGAACGCGAGCCCGTGCTGCCGACGATCACGCTCGAGGGCAAGCGCCTGGCCGACCTGATCGCCCGCATCGTCCAGCGGGTGCGGCAGGCTCGAGGGCTCGGCGAGGGAGAGGTTGCCAGGCAGATGGTGCAGCTGGTCGCGGACGTCGAGCGGCTCGCCGGGGGCGGCGCTGTCGACCCGGACGGGGACCTGCGCGACGTGCTGCGCGGGGTCGTGCGGGCCGTGCAGCGGATCCGCGGGCACGAGGCGGAGCGCGAGTACGTGCTGCAGCGGGTGCTCGAGGTCGAGGCCCGTGCGCTGTCCCTGATACCAGCCGACGACGTGGCGCATGACGCGTCCGGGGTACTGCCGTCGACGACGCGGGCCTTCGAGCTGGCCCGCATGCTGCGGCAGTCGGGGGTGGCGGTCGGGAGGAAGATGCTCGCCGAAGCCGCAGACCTGCTCGAGGGCCTGTCCGGTATCGACATCGGGGTCGGCGACACCGCGCGCTTCGCATCGGAGAGCCCGCCGGTCAACATCGGCGGCGACCTGCTGATCGAAGCCCTGCGCGACGTGGAGGCCGCCGGGTTCAAGCCGACGCAGAACACGCTGTCCAGCGACGCGTTCGCCGCGGCCGCGCTGCGGGAAGCGATCCGTCGGGGGGCATACCGTCGTCGCCCGCTGTCCGACGACGCCCGGCTCGGCGACCGCAAGTTCGTGGTGCACGGCGACTTCTCGATCGACAAGGTGGCGGCGACGGTCCTGAACATCGGCGATCCCGCCACCGGCCGCCGCGATCCGTCGGCGCTGGAGAGGGGGGAGCCGACCTACGACGCCCTCATGCACACGCTGCAGCTCGCGCTCGAGGTCAACCAGGCCGAGCAGGGGCGGATCGCCGAGCTCGAGGCGGCCATCGACCGCGCGCAGGATTTCCTGTCGTACCAGGCCGAGGAAGACAGCATCGACCGCCGCGAACAGTACGGGCGCAAGGCCGAGGAAATCCTGCGGAGGGTCCGATGATCGCCCGTCAGACCGCCCTCATGTTCGCCACGAACCTGCTCGCCGACGCCGGGGTGGCGCCGGCCGAGCAGGCCGCGGCGCTGCGCAAGGCCGCCGACCGCGCCGACGCGAACGCCCGCGCCCTGGCCGGCGTCCCCGCCCTGACCGCGGGCGAGAAGCTCGCGGACACGATAACCACGCTGCAGGCGGAGGCCGCCGCCTGCCGCGGCGTGGCCGAGCAGATCGAGGCCCGCGCGAAGGCCGAAGCGGAGGCGAAGCCCGAGCCGCCCGTCGTGCTGGTCAAAAAACCGGAGGAGAAAAAGCCGACATGATCCTCGCCGACATGATCCCCGACATGAACGACAACGCCCGTGGCGTGTGGTGCCTGGCCCTGTTCGGCCTCGCCTGCGGCGCCCTCCGGATCTCGTTCGAGTTCCGCGACGCGCTCGCGCGGCGTTCCATGGTGACGATGACGCTGGCGGTGTTTGCCGGGCTCGAGTTGCAGGTGCTCGGCCTGGCCGATGCCGGCGTCGGCAGCGTCCTCGCCGACGCAGCCGCCCTCGCTGGCTTCGTCGCGCTGGCTCTCTCGATCTGGGCCGAGCGGGTAGTTCGCCGCCGCCCGCGGCGCCCCGACGGCATCCCGGTCGCGTTCATCACGCGCCCGGAGGTGCAGCGCGAGGTCGACGACATCGCCGCCTGGCACGGCTGCAAGCACGCCGCGGTGTGGACCCGCCAGCACGGGTGGATCTGCGTCCGCTTCACCGTCAGCCTGTGGGGCTGGTTGCTGTGCAACCACCTGCGGGCTGCGAACGAGCTGGTGCGGGTGCACCAGAAGCACGGGCACGCGTGCACGGAGATCCAGTGGCAGACCGCGGTCTACGCCTGGCCCGTCCGCAGAATCATCGGCGAGGCGTGGCAGACCTGGGAGGCGGCGATATTCGGGGACGCGATCGATCAGGCCCAGGCGAAGCACATGCGCGGCGGCCGGTCCGACGCCGATGCCGCGCCGGAGACCACGCGGGGCTGATAGCCTGGAGACCACCATGCCCGACCAGAACGCCACGCCCCCGACCGAAGCCGAGCTCGCCGCCCTGGCCCGCAGCCACCGGGCCGCGACGACCGCGGCGATCCACAGCAGCCGCGCCGCCGCCGTCGACGACACCGCCGCCGCGCACACCCGCGCCGCCGACGACAACCTCGCCGCCGGCCGCCCCGCCGCAGCCATCCGCCACCTCGCCCGCGCCGCCGAGCTGGCACCGGGGGAGGACTTCTCGACCCGCAACCGCGAGGCATCCCGCGCTCTCGAGGCGGCAAGCCGGCCCCGCGCCCGCGCGGCCGGGATCTTCGTCGGGGTCGTGATCGACGTGATCGCCAGCCGGGTCAAGACGCAGCGCGACGCCGGCGTGGCCCCGGCCGAGGGCGAGGACTTCGGCCAGGCGGTCGAGGTCGTCAACGTCGCCGCCGCCCGCCTCGGCGCGAACCAGGCGATCAAGCTGCAGCGCGATGCGGAGGGATGGCCGATCGGCGTGGTCGAGGCGGCTCGAAGCGACCGAGCTGCCGCGGCCGCCATGTCGGCGCAGCCCGGCGACGGTCACCCATGCGAGTGGTGCGGCGCCCCGCGGTGGACCTTCGCCCACGACGACGACGCGGGCGAGTTCTGTGCGGTCTGCGGGCACCCACAGAACGCGACCGTGCTCGGCGAGACCCGCCGCCGGCTGTCGATGCGGGAGCAGGAGCAGCGGATCGCCGGGCTCGAGGCCCAGGTCGCCGACCGCGACGGACGGCTGAAGCTCGCCGCCGCCGAGTTGTCGCGGGAGCAGGGGAAGGTCGAGAAGCTGAAGCGGACCGGCGGGGCGCTGGCGCGGCTTCGGGGCGCCGGGCGCGGGGTGGGGCCGATGCTCGCGCAGGCGCCGAGCTCGGCCGACCCGAACATCACGATCCGCGCCGACGCCGACCTCGACGACATCCTGGCGGCCATGGAGGCGCACAGGCAGGCCGTCGAGCACTCGTCTGCCATGGTCGCCCGCCTCGCCGTCCGCGCCCGCCAGCTCGCTGCGGAGCGGGGTGTGGTCGATGAACCCGGGGAGGGCGAGGGCGGATGATCACCCGTCGCAAGCTGTTCGTGATCGCGGGCGGGGCGGCGGCCGTCGCGGCGCTGCCGACCCGGCCAGCGCCACGGCGCATGATCGCGGCCGACAAAGTGATCCTGCGTATCGGCGGGGTCGAGTACAGATCGGACGGCGAGGGAGGCCTCGAGCTGGCCAACCCGCCGCCGCGCCCCGACCTCGACAAGCTGCTGTGCGGCACGGTGTTCATTCGCGGCTTCGTGTACAGCGAGCCCGGCGAGGCGTTGCCGGGCTCTCGGCGCGAGACCGACGCGGAACTTCGCGCACGTATCAAGGCCGACCTGCAGCGGCGAGCGGAGACTCTCGCGTGACCCTCGATCCGACCGGCCGCGACGTGCCCCCGGGCAGCCGCTGGCGATGTGCCGGCCAGGGGCCCGCCGTCACGGTGCTGCACCTGCAGCACGTCGGCAGCGGCTTTATCGTCATCTTCCGCCCCGACGGCTCGCCGACGCCAAGGTCGCAGGGGCGGTCTGACTTCCTCCGCTCGCACAGCCGTCTCGGGGGCATCACGGCCGGGGCATGAGCGCCCGCCTCGACGTCGAGCGCCACCTCGCCAGCGTGCTGTCCCCGCAGCTCGCCGACCTGGCGAAGCTGACGGAGGCCGAGCGGGCCGACTGGTTCATGTCGCTGGCGCCCGACGTGCGCCGGCGGCTCCCGTATTGCTGGGAGTTCTGGGCCCGCCCCGGACAGCTGTGGCGGCCGGGCCCCGAGCTGATCACGCTGTACCAGGCGGGGCGCGGGTGGGGGAAGACGAGGACGGGCGCGCAGGCGGTCCGATGGGTCGCCGAGCACCCAGAGGAAGCCGGATTCGGGCGGCCGCCGCTCACGACCGCCGCGCCGATCATCGGCCTCGTGGCCCGCACGTCGCACGACGCGATTGCCACGATGATCCGCGGCGGGATCCTGGCCTGCTCGCCGCCGTGGTTCATGCCGCGCTTCTACTCGAGCGAGAAGATGCTGGTCTGGCCGAACGGCGTCCGGGCCTATTACTTCACCGCCGAGAAGCCCGAGACGCTGCGCGGGCCGAACTTCGGTTTTGTGTGGGCGGACGAGATCGCGTTCTTTCGGGACCACCACGGCGACCGCGTGGGCGCCCTCGAGAACATCGAGCAGGCGCTGCGGAAGGGCTGCGCCCGCGCCGTGTACACGACGACGCCGACGCCGACAGCGACCATGTACGGGCTCCACGCCCGCAGCCAACCCAGGCGGGCACGGGCTGCGGTGCCGCGGAAGTATCACGGTCCGGTCAGAGATCCAGACCTCGAGGACGACGCACCAGCCGAGGGCGAGGATCAGGCACGCGTCACAGATCCGGAGGACGAGCCCGACGTCGAGCCGCCGAAGATCATCCCGCCGGACGTGCGGATCGTGCGGGGCTCGAGCCTCGACAACGCGGCCAACCAGGACGCGAAGTTCATCGCGCGTCAGGCGGCGAAGCGGGGGACACGGCTCGGCCGGCAAGAGGTCGACGGCGAGCTGCTCGAGGGCAACCCCCGCACGCTGTTCCCGTACGAGGTGATGAACGGCCGACGGGTCGACCCCCGCGAGATCAGCGAGCGCCGCCCCGGCGAGGCCTGGCCCGTGTACATCCGCCGCGTCCTTGACCTCGACCGCGTGGTCGTCGCGGCCGATCCGAACGGCACGGACCCCGACGACCCGAACAGCGACAATGCCGTCGCCGCGGAGTTCGGGATCAGCGTGGCCGGCATCGGCCGCGACGGCCGCGAGTACAGTCTCGCCGACCTGTCCGACCACCACAGCCCGTTCGTATGGCCCGAGCTGCTGTACGACACGGCGCTGGCGTGGTCGGCTGACGCGATCGTCGGCGAAACGAACTACGGCGGGCCGATGGTCCGCGCCGCCGTCGAGACGTATTGCCGCGGCCTGCGCGACCGCGGGGTCGACGTGCTGCCGATCCAGTTCGTCGAGGTTGCCGCGGGCAAGGGCGGCAAGGTCTCGCGGTTGAAAGTGTTCGCGCAGGCGATGGAGCTCGGCCTCGTGTGGAGCGTCGGCGACCCCAGCTACTGGGCCGCCCTCGAGGCGCAGCTCCACGCGTTCAACCCCGCCGAGCACCCCGACAAGCAGGTCGCCCGGGTGGAGATCTCGCAGGCCGACGGGTCGGTCCAGTCGCAGACCCTCCGCCTCGACCGTCTCGACGCGCGGGTATGGGCACACTTGTGGCTGTCGGGGGCCGAGATTGTCGGCGAGCAAACGTCGTTCTGGGTCGGTGCACGTGGTGCTGCGGACGCTCCGGCGCTTTTGCGCGGCCTGGACTGACAGCGGTGCAAAAACTATTTGACGGCGCGCAGGTCAGGGTCTATACCAGAACCCGTGACCCACCCCGAACACAGACCGATCACGGATCCGGTCGCGCAGTTCGTCGTCGCCCACTACGGCGCCGATCTGCCGATCGTTCTCCTCTCCTGCAACCGCCCCGGCACCCGCGCCCCCTCGCGGACCCGGGCCATTCCCCCCGGATCGCCCGCCGCCCCGCGTCGCACCCCGCCGATCATCGACGCCGACACCCTGCAGCCGGTCGACCCGCCGGTGCCGCCCGGGTTCGTCCGCGTCAGCGGCCCGATCCCGATCTGCACCGACTGCTACCGCCGCCCACAGATCCCCGACCCGATCGCCGAGGCCGCCCGCCGCGCCCCCGCCGGCTCGCGCTTCCTGGCGTTCGTCGGCCGGCTGTTCCCGGGCGCCGATCTGGTGATCCTCGAGAACG
>ERZ650311.96-NODE-96-length-54185-cov-7.941382_pt1 | contig 54185 bp, 55 predicted proteins | sample MGYA00376247_ERZ650311 | MGnify/ENA primary metagenome ERZ650311 (study PRJEB26733, sample SAMN07839324) | wastewater metagenome | biome: small river; feature: stream; material: water | place: USA: North Carolina | collected 2016-07-28 ... | reverse complement strand
AGAGAGAGAGAGAGAGAGAGAGAGAGAGAGAGAGAGAAATGGAAGCAAGCAGATTGTATTCAAGCATCGTTCGCCTCAACAGGCACAACCACCACCGGCAAGGCCCGCTGAAAGTCGCCACAAGCACAGCGCCCTATGCCGAGGCAATCCACGCAGATCATGATGCCACACTGGCAGAACACGCGCTCGTGCTCGTGCTCGGGGCAGCAAACTTGTCCCAGCGCGTTCAAGCAGCACCCGTAGACATCCCACTCCTCGTAGCAGGTGCCGCAGAGTTGCATGCCGCCGTCTTCCACTCCGCGGCGAAGGCAATCGAAGCACTCGATGAAGCGCCGAACCGGCTCGCCGAACCCGTCGCGGACAATGCAGTCGGGGCAGTTGAGCTCCATGCAGACGTCGCACGTGAGGTCGTGATTGTCCTCCAGACACTCATGGCACCACGCGTGCCCGTTGTCGCAGATCTTGGCTCCGCGCATGTCGTGTTCCTCCTTCCGATCGCCGTCCGCCCGGCGCACACCCCGGCACACTTGCTGGCGGTTGAGAATGGGCATGATGAAGGAAAGACAAGCCTGCACGCGTGAGGCCGCCGCACACACACACACTCGCTTACCGAAGGGATCAGAACGCGAACGAATGACTCGAGAAAAGTGGACACCCTTGTCTCTCCTCACGGGCAGACAAAGGGTCACACCCACCTGGTGGGTGTGACTTTGCCTGTTGGGTCACACCCACCTGGTGGGTGTGACCCTTTGTCTGTAAGAGAGAGACAGAAGAGAGCAAGGGAAGGGAGAGACCGAGGGAGCGGCCTTCATTCTTTCATTCGCCCCTTCTCTTCGGTGAGCAGAGTGTTGTGTGTGTGTGTTTGCTGATGTGTGTGTACAGCAATGTCGACCGAATCGATCGTTCTCTGGATCTGCCAGCGCGAGGCTGACTGCCCCCTGGTGTACGCCATCCCCGTGGCGCTGTTCGGCAAGGAGCTGCCGAAATTGGAGGCCTTCGTCACGGCTGTGACGCAGCCGCCGCGCGACGACGACGACGATTCCACGGAGCACCCGAGCGACGGCAGCGAAGGAGAGGACGAAGAGGGAGGAGACGAAAGAAAGAACGACCGCCCGGCCCCGCGCAAGCGCGTGCGATTCGACCCCGCCGCAAGGGTCCCTCGCAACCACGACGACGCGGCGCTCTGCATGATCGAGCACGCTGCTGCGAAAGCCTTTCGCAACTACATCGACGCGACCGAGTTCATGATCGGGCGTCTGGCGCAACTCGGAGTCCCCGTGCGCACCGGCGCGTGGCAGAACGTGTGGGAACAGCCCCTCAAGGTCGTGCTTTCGATCTACTTTGAGATCTAATACATTCCGTTTGGGAAACACGGGCGCGTGGTGCAATGGCAGCACGGCCGGAGTATGGGCCGGCAGACGGTGGATCGAAACCCCCCGCGCACGACAACTTTTTTTCACACGCGGGAGAGTGGCGTCAGACGGCAGCGCGGCCGACTAGCCATCGGCAGGTCGGTGGTTCGAGTCCATCCTCTTCCAACACTTTTTGCACCCACACGTGTACTTCATTAGTTCAGCCACACAATGCACTCGCGCTTCATGAAGACCGGCTCGATGCCGGTGATGGCCTCCTCCAGCTTCTCTCCCAGCAACTTCTCCATAGTGGGCGCCTCGCATGGCACGTCGTCGTCCCAGATCACCGTGGCCGCGCGCAAGGAGCCGCGGTTAACGGCCTCGCGAATGCTGTCCTTGACTTTCTGAAACGCCGTCTCAAGCCAGCGGCGGCGCTCCTCCTCGCGCTCGCGCGCAAGCTTGCGGCGCACGTTCAGCGCGATCTGATGCAGCGTGCCGACGCTCACCGGCACTGTGCACACGTCAGACAGCACTCAGAACAGCAACGCACCCTTGTCCCAGCCGTCGGAGAGGCCAGCCACATCGGTCGACGCCAGCACTTCCACGTCGTCGTCCTCCTCCTCCGACGTGCTCTCCGCCTTCATCGCCACCTCGACTTCCTCTCCAGCCTTCAGCCCTTCGTACTCTTCCTCCGCCTCCTCCTCCTCTTCTTCCTCCTCTTCTTCCTCCTCCTCTTCGTCGCCCGCCTCGTAGGTCTTGTCCTTCGGATCGTCCATCCAGTCACGTTGGTGGCGCGCGGGCGCTGCCTTGTGTGGGGTGATGCGCGCCGTCTTGAGCGGCAGCCCGCGCCCCGCCTCGATCTTGCGCTTGGGAGGTGCGGGCTTCGCGCGCACATCTCCGACCAGCTTGGCCACGGGTGTCTTTGACTCCGCCATTGCGCGCGTTGAGTGAATGAAGGAAAACCAGCTTTGTTCACACGCAGAGTCACGTGACAGATGGGTCACACCCACCTGGTGGGTGTGACCCTTTGTATAGAGAGAGACAAAAGAGGGAAGGGAGAGAGAGAGTGGGTCATTCCTTCGCAAGTCATGTCGCGCCGCGCTCACGAGGACAACGTTGCCACCCGCGCTCTCCGCCGCAAGATTGTGGACCTGCGCGCCGAGGGAGAGATGGAGGAGGGTGAACTGGGTCACGACGTGTCCGCTGCGCTCGACTTCGGCGCCCTGTCCGACGCTGTGCTTGCGGAGACCGAGGCCGCGGCACTCGACATGGCTCAACGCGCCCGCGCGGAACGGGAGCGCCGCGAGAACGAGCGACGCACGCTGCGCTGGAAGAACCTGGTGGCGCACTTCACCCACGCGTCCGAGACCGAGCGCCGCACGAAGATCGAGGCACTTGCGGCGCTCTGGATGCGCGACGCGCCGCACGTCAAATACTGGACCGAGCGCACCGCGTCGCTCATGATCCTCGCCAAGGACGCCTACGACCCTGGCCGCTACGTGGGCACCATTGACATCGAGGGCAAGCTCATCACGGCGGCCAGTCGCACGTGCAACCTCACGGAGAAGGGGCCAGAGAGCTGGCCGTGATGCCATCAATACAGAACGCTGTGTGCAAGAACGTGTTGAGAGAGAGAGAGAGAGAGAGAGAGAGAGAGAGATCGTGCACGTTGTGTTTCATTCAAAGCAACTGTGTGATGAACCGCCACACATTCTTGTCGTAGAGTGGGCTGTTGAGGAAATCGGCGATTGGAGAGGGCGGGTACGCAGGGCCAAGACGCCGCGCGTGCTGGGCTTCGTTCTCCGCGCCAAAGACAGTGGACTCGATGGTGTCAAGGCGCTTGCAGCGGGCGAGGTCCTTCCCGTCAAATGTACAGCGCGTCCATACCACATTCCCAAAGCGCCTGCCTTGCGTGCGCAGCTCGTAGTTGTTGAGGTAGAAGAAGTTGAACTTTGTCCCCTTGCCGTCAACAAGCACGGCGCGGTCCCACGACACGGAGTGCACGTTGTACATCAACCAGTTGGCGAGGATGCGCAAGCGAATGTTGATGCTCTTGCGCTCGTGCTTGAAGCGCAAGAGCAACCGCCGAGCGGCCAGTCGGCAGGCGCGGTCCTGGTCCTCCACCAGCGTGGTGATGAGGAGCGCCTTGTCGCGGTGGATGTCTTCTCCGAACAGGAGTTCCTCGCGGTGCTCGGCGAAGAAGCGCTCGACGCCGTAGGCCTTGATCTGCGTGCGGATGTCGATGGCGTTGTGATAGATGCGGTCGCGCGAGCGCCACAGGCTCCGGAGCTTGAGGGGCGAGACTGCATCCAGCCACTCCGGGTTGGCCTCCGGGGCGCGGGGGTTGCACTTCGGAAACTCGACCATGATGCGGACCTTGAGGCGCCCATCGTCCTCCGTGAACGCGATAGCTGTGCGTTTCTTGCTCATCGGAAATGTGTGCGTGTGACTTCTGTTTTGTTGGCTAACTTTCACACAGACAAGAGTCACACCCACCAGGTGGGTGTGACCCTTGAGCAAGACAAAAGAGAAAAAGTGTGTGTGTGTGAGAGAGAGAGAGAGAGAGAGATGGCCAGTGCAATGGAGATCTCCCCGCCGCGAGGAGCCCCGCGCAAGCGCAAGTTCCATGAGGACCGCGGGGCTGACCGACTGGAATTCTACATGCTCGGCGCGGCGCTACTGGAGAGCGAAGAGAAGAGCGACGCCGGAGGCGAGTGCCACGAGCCGGTGGAATCCTTCGGTGACTGTCGCGTGTGCGAGCGCCACAACCTGCGCCTCTACGCGTGCACCACGTGCAACGACAGCATCTGCTGCGCCTGTGTGATCTGGCACTCCTGCAACGGCCGCTGGTTGCCCTGCTGCTACGACTGCCTCATGTGCTCGCTCTGCAGCGCGGAGCACGACATGGCCAACCGCATCGCCGTCCTCCGCGCCTGGCGAAGAGAGGAGCGCACGTGCGGAGCCTGCCACGTCACACAACCCGCCATCGACGCACACAAGGAGGGCTTCCGGCTGTGCGAGGACTGCCAGACGCTGTTCTGCGGGGCGCACTACCTCTTCGCGGGCGGACGCATCAAGTGTGCATCGTGTGCAGAAGCTCAATGAATGCCTTCATTCCCCTTCGCTTGCGTCACTGTCCTCGGTCTCGCACTCCGCGCCCCACAGCACCACGAGGTTGTTGCCGAACAGTGCCACGTCACAGTCGCGAAACAGGGCCAGCGCCGCCGGCACGAAGCGTCGGTCCTCCGCCACACGAGGGTGCACGCAACAGTCCAACGCGAAGCGCCGCGCCCGGCAGGCCTCGTCCACGCACCGGCGCAGTGCCGTCCACGTCCGCGCGAGCAGCGAAGTCCCGTCCAGCGGCCGGGCGCGCTTGCGCGGCGGCGGGATGGGGAGGTCTGTGCCCACCTCCGAACGCACACGCAGAGCGGTTCGGTCGTAGCGCTCCTGCAGCTGCGCCCACGTGCGCGTCGATGGCAAACTCAACGCAGGGGGCATCGCGAGACGAGGGTGATCGGTGATCTCTTCCAAGGGGGTCGACTGTGGGTCACGTGACAGGCTGATCAAAGGTAACTGGCGAGGGTCGGATGTTGCCCAGAGTCGAAAAAGTTTGTGCGAAAAAAAGTTGTTTGTTTTGTGGAGAGAGAGCGAATGCCACGGGAATCACTGTTTTGTATGGGAGGAGGTCAGGTCGACTCGGGTTGTCCAGTGTATGGGCAGACCACCCGAGTTAACTCTTGGGTGGCCGCCCTAGTGAAACCCCAGGAGACTGCCATACAAACTTGATATGGAGGTCCGAGGTGGCGAAAGGTCACGTTGGTGCATTCGACTCCATTCCGCAAGGCGAACAACTTTTTTTCGCACAAACTTTTTCGACCCTGGGCAACCCCCGGCCCTCTCGGATTACCTTTGATCAGCCTGTCACGTGACCATAGTCGACCCTAAGCAAGTCCACTCCCGTGCGATGGCAGCGGTGCCGGAGGCGCTCCGCGTGGCGCTGGACCGCGTCTTCCAACCGCAGCTCCACACGCACGTGGAGACGGACGAGGTGCACACCGTGGACGGCCGCCAGGAGCTGCACCACGTCTACACGCCGCTGCGTCCCGGGCGTGTGCTGAGCACGGGCTGTGTGTGCATCGGGCCACCGGACGCAAGCCAAGAGCTGAAAGACGCGTGTGTGGTCTACGTGCGGCAGCGACTCCACGCACCCTGGTTGCGCGTGCTGGACGTGGAGACGATTCAAGTTTCACCCCAACCCCACGCACCCGCGACCTCCACTGCGGTCGTTGCCTACCTCACGGCGCGCGAGGGCGCGGTGGCCCCCGGTGCCGCGAGGGCGGGAGCCATCGACACCGAACGCACGTGCAACGGAGCGCTGCTGGACATTCTCATCCAGAACGCTCTGGCCCACCGTGGGATTGGGGCGGAGGAGCGCCAGCTGGCCGCGCGCTATCCGCTGTGAACGCAAACGAATACACGCACGCAGTTCATTCGTACTTCTGGAACAGACGGCCACGCCCGTACGTGAGCAGCTGCTCCAATTCCTCTCCTTCCCCAGGCGTGAAGCTATTGATACGGCTGTTAGAGATCTGCCCCACCGGATTCTGGAACGACGCGCCGCGCTCCTTGGGCTTGGTGGTCTCGATGCCCAGGATGTTCACCATGAGATAGGGGCCCTGACATAGGAGGTTGAGGGCTTCGATGAGCTCGTCGTCGGGCACGATCCACGTGGCGTGTTGCGTCCAGTAGCGCGCGCCCATGCCACGGCTGCTGAAGAACACACGCCAGTGATCGTACTTGGGCTGGGCCGCCGCCTGGTCGCGTTCCATGAGCAGCGCAAACTTGATGTAGCGCTGCGGCTTGCGGTAGTGCTCCATCTGCGCCTCGATGTTCTCGCCCACGGAAAAGTCGAGGGAATGGCCATCGTAGACGAAGCTGAAGAGCTTGCTCCGCGGGTAGTAATCCACGATTCCATCGCCGTCGATGTTGAATTGCTTGAAGCCGAAGCCCCACTGCTGCACGATCCAGGGGTGATCTGGGTTGAGCTCAAAGGAGTGAATGTCGTTGTCTTCCTTGAACGCAGCGATGGGGTCGGCGAAAAAATCGCACACGAGGGCCGGCACGACAATGCGGTAGGGATCCGGGCTGGGCACGCTCGTGCCGTTGGGCAAGTGAAACACGGCGCCCTCGTCGCCCGAGCGGTCGATCCGCACCTTGGTCTCCAACGCGTCGTCGGCCTTGCGTTTTTCCGCCATTCGAGTTTGTGTATGTGTGCAAGTACAGTTTGGTTTGGGGTAAACTTAGCCACGGGTCACACCCACGTGGTGGGTGTGTGACCCGTGTCGGTGCTTGTACGGAGAGAGAGAGAGAGAGAGAGAGAGGGAGAGAGGGAATGAGAGTTCATTCGTCAACCTTTCGCAGCTCGCTCAGAATCGCTTCCGTGTCGTCCTTCATCGCACGCGCCATGGCGTGCTGCGCGCTCGTGTCGCGGTCCACGCGGTCCAGGCGTGCGTTCACAAGACGCAGCTGCTCCTCGACCACGGCCAGGCGCAGTTCTGTCTGGCGGATGGTGTCCTGCGTCCGTGTCATCCACGCCTCCAGCTCGGTCAGGCGGCGGTCGTGGTCCGACGCTGGCAGTGGGGCCCAGCGGGGGACCACCTCGTCCGGCGAGGGCAGTGGGGGGAGAGGCGCGCCCCAGTCGAAGGCGCCGCTGCCGGGGCCGCCGCCGGACGTGAAGTGACCGAAGACGGCAGCGGGGCGATCGGGCACGAACGAGCGGCCGAACGGGCTCGGGTCGCCGAGCATGGGCACGCGGTGCACGGGGCGCGCGCCGAGTGTGGCGGCGGCGTCGGGTGCTACGTCGCGGAAGGGCAGCTCGTCGCGCGCGTTCGGCACCTGCTCCATGCGAGAGACAAATGAAAGTGTGAGGACCTGTGTGTGTCTTTACTGCTTTGTCACGCGCACGCGGAAGTCCAGGCTTGTGCGGGCTTCGCGACCGCGCGTGGCGCCGTGCACAGTCTTCACGTTGAACACGATGGCGGTGCCCAGGGGCAGCGGCCCCGAGCACAACCGCGCGGGGTCGATGTCTCCGGGGCAGCGCGTGTCCTCGCTGAGGCGGTGGTTCCAGTCGCGCAGACGGTGCGAGCCCGGCACGACACTGAGGATGCTGTGCTGCTTCTCGACGAGCTCGTGCAGCGGCACCCAGACCGTGAAGTACTCGAAGGGCTGGCGCTCGCACGCCGCGCAGAACCAGTGGCCCTCGGGCATCACCGCGACGCGTGGGAACACGCACAGCGGGTGCACGCCGCAGCCGCAGCGCTCGCACAGCAGCATCTCCATCCCGTCGTCGACGTTGCACGTGCTGCACGCATCGCCACCTGCGTCCGGCAGCCCCTCCATCAACAGGGACTCGCGGCGGTAGTGGAAGTAGTCGGCGTGAAGCCCCGTGTGTGCGGTGCGCGCCTTGCGGCGGAGGTAGGTCTCATCCGACTCCGCCCGCGCCTTGTCGGGAAGGAAGCGGAGGAGATGAGCGCGGAACGCGAGAAAGGGGGCGCTGTCCGCCACCTTGAGGTCACCCTCGATCTGCAGAGGATCGGCGCCGTGTTGAATGCGCAGCACGCCATGTTCGCCAGAGATGGCATCCAGGGACGGAATGACGCATGGGTCGAAGGAGAAGAAGAAGAAGCCATCCTCCGCGAGCGAAGGTTTGGCGGGCCAGGGGCCGTGGGCAGGCACGAGCGCGCACCACTCACTGACCAGGCGGTGCTTGTCGTCGAGGGCGTTCCACAGCGCGATCAGGCAGTGCAGGTGCGCGGCCGCCTCGTCCGTCATCGCCGTGGTGTCGCACATGGTGAGAAGGCGGCGCAGGTAGGCCCGCATCGAGGCTGGATGGTCGTACGCGATCCAGGCGGTCAGCAGGTAGCAGATGCCCACCTCCGCCTGCGCCTCGTGGTGCGGCACGCGCAGCGTGTCCAGCATGTCGAACATGCCCTGGAAGTGCATGTGCAGGTCTTCGTTCTTGGAGTCCTCGTCGAAGGGGTACGAGCGCGTGCCGTACTCGGTGCGCAGCAGCACCCAGTGCGTGAGGAAGTAGATGCAGTCCACCACCTCGTGCTTGAGGCTGCCGTCATCCTCGCAGTCGAAGGCACTCACCACGGCGGCGCGGTAGCGCATGGTGGCCAGCAGGTGTTCACGCTCGCGCAGGTTCCAGACGTCGAGCCAGTGCATCACAAAGGCGTCGGTGGCCTGGCCCCAGTCCAGGTCCGCAAAGTTGTTGCCCCGCTTGCGCGTGACCACCTCGGTGATGCGATCGCGTGGGTAGGCGGGGTCGAAGAGCGCCATCATCGGCTCGCCGCCGGGCTTGGGCGCGGCGGCCAGCGTGGGCTCCTCCACGGGCTGTCCGAGCAGGCGCTGGAGCTGCGCGCACTGCGTCTGGATGGTGTGCACGGCGGCGAGGAGGAAGGCGCAGTTGGGGTCGTTGCCCCCGCGCGCGAGCGCGAGCTTCACGTGAGCGGCGGTGGCCATTTGGAAGAATGCGGCGGGCGCGTCCCTGCGGTCGTCACGTGACCAATTGCGATGTTCCCGTGTTCGGATTGCGGCCAGCGCTACGCCCACCGCTCGGGGCTGTCGCGCCACCGCGCGGCTGTGCACCGCGCACCGCGTGTCTCGTGTCCACACTGCCCGCGCGCCTTTGGCAACGCCCATCTGCTGCGCCTGCACCAGCGCCGCGTGCACGCACGCCGGGTCTGCGAGACATGCGGCACGCACGTGGAGGCCGAGCTGTGGAGCTTCCACGCGAGCCTCCACGTACACCCCAAGGCGCGCGCCGACCTCGGACTCAACTGCACCAGCTGCTGCCGTCTGATCCACCCCCACAAGATCGTGGCACACGAGCGGGACTGCCGGGAGATCGCGCCCACGACGCTGCCCAACGCTGCGGCACAGCGTGCGGCCGCCTTTGCGCGCTACGACGCCTTCCTGGCTGACACGGGGACAGTGTGGGAGACGCGGCTGCAGCGCTTCCGCGCCAGCGAGTGCAACCGCGTCACGGACGAGGCGCTCTGGTGCGGGATCTGCAACGCCGTGCACTGGGGACGGCCACCGCCGCGCGAGACCGGCTCTCAGGTGTATCCGAGCCACTGCCGTGTCTGCGGCAAGGGCTTTGCGCACATGCAGAGCCTCTCGCGCCACCGGCGCCGCGCCCACGGTGGCAGGGAAACCCCGGTGCCGCCCCCTCTTCCAGACGGGGCAGTGCTGCCCCCCGCCGCGCCGGCGGTGGACGCCGAGGCCCTGCGGCGTCTGCTGAGTGGCTTTGCGATGCTCCGCTGAGCGTGCATAAACTTTGCGTCCGGTGGCTTCTTTGTTTGTGTTGTGTCCATGAGCACCGCCATCGCCCGCGCCAACCGCGTGAGCGAGGAGCTGATCGCAGCGGCGGACCGGGCCGCCGTCCTCGTCCTCATCTGCGCCACCGGGGACGAGGCGGAGGCGATCCAGTTTGTCCGGTTCTTCCCCAAGGCCGCGGGGGCGCACCGCCGCGCCCGGACGGTCGTGTTGGTCGGGCGCATCGGCCGGCATACCCTCCGCCTCCTCGGCGCCTTCGCCAAGCACGTCGTCGCGCTGCCGGCCACCGCGGAGACCCAGCCCGGAGGCGCGCTCTGGGAGTGGTGGCGGGACAACCGCGGCGCCGCCCAGCCCTGGGACACCCTCACCCTCGACTGGACATGCGCGCCGTTGGACACCAAGTTCATTGAGGCCAAGCGGAGCGAGTTGGAGCAGATGCACCTCGCACGTGCGATTCAATGAACGCGAGTTGTATTAGTGAAGCAAAAGGTGGAGCGGCCCGCCCGGCGCGGCGTTGGCCAGGGCCACGCCCATGTAGCGCGCTTGCCGCACCGCCTCGAGCTCCGAGACGAAGGTCACGGCGCCGCCCTGGAAGGACTTGAACTGCTCCACGCTCATCTCGTTGGAGTAGGTCGGGATGTCGGTCTTGGAGAAGATCTGGTCCAGGGACTGCCCCTGCTCGCGCAGCTCCTTGCTGTACAACACGTTGTCTGCGTACTCTTGCAGGAAGGCTTGGTCCTCCTTGCTGAGAGCCACGCCGTCTGCAGGCGAGCAAGTTGCAAGGCGTGATTCGAACTGGCGCATGTCCACCATCTTGGAGGTTGCGTACTTGCCAGAGGCGAAGAAGGTGTAGAAGCGCTTCAGCGGATCGGCATCGCCGCTCATCTCCGGGAACGGGGTGGACTCCTCGTAGGCCTTCTTGGCCACCACGTGGATGAGTGTGCCGTTCTTGGCCTCGGCCAGCATGCGAAAGAACTTGGACACGGCCCCCGCGATCGAGTGCGGCGACATGGGGCGGGTGGCGAAGTAGAACTTGGTGGGATTCCAGTCGGGCTGGTGGTGCGGCAGCACGACGCCGTGGGGGTCGGTCTTGGAGGCCGGCCAATCGGCGAAGACGGAGTCGCCCTGCTTGATGGGTGTGGTGCCCCAGTGCCAGCCGCTGGCGTTGCCGCACACGCGCATCGAGAGGCCGAAGCGCGGCGTTGCGCTGCCGTCGGCGGTCTGCTGTTCGCCCGGGTAGTCCACGCAGCCGCGGAAGACGAACTTCTCCGTGCCGAGCATGCCGCTGGCCGAGGTGAAGCCGACGATGTCGTCCAGGTTCATCTGCGCGTGGCGGTTGCGGCGCGGGTTGCCGTCCATGCGCGAGAAGAACCATTCGCCGCGGCGCACGATGAGGTCGGAGCTGGGGTCGTAGAGCGGGTACTTCTTGGAGCCACTGCGCTGGCGATCGGACGCGAGGTTGGGGTCGACGTTGCCGTTCGCCACCACCAGACTCTGGGGCGCCACGGGGTCGCGCTGGTCGCTGTCCGTGTGGTGCACATTGGAGTACGACATGATCTCCCCCTGTCTCTCTCTCCCCGTTCCGTGCGCGCGCGTGGGACAGCAGAGAGTCAGTTCGTTTATTCCCGCGCGACTGTTCTGCGTCAGTCGCGCCCGAAGCGCCGCTGCCGCCCGGTGAGCCGGCCCTCGCGCCGCGCGCGGTTGTGCTGGCTCTTGCGTGCGCCGCGGAACAGCGTGTCGCGGTGCTCCTTGAGGCGCGTCGCGTACTCGGCCAGCGCGGCCACGCCTTCCTCGCGCGAGGCGAGCTGCGCGGGAAACACGTCCGCCGCCGCCGCGTCGACGTGGCGCCCGCAGACCGTTATGCGGCCGGGGAAGAGGCGCGGCTCCTGTGCCTTCTTGTGGCAGAGCGCGCATGTTTTGTCCCAGCGCGAGGCGCTGGCCGGGTGCTCGTGCAGCGCCAGCGTGCACGAGGCGCAGGCGATGCCGTGACGCGTGTAGGCGCAGCGCGCGTCCACCACCATGGGGTAGCCACACAGTGGCTGTGGACAGAGCAGCACGAGGCCGCGCGAGCACACCAGCGCGCAGCCCAGCAGCATGACGTTGGCCACTTGGTTGCGCGTGGGATTGCTGAACGTGCAGTGGTCACAAAACACGCGGTCTGTGATGAGGTCGGCGCGCGCGCCGCGAATGGTGCAGCGCTCGGCGCGCAGCGGCTTGGTGCGCGTGGCCTCCTTCCATGTCCACGTGCCATCGAAGAGCTTGCCGCAGCCACGGCACACCATCACGCGCACCACGCACTCGGGCAGCGGCACGTCCTCCGGCAGACGCAGCCGTCCGCGCAGCGCGGCCGTTTGGTTGACCAAGTAGTGCTGCGGCAACGCCCAGCGCACACAGAGCTGCGCCTCGGTGTAGGCCTTGCACCAGGCGTGCACAATGGCGGTGGCGCGTGGGAAGGCGGTGGCCAGCTGTGTGAGTGCGTCTTGCAGCACGTGTTTGGCGGGGTTGGCGTGGGCGTGGTCGCAGCAGAGCTTCCAGTAGGCGCGGATGGCCGCGTCCTCGACGCCGAAGGCACCCAGCCATGGCACGAGCTGCGACCCCAACTCGGCTGGTCCAGGGGGCAGCGCTTGGGTCCATTCGCGGATCACGCGTTGCACGTCCTCGCCCAGCGCGGGCAACGAGGCCATGGCCGCCGCCATCGCCTGGCCCAGTACAAACGAGGGCAGCGAGCGCGCGGGGCGCTGCTGCGCGACGGCCAGCACGGCGTCGTGGCCCGTGTCGATGGTGGCGTTGACCATGGCGGCGGCCGGCCAGTCGTTGGTGCAGCCCACGGCGTAGTGGATGATGGTGCGCAGATTGGCCATGGTGAAGCCGACGGCGGCCGCAAAGGCCGTCCAGTTGAGGCGTGACTCGAGGTTGCGGCGCAACGCGGGACAGGCTTCGACCTCGGCCACCACCATCTCGCGGATCACGAACACCAGGATGCTGCTCATGCATTCCTTGAAGCGCGCCCAGCCGTCCACCATGACGAGGCGGTAGAGGCGGCGCCGCACCAGCGGCGAGGGTGGCGTGCGCCAGCCGCGGCGGTAGACCTCGCGCCAGTTGCCCAGCAGGCTGCAGAGCACCCACTGCTTCACGCGTTCGTCGAGCTCCTTGTGGCGCGCCAGCAGCGCCACGCAGACCGAGGGGAACTTGCGCGTCATGCAGCGGTAGGGCGCCGACTTGGAGATGATGTGCGCCAGCGCCGTCACCCAGTTGGTGTCCTGCGAGGCGCGCTGGAAGCCGCCCGAAACCCCGGTGGCCGCCACCCAGAGCGAGGAGCGCAGCAGCGCTTGGTGGCACTCGGGCCAGAGTATGCGGTCCTCGCAGATCACAACGTCGAAGGCCAGCCGTTTGTGTGCGCCCAGCTGGTAGGCGTCGGCCAGCACGGCAGACTCGTAGGACACGCGGCGCTGTGTCTTCTGGATCCAGACGCGTGGCAGCCGGTCCACCTCAAACAGCCGGGCGCGCAGCCGCGGCGGCGCCAGGCGCTCCAACAGCCGCCGCACGGGGTGCAGCTCGACGTGGCGCATGGTGCCGCGCAGCAGCGTCTCGGTGCGCACGCGATACGATTGCGGGTCTTCATTGGGAATCGGTTCCATCTCGCGCGGGCCCACCACCACCGCCGGCCGGAAGAGCATCAGGCTCTGGTCGAGCCCCCAGCGGTCGTTGCTGGGATCCTGTACCCAGTGCAGCAGGTGCGGCCGGAACATGGCAATGGGGTCCACGAAGCCCTCCCAGCGGCCGGGCGTCGGCATGATGCAGAGTTCGGGGCGGAAGCCACCCGGCTGCCCCACCAGGTTGCGGTAGAGCTGCACGATGTGGTCGGGCTGGATGCTCACGTTGTCGGCGAAGAAGCGCACCGAGAGCACGAAGCGATGGGTGTGCAGGCGGCAGCAAAGGATGCACATGCGGTGCTCGAGCGGCGGCGTGCCGTCCTCCAGCAGTGCGCGTAGCTCCTCGGGGAACATGATTTGCGTCAGTAGCGGCGCCTTCTGCCCATCGAAGAGGCCCGGAATGGTGTACGAGCGCGTCACGCAGAGCTGGCCCTGGCGGCAGGCCGGGAAGTGCACCAGACGGTTGCCCACGCGGAAGCTGCCTGCCTCCTTGAGCAGTTCGTCCTCGTGTGCGCTGTCGAACACGGGCAGGGCAACCTGACGCTGCTTCAGCCACTCGAGCGCCGTGGCGGCGGGCGCGTCAGGGCTCAGCAGCCGCACGTCGGGCAGCTCGCGGATCATGTTCGTGAAGGCCTCGCTCAGCCAAGCGGGCACCACCGTGGCCTCCTGCGCCACCACGGCCCCGGCGGCTGCGGCCTCGGCGGAGGCACTGCCCTCCGCGGGCGCCGGGCGACCGAGGCCTTGCACCAGGTGCGGGAAGTCGCGCGCCATAGTCGCCAGGTCCACCACATGCGGCGTGGCTTCCACCGTCGGGGCCAGCTCGTTGCTCTGGAAGGCACTGGGCAGCAGGGGCGCACTGGACGTGGCGTTGCGGTGGCGCTTGCGCACTGCCCGCTTGCGCTCGCCTTCGGGCGGTGTGGCGCGTCCCTCCGCAGCCGCCGCCGCTGCCGTCCGCGCCGCCTCGTGCAGCGGGATGTGGTGGCGGCGAAACAGGTTCACCAGATCCATGGGGAGAGAGAGAGGCACACGCGACACTCTGGGTGCGGGGCACGGGATATGCAATTTACTTCCGTTCGTAAGTCAGGGGCAACTGTCCCTTGATGTCCACGTCAGGGTACACCGTGACTGCATCCAGTGAGCTCTTGTCCTCCGTGATGATGACGTATGTGGGGTAGCCCTGTTGATCCTTGCGCAGGGAGATGCGAAACATGGGCGAGGCCTGCGGTGCGCAGAAGCTGCGCACGTCGCAGAACCCCTCGCCGGAGGGGAGAAGGATGGACGACTCTGACCATTTCATCCAGAACTGGTTCTCGCGGTCGAGCTTGATGTCCGGGCACTTGTCGGCTTCGATCCAAGAGAGGTAGAACAAGCGCTGCATGGCCGTCACGCAGCCAATCCGCTTCCAGCCCTCCGTGGCGGCGTGGAAGGCACTGAGGGCTGCAGCATGGCCCTGGGGCGCAAAGAACGCAGCGTAGTGGATTCTGCTGCTTGCCACGAGCTCTTGTGGCAATGTACCCTTGCGGTACACACCCCCTGTCGTTACGAAAGCCTTGGGACAGCGGGCGAAATCGAGGAAGCGCACGGTCGCCGCCCCGTAGCGCTCTGCCGAGATTCTGCGCACGATGTCGGGCCACAGTTCCTTGTGTGGACCGATGGTTTCGCACAGCGAGGTGGGCCGTACGATGCCTTTCAAATGATTGATCTTCAAGGTGTGATCAGCCTTGACCTCGTCCGCCGGAACGCCCGTGGCGGTGCGTGTCTTGGGGTCCACGGTGACCCATAGCACGTCGCCCGGTGCCACGCCCTCGGGCACTACGAGCTGGTAGGCCTGCATGACAAAACGGACACGATACGTGGAGTTTATTGGTGCAGGTTTGCCTCGAGCTCCATAGACCCGTGGCCGTTGGTCTTCTCGAGGGCCTTCGTGAGGTCAAGGGGACTAGACAGTGCCTCGCGAAAGAAGGCGCCGCCGATGGCCTCGGCGTTGCGGTCGCACAGCAGCGGTAGCGTGTGCTCGGGCCACAGCCACTCGAGGCCCTCGCGCGCCAGCGGCAGGGTGCGTGCAAACGCCAGGTGTGAGGCTGTGAGCCCGCTCCAGCGGCACTTGGGGCCGCGCGCCTCCACCTCGATCGCCGTCAGCACCTCAAAGAGGTGGTGCTCGCCCCACCAGGCCTGGCCACGGCCCGTGCCGAGGAACGCACCGGGGCAGTCCACCCAGACTGGTGTCTCTGGGGCGGCGAGCACGGCGGGCCGCCAGGCGTCTGCCACGGCCTGGAAGAGGCCCGCCAAGCCCGGCAACTCAGCTGGTAGGCGGCAAACTGCGTAGAGAAAGTCGAGCGAGAGCTCCCGTGGCAGTGCGACGAAACCCTCGGCGTCGGCGTTCCCCTCCCAGCTGCCGGAGACGCCGATCTTCTGCGCCAGTCCCGCGAACCACTTGGTGCGCGTGGCGCGCACGCGATGGGCAGGTGTGCAGAGCAGCCGGAGCACGGCCGTCGGCGGGGGCGTGGCCTGGTTCAGCAGCGCCGAGAGGTTGTGACCGGACGTGGGCTCGGACCACATGGCGTCGTGCTGCACGTGCACCGAGGCGCGTGGCGGGTGCACGGGCAAGATGCGCCAGTGCTCCAGGGCCCAGGCCCCGGCGGCGTCGCGCTCCTGGCTGGAGATGAGTGCAAGGATGAGTGCGTGTGCGTCCTTGTCCGCCAGCGCTATGAACTCGCCGTTGGGGTGATCGTCGTGCAGCTTCTGCATGCGCTTGAGGAAGGGGGCCTCCAGCTGCAGTGCGCCGAGCCCCGATACGCCGCGCCGCCGTACGTTGTGTGTGCCCGCGATGCGCGCCAAGTACACCAACAGCGCGCGCGGTGGTGTGGCGGCGCGCAGCAGCGGCAGCCAGCCGTCGTTGAAGAGGCGGTGTGCGGCCTCCGGGTCCAGCGGCCGCCCCTCGAGCAGCGTGCAGAAGCGCCAGAGCAGCGCCACGGCCTGTTCGCGCGAGGCGTCCTGCAACACGCGCGCCACCAGGGGGGCCAATGGCATCACACGCCCCGTGGCGTGACCGTTCGCCACCAGGTGCAGCCAGCCGGCCAGCCGCGACACGCGCCGCGCCTGCTCCGACGGCCAGGCCAGCCAGAGCACGGGCTGGTCGCGGTCCGAGGTGCGCGTCTCGGCGGCAAACTCGGCGCTGTAGGGCGAGGCGGCCCAGTCGGCCAGCGTGGCCCCGGGCGCGCGCTCCCACACGGCGTCCTCGCCGAGGCCCGCCAACTGGCCCAGTGGCGCCAACTGAAAGCGCGCGTGAACTACAAACATCCCACACGGGAAGGAGCCTTGCCTGCAGAGTGCGAAGCAGTTCGCGAGCCGTCACGATGACGGTGGTCGGCTCGGTGCGTAGGGCTCGCAGTGCGCGCCGACTCGGGGTCAGGTGTGGCCCGATGGCAGCCAGCGTGCCGGCCGCCGTCCAGAGGTTGTCATACGCCTCGCCCTCGCTGGGTTCGTCGAGCAGCTGCCGCCGTAGGTACGACGCTATGGAATCGACCATCGCGTAGAGTGCGTCGAGCAAGAAGCGCGAGGCCTGGATGCCGGACAAGAGCGTGGGCAGCCGCGCCGCCGGCCCGAACTTGGAGGGCAGGATCAACGTCCGGGTGCGCAACAGCGACAGTGTCTGCTGCCAGATGCCGCGCAGCTGGAACCGCTGCGCGTTGTTGAGCGTGAAGCCCTTGACGGCCAGGAACACGAAGATCTGCGCCTGGCGCATGCGCAACGCGGGGCCCGGGCGGCAGTGCGGGTCGTGCGGCAGACAGGCCCACGTCACGTCCGGTCCGGCCACCATGTCGAAGATGCCGCGCAGCTCACGCGTGCAGCACTGGAGGATGCGCCACACGCAAGCGGGGAACGAGGCAATCTTGATCCCGGCCGCGTGCTTGCCCAGGTAGGCCACGTGCAGCATCACGCGCGCCCAGTCGTCGGTGCTCAGGCGCCAGACCTCGTCGCAGGCTTCCAATTCCACGCGCGCAAAAGGCCCGCCTGCCGCCAGCGCCGTGGACTCGGAGTGGAAGCCGACCAGCACCGGTGCCTGTGGCGCGGGGCTGTTGACTTTGATCTGGCAGTCGCGAATGGCCGCCATGAGCATGTGCACGAAGTCGGCGTGTGTGACCCGGGAGATGGTGTACTCGCCGTCCAACACCCCCCAGAACTCAGGGCGCTGTGGGGGCACGTGATGAAAGAGTGTGGCGTCGGTGGGCGTGGGCGAGTGGAAGCCGGGGCCGGCGAGTGGGGCGTGTGTCAATTGCGTGAGCGCGTGCGTCTTCGCGTCCCAACCCGGCTCTCTGTAGGCAAACATGGCGTGGACGTCGGCGGAGGGCCCTCCTGTCTCGTTCTGTGTCGTCTGTCTCTGTCTGTCCGTTTGTGTGCGCGCGCGGGGGCTATGAGTCGGCTTACACGCGGCTCCGCGTAGGTCTGCGTGGCACGGGCGCGGACCTAATCATTCTTGAGGAGGCCGCGTTCGTCAATGACAAGGTCTTCAGCACCGTTATCTCGCCCGTGCTCACCGTCGAGTACACGGCCATCCTGGGCATCTCCACGGCGCAAGACGACCTCAACTACTACTCCAAGTTGCTGAACATGAAGCGCCCCGGCACGGACGAGTTGCTGTTCCGCGTGCTCAAGGTCGGCCTGGCCTGCGAGGCCTGCGCGGAAGCGGGCAAGTCGGGATCGTGCGACCACCGCACGAACCGCCTGCCGCCCTGGAAGCCGGCCTCGCGCCACCGCATGTTGCAGGCCATCATGGGCAGCGACGAGGCGGGCTTCGCGCGCGAGGCGCTGGGTGAGATTGCGTCGGGCGATCACTATCTGTACAAGGCCTTCATTCGACATCTGGTCAAGAACCCGCGCGTGCCCCTGGACAAGCCCGTGGGCGCCGTCTACTTGGCCATCGACCCCTCCGGCGGAGGCGGCGGCTCGGACTACACGCTGGCCGCGACGATCCTTCAAGACGGCCGCCACGTGGTGAGTGAGCCCGATGTGAGATACCAGATGCGCATGCGGTACACGAACTCGGAGAGGCTCCGAAAGTCGGTGTGGTTGGGGTGCTGCACGGTCTGGCCGTCGGCGCGCGTGCCCAGCAGCAAGTGGGTGAAGGAGTCGGCCAGATACGCCAGGAAGGGCTCGAAGAGCACGGCGGGTGTGTGCTGGCCCACCAAGCTGCGCCAGTTGGCGCTGTAGTTCAGCAGCACGAGGATGAGGAAGATGCGTTGCTCGGCGCTGTGGGCCAGCCGCAGGTCGTTGATGATGGCGGGCGTGTCGCCGGGGAAGTCCAGTGCCTCGCGCTCCGTGGCGGCGTCGCGGTCGCGGCTGGCGTGGAGTGCGATGTCGCACCAGTGGCCGAGCGCCTCGAGTGTGGGGTCGGGGGTGTGGAGGGGGTCGGCTGTGCCCTCCATGATCTGTCCTAACCAGTCCTCCTCCGCAGGTGGTGGCTCTGGATTCATGTCCGGCGCGCACGGACGCCGAGGTCGTCGATATGATTCAGCGCAACGCCGTGGCGCTTCGTGACCACCCCAAGTTTGCGCAAGCCATCCTGGTGGTGATCGTGGAGTGCAACATGGGCTACACCGTCGCCGACCGCGTGCGCGGCATGCTCAGCCGCCCGGACATGCGCCCCATCCTCGTCCTGTCGCGCGACCCGGGCAAGAAGGGCCGCGCGGGCATCTGGACCGGCGAGACCGAGAAGACGCTCTACGCCGTGGGCCTCGAGCGCATCCTGGCCAACAACGCCCTCGCGCGCGCCGAGACGTTGGTATCGCCGCCCTCCGCCGACCCCCAGCGCGCGGAACGCCACTGGGATGAGCTGCTCAAGCAACTCGCCACCTTCCGCCGCATCGTGCACCAGCCCACGGATGAGGCCTTCCAGAAGTTCCGCGTCACGCTGACCGGCAAGGGCGGCGGCGCCAAGGACGACCTGGTGCTGGCGGTGCAGATGGCGGCATTCTGGGGCGACGACGTGCGCCGCGACCCCACGTTCCTGGCGATGGCAGAGCAAGCGCACTGGCAACTCGTCTGAGGGTAAGAGCCGTTAACCTGTACCCGCGGCGCACACCCTCGCAGATGCCCCCGCAGCGGCGGAGACTGCGGCGACGCCACAACCGGCGTGTGCTGGGGGACGACGAGGAGTGGGAGTGCCCCTACGAGAAGTGCAAGCTGCGCTGCCCCTCGGAGTGGGCCCACTGCCGTCGCATGGCCTTCCTGCGTTACAAGTACGCCAAGCCCGCGGAGGAGACCGAGGAGAAGGAGGAGGAAGACGAAGACGACGACGACGGCGGAGAGCCGGACGTGCAACGCTACGTGGGCGTCTACGTCGACGCCAACGGGGAGGTGGTGCCCATCTCACTGACTGACGCACTGCGCGCGGTCGCGGAGGGCGAGTGAAACACAATGTACATGAATGTCTGCGTTTACTTGCGTACAATGGGCGGAAGGTCAAACTCGAGCACGATCCAGAAGTCTTCGTCGTCCATGACGCGGAGGTCCCAATGCTGCGCAAGGTTCACAGCCTTGTTTGGACTGGAGATCATGCGGGCGGCCTCCGCGACGCAGAGGGAGACGGCTTCCCGCATGCGTTCCATGTCGACCGGCTCGGTGGTGCTCGGGTCCCGTGGCAAACGACGATGTGAGCTCAGATTGACGGCGATGCCCGCGTGCTCCCGGTAGGCGCGGACCAGGTCTTGCGTCCATGCGTCCAGCGCGCTCCGCTGCAGAGGCGTCACGCGCATCGCGGAGTTTGGGGACGAGCCGGGACCGCAGGGGTCACGTGGTCACTTCACCAAACCCATGGCCGGGTCCGAACCCGTTGAGTGCCTGCCCGTGATCGAGCTCTCGCGCAGCGAGGCGCGCTTCTGGCAGCGCCTTGCGCGCTATGGCCAACGCGGGGTGACCTATGAGATCGATCACTGTGTCTACCGCTTTCTCTCCTTCCATGCGGAGGGGCCATTCATCGAGGCCGAGCGGCTGTGTGGGTGCGTCGGCAACCCCATGATCCTCTGGCCGCTGCGCGAGCACGCGCACGATGCCAAGTCCCCGCTGGCCTACGTGGGTGAGTTCCGCCCCTGGGTCGAGCACCCCTGTCAACACGGCAGCACCAAGTGCTTCCTCTCTCACGCGGTCGTGAGTCGTGCCATGGGTCGACTTCTCTCGGGCCACTCCAACATCTGGAAGGACTATGATCAGCCCAAGAAGAAGCGCACACACAAGGTGGCGAGGGAGAAGCCGGCGAACAAGAAGTGGAAGCAGACGGAACTCGTGGCGAAATGAAGTCACAACTTTGCTCATTTGTTCGTTGATCATGGCAGAAGCTGGTCCAATCTTCCCACGGCGCGTGACGCTTGAGATTCTGGAGCTGGATGACCCAGCCTACGATGAGTTCGGAGACGAGGGCCCGACCTGTCGCGAGGTGGACGCGGTCTTCCTCCACGAATGCGATGGCTACGTGTACGTGGAATGCGACGAGTTCCCACGCCCCTTCTGGATGGTGCGCGCGGAGTCGGACTACGACGAGGAGGATGGGTTTTTCTACTGGGAGGTCCAGTGTCCACCCTGGACGGAGAACACGCCCTTCATCGACTCGCTGCGCGGGCGTCTCTTTGTCAAGCAAGCTTTGGAAGGAGTCACACCCCCCAAGGAGGCGTGACGGATGCAATACACACACATGCGTGTTCATTCAATGCGTTGTCCCACCATGGCCACGCGCATGGCGTGCGTCACGCGCTGTGTGAGTTCTTCGTCCAGGAGGCGGTCGAAGGAGTCCACCAGCGCCAGCATGGGCGAGACCCAGAGCGCCAGCGCGAGCAACTCCTCGCGCCCGGGCTCGCGATCGGGCGGACTCGCCAGGTAGGCAATGTGCAGCGCGCGGCGCTCGTCGAGGTTGAGCTCCGCGTTTCCGAGTGTCTCAAACCAGCGGCGGCCCTCTGCATCGGGCTCCGTGAAGCGCTCAAAGGGCGCCAGCGACTCTTGGCTGAAGCGGTCGGCGAAATCGTCCGTGTTGAGAATGGTCAGCACGCGCCGCAGCTCGCGCGCGTCCTCCTCCCGTGTGGGCATCTTGTCGCTGGGTGGATTCCCCCGCAAGTCTGTCACCACGGCCCGGCACACGTCGTCCGCCTCCCGCTCCGCCAGTCCGTGCATCTCTCCCTCCCACGAGTCCGCGAGCCAGTCGAAGAAGGGTCCGCGCTCCTCGTGGAAGGCTTGCAGGGCTTGCAGTGTGGGATTCCGTCCCAGCCAGGCTCTGGTTCGCTCCGTCTCCTCGCGGACGCGGTAGGCGAGACTGCCGCGCTCACGCACCTCGCGGTAGAAGGCGAAGGCCTTCTCCATATCCCCCCGGACGCTGCGGAACCAGAGCTCGGGCGCGCGGGCGGACGGCGCATCCTTCCCGACGACCCTCGCCTCGGACTTGGCACTGCGCTTGGGGGCGGCAACCACACCCTCCGTCATGCTGGCAGGCGACAGAGGCAAGTGGGGTCTCTGAGTTTATTCAAGCATTTCGTCCACCTGTTGGTAGAGCAGACGCTCTTGCTTGGCCCGTTCTTCCTGTTGCCGGCGCTGGATACGCTTGTACTGCGCGGAGCGCGAGAGAATGGAGGGCTGGTAGTCCAGCAACACGTGCTTGTCCGCGCGCGACACGCACACCAGCGTGCGGGGGTTGAGCAGGCTCGTCAGCAGATGGCACGCGTTGGGCTGGAGGTGCGTGACGTGGTGCGCGCAGAAGGTCTCCAGCGTGAGGCGCGAGGCCAGGGCCACGTCGGCGGCCCATGCGTCCGTGAGGGGCATGCACTCGAGGCGCAGGTTGCGCAGGGTCGTGCACTTGGCGAGCTCGGCGAAGATGGCGCTGGGGTTGTCGTTGTGGTGCGGACAGACGAAGAGCCGGCGCAGCGGGAGCTCCGAGAGCCCCTCCCACGACTGCAGGCGCAGGCCGGAGAGCCCGAGGTGGGTGAGTGAGGAACCCATCTTCTCGTCGATGGTGGTGTGTCGGCGCAGCTCCGCGAAGAAGTTGGGGAAGGCCTCGTGGTCGCGCGTGCTGATCTCCAGATCGACCAGCTGCCGCGGGAGCAGCTTCACGAAGTCCTCGCCCAGGCAACTGCTCACGTCGGTGGTGTACCACAATTCGTGGATGATGAGGGTGCGCAGGTTGGGAAAGAAGCGCAGCTCGCGCAACGAGCAACCGCCGAAGGGCGATTCTACGAAGGTGACGCCCGTGAGGATGAGCTCGCGGATGCCCGACAGGTCGGCGCGGCACAGCAAGTGCGGGTCGAGATCCGTCGCCGGCATCTCGAGGCTGTAGGGCTTGGGGCGCTTGGGGAACGGCATTGTGAGACGTTGCGGGACGCGCGGGTGACAGCACGAAGTCCGCCATTTTCACCATGACCAAAGAGCGCAGAAACTCCGGAGTCGCTCACTTTTCCATCTCCCTCTCCCCCCACGCACCCACGCCATGGAGAACACCGGCTACGCTGCCGCCGACGCGATCGTTCCTGCCGCCGCCGCCGCCGCCGTGGGGCTTCCGCCTGGCTATGCCACCGCGGAGGAGATCGATACACCCCCCGCCGAGGATGCCACCCCGTCCGCCCCCGCCACTGCGGACCCCGAGAGCAAGGCTGGGCCCGCGGTCGAGGCGGACGTCCCCAAGGCCTGCGTGACGGACTGGGGCCGCAACGTGTGGACCTCGTACTTTGACTTTGACGCAGGATCGCATGGGCGCGGTGTGCAGGTGACCCCCAAGCTCTTCAAGGTGCCCAAGCACCTGCTGGGCACCAAGGACTTCGAGGACGACCTGGAGGTGTTGCGCCACTACTGCGACCCCTGCGAGCTACAGGCGGACGGCCAGCTCAAGTTGGGCGCCACGCTCACGGGCCAGTTCCTGCGCGCGCGCACCGTGGCGCAGCTCTCGCTGGCCCTCAACGAGCGCAGCCTCGCCATCCACGTGTTCGAGAACGCCGCCGTGCACCGCGAGACCATCTACTGGCACCTCAAGCCCAAGGGCGAGCCGCCTGCCGACTGGAAGAAGGACAAGCACGCCGACGCCGTGGTGGTGCGCGAGCACGAGCTGCCCGCCAAGCTCTCGGCGCTGCTGCGCGACTGGCGCCGCCGCTACACGGCACTCTCGTGGGTGGGCACGGGCATCACGTGGATGCTGGCGGACTTGGCGTTCCGCTACGGCAACACGCAGCCCGCGCTGCCGCGGCAGGTCATGTGCCTCGACACGGCCTCGGATGTCTTCGGCCACCTGTGGAACCAGAGTTTGATGATCGCCATCACCAACGCCGCGATCACGGACCTGGACAACAAGGACCTGGGCGCGGTGGCGCGCCGCAACGCGCCGCTGTACGCGCTGCTGGTCACCGTCGCCACCAACAACAAGCCGCGCCTCTGAGAACACGCAAGGTTCCGAATACATAGTGCGCATAGGAGTTCCGTGTGTATTGGGTATGGACAACCTGAGCGCCGAGGAGGAAGAACGCTGGTGGGTGGCGTACGAACAGTTTCCGTTCGCCGTGTACTGGGTGTGCCCAGGCTGTGGCATGGAGAACGACCGCGCCGAGACCTACAGACCGACGGTGGCGTGCGGAGGCTGCCCCGTGCAAATTCCTTGGCCCTTTCCGTGGCGCGAGGACCAGCCCCCCGCCGCCGTCGACGAGACGAGCGGGGGCGGCTTGTTGCCGTGCATCGTGTGCTGCGCGGAGGTCTGTGCATTGCAGGGTCCTGGATTTGCGCCGGACGTAGCCCGTGTGGCGTGTGCCAACTGTTACCTGGACTCACTGAACCTTGGCCACGCGCCCAGGCCAGTCCCCAAGCCGAAGGAGACACCGGAGCCGAGCGGGGGCGCGCCCTGCCCGCGCACGGAGTGCCACACGCCCTGCACCGAGGGCGGCGACGCCATCGCGAAGGCCTGTTACCCGCGTGCCGTGAAGGCGGCGAAGAGGAGCAAGAAGATGCGCGCCGCCGCCAGCGAATTCGTACTTCAATGAAGGGCGATCAGATTTTGTTTACCCAGTCTGACCGCATAATTTAACACTGAGCCGCAATTGCCGGCGCGCCTTCAAAACCTCAAGTGCCACGCCCCGGATGAACTCCGACAGCTCCAACTTCTTCTCCGATGATGCGGGCTTTGGCGAGCCGCTGGGCGCGCTGCCCTCGTCCTGGCAGACGCCCGCGGTGCCGCCGCGCTTGGTGCCGCTGCCGGACACACACCCGTTCATCGTGTCCGCCACCTGCGAGCCCCTGCCCGTCTACCGCCCCGCCGCCGCGCAGTGCACGCGCCTGCAGCCCTACATGTGCACGCCGATGGGCGGTGTGGTGCGGCTGCAGCAGAACCTCACCTGGCGTGGCTGGACGGACCCCAAGGCTTGCCTGGAGGAGCTGCAGCTCTCGGACTACGAGCGTGTGTTCCCGCCGGTGGCCGAGCAGCTCTTCGTGCGTCCGCGCCCCGCGCCCACCCACCCGCTGACGCCGCTGGAGGCCGTGCTGGAGGTGGCACGCGTGACCGACAGCAAGGGCTTGGCGGAGGACTTCCTCACCTACAGTGCGCTCCTCTTCTGGTTGATGGTGCGCGGGCGCGTCTTCGCCCGCGCCCCGCTGACGCCCGAGCACTACAACGAACAACTGCCCCCTTACGTGTTCGTGCTCTTCAACAGCTACGACATGGCCACGGCGCACGCCGCGGACAAGGAATCGCGCTGGGCCATCGGACTCATCGGCCACGACCGCGATCTGGCGCTGCAGCTCTCCTTCGCCGACTTCATCCAAGCCATGATGGTGCGCTATGTGCCGCGCCACCGCAACATGGCGGCCTTCACCAGCCACTCGCTGGGCAAGAACAGCGCCATGATGCTGCACGCGCGCTGCTTCGGCCGTGTGGTGATCAACGGACTGGAGGACCAGTTCCGCGCCGCGGCGCTGCTCGAGGGCAGCAAGTTCACGCTGCACTACGACGTCGTGCACATGCGCGCAGGCGAGCCACTCTACGTGCGCAAGGAGCGCGCCTCCAGCCCCAAAGTCTGCGTGCCCGCGCTCTGGACGCACCTGCTGCTGCAGCCCGGAATGCAGCTGGTGCCCGACAGCGTGGCCACCATCCCCACGTTTGCGGAGCGCGCCTGCAGCATCCTGGGCTGCTTGAACTACTTCCGCTCGCCGCAGGAGCAGCAGAGCCTGCGCCAGAAGCTGGCGCCCATCATCCGCCAGCGCGAGCCGCCCGCCGACGTGCTGAAGCGCTGCGCCGCGCTGGGCTTTGGCGTGGTCGACGCACACCTGGCACCGCTGCACCTCACGGCCGTGCGCATGCGCTACACCACGTTCGTCGATGACTCGCTGCCCTGGTGGACCCCGCCGCTGCACAGCCTGCCGCACTGGCGGCTCTACACGCACGACGAGGGCTTCATTGACGAGACCATCGCGCACCAGCTCACGCGCCTCGCGCCCATGGAGCCCATCCTCTTCGAAGCGGGCGACGTGACCTGGCCCAATCCTGTGTCCGAGGCCTCGGCGCTGGCGCGGCGCTTTCTGGCCTATCGTTCTGTGCACGGGCTGACGGAGGCCGAGGCCTGGGCCAAGCTGCGGCCAGACTGGAAGGCACTGGGCCAGTCACTCAAGGCACTGCGCGCCGAGGCGGGCGCGGGCATCCGCGAACTGGCGGCGCTGCTGGAGCCGGCACAGCAGGTGGAGTTGGCAGCCCGCCTCACCGAGTGGGACCACGTGCGCGAGATCGACGTGGAGTACGCCTGCCCGCGCCTCGCGGCCTGCCTGCGCCTCTTCCGGCCGCGCGTGCTGGTGCCGCTCTCCAACCAGAGCAGTTGGTTCCGCGGCCTCGACAGCGACTACAGCGCGCGCGCCGAGAGCAACGGCGACCTGCTGCGCAAGCTGGTGAGTGTGACCAACAAGGCCACGGCGCTGGTGCTGCGGCCGGCCAAGCGCAAGTATGCGCTCGCCACGCTGCAGCCCGGCGTTGACCGCCTGGCGCCCGACATGGTGGCCATGTTGCAGCTGCTGCAGCACAACGTGGCGCTGCCCGAGGAGGCGAAGCGCAACCTGGCGGCCGTGGAAGCCCACGCGCGCGCCTCGCAATCCACCACACTCACGGCACCCTGCAGCCAGATCTACCACTCGCTCTACACGCACCTGCGCGACCTCGGTACGTTGCCGCAGGCCATGCTCGAGGCCAGCTACCGCACGCTGGCCGAACACATGATCCCGGCGCCGCTCAACACCCTCGACCACCTGCTGGACTTGGTACTGCGCGATCACCCCAACCTCGCCAACTGCCTGCCTGCGTGCGCGCGCGGGCAGACGCACGAAAGTCTGTTCTTCCGTCTCGCGTGCGGCAAACGCTTGAAACCCAATACACAACACGTGTAATGACACTACCAGCGTCCGAACGCACCCTGGTCGAAGCGCACGAGATAGGGACGGTAGTCGCGGTTGTCAGCAAGGATCGTGCGTATCTCTGCCATACTCATGAACCTTCGGTTGCCATCGACGAATTCCTGTATTTCGCCCCCGACGTCGCGCAACCGTGCTCGGGCAGGCGGAGGCGGGCCTCTGTCCTTGTAGTTCTTGCGCCACAGATCGAGCACGAAGGGGTCGTTTTGGCGCCGAAACCAGGCATCGATCTCGGCCTCGGTCGCTCCGTTCCTGCGCTGCGTCGCAACCTGATCCCCCACCTCGTCGTTGATGCGATCGTTGGCTCGCAGCGGATCAACGACACGTTCGGCGTAGTCAACGGATTCCAGGGGCCCCTCGAAGGCCAGGTTCTCCTTGTCCGAGGGCAGACGTGGCGGGGCGCGACGGCCCAGACAGCGCGCGAAGCCGCGGTAGAGCAGCTTCGGCAGTGCCTTGGCCCTGCTCCCGAGGTAGGAACGCCAGGCTGCGGCCGCGGGCACGCGATCGTAGGCTTGCGACACCATGTACTGCGTGACCAGTGCTGCACCCGTCACGCCCAGGGATTCGATGACCACCGTGGCGATGACGGCTTTGGTAGCTGCATTGACAACCGCCTGGGTGACCGGAATCACCTGGTATGACTCCAGTGCCTCGTGCATGTGGTTCATCGTGGTATTGAAGTCGGTCAGAGGCACGTTGGTTGCGCTGGGTGCGGCCGCAATCGTGTTGGCCACGCGCGCGACGTTTCGGGCCACAGGGCCCTCCACCGCGGCGTTCAACGCATCGGCGCCGGCCTCGTAATCGAGCTTCATCTCCGGCTCGAGTCGCGCCAGGTGCCCGAAAACGCGCTCCATGCCACTCACGCGCCACGCACGCAGCGTTGCCTCGCGCCAGGCCCGAAGACCCGTGATTGTGGGAAGACGCGTGCGCAATTCCGTGCGGACCGCCTGCACGCAAGCCTGCACGCCCCGCGCGGGGTACAGGCCGAGGTCAAGGACGAAGCGCGGCACCACCCACGCATCGAGTGTGCCCCACCACCAGTTGTAGGCCACGTAGCCGGCCGCGGCGGGCGCATTCCAGTAGTGCGTGACCTTGGTGTAGCCCCGGATGCACCACCACACGAATTGCTCAAAGTTCATGGTCTCCATCCGGGGCGTGGCGAGCTGCGCGATCTGCCGTCCGATCCAGTAGACGCAGTAGTTTGTAACCAGCATGGTGTTGGCGGGCGTACCGGGTAGTAGCGCGTCGGTCCACCAGGGGATGCCAGACACTGTGTCTTTGAGGTGGTGATGCAGGAAGTAACCTGCGGTGTGCAGCGCCATGGCCTCGGGCATCGCGGTCCAGAAGTGGAAGTCGCGCAGCCACGCACCCACCTGGAAGTCCACAAAGGCACGCACGAGGACGTGTTGGTCCTCGGGCAAGTTCGCCCCGAGCAGGGCCCGTTCGGCGCACTTGGTCAGGCTGGCCCCGTGCAAGTTGACCATGGCCTGTGCCTCAGCCGTCCTCCCCGCCCCGAACTCGGCCTTGGCACTCAAGAGGCCGTCGCACGCGACCGCCAGGTTGGCGTCCGCCATGATGCACATGGGGACAGAGGTGAATTGTGAGTAGAGGCCCGCCTTGGTCGCATTGACATGGATGAGGCGCGCGAGCCCTTCCACACTGCCGACCTCAAGCATGTCAGGATAGTTTCGAGCGCCGACAACGCGATTGGCGCGGATGGAGTGTTGTGTCTCGTGGCCCAGAGAGGTGGCGGACACGCCAACTTCGCCGCGGGCGGTGACATACACCTTGTGGGCTCCGTTATCCTGTGCGTAGACCATGCGGCCGAGCAATTCATCCTTTGCGGGGTGGGCATTGAGCTCCGTGGCCACCTCGCGGTTGAAGTTCTCGCGATCCAGCACGGGTATTGCGGCAGTGCCCAGATCGCGCGCGCGCAGGCCCGCGGGTGTGTTGTATCTCACGACGGGTTCCATGATCTCCAGGAAGGTGGGCATGGCCACCGCGCCGAGCTGTACGAGGGGCATGATCCACCCGGTCCAACGGGGGGCAACCAGATCGAAGGCTCGAACCCACCGCGCGTTGTCCCGCAGGAATCTGGGTTCTGGATCCTCCACCGCGCCAGTCGGCAACGAGTCGACGAGGGCCAGGAGGACGGCGGTGGCACGCTCGTCGAATTCCTCGAGCTGTCTCCGCCCTGCGGCGATGCCCTCCCCCGGGGTGAGGGTTTGCAACTCGAGCATCCGGTCCAGAAACTCGCCGTGCTTGGCCAAGCGCAGTACGACGGCTAGGTTGTGTTGGTACCAGGGGACGTCCGGATCGAGGATGCCCAGGTTGACGGCCTCTCCCAACAGGATGGCGTGGTAGCGCGCGCGCTCCAGCACACGGCGCAGCAGCTTGTGGTGTCCCTCGTCCTCCACTGGCGTGCCCGCGCAGAAGTGGAACGGGTCGTTGCGTTTGCCCTCGTGGATCTGGTGGTAGAGGATGAGGGGCAGCACCCACCCGTGGGCCGTCAGCGCCGCCGCATCGCGCAGCCTCTTGTCCCGGATGCGCGTGAGCTTCCCGAACGTGGGGACCCCGCGCACGGATGCCTCCACGGCCTGCACGTCCCCCGCGAGAACGAGGACGCGCTCGGCGGCCAGCTCTGTCTCCAGGAACTCCACGCTGCGGGTGACGACGGTGTCCGCCTGGCTGCGCGCGATCCAGTGCCGCGGGGCCTGCGGCAGTTGGTCCGGGTCGTCGCGCCGCCAGGCCTCTGCGATCTTGCGCAGGACCCACCGGCCTGCCTCCGTGGCCACCGGCGCCAGTCCGCCCCACGCGGCGCGCTCTTGCACCGCCTCCGCAACGAGATCGCCCTCGGGTTCCTTTGCCTCGTGGTGGTGCCCGGCGGGTGCGCCCTTCTCGTCTTCCCCGTCGTCCTCGACGAGGCCGCGACGCAGACGTGGCCTGGAATTGCTGCGGCTGCGGCGCCGCCGAGCGGCTGCGCGCATGGCCTGCTCCACCTCATCGTCCTCGGACCTGTCCCCCATGGCGCACACACATGGCTACGAAGGAAATGTGGTTTGTTTACCAACGAAACTCTTTCAGCGCGGGGTGCACCACCTCGCTCTCCCAGTCGTGGCACCAGTACCTTACGTTCCACTCGAGGCGCTCCCAAATGGGATCCTCCAGGCGTGGCACCTTGAAGCGCGCCGAGTCCGAGCAGAGCTGCGCGATGGCGTCGAGTTCCAGCACGGAGCCGCGCTCGCCCGCCGACGTCTTCTTGAGTTTGTGGGTGTAGGCGTGGCGCACCAGGTGTGTGGCCGTCGACGTGTAAGGGGCTGAATCCAGGATGTTCTCCTCGTTGAAATAGTTGAAGAGCTGCTTCTTCTCCACAAAGTCGTTGCCGCACGCACAGCAGGCGCGCACGAAGTGATCGATGGGCTTGCCGCGCATGAAGGACTGTACGCACTCCCAGAACACCGCCACGTCCATGTAGGCACCGAGAGTGAAGACCCAGTAGAGGTTGGCGCGTCGCGTCTGCTCGTAGAACCACGTGAGCAGCACCATCAGGTCGCAGTCCACGGACTCGATGAACACGGGGAAGCGCTCGGGGATCTGGCGCGCCCACCACATCACTTGGAGGTCAGCCTCGCCCAGCGTGCGGCGGATGGCGTGCAGCTGGCGCAGCTTGCCGTCGCCGCGGTAGATCACGGGACCCTTGCCGCCCGCGTCGATGATGATTTGCGTGTCGGGGGGCAGACGCACCGGCGTGGGCGAGTCCCGCTTCCGGTCGCACGGCACGGGCCAGCCCTGGAGCTTGTCCATGATGTAGCGGAAGAGGCGCAGGCGCAGGCACGTGGTCTGTAGCAAGCGGTTGATGTTGATGCGCACGGGCAGGAGGAAGACCACTTGCTTCTCCTCGCGTTCCGTGCCGTCGGCATCGACCACCGTCTCGGTGGTGTAGCGCACCGAGCCATCCATCTCCAGCACCGGCTCGCGGATGCCCGCGTCGCAGAAGGTCGCGAGCTCGTGGTAGGGCACATGGTCCTCGCGCCGCTTCCGCTGTTCGCTGTGCTTCTCCGGTGGCATGAGGTTTTGGCGGTCGTACACGGCCACGTAGGTGGACACGGTGCCGGACTGGAAGGCGGCGTCGATCACTTGGATCCACTGCGCGAAGAGCTCGGTGCCCGTGAGGCCTTCGGGGTGCGCCGTGGAGAAGCGGTGCATGCGCGTGAGGTCGTCAGAGACGACAACGGCGCGGTTGTCCACCGGGGGCATGCCCGTGTCGTGGAAGCCATTGCCCCGTGCGTACTTGGAGAAGCGCTCCCGCAGGTGCTTGCGCAAGTTAGCAAGCCCGCCCATGAGTAAACCCGTGGAGTTGTGTGAGCCCCAAGTCACCCCGCCAATCCCGACACCGGTAATGTTCGAGACCGGTCAGATCCTAGTGGGAGTCGGGGTGGGTCTCCTGGGCCTTCTCCGCATCATCCGCTGCGGCGACCTGCTCTACAACGGCAAGGATGCGATTTGGTCCAAGACCCCCCTGGATCTGGTCTACCGCATCCTCGAGTTTGTGTTCCTGACCCTCGCCGCCGTCGGCCTGATCCTGGCGCTCAACACCTACCGCAGCTGGGCGCACGAGGACGATATCATCGCCATCATCTCCGTCACCTTCATGCTTGCTTGGGCCACCACGCCGGGCATCGGCGAGAGCTCCTGGACGAACCTGAAGGGAGGTGACCAGGTGGCCCACTTCATCCTGTCACTGCTCACCTTCGTCTGCTGCCTCGGCGCCTACGTGATGCTCGGCTTCATCGGCGCGCGTGGCAAGACCTCGGGCGACCGTAGCATGGTGTGGAGCGGCGTCAGTCTGATCGGGACGTTCGGTCCACTGCCCATATTTGTCCACAACAACATGTGGGACAAGGCCTCGCCCACGGTGCGCGGATTGCTGTGCCTCCTCGAGTGCGGCGGCTGGGCCCTCTTTTTCACGGGTGCGCTGCATCACGAGCTCGACCTGGAGACGCCCGTCGGATTCCCAGTTCATTAAAGTGAACGTCGTTCGTGCGCGTTGCGCCATGAGTGGACCGTACGGCACGATCGGCGTGGCGCTGCGCAAGAGCGTGCGGCCCACGTGGCGCGAGTGGATGAGCGGCACCTACCACTTCACGCACGCACAGATCGTACTGCCCATGGCCTGTGTGCCGGCCGTAGGGCAGCCGCTCTGCTCGCTCTGCCGCGAGCGCCACCAGCCGTTGGCCCCCGCACCGCGCGAGCGCATGCACCGCGTGACCTTCAAGGCCACCGCGGACACGGGCGTGATCCGCCGCGTCGACCAGAACTACGCGCTCGACAAATGGGAGGTGTGGCTGATCCCCGTGGCCTCCGAGCAGTTGCGCACGCTCGCGAGCTGGCTCAACGAGCAGCGTGGCTCGCCCTTCAACACAGCCGCGCTCGCGCGCTACACGCGCTGCGCCCCCGCGCTCTGTCTGCTGCCGCCCTGCTGCCTGCCCCTCTGCGCAGAGGGTGTGCACGACGGCCGCAAGTCCAACCCCACGGGCACCTGGCTCTGCACGGAGCTCTGCATCGCGGCGCTGCACCGCATCGGACTGCTGCAGCAGGCCAGTGCGTGCGCCACGGCGCCCGACCGCTTGGCCGCGCTGCTGGCGCGCGTGGAGGGCGCACGAAGGGTGTGAATGAACTGTATTCAATGCTTGTCTCCGTCGCCGCCTGTGAACCGGAGCGCGCTGCACTGCTGTCGTTTCCGGTCCAGCTCCGACACGATGAGGAGCATGGTGTGCGGCGTACTGACGATGCAGTTCGGGGGTAGGTCCCAGCTGCTGAGTGCGTAGCGCGTCTGCGTGCCGTTCGCGTGAATCCCCACCAGTTCCCGTTCCGTGGCAATGTAGACCCAGTCGCCGCGAATGCAGACCTCCTGGAATTGCTTGTCGCTGAAGTGCACATGCGACCGTGCGTCGCGCACAAAGCGGTGGTTGACGATGGGCATGCGAAAACACGGAATTACCGAGTGCCCGCGCGCGCGAAAGCCACCAGGAATCCACGCCGCCGAATCATTGATGTCAATCGCAGCCCCGCTCGCGGGAAACACGATCAAGGACTCCGAAGGGCACCACACATCCAATTCCTTCCCCGTGGCCAATTCGTAGAGCGTTACCTGGCCCCCCGCGCCCTGGCGGACGTAGAATTCGCTGCCCACGGAGGCGGGGTACGGAAACCACTTGTGGAGAAACACGCCGTCCGCCCGCTGAAAGACGTAACATGTCCCAAGCACAGCAACGACGACATAGCGCGGCCGAACGTGGATTTGGCCCACGTCGCCCGGGTGCCAGTTGCGGTGGCCATTGATGGGAAGGCGGAGCGGGATGCTCTCTTGGCCTCGGAGGAGGGTGATCCCCACGAAGTCCTCGTCCAGCGGGTCGCCCTCGAGGAGGTAGTTCCACGGGCGGTCGTCGTCGCTGCCGAAGAAGAGGCGCGTGCCGTGGCGCACCTCCCGGCCCGTGCTGAAACGGATTTCATGTTCACACGCGAAATCAGCCACGTAGTCCACCAGTTCGAGCGGCGCGCGGCGCCAGAGGTGTGCCAACGCGGCCACCACCTCGCGGCGCTCGGGACACCCGCTGTCCATGAAGGTCTGGGTCAAGGATTTACCCGCTCATTCATGGCCCGTCCCGCACGCGTTGACCTGCTCGCCACCTTCACGTGCCTGGATATTGCGGAGCTGGTCGACGCGTTCGCGGGTGACTACTACCACGAGTGTTACGTCTGGTTCTGCACGACACACGCGTCCCACTACTGCTCCCACTGCTCCCGCCGCTGCTGCGCCGCGCACGTCGACTTCACCCTCGACGCGGACCCCCTATGCCCCGACTGCACGCAACCGTCCTCGCCGGACAGCGAGCCCACCGCGTCCGAACCCAGTTCTCCCTGAAGCGCCTCTCCGTCGTGCTGCGGCGCTACCTCTCCAACAACCGCAAGCTGCAGCAACTCTTTCCCGCTATGGATGTGTACTACGACCTCAAGCAGACCACGCTGCCGCCGTCCGCCGTGTTGCTGCTGGTGGAGTCTCTCTTCCCGGGCGCACGGGCCTACCTTGAGCTGCGCGCGCACAACACCCTGCGCATTCGACTGGATTGAGAATACACACACACACATTGCATTCATTTCGCAAAGCTTTCTGCCGCTGCGCCCGGACCCATGTCTTGCGCGCTGCCGTTCTCAATCATCAGCAGGCCACGCGAGGCCGCGATGGCCGCGAAACTGCTCTTGCCGCGCACCGGGTACTTGCGCGCCAGGGCCTCGATCTGCGCCAGCTGCGACGAGCGGTCGCCCTCGCGCACGAAGTAGACGGCCTGCGGCTGCGCCGTGACGTTCATGGTGTCCTTGATGGTCCAGCAGCTGATGCGGAACGTCAGCACGGGGTAGCACACGTCGTTCTCGGCGAAGAGGCTGCGTTGCTTGGGCTCGACCACCTCGTTCTCGCCGCGGTCGTTGATCGTGTAGAGCGGGATGTCGGTGAGCAGACGCATCTTGCTGAGGTCGCCCATCTCCGCCATCTCCATCACGTAGGGCAGGATGCGCTTGTCCAGAGACTGCAGCCAATCCTCGTCGAAGAGCGGCATCTGTTTCTTCAGGCGCTTGCGGATCTCGACAATCTCGTCCTTGTTCGGCACGTGGAAGAGCGGGCGCTTGTACACAATGTACTCGGTGCCGGGCACGTCGATCTTCTTGCTGGCGTCCGTGGGCGAAGGTTCCTTGCGGAACTTGATGATGCGCGTGATGAAGTTCTTCAGCACAAAGTCGCGGATCTCGGAGAACGGCAGCGGCGGGATGTTCGCGAGGTTCGTGGGGTCGGAGGGATCTGCGACCGGGTGCGACATGAGCGCGACCTCCTCCGGGGTCCACGTGGCGCGGTCGCGCGCTTGGATCGCGCTCTTCATGCTGGGCCAGCGCAGGTTCCACCAGTCCTGGCGCTTGGCGACGGCCATGGCGCGGGCCTTGGCCGACGCGCCGCGGTGCGCCAGCACCTTGTCGAGGAGAATGCCCTCCACGGTGCGCACGTACTCCATCCAGGCCACCAGCTCGTCGTTGGCGCGCAGGTCGTTGGCGTAGCAGTAGTGCGCGTCCTTCGTCGACTCGGCGGGGAAGGGCGCGTCGCTGGGCAGGAAGGCCTTGAGCGTGCCTCCCGGCCACATGTGGGCAAACATGGCAGCCCCGGGCGGCGGGATGACCGTGGGCATGCCGCGGCCCGTGAAGCGCTTGTGGCTGGCCCATGCGCTCCAGTCCTGGCCGTCGGGCTTGCTGAAGCGCACCGTCCACTCCTCGGCGGGCATGTTGCGGAAGTAGTGCGGGTGCTTCTGGAGGTCGGCGATGGTCTGGAAGATCATCACGTCGTCGGCGGGCTCCTCGCCCTCCTCCATGGGGGCCACTGACGTCGCGTCGCCCTCCGCGCGCTGCCGCTTGGCGACGACCAGCGCGTGTTGGGCCACCGCCTCGTCCGTCGCGCGCACCAGGGCGGCATCGTCCTCCTCCTCCTTCTTCTTCTCCTCCGTCTCGTCGTCCACTACGGGGACCTTGCGCTTCGCCTTCCGGCGGCGCACGCGGCTGGTGTCGCTCAGCCCGTCGCCGTCCTCCTTGTCGGAGAGGTCGACGACGGAGTCGCCTTCGGGCAGGGGATCAACTTGCGTGGATGCGGCAGCGAGGGCCTCCATGGCGGTTCGAACAAGTGACCGCAGCGCGCCAAAAAAGCCCGGACCGAGTCGACCCCTTATCGCACGTGACATCGCGCGTTCCTCTCCGGACCTGCGTGCAATTTGCGTGGGTGGGATTGGTCGCTGGCTGTAAGCACCCGTCTGGCGTTTTTCCTGCCGCGCGTTCCGTCGTCGTCCATGTGGACCTGTCTGTGCGGCCAGCGCAACGGCGATGGCGAGGCCATGTGTGTGGCCGCGGGCTGTGGCAAGCCCGTGCGCACCACGTGCGCGGTCTGCCGCAAGCTCGTGAACAACGCAGCCTGGGCCTGCAGCGACTGCGGCTCACCGAACCCGTTGCGCCTGATCGACCAGCGGCGGCACCAGCAGCTGGCGCACGTGGCCTTGTGGTCGTGTGCCTATTGCAAGTGCTCCAATGACAATGCCATCCGCACGTGCGCCTCCTGCATGCGGCCCAAGCCCAAGTTCCCCCCCGCGCCCACGGGTGAACAGAAGAAGGAGAGCGACGCGCCCGCGGTGCCCGCGACGGGCGAAGACCGCAAGGAGCACACGTGCGTGGTGTGCATGGACAAGGAGGTCAACCACGTGATGGTGCCGTGCGGCCACCTCTGTGTATGTGGCGAGTGCGCCAAGCAACTCAAGACGCAGAAGCTCAGTGCGTGCCCCGTGTGTCGCCGCAAGCCCAAGATCGTGCAACGCGTGTTCTATCCATGAGTACACACACATTGTTTCATTCAAAAGTCAAACAGCGTGCGCATCACGTAGGAGGCCGCCACCAGCGGCCGCTCGCGCACGGGCAGTGTGCGCACGCCCTCCAGTTCGAGATTCTTGTTCTGCTTGAAGAGGCGGTCGTAGGCAGGGGAGTCCTCCACGGGCTTGAGAGTTTTGAGGTCGTCGAGTGACACCCAGTAGAGCGCCGTCACCTCGCCGTCCTTGACGGGCCGAAAGCGCTGGATGCACTCCACGGCGTCGTCGCCCGTGTAGTCGCAGAGGAAGGTCGGCACGATGAAGGCCTCCTTGGCCTCGATCTCGCCCTTGAGGAAGCGCACCCAGCTGTTGTTGCGCGCCACGCGCGTCACCTGGATCTTGTCCTCGGGGAAGATTCCACCCGTCTCCTCGCGCAGCTCGCGCAGCGCCGTCTGCCAGGCGTCGACGCGCTCGCGCGGGTTGGTGGCGTCGATCTTGCCGCCAGGGAAGGCCACCGTCTCGTCCCACTGCTCCGTCTTCTTGTCCTTCTTGCGCATCTGCACCATCAGCACGTACTTGACCTTGTCCACGATCACGTGCAGGCCGACGGCCGCTGCCTTGTGCTCGAGGGGCAGGTCCCACGCCAAGCCCAGACCGAGGTTGGAAGCCATTGGAAGAAGGAGGGCGAGTTGGAAGTGTGACGCGAAGGCGGAAGTGCGCAGACTGGCGTTGGCGGAATGCCCGGCATTTGCCGGCGAATCCAGGACATTCTGGGTAAATTGACCCATATCGCCACCATGAGCGCCTTCGTGTGCCAGGAGACGCTCTTCCAGCTCTGGGTGGTCGACCGCTTGATGCAGAAGCTGAAGCGGAAGGACCCGGCGCTGCCCAACCACGACCGCCACGTCAGTGTGGAGATCGCCGGGCTCGCCAGCAACATGGTCACCGGCCTCGGCGGACGCGCAACCGCTCGCGAGGAGTTCCACGACAGTCCCCTGGGCCTATCTCGACCCACCCAGGAGATCGCGCGGCGTCCGGGAACCCACGTGCGCCTGTGGTACGGAAGTCTCTATCCGATCTACAAGCTCACCCCCGTTTTCACACCGGACTCGTGTACGTTCTGCCACGTAGTGCTCATAACCGATGCCGAGGCCTACCCCGTGCCTGCACCCCGACCGCTGCACTGGCGCGTCTACTGCCGCAAGGGATTGATGAAGGCCTGTCGACCGTGCCACGACCAAGTGTGCCATTGCGGTGGAGCCGACGCCATACCAAACATAGTGCACGCCAAGGCATCCTATGAGGAATGAAGTGTGTATTTTCAAAGAGGGGGTGTGGGCTCTGGGAGCTTAAGCGTGAGCTCTGGGATCCACCGCTCCGCGGGCGACGTGAGCATGTTGAAGACACACACGGCCGCCTCCGAAGGCTGCGCCCGCCGCGCGTACACAAGGCCGGAGAGGTTGATGGTCCAGCGCGAGCCGCCAGGCAGCTTGTCGGAAGAGAACGTGACGGTGACGGCGTTGTTCGCGTTCGCGTAGGATGTGAGCGCAAAGTGGTGGCCCTTGAGGACGAAGACGGCGTAGTCGTGGGCGAGCAGCGCCAGGTTGGAGAGGTGTGCGCGCTTCTGCGCCAGGTCGGCGTCCGTGCGAAGAACGGGCAGGGCGACGCGCCGCTCGTCAAGCAGACTGAAGCAGTGGTGCTGCTCCGCATAGGCCAGCGTGTGCGAGGCCCGCACAAGCTCCAGCTTCATGCGCGTCACCATGTCCACGGCAACAGCTCGCGCGAATCCCATGCGCAGCACCTCCACGGGTGAGTTGGCAGCGAGGAGCGCACGGCGTGCGTCCGTCACACCCAGCGAGACACACGCCACGCTGTAGGCCACCTCCGTCTTCTGCACGAGCACGCGCGCCTCCTCGGCCAGCTTCGCAAAGCGGGCGGCGTAGGTGAGTTCAACGGCCATGGCGAGATGAAAGTGTGTGTGTGTCTCTCTCCCTATTCGTGTTTACCCGTGCGCAGTCATGGGTCACACCCACCAGGTGGGTGTGACCCCCGTGTGCTTGCATGAAGAGAGAGAGAGAGAGAGAAGGAGAGAGAGAGAGAGAGAGAGAGAGAGAGAGACTGCGAGAGGCATTGCACTTCATTCATTCATTGGCGTTGGGGTCGTCGTTCTCCCCTCCGGATTCGTCTTCGTTGTCGTCCGGCTCCTCGTCGTTGTCGGACGCGTGGTGGAGGACGCAAAACGTAAACTCGCAGTCCGCGCAGACCGGGTGGCAGCAGACGTCGCAGAGGGCGCCTTGGGAGTCGCGCGCGTGGCAGTGGAGGCAGGGGATCGGTTGCACGGGGGCGGCCGTCCGGGGCCGGCGGATCCAGGCGAGGGCGAGGCGGGCGGCCATGGCGGTTTGAGCGTCACGTGACCCGGGCAAGTTCACCTCCGCCTGAAAAGGCAGTCGACTTGTGACACCCACGGCACTCAAACGCGCAAACCCGCGCCGAGTGCACCATGGAGGCGCAGTACCTGATGCCGCGCACCAACATCCGCCTGACGGGATCGGGCTTTGCGGTCCCCGGTGTGGCGGACTCGTACTACATCTTCTTCTCGCCCACCGACTTCGGCCGCCCCAAGGCGCGCGGCATGGGCGAGGCCTGGGCACAGCAGAACACCACCGTGCGCGCGGCGATCCGCCTGCTGCAGTCACTGGTGGCCTTCTGCCAGTACATCGCGCGCATCCGCACGGATCCCGGCAAGTCCCCGGCCTACTTCGGCGCCACGCGCGTGCCCTGCCCCGGCGACTCGTGGGGCGTGCTGTTCGTCGTGATCATCAACAGCCCCAACTCGGTGCGCCGCCTCCGCTCGCTCAGCGAGCTGCCCAGTGCGGCCTATGCCTCCGCGGACGCCGGCGGCGGGGGCGGTGCCCTGGTGGGCGAGGACTTCGGCGAGGCGGCGGCCGGGCAGCGCAAGCGTCGCGACACGGGCGCGAGCACGCGGCGCTCGCTCACGCACTTCAACATGGCCGACTGGATCTCGCGGCTGCCCGAAGGCAACCCCCTGGGCGAGCGGCCCTCCAAGCGCGGCTCGGCGGCCGGCTTGGGCAACTCGATCCCCGCGCACCTCGAGGTAGACGACTCGCACATCACGCTGCTGGCGGCGCGCGCCTTCCCCGAGTCTGACATCGGCCACCGCGCCGACAACTCGGGCCTCTGCACGCGCAGCTTCCAGCTCTGCCAGACACCCTACGCGCTGGACACCATCTTGGGCCTCGACGCCACCATCGAGATGATGCGGCGCGCGGGGGCCAGTCCCATCTTCCTCAACCGCCTCAACTACGAGGGCGACCCGGGCGCCATCAACTTCATCGACGAATTGAACTTCCGGCAGATCCACCTGCCGCACTGCAAGACCGAGCAGATCCCGAGCTGGGTGTTCCCGTGGAACTACGTGCCCAACCAGAAGGTGGCCTCGCGCATCGACGACGTGCTGCTGGAGCGCGTGCGCGGCTTCCGCTCGGCCGACAACCTTGCCGGCGACCTGGACGAACACACGCGCGCGGCGCAGGCCCTGTCCGAGCTCGGCGACACCGATGCCGAGCGGCGTGAGTGGGCGCTCTCTGAACTTCTGGCCTCGGACAAGATCGTGGCGTCGGAGGTCTCCTTCGACTTCTACAGTCTGCGCGCCAACGCGCGGCAGTCCACGGCGGAGCTGCGCAACGCCATTCACCAGGCGTTCTCTGACAACCGCATCTCCCGCGGCCTCTCGGATGAATCGGCGACCGTGAAGGAGCGCTTGGATGCCATTGCGTGGGCCATGCGCGAGCACCACGAGCGCCTGGCCAGCTTCTTCTTCCCCCAGATCGAACAGCTGCTCGACCCCGCCACGTGCACCATCCCCAGCATTGCGGGCTACACGTCGCTGTGGCAGGACTGGTGCTTCTCCACCGCCACGCCGCACACGCGCGACCACAACCACCGCTTCGTAGCCACGGTGGCAGCGGAGCGCACCTTCTCCAACGTCTCGCACTTTCAGATCCCCGTCACCCTCTTCATGGAGCTGCTCAACATGATGGGCTGCAACACCACGCACGCACTGGGTGTGATGGTGGACATCTCCTTCGGCAGTGTGGGCCTGATGGTCTCGCTGCGCATCAACCTGTCGGTGGTGGGCGATCCCTCGAGTGGCAAGAGTATGACAGTCTCGTTGATCACACGCTTCTTCCCCGAGGTGTCCGTGCGCGTGGCGGCGCTCGTCACGGCCAAGGCCGACCACGTGCCGGGCAGCAGCTACATGATCTGCGTGCAGCACGAGGTGGACAACAACAGCAAAACGGGCGAGGCGGCCGTGCTGAAGAAGGCGCTGATCGACAGCTCGGCCGGCAAGCGCATTTCGTCGGTGCAGGACCCCAACACCGGCAAATGGACCCAGGGCGTGGACACGCTGGCGCTCAACCAGGTCTTCGTCGATTGCTCCAACGCGCAAGCGACGCAGGTGGACGCGGCGCTGCGCACGCGCTTCCACAACGCCGAGACGGTGGAGTCGCAGCGCAAGGACAATGCGGTTCCGCGCGTCGGCCAGGCCACGATGGAGCAGGTCAAGGTCTCCTTCGAGCGTCTGCGCCAAGTGGTGGTGGCGCGCCGCATGGTGCTGATGACGATCAGCGAGACACTCGGCACCATGGGCACCGTGCCGCTGCGGCTGCTCAACCTGGCGCTCGAGCGCGTGGCGCAGAAGAGCAGCGTGCAGACGGTGCTGGATGGGTTCCGTGGCTCGCTGCGCGTGTGGAACGCCGCGCTGGTGGTCATGTTCGAGCGCGTGGGTGCACTGCTGTTCGATTTCCCCGAAAGCCCCTTCTACCAGCGCCCCTTCGGCTTCAAGGACCTGGTGGCGGTGGTGCTGCGCTGCTGCTTCGTCGACGTGTGTGATCTGGTCTTCGCGGCCACGCTCTGCCAGGAGAACGCGGACGACGCCACCACCGTGTCCCTGCGCAACGCCATCAAGAGCGCCTTCTTCGAGGGCCGTCCGCGTGGCACGTTGCCCAACCGCGGCGAGGGTGCGGCCGCGGCAGCGGAAGAGCCGTCGCAACGCGAGGACCCGTACGAGTGCTACTACGTGCGCGTCACCGACGCGAAGGGCGCGGAGGCGGACCCGGAACGCCTGGCCGCTCTGATTCCGGGTGCACCCAACCCCGAGCCCATCAACATGGGCGGGCTGGAGGCCGAGGCGCTGCGCGTGCAGGAGGAGCAGAAGAACCATAGCATCCGCGAGTACATGGGCGTGCGCCGCGGGGCCACGCGCGTGCAGCGCGGCGGGCGCGGCGGCGAGGAGGCGGACAACGAGATGGCCATCACCGCGCTGCTCAAGCACCTGCGGCTGCGCTGCGCGGGCCTGCTGCGCACCTACTCCGACGACGCGTTGCGCCGGCGCCTCCACAGCCTGTTGCTCAACCACGATTCCCCCCTGGTGAAGGAGGGCGACGCACAGGTGCCGCGCCGCGTGCGCCGCCTGGAGTTCATTTCGGGCAACATCGTGGTGAGCAAGAGCTGGCTCTTCAGCGGCGCGCTGCCCGGCCTGGCGGCGGAGATCATGGACCTGATTTCCTACGACCACGCGCCGGAGAGCGAGTGGTTCGTGACGGCCTACCAAGACCTGAGCACGCCCCAGTTCTTCGTGATGCGCGAGGTGAAGCGCGATCTCTACACCAGCCTCGTGCTCCCGCCGCAGCTGAGCCTCAGCAAGGACGACATGGCGCGCGTCAACATCATGTACGGCGGCAAGATCAACGTGGTCAGCGACAACTGGCTGCTCACCCAGCGGCTGGTGGTCGACACCGATCTGCACCGCGCTGCACTGCGCGACCACATGCTCATGAACGGCTTCACCAGGGACTCGTACGTCGTGGGCGAGGGTGCCTTCAAGGTCGACTTCTACAACGCCGTGGACTTCTGGTTCTGGCACAATCTGCCCGCGCCCAAGGCCCGCTGGACCTACCCGCCGCCCACCGCGGCCTACAACGCCGGCCAGGGCGAGTGCAAACTATCGGACCTGGACACCCTCGCCGACGAGGTGTCGCGCGACGGCGACCTCGCACCCGACCTGCAGGCGGCACTGGATGCCATCCACAACACGCGCACGCGCCACGCGTCCGACGCGCCCGCCGCCGCGGCGGCGTTGGCGCGCTCCGCCTCCGCGGGGCACAGCCGCGACATGGCGCCACCGGAGCAGCGGCCCGTGCGTCGCACGCCCACCAACGGCCCCTCGGACTTTGGGGCCTTCATCCGCTCGGGCAACATCCCCATGGCCTCACGCGACTCGCCGCGCCACGGCCAGCCCATGCCGCACCACCTGCACCCGGTACACCACCAGCGCGGCGGCAGCAGCGGCAGCAGTGCCACGACGCACGACTCGGGCGCCCGGGCTTCGGGCGCGGGGCCGTCGGTCTCGCGCGCGGTCAGTGACAACGCCTCGCGGCTGCTCGGTCTAGACGAATTCTAATACACGATTCGCACTTCATTGTGTTTGTTTTAGTAGACAGGGAACACCCACGACAGACCGAGGCCGATGGAGACGGAACAGAGGGCCATGAAGGAGTACTGCAACGCGTCGCACTCGCGCTCCTTTGGCAGGCCAATGCGACGGTCGGGCGCGAGCACGGCGCGGGGCACCAGTGCAGCTATCACCACCAGCCCGGCCAGGAGCGCTGCCACCGTGGCCAGCACGTAGGTCGAGTAGGTCACGCGCTGCAGCAGCGGCATGTGCATGGCCAGCACCAGGCCCGCAGACGCCACCAGGTGCTCGGCCTGCCCCAGCGCCGCGTGCGCGAACCAGGCCAGCAGCCCCACGCTCCAGGCCGCCGCCAGCCAGTCGGGGCTGCCCTCGCGCCAGTCGAAGCGCGCGGCGCCCGTCACGTGGAGACAGGAGGCAGGCTTGCGCACCGAGACCGTGGCTACGGGGCAGTTGGCGCTGGCCGGTGGTACCCAGAAGGCTTGCACCTCCAGTGCCTCGCCGAACTGGAAGCGCACGTTCTCGCGCCCCAGTAGCGCGGAGCTGTTGGCCACCCATAGCCAGCCCTCCAGGTCCGTGTCGTAACTCACACTCCCGCCCGTGCAGTCCGCCGTCGAACGCCACCGCCCACCGTCGCACGCACTCGCTGCCCGCAGCGCCACCTCCGCCCCCAATCCACACGAAGCCAGAAACGCCGAGCCGTTGAGACAGGCCTCGAACACGCCCGGCAGCGCTGTCTCCACCGCGCGCGCGCCTTCCCCACGTTCGTTGAGGAGAAGGAAGGCGCACGGCGCCAGCGCGCGCACACAGGGGCGCTCGCGCGTGGGGTGTGGCGCCAAGATGGTGGGGGCGGCGCTGGAGGCCGCGACGACGGGTACTAGGACCGACGCACAAAGTACCCAGAGCGAGAGGCAGGCGGTTGCTGTGGGCGCCCAGCGGTGGAATCTTGAATCACCACCTTCTCGAGCACACTGTCCTTGGCCTTCCTCCGTTTCTTCTTCTGCTCCGACTTCTCCTTCGCCGCATCGATCGCCTTCACCGCGGCCGTGTGCACCCCGGTGTGCTCCTTGATGTCGTCCCATTTCCAGATCACGACGTAGACGAACGGAATCGCCGTGCCGAGCGCAATGCCGAACTCGAGGAGCAGGCGCTCCCAGGTGACGGTGGGGTAGGCGTACTCGATCGCGTCCTGGATGCCGGTGTTAAGACGCCACAAGAATATACCCGCGCAGAGGAGGACGACCACTGCGAGCGTCCCTTCCTGCCACTTCCCCATCCGGGCGGACGCTGCACGCCTCCGCCTCGCGGTCCGTTTACATGGGATTGCCCTCGTGGGTGGATTGGTTTGTGGGCCTGTGTTTCACCTCCACGGCGTCGGCCTACCTCGTCATTTTCGTCTTCGCCATCGGCTTCTGGGATGGCTCCACCCGCCTCACACTCCAGGACTTCCACTGGCTGCTCATGAGCGCCACCATCGCCGAGTTCGTCTTCGCTCTGCTGTTGTCCTGGCGCGAGCAGAAGAGCCACCGCGTGGCGGCCTTCTTCATGAGTGCCTCCATGCGTCACATGATCCTGACGGTCCTGGCCTTCCATTTCAGCCAAAAGATCGAAAACCGCTCCTTCCCCGCTGGGTTCGGCGACACACCCAAGGAGGGCGGCACCACCACGCACTCGGAGCTCCGCGAGGCTGTGCGCATGGCCGTCCTGATCGGCGCATGCGTTGTGGATTGCTTCATCACCATCGCAGACATCGGCGTCGGCATGGTGGCCTACAGTGGGGGGAAGTACAAAGCCATCCGCAGCAGCGCCTGAACGCCACTTCCAATAAAATCAACCTGTTGTGCCTCGCGTTGCGTGCGTCCTCTTCATGGACGCGTGGCTGCGCGGCGCGGATGGCACCACGCAGCAGTGGCTGCGCGATCTCGAGGCCGTGCGCGCGCGCATCCACCAGATGACAGAGGCCGAGCTCGACGACGTGATCTGGTACGCGCACCAGACGCTGCACCTGGCGCGACTGGTTGTGGCCGACCCACAGATCACGGCGGTGGGCGAGACGCCCGCCTTCCGCTGCGGCGACCTGCACACGTGCAACTGTGTGAATGGTGAGGGTGTGAGCGCCGCCATCCGCGCGGCCCGCTTGCTGCTGCGCGACGCCGCCACGTGGCCGCTGGAGGGTGCGCCTGAGTCCTACGGCGAGCGCGCCAACCGTGTGTCCTTCTGCATCGGTGCGCTGCGGGGCGCACAGGCCGCGTGCGCGCGCTGGGTGGACCTGCCCATGGATACGGCCGCGGAGCTGGAGCGCAGCCTGGCCGAGAACCTGGCGCGGCTACGCGCCCTGGCTTTCTGGTGGAAGGCGCGCGTCATCGAGGAGCCGCCGCTCACGCAAGTGGACGAACTTGCGCCACACGCAACCGCGCTACTGGAGCGCTTCAGCCTGCTGCACGCGGCCGACGCGGCGCTGGAGGCCCGGTTGCCACGCAAGGACAAGTGGCAGAGCCGCCTGCTGGGCGACCGCCTGTTGGCGCACGCCCAGCACGCGCGCGTGGTGAATGAGCTGGACGCCGCCTGCACGCTGTGGCACGCGGCGCGCGAGGCCAAGCGTCCACCGGACTGCGACCTGCAACCCAGCAAGCTGGGGCTGCGCGCCGCCGAGGCCCGCGTGGCGCCCACGCCTCTCCCCTTCTTCCAGAAGGGCACGCCCCTGCCGCCCTGCTTCGCACGCGCGCGCGCCGTGGCCATCGAACCCAAATTTCATTGAGTACAATCGACTCGAAGCCGCAGCCCTCCCTCTGGCTACTCTGCGGCGTCTCCCTCTTGCTCCATCTCCGCCGCAGCAGCGGCCTCTTGCTTCCCCGCCGCCGGCGTCTGCGCACACGCAGGATCCCATCGTAGATCCACGCCGGTTGTCGAGCAGTGGGCGTCGCATCCAGGGAACGCACGGCGGAGGCCAAATTCAATGACGTCGGTGTCCAAGTCCTCCCAGAATGTTGGGTGCACGTTCTCGCTGACACGCGAAGGATCGCGGTGCGCCGATGAGGGGCGCGCGACGGCAAAGTCGATCCGCCGACGGAGGGCCTTCTCAAGGTAGGACAGCGCGGTGATGTGTTGGGGCGAGTAGTTCATCGTGGCCTTGAAGTGTTCTTCGGCGGCGGCGGCATCCTGCGCGGCGATGCGCTTGTTGTTGGTGGCGGCGTCGTAAGCTTGCGCCATGGATAGGAAATGGCGGAATGCGAAAGACGCATCGCCAACAAAGGTCGCAACCACGTGACCAAATGAGTCACACCCACCAGGTGGGTGTGACCGTTTGACCGGAGAGAGACAAAGAAGGGCTCGAGTTGGGACACTTCGCACCATGCAAGCCGCGTGTGCACCCCACCGTCCGCACTGCAAGCGCGCCGGGTGTCTCGTGTGCCACATCGCGCTGCGCGCCGCCCTCGAGCACATGAAGAGGGAGTTCGATGACATGAAAGTCGCGGGAGAGAATCCCCACCCCGTGCACACCATGGCCTACTTCATGCACACCTATCTGCTGCCGTCGCGCATACCCGCTGCCGCGCGCGAGGCGATGCCGTACCGCATCGTATCCTACGGCGACCCGCCGACGGGTCCGACCTTCGTACTTCCCCTCGACGACGCGTCCGACTACATAGATCGTCCGCCGGTGCCATACCTCAGCACGTTGGACTTGCGCGGACCGCCCCCGACTGGCATGGGCAGCAACCCGGCACTCGTGGCCAGACTGTTTGCCTCGCTTCCGGACCACCGCAGCCACACACCGCCCCCCGCCGCAACGGCACCCGACCCGGATCCCTACGAGGAGATACGGGAGGAGGCAAAGTCCCTCCCGCCCGCACCGCCGAGCCCGCCCGCCGCTGCCGACCTCGACAAGCTCCTCGCTGATTCCCGGCGCCTCGTGGATAGCCTCATGCAGAGCTTCGAAGACGAGGACCAGGCCCGTGGCGTCGCGTCGTCCCTGAACGAGACCAAGGAGGATGCAACCGCCCCCCCGCCCACGGCCTTGTTCTTCGACGAGGAACGGCTGGATGGTCAGACCGTCCGCACTCTGGTCAACCTCCCTCCCCCGCCCGCGGCCCGATTCGTGAATGGGGAGCGGTTGGATGCCCGGATCGCCCGCCTCACGCTCGACGTCCGTTTTCCGCCCTCCGAGGGATGGACGTGCGAAGCCTGCGGCCAACCTGCCGACACCAAATGCTTCCGCGACGAGACCGACTCGTGGGTGTGCCCTGCCTGCAACGCGGCAATGGACGACTACTACGCACACCAGTACAGCCCGCGCAACACCGGCGTCGTGGACTGCCCCTCGTGCGGCCACCCGAACTCCCCCGACGACTGGGTCCACGCGGAGGCCAACGGGCGCCCCGTGTGGCTGTGCAAGGAATGCAACCACGCGCTGGAGCTGCCCGCGGAATTGGTCGTGCCACCACATGACTGAGTCATCGGCAGTCGCGTTCATTCGAATACAATCTCCGTTCCGCACAGTCTGTCTCACAATACAGAAACGACGGCAGTGTTTCGTTGGGCAGTGGCCAGTCGAGGCAGCCGCTCGCGAACACGTCCTCCCACGGCAGCGTGCGCACCCACTCGTTGCCGAAGGAGACCCAGTCGCCGCCGGCCGCCGCGTCGTTGGGTCGAAACACGTAAAACACGTCGCACTCCGAGCGCACCTCCGCGTTTTCCACGAAGAGCGGACGCACCGCCGGGTGGCGGCCCAGCAGCAGGCCGTGCGCGCGCGAGGCTGGCGGCGCGGGGGAGACAACCCCGTTCTGCGTGAAGCCCGCGTCGTCCCAGACCACGGGCGCAAGGGGCTGCAGCAGCGCGAGACGCCAGGTGCGCGTGCGCGCGTGCACGGTGCCGGCGGCCGACAGCCAGCAACGGCCCTCGCCCTCCTGCCACCACTCCAGCACGGGGAACTCGCCCGGCAGCACGCCCGGCTCCAGCTGGAAGGCAAAGCGATGCACGGTGCCCGGCAGCGCCAGCGTGCAGCCCGCGCGCGCGCCCAGCAGGCGACCCGGCGGCACGAAGCGGCAGCGTCCCATGGAGACCGTGCCGCCGTAGAGCTTGGGCACGCGGATGGTGACGGCGAAGAGCAGCGGCTCCGTGCACAGCACGCTCTCGCCTACACGTAGGAGTAGAAAAAGACCAAGAGCGAGGCCCCGAAGAGCATGCAGACCAGGTCGACGAACAGCCGCGTGCATAGGTTCTCCACGAAGTGCTCGAGGACGCCGTTGTAGAAACGCCAGGCCGGCACCCAGAACAGCAGCGTAAGCAACGACTGCAGCAGGACCGTGGTGTTGCCGCGGAAGTCCGGGTGGTCGACACCCATGCTGTGGGAGGGAGTGACGCCGCCGCGCCATATAGCGCCGCGTACGCCCCCCACGCCAAGCCATGGCGCAACTCTTCGTCTTCAAGGAGGGCGGCCCCCTCGTGCCCTTCCTAGGGGCCGAAACGCAAGGCGCCTACGAGACCATTTGGCGCGGCGTGTGGGCCTGGGTGCACGAGCAGGTGCACGACCCGGAGATGGGCCCGGACTGCGCGGGCTACGTCTGTCGTTCCACGGGCTTCCGCACGTTGCCCGACGGCCTGGTCATGTACGCGGGCAGCCAACCCTTCCCGGACGACAAGCCGCCGACCGTGGACGAAACGGTGGCCTTCGAACTCGTTGATGAACGCACACCCGACTTCCGGAGTCTACTCGCCCAGCAGCAGCGGCTGCCGATGCGGGGCTCGCCTCTCGCCTTCCTGGGCGAGTTTGTGCGCATGCCCGTGCCCGGCGGCCTCCTGCCCATGGCCACATTGGTGGCACTGGCACGCGCGAGCCACGTGGAGACGCACCCGCAGCGCTGCAACCTCTACGCCCTTGAGGCCACGTGGGATAGGGCTGGCCCCCGCAGCCGCACAAAGGAGTTCTCGGACATCGTCACGTTCCCGGCGCGCTCCATGGGCTACCGCCGCGACTGGGCCTACCGCAAGGACGGCGTCCCCGAGCTCGAGGACCAGTGGAGCATGCCGCTGCACTCGCCCTTCCCGCTCAGCCAGACGCTGGGCGACTGCGAGGACAAGGCGGCGCTCACGCTGGCGGTGGCCTTCCACATGGACCTGGGTGCCTTTGGCCTCGACGGCTACGAACCTTGTCTGGCTGTCGTCGTACTGGGGGGCACGTCGCCCGGCCTCCACGCGCTAGCGGTGCTCTGCGACAAGGCATGGCTCGACGTGCACTGGCACAACCCAGACTGCCGCGATTCTGCGGCGCTGCCCATGCTGCCGCTCGAGGCCGTGGGCGAGGAGGACGAGGAGACTGGGCGCACACTGCCCTGTGATCCTTGTGACCCCCATGTGGCCAAGGCCTACCCCTTCGTCATCACGCTGCTGCGCGACACGGGCGCCCGCCACCTCGGCGACCCCGCGTGCCCCGGTGTGCCATGGGGACGAATGGACGTCGGCTTCGTGCAGTCCCCCCATTCGGACGCACTGTTCCAGGCCTCGGTGCGGCTGCGTGCATTCCTCCCGGCCATGCGTACCATCACCAACTGGGAGCGCGAGCTCCCGGAACCGCCGATGCAGGAGGGCACCGGGACGAAGGCGAAGAGGAAACAAGCAGCACGAGAACGGAGGGCCCAGGAAGAGGCTGCAGCAGCGATCGCGAAGGCAAAGGCTCTCGTGCAACAAGAGAAGAAGAAGAAGGACGCAGGGGCAGTCGCCCCGGCGCCCGCGGGGGACAACATGGCCGATGTTCTAGAACAGGAGGAAGACAAGGAATTCAGCGCCGAGGTGGACGCCGCGGTCGCCGCCGTGTCTGTTCCTCGGTCGGCTGCATCGGCGACGGACGCGCCCGCCGATGCTGAGTCACCACTCGAGGTGGCCAGGGCGGCAGCGCGCGGGCGCATGTTCGAACAACACATGGCCTTCGAACGAGGGCGTGAGTTCATCGAACGGCACCAGACCGTGCGCGCCGCGTATGAGAACAAGTGGACGCCATCGGAGGACGCCACGGAGTGGGTGGATTACATCGCTGGTGCCAACGCTAAGTACAACAAGGAGGTCGAGATTCTTCGCACCACCGCAGACGTTGCCGAGGTTGAAGGGCTATTCACAAACGAGATCCGAGAGCCAGACGAGGAGCTGGAGGCGCTGCACGACGCGGACGGAATCGCGGCAGCCGCCGAACGTCTCCTCTCCGGTGCCTCCCCCGCCCCGATCGATGCGGCCTCCGGTGCCTCCCCCACCCCGGCCGGCGCCGGCGTTGTGGCACTGAAGACGGCCCGGGCCAGGAGGAACCAGAGCATAGAGAACGCACGGGAGCGCCGGAGGAACAGCCGGAACATGGCCCAGTCCTACAGCAAATTGTACGCAGAACACGAACGTGTGCGCAAACAATACGGGGACGTATGGGATCCAAGTTCGCTGGCCCAGCAATGGCGCGCGGAAAAGGACGCATGGAACACGCGCTATGTGGAGGAGAAGGCAGTCTTCAATGCCGACGACGCGTCCACCGATTACGACACCCTGTTCACCCGCCCGGTTCCGAGGTTCAACAATGCTCACGAGGACACCCACGACGCGGAACAGATCGCAATCACCCGGCAGCGGGCTGTCGACGTGATCCGAGAGAGCGGGGCCGCTGTCGCCAGCCTCCCTGCCGCGGAGCAGGAAAGGGAACCGGTCCGCAGCCTCTATCAGCGGTTGGGTTTGCTGAAGGTCAATGTCGCCAGTGGTGGGCCCTTCGATTCCCTGCGTGAGATCGAGACGACGGCAACTGCGCTGCAAGCGGCCGTCAAGGGTGCACGCGAGGCGCTGCAGAGGCAAGCGGAGGCAGCCGAGGCGGCGCGTCTGGCGGCGGAGAGGGCCAAGGCCGAGGCCGAGGAGAGGGAAAGGCAGCAGAAGGAGGCAGCGCAGAAGAAGGCCGAGGAGGACGAGCGGAAGCACCTGGCAGAGGAGGCGAAGAGGCGCGAAGCCGAGGCCGCGGCGCAGAAGAAGGCTGCAGAGGAGGCAGAGGAGAAGGAGCGGCAGCGCAAGAAGGCCGAGGCGGCGGCGGAGAGACGGCGCCTACGGGAAGAGCAGACACGCCTGAGGAAAGAGGCGAAGCTGGCCGCTTCCAAGGCGGCGGACGCGGTGCAGGCACAGAAGAACGAGGAGGCACGCGCACTGTGGGCGACAGAGGAGGCCTTCAATGCAAGAGTCAAATCACGCGTGGAGACCTATTCCCAGTTCCTCCCGGGCAGCGACAAGGCCGGCCTCCCCGCCGTGCAACTCGTGCCCTTGCGAACCAGCCCTGAGAATGCGTCCGTGTTGTTCAAGGACCTGGCGCAATTCGCCAACCTGCGTCTGGGCGAGAAACTGAAGTCGACCGTCGTCGTGTTCTGGCCAGACGCCCGCGGTCTGAATGACACAAACATCGAGGAAGAACTGAAATCGCTGCGCAAGTTCGGAGGCAGCGAATGGATCTCCTTGCTTTGGGTGGACCACAAGGGAGCTGGAACGCACAATGCAACATGGAGAACACTCGGCGACCGGTTGTTTACCCTCCGGACGCGGGACAGCAAACACATCCTGCCGAATCTGGTGGCCTACTCGCGGGCCGCGCGCTTCGCCGCAAAGGGAACGTACCGAGGGGACGACCGTGTCTCGCGCATCAACAAAGATCTCCAGGAGGCACTGGTTAAGCGCGCCCTCCCAAACGACGCACGCGAACTCCAAGCGCTGCTCGTGCACGTTGACCTCAATCACGCTGACGACGCCTCGCTGGTCCAAGCTCTCGAGCAATGCAAGGCGCTTGGCATCGACGGCACCATCATCACAGATCAGAAGTGGCTGGAAGACAACGCTGTGGATCCCCCGTCTGCTGCCGTGCGCAGGGCCGCGCAGGCAACGACGCTGGCGCTCCGGCCCGACGCTCTCGCGGGGCCCGCGTCGCCCGATCCCCCTGCGGCTCAGGCAAAGGGAGCGGTCAACAGTGCCGCCGCCGCGGCGGCTGCAAAAACGAATGCTAAGCTCCAGGCGAGCTTTGCCGCCTACCAGAAACTCGACGATGAGATCAAGCCCATCAAGTCGGCGGTGGACAACCTGATTGCATTCCGAACCACCCATCCCAAAGCAATGGAGTACCTTGAGTACACCACGTTCGAGGAGAAGTTCAACGACTTCTGGAGCCGCAGCAACAACCGTGCCAAGCAATCCACGCTCGGCGAGCAGTACCTCAAGGAGTGGGAGGAGCAACTGCAGCCACTCGCCACATCCGTGGACGATCAACGCGCCCTGAACGAGTCGTATGTAGAGCCAGCCCCCGACGCGGCGGCGCGAGCACCATCCCCCGCCGCGAGTGGCATGGCGTCCGGAGACGAGGAGTCAGACGCAAGGGGTGGCACTGTATCCCCAATCCCCGATAGAGGCCCGGAGGAAGAGGAGGAGGCAAGACCGAGTGACGATGGGGAAGGTGAGAGCGAAGAAGAGGAGGAAGGGGAGGAGGAAGAGGAGGAGGAAGAGGAAGGGGCAGCGGAGCGCACGGCGCGTGAGCATGCCTACGCGATGCTGCGGCTACGGGACCCCGAGGCCACGGCGCGCCTCTACGCCAACGTGAACTGGATCACTCAGGTCTTGCGCAAATAAACGATTCGCCCCTCTGCCTCCCCCACACGCGTCCATGAGCAAGCGCGAGAAGACGGTCGCCGACGGTCACGTGACCACCAAACACGTGACCCACCACGAGCCCCTCCGCGAGGAGAAGAAACACGAGGACGTCCCGGAAGTCGCGGCCGGCTCCAAGCGCAAGGCCGAGGAGGATCCCGAGAAGCCCGTCGTCACCCTGACCCGGCCGCTCAACGAAGGGGAGTTGCTGGCCATCGTCACGCGCGCCCTGCAGCATGTCCCTCGCAAAGCCGCTGCTCGAAACGGGGCCAGAGCCAGTGGACCCGCGGGTGTGGTCTCTGCGCATTGAGGCACGGGGCTTGCGCGACCGCGTCACCGTCAAGCCCTTCTGGGACGACGACGTCAAGCGCCTGCTCGTGCGCGTCAACGGCGAGCTGTGGGGCTACACCGTGCCCTGCGAGGTCATCGTGCGCACGGCGTGCAAGGCGCATCACGGCCTGGCCGCGGTCGACCGCCCCTGCGTGCGGGTCTCGTGCATTCGCTGTGGACTCAACATGGACACGTGCCCGTGCGCGGACTACAGCCGCGCCTGCGATGCCCGCGAGCGCAGGGCGCGCGAGACGACCGAGCGCACGCGGAACTGGCGCCAGTTTTCACGCAAATCGCAATGAACACATACACATTCATTCGTCCTCGTCCTCGTCGCGCTTGCGCTTGTTGGAGCGCGCGCAGCGCCGTGTGAGTGCGACCATCTGCTCGATGTCGCTGCGCGTGTAGAGCTCGATGGAGTTCCAGTCCACGGCAGTGAGGTGCGGGAACAATTCCACGGGAAGCGACATGACCTCGTCGTCGAGCCAGATGTGTGTGATGGGCAACGCCAGTGCTGCGATCTCGGACATCATGTGTCGCTGCGCCTCCATCTCCTCGCTCGAGCTCCTCCGGCTGGCAATGCTGAGGCCAAGCCGTATGCGGCGCAGACGGGCTCGCACTGGGAGCCAGGCTTGCAGAAGCGACAGGACGTGCAAAGGGGTGTCCAATCCCAAATGGAGGTCGACGCGGAACGTCTGCGACGCAGCCTCGCCCACCGCCTTCGCCAGTATAGCACTCGCTTTGTTCGGGCTTCCCAGATACAGACGCCGCATGCGGGGACAGGCATCGAACAGATCTCTCACGAGGGCAACCGAAGCCGTGGCCCCGAGAAAGGACAGCGAGAGCTCCTCGACGCGTCTCAGTACATGGTAGACAGGACGGAGATCGGCCTCTGACTCCCACGATACCAACATGAGCTTCCTTGGGCGGAGGCGAGCGACGACCGACGCACTCAGCGTGGTCAAGTCCTTCCACGACAGCCCCAGCTCCTGGATGCACTCCGCACGAAAGGGGCCGACATCAAGGAGGTTGTGTTCCCGGTAGAGCCGCGTCCAGCGCACGCCGCATTGTCCCAGCCACTCCATCATACGCGGGTTCGTGCAGATGGTGTCGGTGGGGTCGTTGTCGCGGCGGGGCAATGCCTCGGGCTTCTTCATGCAACGGTTCCAGGCGCGGCAAGTCGTGGCTCGCTGCAGCAGGTCGGGCACGTAGAAGAACGTGAGCACAACGCAGAATAGCGCGTCGGGCAAACGCGTGAGCATGGGAGACTGACACGCCCTCCCTCTCTCTTGGTCTGTCTACTAGCACACAAGAAGTCACACCCACCTGGTGGGTGTGACCCTTGTTTGGGTAAATTGAGCAAGAGAGAGAAAGGGATGTCGCCCCTCATTCCGCCATGGCCGCCTCCCCGTACGCGAACGCCACCCTCGAGCACCTGCATGCTGCGCGGGCCAGCGCACTGGCACTGCGCGACAAGGTCTTTCTGGAGATCAAGCACCAGAAGGACCTCATGCGCATCCACACGAACTGTCTCACAGGCGCGAACACGGAGCTGGCCTTCCGCGCCACCGACGCGAAGCGC
>ERZ650311.95-NODE-95-length-54192-cov-10.539963_pt1 | contig 54192 bp, 51 predicted proteins | sample MGYA00376247_ERZ650311 | MGnify/ENA primary metagenome ERZ650311 (study PRJEB26733, sample SAMN07839324) | wastewater metagenome | biome: small river; feature: stream; material: water | place: USA: North Carolina | collected 2016-07-28 ... | reverse complement strand
TGCCGACTTCACCGCACAAGCTGAGGCAATCTCGGGCCGCAAGAACATTCCGGTGATCCAGTTCGCCGACGGTGCATTCCTCGTCGAGCCAACCGACGAGGCGCTGCGCTCTGCCCTGCGCGAGCGCAACCTGATCGCATAGCCCAGCAACCTGGCTCGCGAAAGAAAGTTCTAGGCAATCCAGCCGTTCTCGGCTAGGCTGGCTCTCGTTACAAATTTGTGACAGTAGTCGTTTGCCATACATCGGTAAATCAAGTGACCAAGAGGGTCACCGCTGAGATGTATGAGTCTTTTCCTCTAATTGAGAATCCGCCGGGGTTGCGGAATTCATTCTCGTGTGTGGGTTTAGCGCTGTTCGACTAGCCCATTAGGTCAACGCAGCTACTCCCTGCAAGACCACACAACTAAAGAGGAAAACTACAACTATGCCTAATTTCGGCAAGTCTTCGTCGCGCGCGCCTAAGGGTGCTGGCCGCGGCGGCAATTTCAAACCACGCGAAGACGGACGCGGTGGCCGCGCGCCACACCGCCAGAATCGCGACGACTCTGCTGCGCCTCGCGGCAAGCGCACCCCGTTCTTTGAGCAGGGCGCACCACGCGAGGAGCGCGGCGCACGCGACGACCGCGGCTTTGGCCGTGGCGACCGCGTCGAGAAGGGCTTCCGCGAGGGCCGTGGCTCACGTCCGGCTGATCGCGAAATGCGCGGCGGCCGCGAAGACCGTGGTCGCGACTGGCAGCCAGCCGGCCCAGCGGGCCGCAAGCCTCGCCACAACGCCGACGACCGCGCTCGCCGTGCGGGTGGCTTCGGCGACCGTGACCGCGACGACCGTCCTGCCCGCAACTTTGGCGACCGCGATGGTCGCCCAGCGCGCAGCTTCGACCGTGACGACCGCGCAGAGCGTGGTTCACGCCCGGAGCGCGGCGGATTCGGTGGACGCGACCGCGGCTTCAACCGTGACGACCGTCCTGCCCGTGGTGGTTTCGGCGACCGCGACCGCAACTTTGGCGACCGTGACCGTAACCGCGACGACCGCCCGCGTGGTGGTTTCGGCGACCGCGACCGCAGCGACCGCCCGGCACGCAGCTTCGACCGCGACTCGCGTCCGGCTCGTCCGGCTCGCGACTTCGGTGACCGCAACGATCGTCCAGCCCGCAACTTTGACCGCCCGGATCGCCCAGATCGCGTAGAGCGTGACCGTTCACGAGACGACTCGTTCCGCGATGCACGCGGCAAGAACCCAAACAAGAAGGCGTTCTTCGAGGACACCGTTCTCGAGCGCCTCGAATCAGTCGACGCATCTGACGCAGTAATCGTCGAGACCTTCGCCGAGATGAACCTGCACCCGAAGATGATCGAGGCCCTCGAGTCGCTCGGCGCTGAGAAGCCGTTCCCGATTCAGTCGGCAACGATTCCGGCTGCCATCGGCGGCCAGGATGTTCTCGGCCGCGGCAAGACCGGCTCGGGCAAGACCATTGCGTTCACCGTTCCGCTGGTGACCAAGCTCGTCGCCGGTGGCTCGCAGCCTCGCAAGGCCGGCAAGCCACGCGCACTGATCCTTGCTCCGACTCGCGAGCTCGCCGACCAGATTGACCGCACCGTTCGTGCGATCGCCAAGCCGGTTGGTTTCTACAGCCTCTGCATCTACGGCGGTGTTCCACAGCGCAAGCAGGAGCACGCAATGAGCCGCGGCGTCGATATCCTCGTTGCCACCCCTGGCCGCTTGGAAGACCTGATGGCTCAGGGCATCGTCGACCTCAGCGAGGTCGAGACCCTGGTTGTTGACGAGGCCGACCACATGTGCGACCTCGGCTTCATCGAGGGCGTGCGTCGCGTCATGCGTGCCGTTGGCGACAGCCAGAAGCTGCTCTTCTCGGCAACCCTCGACCGCGAGGTCGACTCGCTGGTCAAGGAGTTCCTGCCAAACCCATACGTCTATGAGGTTCCGAACGAGGAGTCAGACACCGCCAACATCACGCACCGTGTCTTCACGGTTGAGCCTGACGACCGCAGCCAGGTGCTGCTTCGCCTCGTTCAGGGTGAGGGCAAGTCGCTGATCTTCACCCGCACCAAGATGACCGCCGAGCGTCTGGCCGAGAGCCTGACCGAAGCGGGCGTACCTGCAGCTCGTCTGCACGGTGACCTCAACCAGAACCAGCGCAACCGCAACCTCGAGCGTTTCACTCGTGGCCAGGTTCGCGTCATGGTTGCAACCGACGTTGCCGCTCGAGGCATCCACGTCGATGACGTCAAGCTGGTCATCCAGGTTGACCCGCCTGAGGAGTACAAGACCTACCTGCACCGCGCTGGTCGCACCGGTCGTGGTCACTCGTCGGGTACTGTCGTCACCTTGATCTACCGTTCGCGTTTCCGTCGCATGGAAGACCTCCTGCGTCGCGCTGACCGCGAGGGCATCTTCAGTGATGTGCGCCCAAGCAGCGCCATCATCGAAGAGCTAGCTGGCCCGATTGCTCCGCCTCCTGTTCAGGACGTGCTCGACTTCGGCGACAGCCGTGGCGGCGGCCGTGGTGGTCGCGATGGTGGCCGTGGTAGTTTCGGCGGCGGACGCGATGGCGGACGTGGCTATGGCGAGAAGCGCAACAACTTCGGTGGCAACGGCCGCGGTCGCTGGTCGGATCGCCCTGAGGGCACCCCGCGCCCACGCGACAAGAAGAAGTTCGAGCGTCGCGACGGTTAATCCCGTTCGCACAGCGCAAATCAACGATTCACGGTCAGCTACAAACTGACACTTGCGAGCCGGCGTGCTCTTTGGCTAAACTAGACGAAGCCAAAGACCGCCGGTTTTGCAATTTCGAAAGAAAAAGCAGCGAAGGATCACGAAAGTGACAACCCGCGCAGGTGACATTGAACTTTCAATTCGTTCTCGAATTTTGAGGCTCCATGCGCTTGCGCTGGAGCCATTTTTATTTTCCAGGGGCTACCGGCAATAAATATCCAAGGAGTGCCATGGCGAACAAGGTTCAGACCGTTGCCGAGCTTACTGACTCGTTCAAGAGCTCAAACGCTGTCTTTCTAACCGAGTACCGCGGCCTCACTGTGGCTCAGCTCAAGGAGCTGCGCCGTTCAATCAGTGCGGACGCAACCTACGCCGTAGCAAAGAACACGCTCATCGAGATCGCTGCAAAGAACGCAGGCGTCAACGCATTTGACGGCCAGCTGTTCGGCCCATCGGCTCTAGCTTTCGTGAACGGTGACGCAGTCACCGTTGCAAAGGCACTGCGTGACTTCGCTAAGGCAAATCCTCTTCTTGTCGTAAAGACCGGTGTCCTCGATGGCGTCGCTCTCTCGGCAGATGAGGTTAAGAAGCTTGCTGACCTCGAGTCGCGTGAAGTTCTGTTGGCCAAGGCCGCCGGAATGTTCAAGGCCTCGATGTACAAGGCTGCTTACGTCTTCCAGGCTCCGCTCGCACAGGCCGCTCGCACCGTCGATGCGCTTCGTGCAAAGCAGCAGGGCTAAGAAACAAACCGCTTCACAAACAAAATCTCAAAATCCAACCAAGGAGAAAATCAAATGGCAAAGCTGACTACTGACCAGCTCATTGACGCTTTCAAGGAGCTATCGCTCATCGAACTCAGCGAGTTCGTAAAGAAGTTCGAAGAGGTCTTCGAAGTTACCGCTGCTGCTCCAGTTGCTGTTGCAGCTGTTGCTGGCGGTGCCGCTGGTGGCGCTGCTGAGGCTGCTGAAGAGAAGGACTCATTCGACGTCGTTCTCGAGGCTGCTGGCGACCAGAAGATCCAGGTCATCAAGGAGGTTCGTGCACTCACTAACCTCGGCCTGGGCGAGGCAAAGGCTCTCGTTGACGGCGCACCTTCGAAGATCCTCGAGGGCGCTAACAAGGACGCTGCTGAGAAGGCAAAGGCTGCCCTGGAGGGCGCTGGCGCAAAGGTTACCCTGGCGTAATCTCAACCTCTCGGTTGGAAACCCGCTCTGCTTCGGCAGGGCGGGTTTCTTCTTTAGACTCGTAGTACACCTCTCGAAAGTTCCCAGTGCCCGCAATCACTCCCAAGCGCTCCGTCCTGATCATTTTTCTCGCGCTTGCCTTCGCACTGCAGCCGTTCACCATCGATCCTTTCTTGCCCGCTTTCCCCAAGATCGGCGCCGACTTTGGCGTCAGCAATGCCCTGCTGCAGTTCAGCATGACGGGAGTGACCGTAGGCATGGCTCTCGGTCAGTTGGCGGCCGGTCCGTTCTCGGATGCAATCGGGCGTAAGCGGCCCATGGTGGTTGCGATCGCGCTCTACGCGCTCGGTGCATTTCTGTCAGCGTTGTCGCCAAACATGAGCCTCTTCATCGCTGCCCGAGTGCTGATGGCAGTGGGTTCGTCCGGTGCCGCGGTAATCGCCAGCGGTATTGCCAGAGACCTTGCCAGCGGCGACGCCATGATGAAACTCCTGTCTAAGGTGTTCTGGGTACAGGGCTTTGCTCCGGTGCTGGCACCAATCATTGGTTCACAACTGGTGGCCCAGTTGGATTGGCGCACCGACTTCAACGTATTTGGCGCCTTTGCGGTGCTGGTATTGCTGTTGGCTATCTTCGGTCTGCGCGAAACCCTCGCAACCGCCGACCGCAAAAACCAGATCTTCGCGGGCATGGGTGCTCGTTTCGCGCACGTGTTGCAAGACCGCTCCTACCGCGGACTGATGTTGGTCTCGGTGATGGTCACCCTTCAGCTCTATGCCTACCTGAACCTATTCCCATTCCTGTTTTTCAACCTCTTGAAGATGGATCAGACCACTTATGGCATCATGGCGGCCACAGTGTCTTTCTCCTGGCTGGTTGGCTACCAAATTTCGGCTGCCACTGGCCCGCGCATCGGTTACGTTCGCACCCTGATTATCGCTATGTGCCTGGGAATCGGATCCGGCATTGGCCTCCTCACCGTCGGTCAGGCCTTCCTTTCCACCCCGTTGCTCATGGCCTTTGTTTATCTGGCAGTGATTGGTTTCGGTATGTCGGGTGGTCCTAGCCAAACCCTCTCGCTGGCTCCACATGGGGAAGAGGCGGGAACGGCCGCCGCGCTGATGGGAACCACAAACTTCGCGGTTACCAGTCTGCTGTCACCGATTTACACGCTGCTTCCCACCAGCAACGTGCTTGGCCTGGGTGGCGCCTATCTGATTTGCTTCGGAATCGCACTGCTAGCCACGTTACTAATCGTGAAGCCCGCGCTTCGCGGGGCGGCTCTGCAGTAGTTAGCATTTGACCATGGCATACGTTCTGATCAATCACGGTTGGGGTAACGTGCGACCCACCGAGCACTGGCAAAGACGGCTGGCGGTGGCGCTTCGTCGCCAGGGCCATCAGGTGTTTTATCCGCAGTACCCCAACACCGAGGAGCCTGACTTTGCCAGCTGGAGTTGGTTGCTTCAGTCGGAATTGGACATTCTGCTCCAAACCCGCGGTGAAAGTACCGATGAGGTGATTGTGATCGGCCACTCGCTGGCCAATGTGCTCTGGCTCAAAGCTGCCCATGATGGTTTGCTTCCGAAGGGGTTCCAGGTGGACCGATTGCTGATGGTAGCACCGCCCGAGCGCTCAGGTATATCGGTGCTGCCGTCTTTTGACATAGCCGCGAGCGATTCGCAGCTTCGCGCTGCTCTGCACGCCTCCGCAAAGTCAATCACCTTGCTTGGCAGCGACAACGACCCGTGGAGCCCCAGTGGGCTGCAAGTTGGAGTCGGTGATCTGCTGGGTTTGACGGCCGTCATAATTCCGGGTGCGGCGCACCTGTCGCATAAAGACGGTTGGGGCCAGTGGCAGGGTGTAATCGATTGGGTCAATGACCCAAATACCGACCTTACAGTTCGCTGAGTGAGGCAGCCGCAGGCTCGGCTGCGGGCTAGATAGGCTATTGCCATGCGAATTCTCTTGATTGGCGCCGGCGGTGTCGGCGACGCAATTGCCAAGGTGGCCGCCCACCGAGATTTCTTCGAACTCATGGTTGTGGCCGATTATGACCAGTCGCGTTGTGACCAGACCATTGACTGGATTCGCGGCCGTCACGGAGCTACCGTAGCGGAGCGATTTGTCTCAGAAAAGATCGACGCATCCATCGCGGCAAACGTCACCGAGTTGGCTCGACAATACGACATCACCCACGTTGTAAATGCGGTCGAGCCACGCTTCGTGCCAACTATCTTTAGCGGAACCTTCACCGCCGGTGCGGACTACATCGATATGGCGATGAGCCTTAGCGAGCCGCACCCGACCGATCCATTCCACAAGACTGGCATCAAACTCGGCGATGCCCAGTTTTCGGTAAACGAGCAGTGGGAGCGCGCTGGCAGGCTAGCCCTGGTAGGCGCTGGTGTCGAGCCTGGACTGTCCAACATCTTCGCTCGCTATGCTGCCGAAAACCTGTTCTCGGAAATCGCCGAAATCGGTGTGCGCGATGGCGCCAATCTGGTGGTTCGAGACGAGGACGGCAACGAAATATTCGCTCCTTCGTTCAGCATTTGGACCACCATCGAGGAGTGCCTCAACCCTCCGGTGATCTACGAAGAGGGCAAGGGGTGGTACACCACAGCCCCTTTCAGCGAGCCCGAGGTATTTGAGTTCCCCGAGGGTATCGGGGCCGTCGAGTGCGTGAATGTGGAACATGAAGAGGTCCTCATGCTGCCTCGCACCATAAAGGCAGACCGCGTGACCTTCAAATACGGTCTAGGCAGCGAATTCATCGGTGTGCTACAGACCCTGCACAAGTTGGGTTTGGACCGCACCTCTCAGACCCGTGTTCGCAGCGCTCAGGGTCCGGTTGATGTTTCGCCACGCGATATGGTCGCCGCCGTGCTACCCGATCCGGCCAGGATTGGCCCGCAAATGGAGGGCAAGACCTGCGCGGGTGTGTTGGTTACTGGCAAGGATCAGGAGGGGCGTGATCGCGCCACCTACCTATTTCACGTGCTGGACAATGACTTTGCCCGCACCGAGTACGACAGCCAGTGTGTGGTGGTTCAAACCGCATTCATTCCGGTCTGTGCGCTAGAGCTAATCGCCACCGGTGTTTGGAAGGGTGAGGGCGTTCTGGGTCCAGACTCATTCGACGCCAGGCCGTTCTTGGAGCTCTTGGCAGCCAACTCTGGCTACGGCCAGCGTTGGGTGTCGCAGGAACGACTACCGGCCAGCCCGCTTCGTAACCCATAGAGGATCCAAAGAGAGCGAAAAGTGACCGCCACCGACTACGACGTTGTAGTGATTGGCTCCGGATTCGGAGGCTCGGTGGCTGCCCTGCGCCTGACCGAAAAGGGCTACCGTGTGCTGGTCTTGGAGGCCGGTGCCAGGTTCGCCGATCGCGACTTTGCAAAGACCTCTTGGAACGTCAAGAAGTTCCTGTTCTTCCCCAAGCTAGGGATGCTGGGCATCCAACGCATCGACCTACTCAACAATGTCATGGTCATGAGCGGAGCCGGCGTGGGCGGAGGCTCGCTGGTTTACGCCAACACGCTTTATAGACCCTCGGCGCAGTTCTTCGAGACCGGTTCGTGGGTTGGCGTAGCCGACTGGAAGAAGGTCCTCGAGCCCTATTACCGCCAGTCCGAGGCGATGCTCGGTGTGGTTACTAATCCGTTTGACAGCCCCAGCGACCGGGCGATTCGCAAGGTAGCCGAGAACTCGGGTTTTGGGGACAGTTTCCGGTTTACTCCGGTGGGAGTTTACTTCGGTCAGGGTTCCGGCGTGCCCTCCCAAGATCCATTCTTCGGTGGAGTGGGGCCGGATCGCAAAGGCTGCACCAACTGCGGTGAGTGCATGACCGGCTGCCGCCACAACGCTAAGAACACTCTGGTCAAGAACTACCTGTACCTGGCCGAAAACGCGGGCACCGAGGTCTGGCCACTGACCACCGTGACCGATTTCGAGCGAAGCGAAGCGGGTTGGTTAGTTAGCACCAAGCAAACTGCCGCCGGCGGCAGGACCGAGACGGTTCGCGCCAGTCAAATCATTGTTGCGGCAGGGGCACTAGGCAGCGCAAAACTGCTTCAGCGGGTCCGGGCGGCCGGCCACCTTCCCAACATCAGCGGGCAACTCGGTGCCAACACAAGGACCAACAGCGAGAGCCTATTGGGTGTAATTTCGCGGGACAAATCACAAGATTTCTCGCTCGGTTCTGCCATCACGTCCAGTGTCTATCCAACCCCTGATACCCACATTGAACCGGTTCGCTACGGCAAAAAGAGCAACCTGATGGCGGTGATGCAGGTATTCATGGCATCCGGTAGGGACGGGCAGAGCCCGAACCCACTGCGACTCGTAGCCAGAACCATTGCAAGGTTCTGGCAGCTGCCACGTTTCTACGACTTCCGCAACTGGAGTGAACGCACGTTGATTCTGCTGGTCATGCAGGCCAGGGACAACTCGCTCACCACGTATCTGAAACGCGGGTTATTCGGCACCAAGCTGACCAGCCGACAGGGGCACGGCGAACCCAACCCGTCCTGGGTGCCTGCCGGTCACAAGTTCGCCAAGGCGCTCGCCACCGAAATTGATGGCATCCCCGGTGCTGTAACCACCGAGGCCTTTGGCATCCCCATGACAGCGCACTTCCTGGGTGGTGCGACCATCGGCGCTTCGGCCGAAACCGGAGTGGTCGACGGGTATCTCAGAGTCTTTGGCGAACCGGGCCTGCACATCTTTGATGGCAGCACGCTCAGCGCCAATCCGGGTGTGAACCCCAGCCTGAGCATTGCGGCACAGGCCGAGTGGGCTTGCGCGCACTGGCCCAACCTGGGTGGGTTGGATCCAAGGCCTGAACTCGGTGAAGGATTTGAATTGGTGCAACCTGTTGCACCGCAAAGCCCGGTGGTGCCTAAGAGCGCTCCGGCCGCGCTGAGGTTGCCATTGCTTTAGCCCTAGAGTTGCCCCGCGGTGGTGCAGCGCGAATCGGCAGACTACCTAACCCTAAGAGCGGGCCAGGCGATGCTTGGTCTCGATGGATTGACCCCAGTAGGTGGCACCCACAATTAGCGCGCCTCCCAGTGCGCCAACCGGCCCCATCAGTTCGCCGCCGAACCAGACCGCAATCAGGGTGGAAAAGACCGGCTCGGTACCCAGTAACAGGCTGGTGCGGCTGGCGGAAGTGTGTTTGATGCCCCAGCTCATGCCGATGAATCCAAGCGCAGTGCAGAACAGCGACAGGAACAGAATCAGCCACCAGTCGTAGGCGCTGTAGCTTGCGGCCGCCTGCAGGGTTTGCAGCGGATTGATGAAGCACATCACAACCGCGGAAACCGTGACCTGGAGGACCGTCAGATTCAAGGCTGAAACTGGTTTTCCCTGCGTGAACTTGCCTGCTAAAGCGAAGTGCATCGTGCGCAGCAGAGCAGCGCCAAGCATTATGAAGTCACCGAGGTTTGGTGCCACAAATCCGTTGCCCACAATAAGCAAGCCGACTCCCAGGACGGCAATCACCGTTGCGAGGAAGAACCTGGGTGGAAGCCAGTTCCGGGAGAGTGCTCCCTCGGCGATTGGGGTGAGGATGATGGCGAGGCTCACGATCAGACCACCGTTAGTGGCGCTGGTCAGGTGAACGCTGACCGCCTCCATGTTCAGAATGATCACCTGGCTGATTCCGAATCCAAGACTCATCACCAGTTCAGGCCGTGTGAATGGAGTTCGGTTCTTCAGCCAGAAAAGCCAGAGAAAGATGGCCGCCGGAATAAACCGCAGCGTCATTAGGGCCGTGGTGGATCCCGATTCACCCAACTGCTTCACGGCTAGATAGCTGCCACCCCAGACTGCGGCTACTAAAAGCAGCAGGAAGTCACCGCGGCTGATGCCGAACTTCGGGCGAGTCATTTGCGACCGCTGATTCGGGCCAGCAGTCCATCGAGTCTGCCCTGGCTGATGGCCGCACCCAGAATCACAATGACTCCACCGAGAATCTCGTTCCAGGTGACTGACTCTTGCAGCAGCAAAGAGCCGACCAGCACAGCGACCACGGGGGACAGGTAGGTCACCGAGTTTGCAATCGCACTGCCGCCCAGCGCCATCAGTCGGTAGTACCAGATGTAGGTGAATCCGGTGCCCACAACGCCTAGGAGCAGCATGCCGATCAGATCGGTCACACTCGGTGCCGCCGTGAAGAGTGGACCGGCGAGGTAGAACGGCGTCAAAGTTAGGCAGGCGATGACCACCTGGAAGGCAACCTGCACCTGTGGATCCAGCTTCAGAGCTGAGACATAACGCCTGGCGAATGGCCCACCGATGCCATAAAGGGTCACGGCAGCGATTAGGGCTAGCACAGCCAGCGGATCGTTGTTACCGAGACCATTCCAGATCGAAAGGACCGTCAATACACCGATCAGCCCTACACCCAGCCCAGCCAAAACCTTGGTGCTGGGCTTTTCCTCACGGAACACCGTGAGAATCATCACCACAGTCGCGATGGGTGTGGTCGCGTTCATGATGCCCGCGAAGCTGCTGGTGACATGCTGTTCGGCAAATGCGAACAGGGCACTCGGGATTGAGTTCATAAAGAGCGAAACTACAAAAAGCAGCCAGTAGGCACGGGCGCCACGGGGTAACTGCCGGCGTTGCAGCAGAGACAGAATCAGCAGCGGAAAGCCACCGAGGGCCAGCCGCCAAAAACCGACACCTACCGGCGTCAAAAAGTGGTTCCCCAGCGCGATAAAGAGGAACGAGCAGCCCCAAACAGACCCCACCAAAAGGTAGAGGCCGAGCCAATTGTTGCGCTGTTCCGTCACCCTGACAGCCTAGCCCTTAAATCAAAGACGGGGCCCTCGCGGACCCCGTCTCGGTGCTATTTATGGGACTAAGCCTGAACCCAAGCGGTGGCGTTTGCGGGCAGCTTACCGTCCACCAAAGGCAGGTTGCTCAGTAGCACACGACCCTTAGGCAACTTGACCGGCTTAGTGCCGAAGTTGGTAATCGAATGCCAGCCATTTGGACGCTTGAAGTGCAGCAGATTCTTGTTTAACCAGTGCTTGATCCAGGTGAGGTCCTCGGTGGTTTGAAGGGACTTTCGCAACTGGATGGCGCGACGGTAGAGCGTCAGGGTGCTGTTCGGGTTGTTGTCCTGCACGTCTACCGCGTAGTTCTTGTACCACTCTGGCTGTGGCAGGTGCGAACCGCCCTCACCGAAGCCGAACCAGGGGTGGTTGGCCACCCACGGCAGCGGCACACGGCAGCCATCGCGACTGAGCCCGAGGTCTGGGTTGCGGAAGAACTGAGGGTCCTGCATAAGCTCGTCAGGGATCTCCATGTTCTCCTGAAGGCCTAGCTCTTCTCCCTGGTACAGGTAGGTGGAGCCCGGAAGCGCCAGCAGCAGCATGGTCATCGCGGTGGCGCGCTCCAGGCCCTGCTTGACGTTTACCTTCGGGTTGAAACGGTTGGCCTTGAACCACTTTCCGGTATCGAAAGTGCCGTCCACTCCAAAGCGGGTGGCGTGACGAATGATGTCGTGGTTGGAGAGCACCCAGGTGTTGGAACTGCCCAGTTCGTGAGCGCGCAGCAGCGCCTTCTCGGCAAGCTCATGCACCTTGTAGGCGTTCCAACCCGCACCGAGCATCTCGAATGAGAAGCTTTGTCCCAGGCCCTTTTCGCTGGCGTATGGCGGCATGCGGTTTGGGTGAACCCAAGCCTCCGCAACGGCCATGCGCGGCGGGTTGTACTGGTTGAAGATTTCGCGCCAGGAAGCGTAGATCTCGTGGACTTCATCGCGGTCGAATAGGTCGTCGGTGCCGTCGTCCTTCATCACCGAGACGTCGTAACTCTGACGCTCTGGAAGGTGGCCGTTGGCCAGGTCCTTCACCAGAGCGTGGGCTACGTCGACGCGGAAGCCATCCACCCCGCGGTCACACCAGAACTTGATGGTCTTGCGGAAGTCGGCGCGAACCTCCTCGTTGTCCCAGTTCCAGTCCGGCTGTTCGCTGGCGAAGAGGTGCATGTACCACTGGCCCGGGGTGCCGTCCGGCTCGGTGATTCGAGTCCAGGCGGTCGGGCCAAAGTGGCTAGCAAGTTCTGACGGGCGAATCTCGCCGTTTTCACCCTTGCCGTCGCGGAAGATGTAGCGGTCACGCTCGGGGCTGCCTGGAGCAGCCTTGAGGGCCTCCTGGAACCAGACGTGACCCGAACCCGAGTGGTTCGGAACGATGTCGGCAATCAGGCGCATCCCGTTGGCGTGCAGAGCATCTACCAGCTGATCGAATTCCTCGAGAGTGCCGATGCGAGGGTCAATGTCGCGGTAGTCGTCGACGTCGTAACCGCCGTCGGCCAGGGCCGAAGGGTAGAACGGGCTCATCCATACCGCATCGATACCGAGCGACTTGAGGTACGGAACGCGCGAAATGATGCCCTTAAGGTCGCCGATTCCGTCGCCGTTTGCATCGGCAAAACTGCGTGGGTAAATCTGATAGATGACGGCCTGACGCCACCAGTGGGCATCGCCGCTTAGAAAGGTGAATTCGCTCACAAAAACCTGTTTCTTACTTGGAGTCTGAACTAGGTTAGGGTACGCAAACGGTTACATGGAAATTGCTTTTGTGGCGTGTTTCTGGCCTACCCTTTAAGTAATGAAAAAGTCCTCGGTAATTGCGTCTGCGCTGACGGTGTTCGCCGTTGCGGGGCTTGCTTTTGGTGGTCTGAACCCTGCCGTCGCTAGTGCGCCAAGACCACACATTGCGGCACTTAAGACCATGGATTTTGTCGGCAAACTCTACGTTCCGCGCTACGGCAAGAACTATGTGCGCGCAATCCAAGAGAGCACCACCCCGGCCGTCTTGAATGGCGCAGGTTTGGGTCACTACATCGGCACTCAGCTTCCCGGTGAAGTGGGTAACTTCGCAATCGCTGGGCACCGAGCAGCCAACGGCGGCCCGATGCTAAAAATCGATAAGTTGCGTGAGGGCGACCTGGCTTTCGTGAAGGCAAAAACTGGATGGTATACCTACCGTTGGTTAGCCACCAAGGTAGTTAAGCCCAGCGATGTCTCGGTGGTTTATCCGGTGCCTAAGGAGCTTCCGGGAGCCATGGACGGTGGCAGCTACATGACCTTTACCAGCTGCACACCGGTGCACGTGAACACTTATCGAATCGTGGCGTGGTTTGAGCTTGTAGAGGGCAGTCCGCTTGAGGACGGAATGCCCGCCAAGCTAGTCGAGGCAATCTCCTAGCGATTCAGTTCGACTTAAATAAAATCCCCGGTGGCCTAGCCACCGGGGATTTTATGTCCAACTCTTATTTACGCAACAGGCGACGACGCATACCTAGCGCAATAGCGATTGCTCCTGCGATGGCCAGCATCAACCAGCCGTCTTCGTTTGCGCTGTCATAGTCACCGGTGAACGCCAAGGTGGTGAGCTTCGGGTTCTTGAGGACAGTGTCGCTCAGAACCACGGTACCGCCATTTGGCTTCCACACGTACTTGCCGATTCGCGGCATTCCGGCGATCTTGATCACTGTGACCACTTCGTTGGAAGGGACAACCACCGAGCCTGGATCGGTCGAGCCTGATCCCGAACCACTGCCAGAACTGGATCCACTACCCGAGCCAGAACCCGAGCCGGCAGCACCCGAGGATGCGGTCGCGTTTTCTGCGGAGGTAGCCGACGCGATGTTGACAACCTTTCCGGCCAGAACGTCCTTGCTTGTCAGCGCGTGCTGGGCGGTGCAGGTGAAGGAGGCACCGATAGCAAGTTCGGCAGCCGGCGTGGCCACCGAGCAATCGGTGATTTCAGCGTTGTCATCAGAAACGGTCACCTGGTGAAGGTTTACGTTGCCGGTGTTAGTGACGACAATCGAGTACTTGATGTAGCCACCGAGCTTGGTAGGCAGTGCGCCAACCTGCTTCTTGGTGATCTCGATTGCGGGCGCTGCAACCAGAGGCACGGTCACAACATTGCTGTTGGCCTTGACCTCGCTGCTGCCGTTTACTGGGCCTGCAGCCGAGGTGCCGGTTGCTGCGGCTACGTTGTCGACGTGGCCGGCTGCGAAGTCGGCATCGGTGACTACGTGGCTAGCGGTGCAGGTGCTGCTTGATCCGACGGCCAGGGTTGCTGGCAGAGTTGGGGCGCAGGTTCCCAGTACCGCGTTGGCGTCTGTTACTGCAACGTTGGTCAGGGTCACGTTACCGCTGTTGGTTACAACGATGGAGTAGCTAATCACGTCGCCAACCTTGCTAGGTGCAGTACCGGCTAGTGCCTTGGTTACGCTCAGGCTCGGTGCTGCGGTCAACGGAATCGTGACCACGTTAGAGGTTCGGCTGAGTCCAGCGTTAGGTGAACTGGCAACAGCGGAGTTGTCCACCTTGCCCGCCTTGACGTCGGCATCGGTTACCACGTGGGTTGCCACACAGGTGAAGGATTCACCCTGCGCTAGAGCCGTTGGCAAAGTCACCGAGCAAGTTCCCATAACTGCGTTTGCATCGGTCAGCGTCACGCCGGTCAGGTAGGTGTCTCCCGAGTTGGTCACAGTGATCTTGTAACTGATGACGTCGCCAACCTTGCCGTTTACTGTCGCAGTCAGCTGCTTGGTCACGGTCAATCCAGGTGCAGGTACGTAAGCGGGTGCTGGCGCACTGAGCGGGAGGTTGATGGTGTTAGAGGTTCCAGTGACAGTGACGTTGCTGTTGTAGGTTCCAGTGGCTGTCGCAGTGTTGATCACGTGCCCTGCTGTGACATCTGCAGCAGTAACGGTGTAGCTGCCGGTGCAGGTGTAGGAAGCGCCAGGGATAAGCGATGCAACCGGCTGTGTCGGACTGCAGGTCAGAGTTGGTAGCAGCGGGTCGCTGGTTGACACATTTGTCAGCGTCACGGTGCCGGTGTTGGTGGTGACGATGCTGTAGGTGACCACATTGCCAGCCGCTGTTGGAGCCGCGCTGGTGTAACTCTTCACGACACCAAGTGACTTGGTCTCGGTCAGCGGGTCGGTCACGGTGTTGGAAGTGGCGTTCAGGTTGCCGCTTGAACCATCGGTAGCAGTGACCGATGCGGTATTGCTAACCGAACCGGCCCGAATGTCGACGCTGGTTACCGTGTGGGTCGCGGTGCAGGTGAAACTGTCTCCTCGCGCCATAACTGTTGAGAAACTGGCGGTGTTGGCAATACCTGGGCAGGAAAGGGTATTGGCGTTCGGGTCGCTAATCGCGGTAACTGTTGCAGGTCCGGTTCCATTCGGACCGTCACTGGTGACTGTAATCGAGTAGGTAACTACGTCGCCTTCGTTCACTGGAGCTGAACTGGTGCGGCTCTTCACGATTGAAACGTGTGGCGCGGCTGGTGGCGAAACCAGCGGAGTAGTTACGGTGTTGGAATAAATCGCACCCGTAATCTGCGTGGTGGTAACACTCGCCGTATTCAAGGCTTGGTTGGCCGCTGCCTCAGTGTAAGTGGCTACGTGGGTTGCGCTGCACGTGACTGAAGCTCCGGCTGCCAGGCTGGCAAGCGATCCACCTGGGCAAGTAACGGTTGCATTCGGGTCGTTGATTACCAAGTTTGTAAGGGTGACCTCACCGGTATTTGTTACAACGATGGAATAGGTGATCGTGTCCCCAGTGGTTGCGTTTGCTCCATTGGTAACGCTAACCCTGGACTTCACGATTCGCAGAGCTGCGACCGTAGTGATGTTTGCAGAGTTCGCACTCACTGGAGTGCTGCCACCCGTGCCTGATGCCGAGGCCACGTTGGTAATCGAACCGGTGGTCAAGTCGGCTGCAGTCACAGTGTGGCTGGCCGTACATTCGATGGTTGCTCCCGCGGCCAAACTAACACCAGGAGAGGTAGTCGCGGCGGCAAAAGGGGACGAACAGATGAGTGATCCACTGTCTGCGTTCGCGTCGGTGACGATCACGCCAGTCAGGGCCACGTTTCCGTTATTCAGGACTGAGATTCCATAGGTCAAGACCTGCCCAACGGCGCTAGGGTACTGACCTGTGTTGGCATTGGAGCCGGTTGCCTGAATCTTCAGAACGCTGATCGATGGGTTGGTGATGATTGGGGTGATGACTGTGTTTGAGTCCGAGTTGAAAGTAGTTGCACCAGTCGCAGTCGCTCGAGCGGTGTTAGTGACAGCGAGATCAGTCACATCGCCGGCGATAACTGTGTAACTGACGGAACAAATGAAGCTTGATCCAGCGGTGAAGCTAGCGATTGGCAGCGATACGGTAGGCGTGCCTGTGGCCACCGAGCGACAGGTACCGATGACTGCACCGGAAAGCAGATCCGCCAATGACACATTGGTCAGGGTCCCGGTGCCGATGTTAGTCACCTGCACGTCGTAAGTGATTACCTCGCCTGCGGAGCGTGGCTGCGCAGTGGAGGTCTGGGTCTTGGTGACCGAGAGGTCGTAGGTAAGCGGGCGAACCACGATTGGCGTGGTCACGGTGTTCGAGGTATAAGTCGTGCTCTGCTTCGAGGCAGTAAAGAAATTGCTCACGGTTCCGTTAGTGACGTCCGCTTGTGTAACCAAGTGAGTTGCAGTGCACGTGAAGGTTGCGCCTGCCGAACTTCCGACAGAAACGTTGTTGACAGTCAGGGTGCCATTGGTTCCTGCGGGCGCGTTTACGGTTGTGGAACCGCAGGTAAGTTTCGAAACATTGGTGTCAGTGACATCAGCGCCAGAGTTGTTACCGGTGTTGTTTGTAAGTACCAGGTTGTAGGTGATTAGGTCACCGACACCGCTAGGCGTCCCCGAAGTTTGAGACTTGGACAGCGATAGGGCTGGGGTTGAGCCTACAGTTGCAGCAGCACTCGCCGTGACGGTCGGTGCGCTCGAAGTTGCCGACACGATGTTGGTGTAGGTACCGCTCGAAGCGTAGGTGTGAGACCAGGAGCCCGTGGCGGTTTCTCCCACTAATAGGCTGAACGGCGTTGTTACCGGAGAGCCTCGGATAGACATCGAGATCACCACATCATCTGTGGTTGGGGAAACAGTTGCGTTGTCATCTTTTAACATCACGTTGGTGATGTCATTGTTACCAGTATTGGTAACGGTGTAGCAGTAAAGCACCGTCGCGGGTGCTGATGCGAAGGTTCTGGTCGAAGTTGTGGCGGTACAGTCGGTGCCGTTGGTCGAGATCGACTTGGTGACTGCAAGCGAAGAGCCTAAGCCAGCGAGGTTGCCTACACCGCGGAAGTTGACTGTCTGGTTTCCCGCAGAAACCGCCTCAGGTGCGCCTGGGTAGGTGACGTTAATGGAGGTCAACGCGGCCTGCATGTTTCCAGTCGGGCTGGAGTTTGGCTTACAGTGAATAACCGCGTCCGAACGAACCACAATGTTCGCGCCGGCCTGGATGTTCTCTACCGTGAAGGTAATCGTCTTGGTTGCGCCAGAGGTGAATTCCGAACCGCCGTTTCCGCCAATGGCGGGGGCTGGGCTGGTTGCAACTCGAGCTAGAAGACCCGCCGCGTTGAACCCAGAGTCGTAACCGGTTGGAACTCCCGAGGGGTTGGTTCCGGTTGCGGCACCGATTGTTGCCCCTGACGCATTTCTAATCACTCCGGTGTTGACCTTTAGGTGGTCTGCAGTTGCTAGCGGCGTGAGCGATGTTCCGGACTGGCCAGTAGCATCCCAAGTGTAGTTAAGAGTTATCTCCGCCTTGTAAGGCGCGGGCTGCTTGGTGGGGGTCGCGGCCACATTCAGTTCGAGCATGAAGCTGGCGATGTCGCCACACTTGTAGTTGGTACCGAGCAATTCACCCTTGTCCCAGGTGACCGAGCCATCGTTCCAGACGCCTCCACCGGTGGCGTGATCGTAGCTATCGAAGACCGGCGCCTTGAACGAAACGGCGTTGATAGTGGCCGTTGCTGCCTGAGCTGAGGGAGCAGTCACCCCAAAACTTACAATCGCAGCGACCGTTGCAATCGCGATTGACTTGAGTGACTTCTTGAGCTTGTTCTGCATATTCCCACCTGTGCTCTTAGCGCCTGACAATATTCAGCCAAAATTCCGAAATCACAGGCTCTTAAAATGTACTTAAGAGCGAACATAATTGCTCAAAAACAGGGGATTGCCCCAAGTTTTTATTCGGTTTTACGAAAAAACTGGCCCCACCAGATTGGTGAGGCCAGTTTTTGTGTTCGAAGCTATTTAGTGGGTGCTCGGAGCCTGCTCCACCTCGGTGCGGTCGCCGCTCCAGAGGGTGTGGAAGGTGCCAGGCAGATCAACGCGCTTGTAGGTGTGAGCACCGAAGAAGTCGCGCTGTCCCTGAACCAGGGCAGCTGGCAGGCGTGGCGAACGCAGGCCGTCGTAGTAGGAGAGTGACGAAGCGAACGCTGGTACTGGAATACCTGCCAGCGAAGAGCTTGCCACGACGTTACGCCAAGACTTCACGCTTTCGGCAACTGCCTGCTTGAAGTATGGGTCGAAGATCAGCGACTCGAGGTTTGGGTTCTTGTCGTAGGCATCGGCGATGCGGTTCAGGAACTGGGCACGGATGATGCAACCGCCGCGCCAGATCTTGCTAACGGCACCGAGGTCGATCTTCCAGCCGTATTCCTTTGCTCCGGCGCGAATCGCGTCAAACCCCTGGGCGTAGGCAACCAGCTTCGATGCGTAGAGCGCGCGGCGAACATCCTCGACGAATGCGGCCTTGTCGCTGATGCTCCACTCGGTGGCGTCTGCAGGTAGGCCATCGACCGCGGCACGCTGCGATGCCTGCGAGGAAAGCGAGCGAGCGAAGACTGCCTCGGCGATTCCCGAAACCGGGGTGCCCAGGTTCAGCGCAGTCTGAACGGTCCAGACACCGGTTCCCTTGGATCCAGCCTGGTCCAGAACGATGTCAACGAATGGCTTGCCAGTCTTGGCGTCAACCTGCTTCAGAACCTCTGCGGTGATTTCGATCAGGAAGCTCTCAAGGTCACCCTTGTTCCACTCGGCGAAGATCTCTGCAACCTGTGCCGGGGTGTAGCCACCGGCCTGACGCAGGATGTCGTAGGCCTCTGCGATTAGCTGCATGTCGGCGTACTCGATACCGTTGTGGATCATCTTAACGAAGTGGCCGGCACCGTCAGTGCCAACGTGGGTAACACATGGCTCGCCCTCGGCGACTGCCGCGATCGAAGCCAGGATTGGACCTAGGGTCTTGTAAGCCTCTTCCGAACCGCCAGGCATGATCGAAGGGCCCTTCAGGGCACCCTCTTCACCGCCCGAGATTCCGGCTCCAACAAAGTTGATTCCCTTGGCGCGGACGTCAGCCTCGCGGCGAATGGTGTCGGTGAACAATGCGTTTCCACCGTCGACGATGATGTCGCCTGGCTCGAAACGCTCGGCCAGCTGTGCGATTACGGCGTCGGTACCCTTACCGGCCTGAACCATGATGATTGCCGTGCGTGGCTTGGCAAGCGATGCAACGAAGTCGTCGATCGACTCGCTAGCGATGAAGCCGGCCTCTGGGTGCTCGTTGATTAGCAACTCGGTGCGCTCGTAGGAGCGGTTGTAAACAGCAACGGTGTTGCCCTCGCGGCTAGCCAGGTTACGAGCCAGGTTCGAGCCCATTACGGCCAGACCAACTACACCGATATTTGCCTTGCCGGCGTTTTCTGAAGTCATGAAGATTCCTCGAAATTAGTGAAATGGGGAATGCGGATGTGAGTGCGCCAGTGGACCTAAGGCAATTCTACGCTTTAGGTAAAGCTGAAATAGGCAAGAGCCAAGATACAGGCCGCAATGAGAACAATTGCGACGATGTAGGTGGCAGCCATCTTCTTGCTGGCCAGGTGCTCGCCCATCAACTTGCGGTCGCGAGCGATGCCGTACATGAAAGCCAGCAGTGGCAGCAGCAGGATGGCGTTTAGCACCTGAGTCAAGACCAGGATGGGCACCAGGGGAGCACCTGGAATCAGGACCAGGCTCATCGCTAGAAGGGTTACGAAACCAAAGGTGCCGTAGAACAGCGGGGCCTCTTTAATGCTGTCGTCTAGGGCGGCGGGCTGTCCGGTGAGGTCGGTCACAGCGTAGGCAGTGGAGAGCGGCAGAATCGAGGCAGCCAGCAGCGCAGCACCGATCAGACCGATGGCAAACAGACCCTTCGCGAAGCTTCCGGCCAGAGGTTCCAGGGCGGCGGCGGCCTGTGCTGCATCGGTAATCTGCGTCACGCCATTTGCATGCAATGTCGAGGCGCAGGTGACCACCACGAAGAAACCGATGATGCCGGTAAGCAGAGCGCCGATCCAGACGTCGAGGCGCAGGTAAGGGAGGTCCTTAATGGTCAGGCGCTTGTCCACCACATAGGACTGAATGAACGACAGACCCCACGGAGCAAGGGTTGTACCCAAGGTTGCGGTCGCGATGAGCATCGCGTCCTTGTTCAAGGGCATTGATGGAACTACGGCGCCCTGAATCGCTAGACCCCAGTCCGGCTTGGCGAAAAAAGCGGCGAAGATGTAGCAGATGAAGACCGCCGAGAGAACCAGAAGCACTCGTTCGACATTCTTGAAGTTGCTGCGAAGCACCAGGAACGAAACCGCTAGTGCTGCGAGTGGCACTGTTATGTAACGCGAAATCCCAAAAAGCTCGGAGCCAGCTGCGATACCAGCGAACTCGGCTGCAGTGGTTCCGATGTTTGCACCCAGCAGTGCGATGATCGCGAGTGTCGCAGCCCGAGCCCCATAGCGCTGACGAATCAGCCCAGCAAGCCCCTGTCCGGTAACGACTCCGATGCGGGCGCCCAGCTGCTGGAACAAGATGAGTGCAACGGTCGAAATCGTCAGGACCCACAAGAGCTGGTAGCCAAAGCCGGCACCAAGCTGCGAGTAGGTGGTGATGCCAGCCGGGTCGTCGTCGGAGAGTCCAGCCAATAGACCTGGACCCAAAACGCCGAGTAACGCAACGAAGCGGGCGCTGGTGAAACGGCGAGTGACCTTGGTCACTTCAATTGAAGTGGTTTTAGCCATTAGCCGCGTTCCTTTATAAGTGCATCGATAACGTCATCCGACAGGATTCGGCCGATTGGTTTGTTCTCTTCGTCCACCACGACCAGCGAGCCACCGCGGTTGGCGGTCAGCTTCTCGATTACCTCTTCGAGGTCCGCATCTGGGCGAACGGTTTCCGGCACCGAGTCGTTCTTGACGTTGCCCACGAGTGAGCGCGGGTTGGCCTGGAAAAGGTCAATCAGGTTGAGGTCATCCAAGAGATGACCTTCCTCGTCCACTACGACGATGCACTGAACGTCGTTGTTGTCCATCTCAAGCAGGATCTTGCGAGCCTCAGCCACGGTGTCAGACTGCTTCAGAATCACAAGTTCCGAAGTCATGAATCCACCCGCGACGTCATCGTCGTAGGTCAGAAGTTCCTGTAGGTCTCGAGCCGTTTCGTCGTCCATGGCATCCAGCATGGCCTCGCGGTCCTCTTCGGGAAGCTCACGTAGGGCATCCACCGCCTCATCCGGTTCCATTCGGGCTAGGAGGTCGGCTGCCTGGTCGACCGGCGCGTGCAGCAGCAGGTCTTCCAGGTCGTCGGCTTCCATCTCCTCCATGGCGTCGGCGGCCACTTCGGGGTCCAGAATCTCCAGCAGCACCTGGCGCTCATGGCGACCCAGGTCTTCCAAGAGGTCGGCAAGCTCTGCGGCGCGAAGCTTAGTAAGAGCGGTGTTTTGCTTGCGCAAGCGGGTTGGTTCGCCCGGGCGACCGAATGATTGGATACCGGCCCAGTCGATTACCTTGCCTGGGGTGGCGGCTCGACCGGCAGATCCCGGAAGGACTCGGCGCAGGAAGCTGCGGAAGGAAACATCTACCGCAACCACGAAGTAACTGCGGGCCATCTTGGTGAGATACAGGTCGGAAGCGCGAACCACGCGGGCACCGTTGACGTCCAGTAGCTGGTGGTCGATCATGTCGTCATTCGCCAGAAACTCACCGTCGCGCCGCTCGTAGTCCCGAAGATCGAACTTGGTTGACGACAGCGTGACTCCGGCGCTCTCGATGTTGGCAATGTTCTGAACCGGCAGGAATGAGCGTCGGAATCCGATGCGGACAATGAGTCCGGAAACCTTGGGGTGGTCGCCAGAGTCCCAGCGAATCACGGTGTCGGCTACGCGGCCAACGATGCTGCCGTCCGGGGCCTTGACCGGGCGACTGATGAGACCCGAGGCGCTAACCAGGGTCCGCACCAAAGCCTGGCGCGCTGGATCCAGGTTGGCGAGGTCATTAGAGACGAGTTTGCGAGGGTTGAGTCGGCTGCTTCGAGCTTGTGGTTGGCTGGCCATTCGTTCCTCCTCTGACTCGTCTCGTTTTCGGCGCGGGCTAAAACTGCGCGTTGTTGTCAGGCTTGGAATAGCCCACCTGAATTTTACTTTCTTAACCGGCTTTTAGCCTCTCATTCAACCGTTACGGCTGGGTGATTGGCTGGTGAACGGAAGTTAACTAAGTTGTTCCAGCGCAGTGCGGATGGTTGCCGGGTTGACCAAGTCGTCGTGATCCAATCCAGGCACCGAGATAACTGCCGAACCGGTCATTTTTGAGGCCAACCACTCGGTGTGGCTGGAAGGCACGTTGTGGTCATCCGGACTGGTTAGTAACAGCACTGGTTTGGCGATTTTTGCTGGTTCGAAACCCCAGTCGCCCAGCATGGCCAATTCGTCACAAATCCAACCTTGAGCGCCTACATTCAGATCTGGGCTCGAAGCCGCCCACTCCTCGAACATGGGAAGCATCAGCATCCCCTGATTGCGTAACGCGTCAAACATCTCGGCTTCCTCGGGAGGAAATGAGCCGTAGTAGTCGAAGTCCAGTGTCGCCGGAGCAACGCTTCCAAAGAGCACCGCCGCGTTGGCGGCAGGATTCAAGGCTAAGTCCGCCAAGGCTCGCGGGCCGCCGCCCGAGAAACCCAGACTCAGGAAGGCCTCGAAGCCAAGTTCCCTGGCGATTGAGGCCACGGCGGTGACGCAGCTTGCCATCGGGCTTTCCTCGACCGGAGTTGATTCCAGATATCCCTGGCGCACCAAACAAGCCACCGAGTAACCGAATTCGGCAAAAACTGCCAGTTCCGCTTCGGTCAGCGGTCTGGGTTTAGGGACGCCGTGGTGATAAACGGCAAGCTTCTTGCCCTGGTCGGCAAACCAAACTTGGGTCTGAAGGCCAGGTGCAGTCTGGATCAACAACTTTTCCATGGCGCCAGACTAACTCACAAAGACCTAGCGGATGTCTCACCGAGTTTTAACAAATCTTTTGCTGCATCCTTTGAGAGCAGGCCATGAATCCTGACAGAAAGAGTTTCAAATGAACGCAAAGAAGGCCCTGGTTGCCGCCAGTATCGCAACCGCAATGATTCTCGGAACCGGCGCAGCTTCGTTCGCCGAGACCACCGCTACACCTGCGCCAACTGCTTCGCAGAGCGCCTCTGACAAGGCCGCGGCCAAGGCTGCTGCAAAGGCCGCCCGCCTGGCTGCAGAGTTGCAGTACCGCACTGATTTAGCCAAGTGGCAGGTTGCCAAGGCTGCCTACGAGGTTTCGGCAGCACCAATCCGTGCGGCATTCACAGCCGCCGCCTCGAAGGCTAACGAGACCCTGGTCGCCGCCCTAAAGGTCGCCGCCGATGACACCGCACGTAAGGCAGCTCGAGACGCATTCAAGGCTGCGCTTTCGGCAGCTAAGTCCACTCGCGACGCAGCGCTGGCGGCACTGCCAAAGGTTCCGACCAAGCCGACCAACCCAAATAAGAAGGACTAGAGTCCGTTCTTAGCGCGGTAGTAAGCAACCACGGCGTTGGCGTGCCCATGGCCCATGCCGTGGTTGTCTTTTAACCAGGCCACCTGCTCCATGTGCTTTAGGTCCTGAACGCTTGTCAGCAAGTTGAACCAGTGATCCATTGGCTGCCCGTACTTCTTTTCGATGGAAGGGAAGTAGCTTGCGGGACCCTGCACTTTTTCAGTCATGCCGATATCCTAGGCTCGCTTGATGGGCGATACCAGTTGGTATGAAAGACTTTTCAGCATGATTAACGCCAGTGAAACTCTGCGACTCTTGACTCCTACCTCCACAGATTTCGTGGAGGTAGCCGTCTTGGAACGCGCAGGGATTGTCGAATCCCGCCATCGGGGTATCGCTGCTCTGGTGGGCCCGGACGGCAAACTAATTGATCACCTGGGCTCTGCCAAGCGCATCATCTACCCCCGCAGCGCCGTGAAGCCTCTGCAGGTAGTGGCTATGCGTCGGGCAGGTCTTAACCTCACAGGTGCGCAACTGGCGATAACCGCGGGAAGTCACCAAGGCACCCCGAAGCACTTGGAGCTAGTCCACCAGATTCTAGAAGCCGCCGGACTGAACGAGTCTGCGCTTCAGTGCCCGGTAGCCTGGCCCGGCAATCCTTCAGCTCGTGCCGCTGCCGACTCCGAAAGCAAAGCCGCGTTCAATTGTTCGGGCAAGCACGCCGGCTTCCTGGCTGCCTCGGTAGCGGCGGGTTTCCCATTGGATAGTTACTTGGCCCCCGAGCACCCGCTTCAGATTCTGATTCGAGAGGTGCTTGAGGAATATTCCGAGGAGCCAATCCTGCACTCGACCGTCGATGGCTGCGGTGCCCCGCTTCACACCATTACGGTTGCAGGCTTAGCCCGCGCCATCGGGAAATTTGCATCGGCTGACGAAGCTGTAGTTGACGCCATGCTGGCCAATCCGTGGGCAGTTGGCGATGCCAAATCGCCAGATGCTCTGATCATGGAGCACGGAATGGTTGCAAAGCTAGGAGCCGAGGGCGTTTTCGTCATCGGGCTTCCTGACGGCCATGGCGTGGCGGTGAAGATAGCAGATGGCTCACTTCGGGCAGCTCCGCTGGTTGCACTTGGACTGCTGCGCCGCAACCACCTGATTCAAGAATCGGTGTATCAGGAACTTCTGCAGGCGCTCGCCGTCAAGTCGCTCGGTGGCCCAGAGGTGCTGGGCGAACTGCGCGCCCTTTGGACCTAACGCGTAGCGCGTTTCACCAGTTCAGTAATTTCGCCCTCAATGTCGGCGGTCAGTTCAGTTAGGGCATAGGCGTTGGGCCAAAATCCGCCAGCGTCCAGTTTTGCCTTGTCGCTGAAACCAAGGGTGGCGTAGCGGGTTTTAAACTTGCTGCCAACCTGCAGGAAGCAAATAGTGTTGCCACCGAGAGAATAGGCCGGCATTCCATACCAGGTTCTTGGCTGCAAGTCTGGATTAGCGTCTGTCACCAATCGATGAACTCGGGTTGCTAGGGATTTGTCAGGCTCGGACATTCCTTCGATAGCGGCAAGGCAGTCTTCGAGGTCTTCCTGGGGGGTCTTCTTGGGGCGAGATTTGCGTTCATATGCCGCCTGCTTCATCGCGGCTTTTTCCTCGGTGCTGAAACCAGAATCGTTCTTACCTTGTGAAGTTCCCATACCGCTAACTTAGTCGTGCGAATGAACCGGTTCCAGCGATTCGAAGTTGGAACGCTGGTATCTATTTCCTGATGCGCCGATGTCGGTAAACACTCATAGTCTGTTGGGACGACAAGGCAAGAGGTAATCATGGTTTCGCAGTTCCCAAAGGACTTCATCTGGGCGGTAGCAACCGCTGGTCACCAGGTGGAGGGCAACAACGTAAACAGTGACACCTGGTACGCGGAGCACGCCAAGCCCACGGTGTTCAAGGAACCCTCGCTGCGAGCCTGCAACAGTTACGAGCTCTGGCGCGAAGACATCGACTTAGTAGTTGGCATGAACCTGTCCGCGTATCGCTACAGCGTGGAATGGGCGCGCATTGAACCCACCGAGGGAGTGTTCGACGAGGCCGAGTTGGACCACTATGAAGCCATGGTTGACTACTGCCGCGAAAAGGGGCTGAAGTCGATTGTCACTTTCAACCACTTCACTGCACCCAGCTGGTTCGCCGCTAAGGGTGGCTGGCTAAACCCAGAGGCGCCAGAACTGTTCGCCCGTTACTGCGCCAAGGTGGCTCAGCGAATCGGCCACAAGATCGACTTCGCGGTTACCCTGAATGAACCTAACCTCGGCCGCTTGCTGCACTGGATTGGCCTTCCCGATTTTGTTCACGATTTAGAAAGAGCAACGTTGGAAGCGTGCTCGCAGCAGGCTGGCGTGGAGCGATACCGTCTGGCGAATGTCTTGCTTCCAGAGGAGATGGGTGCCATCGAAGATGGTCTGGCCGCTGGTCACGCCGCTGGAAAGGCTGCCATTAAATCGGTAGTTCCAAACTTGCCGGTCGGTTTCAGTTTGGCGTTGATGCACGACATCGTCGTCGGTGATGATTCCTCGGTGCGTGATCGCAAACGAACCGAATGTTACGAGCGTTGGCTGGAACTTGCTAAGAGCGACGACTTCATCGGTGTGCAGAACTACGAGACCCACCGATTCGATGGCAAGGGCCTTGTGAAAGCTGAGGCTGGCGGTGCTGACACCAACGGTATGGGATCGCTCATCGACGCCGACTCTCTGGCGGGTGCGGTTCGCTACGTCTATGAGAACGTGGGCAGGCCGATTCTTGTCACCGAGCACGGACTTCTGCACGCCGACGATTCGCTGCGCGAAAAGTTCATTCCAGAGGCACTGGAGAAGCTGCACGAGGTAGTTGCCTCGGGGGTTCCGGTGTTGGGATACACCCACTGGACCCTGCTAGACAACTTCGAGTGGATCTTCGGGTTTGAGTTCCGCTACGGACTTCACTCGGTGGATCACAATACCTTTGAGCGCACCGCTAAGGGCAGCGCAAACGTCTACGCGGCAATCGCAAAGGCTCAGCGCGCCTAGTCTTAATGCATGAGTGATCTGAATCAAGTTGGTTCGCGCGATGGTTGGCGCTGCTGGCTCTGTGATGCGGCAGTAGACCCGGATGCCTCGGTTAATTCGGACCTGGGGCCAAGCGTAGACGGCTTTAGTGCGGCCAAAGGCAAGAAGGGTAATGCCGTGGTGGAGCGACTTGCGCACCGCCAGTGCAACACCATGAAGGGCAAGAAAGCCCCGGTAGTGCCTTGGAGCAGCGACCTGATTGTTGCCGATCCAGCACCGATCTTCGAAACCGTGGAGCGCCTTACTCGCAAGGGCGGTCGCGAGGTGGTCGGGCGTTGCATGGCTGCGGATGATGCCAAGCAGGCGGAGGAGTGGCTACTCGATCGACTTTCCCGTTTGGCTCCAGAATCGGATTTCTCGGTGGAGATTAGGCCTGGCGGCGGCCAGTTCCTGCTTTCGCTCCGGGTCGACTAGTACTCGCCCTTAATTACAAAAAAGGTGCCGCGGATTTCGCCGGCCAGCTTGGATTTCTGGCGAGCGAATTTGAACTTCGTGGCTAGTTCCTCTGGAACTTCCATTCCCATCGACAGCTTGAATCCAACCGCGCGCTTCTTGGCGTCCTCAAGCGTATAGAGCACGTTCACAGCCAGGCCGCTCTCGAAGAAAACGTGGGTCCAGCGAATGCCGTCCACGAGCAGTTCCACGGCCTCTAGTGGCTTGGAAGCAATCACAATGTCGCGCTCGGTCAGCACCTTGGCAACGTAATCCACAAGTTCCTGGGCTTCGGCCGCGGGGCGAGTGACGAACTCCGCCTTGAACTTGTTGTGAAAATAACGGGCCTCGTTGGCTCGAAGGCCCGCCAGCGCCTCGGCAACAGGGGATGACTCCAAACCGTCGGTGGATACCGTCACGAAGTCAATCAAACCGGGCATAGCGGGCTCCTCTAGTTGGGCTACCTACCGATACTAACTGCCCAGTTTGGCGCTGACCGCCTACACAGATTTATAACGCTTTGATTGCCAATTTCGCTTTCGCGTGGCTCGCCTTGACTTGAAACAATCGGCGACATACACTTCAGGGGAATGATTATTCGAGTAGCGAATGAACATTCACGACGAGGCGATGGGCCTCGCGTTAGTTCGATGAAGACTAAGCCGGTGACTAGGTTCAAATGAATTTGTTTACCCAAATCGAAGATCCAACTGATCTCGATCGAATCCGCGACGTAATTTCGCAGTCGGAGCGCCCAGAAGCGCTGGTGCCGCTGGGAATCCGCACCCTTGAGATTTCCGAGGTTGCCTCGGATCATGCTGCGCAGTCGCTACTTGCCCTGCTTCCGCAGGATGGTGGCAGAAAGCGCGTGGCGCTCTTGGTCGATGCCACGCCAATCTTTAAGGGCTCTGTGAACCTCAAAGAATCTGTCGCGGCGCAGTTGAATCAGCACTTCGATGTTGAGACGGTGGTCCTGGGGGATAGTCACCACCTCTACGCAGATGACGCGGCGCTGGATGCCGCCACTGCCGCGCTGGCCGGTCTCGACGGTGTGGTCTCGGTGGGGTCGGGAACGATTTCTGATATCGCCAAGGTCGCGAGCAACCGCGCCGGCAATCTCCCGTATGTAATGGTTCAGACCGCGGCCTCGGTGGATGGCTACACCGATAACGTCTCGGTGGTCCTGAAGTCCGGCGCCAAGCGCACCATTGATTCCCGCTGGCCGGACGTTGTGCTGGCCGACACCGAGGTCATCACCTCGGCGCCGCTTGAGCTGAACACTTCGGGTTTCGGCGAGCTGCTTTCGCTCTTCACCGCTCCCGCCGACTGGTGGTTGGCATTCCAGGTGGGCACCGACCAGACCTTCCACAGCACCCCTCGTGACCTACTGCTGACCTTCGCGGGAAACCCGGGCGAATGGGGCGCGGGAATCAGCGATGGCAATCGAGCCGCAGTAGAACAGCTAACCAAGGTGCTCGCGATCCGGGGCATCGGAACCGGCATCGCCGGAACCACCGCCTGCCTCTCCGGCATGGAGCACCTGATCAGCCACATGCTGGATATGTTCGCCGCTGCCAATGGCCATGAGACCGGGTTGCATGGCAAGCAGGTTGGTGTGGCCTCGGTGGTAACCGCCAGTGCCTGGGAGTATCTGCTTGACCAGATTCGTGCCGGTCGCACCATTGATCCGGGCAAGCGTCAGGATCTGGAGGCGGTGGTTACCGCAGCCTTCGCTGAAGTGGATCCAAGTGGCGCCCTCGGTGCCGAGTGCTGGCGCGATTTCTCTAAGAAGCAGGCTGCCCTGGCTGCCTCGAACCTGAATCTGGCAGATTTCGTTTCCAGCGCCGAGGCGCTTGAGCAACAACTGGGTGACACGCTGCCAAATGCGACCGACCTCGCGAAGGGACTCAACCTGGCCGGCGCCGCCTACAGCTTCCGTCAGCTAGGCGAGTGGGTCACGCCTGAAGTCTGGCGCTGGGCCGTAACCAACTGCCTCTACATGCGCAATCGAGTCACGATCGTGGACCTGCTGGCCGAACTCGGCTGGTGGACCGAGTCAGACATCGATGCAGTTTTGGCGCGGGTCGAGGAACTCACCAGCGCCGGCGCATTTGCAGAGGCGGTTGAACATGTCTAGTCGCAACGACCAGTCGCACCTGGTTCTCTCGGTTGACTGCTCCACCTCCGGTGTGAAGTGCATAGTTTGGGATTTGCACGGCACCGAGGTGGCCACCGGCTCAAGCGCGTTGCCGCTGAGCATCCCGCACCCTGGCTACGGAGAACAGGACCCTCGGGACTGGTGGCAGGGGATGGTTTCCGCCGTTCGCGCTGCAACTGCCAATCTGGATAAGGCCCGTATCGCCGCAATCGGTGTAGCGCATCAGCGCGAGACCTTTGTCTGCCTGGATGCCGACAACAACGCTTTGCGCCCGGCAATGCTCTGGCTAGATGTCCGAGCCACCGATCAGGTTGAGCGCTTCGGAAGCGAGCGAATCCACGAGCTGACCGGAAAGCCGGCAAACCCGACTCCCGCGTATTACAAACTCCAGTGGCTGCGCGAGTTCGAGCCGCAGACGTTGCAACAAACCAGACGAATCGTTGACGTTCACGGTTACCTTGCTTTTCAACTGACTGGACTCTGGCGCACCTCGGTAGCCAGTGCCGATCCATTGGGTCTCGTTGACCTGTCGACCGGAGACTACTCCGATGAGATTTTGGCGAGCGTTGGACTGGATCGAGCTGTCCTCCCCGAGTTGGTGCAGCCGGGTCAAAAACTCGGTGACCTTTCTGCGGCTGCTGCGGCCGAGTTGGGCCTGTCGGCCGGTATCCCCGTTATCTCCGGCGCTGGCGACGGTCAGGCCGCTGGCCTAGGTGCCGGCATTATTGCTCCGGGTCTGGCTTATCTCAACGTTGGTTCGGGCCTGATCAGCGGCAGTTTCAGTTCTCACTACCGCCCCAGCAAGGCCTACCGAGCAATGGCCGGAACCTTGCCTGGAACAGTCAACTACGAGCTCTTCGTGGGTGCAGGAACCATGATGGTGTCCTGGTTCATGGAGACTTTCGCCGAGGCCACGCAACTGCCCGAGGGTCGTTCACCCGAAGCCTATTGGGAGGCTCAGGCCGCAACCATCGAGGCGGGCGCCGAGGGGCTTTACGTTCTGCCCTACTGGAATGGTCAGTTGACCCCGTTCTGGGATCACAATGCCAAGGGTGTGATGTTCGGATTCACCCCTACCCACTCTGCCGCCCATATTTACCGTGCTGTCCTAGAGGGTGTTGCCTTTGAACTTCGACTCTGCCTGGAAGAGGCGGAGGCGAACTGGCCTGCTCCGATTAGTCAGCTAATCGCAATGGGCGGCGGAACTCGCAGCGCACTTTGGTGTCAGATCTTCGCAGACATTCTGCAGCGGCCAATTACCCTGGCGGGCAGTGACGAAGCCACCGCGCTCGGTGCCGGAATCCTGGCGACCGTGGGTGCGGGTCTCTACCCCAGTGTCGTAGACGGTGTAGCAGCGATGACCAAGACCAGCACCCGCTACCTGCCCAACCCCGAGTCGGTGGATCGTTACGACCAGCTTTACCGCACCTATCGCCAGATCTATCCGGCGCTGAAGCCAGTCTTCGCGGAAGCTGCCGAGGAGGCCGTCTATGCCTGAGAAGTTGCTTGACCGGTCGCCTTTGGTGTCACCGAGTGATTACTTCGACGCCTATCTCTTTGACTTGGATGGAACCATCTATCTAGGCACCGAGTTGCTTCCGGGGGCAAAGCGCCTGATTGAGACGCTGCGTGCGCGCGGCGCCAAGACGGTTTTCCTCTCGAATAACCCAACCCGCGACCCTGAGATGTACATCAAGAAGCTGACCGGTCTGGGAATCCCAGTCAAGCGCGAGGAGATCCTCAACACGGTCATCACAACCGTGCTCTGGTTGAAGCAGAATCACCCGGACGCCGTCGTCTTTCCGATTGCGGAAGAGCCGCTCATCAAGGCGCTCGCCGAGGCCGGGATCAAGATGTCCGATGATCCAGCGGAAATAGATATCGTCATCGCCAGTTACGACCGCAGCTTCGACTATCGCAAGCTCCAGATTGCCTTTGACGCCATCTGGCAGCTGGGCCGTGCCACCCTGATTACCACCAATCCGGATCGATACTGCCCTTTCCCTGGCGGCAGGGGAGAACCGGACGCAGCAGCCGTTGTCGCCGCCATCGAGGCATCCACCGGCACTCGGTGCATTGCCAACATGGGCAAGCCAGACCGAACCATGATCGACACCGTGCTTGCGGAGCTGGGAGTCGACGTGACGCGCACCATCATGGTGGGCGACCGCATCGAGACCGATGTGCGCATGGCGGTCAATGCCGGCATGGCGTCGGCACTGGTTCTGACCGGTGATTCGCAGCTATCCGACTTGGCCAACTACGAGCCGGAATTCCACCCCACCTACATCTTGGAGAACATCGACGCACTGATTCCCGAGAACGAAAAATAACGAATTTCTAACGGGACACGCGGACCGTTTGCAAATTCGTTTTCGCGGTGTATAGAATAAGTATCCAAGACCTGAATAAAAATACAGACAAAGAAGTTGAAACGAAAGGAAGGCACCGAGATGGTCAATCTGACAGATGACTTCAAGCTCGAGATGCAGCGTCGTATGCTCCGCATCCGCGCCTTTGACGAGCGTGCCTCGAAGATGGTCAAGCGTGGCCACATCCCAGGCACCGTGCACACCAGCATTGGTCAGGAGGCGCAGGTTGTTGGCGCCACCATGGCTCTCGGTGATGCCGACTACATGACCGGTAACCACCGCAGTCACGGCCACCCAATCGGCAAGGGCTCACCTCTTGGCCCGCTGATGGCCGAGCTGCAGGGCAAGGGCACCGGAGTTTGTAAGGGCAAGGGTGGATCGCTCCACCTGGCCGACTTCAATGTCGGAAGTCTCGGTGAATCGGGAATCGTTGGTTCCTCGATTCCAATCGCAATGGGCGCCGCGCTTTCGTCGCAGGTGCTTGGCCGCGACACCGTAGCCCTAGCGTTCTTCGGCGATGGTGCCGCGAACCAGGGCGTTCTTTACGAATCGATGAACATGTCTGGCGTCTGGAAGTTGCCAGTTATCTTCCTCTGCGAGAACAACCAGTACGCGCTTTCTACCCCGGCTCACACCGTAACCTCGGGCGTCATTGCTGACCGCGCCGCTGGATTCGGAATCCCTGGCGTGCGCGTCGAGGACGGACAGGATGTCCTGGCCGTTTACGAAGCTGTCTCGCAGGCTGTAGAGCGTGCCCGCCGCGGTGAGGGTCCTACTCTCATCGAGGTAGTCACCTACCGCTACAACGAGCACTCCGAGGGTCTTCGCCTCGGAACCGATTACCGCCCGGCGGACGAGCGCGAGGCCTGGTTGAAGAAGGATCCAATCGTTCTGTTCCGCGAGCACCTGATTGCTAACGGCCACAGCGCCGAGGAAATGGATGCCCTGGAAGCAGAAATTCTGGCCGAGGTAGACGCCGCGGTCGAGTTCTCCACCAACAGCGACTGGCCAGATGCATCGGTCGCATTCGACGACCTTTACACCGATTCGGAGTACGCAGCATGAGTGTTATGAGTTTCTTGGGTGCCATTGGAGCAGCCCAGAAAGAGGCAATGGACGCCGACGAGCGCGTCATGATCTTCGGCGAGGACGTCGAAGCCAACGTTTACGGAACCACCGGTGGTGGCAAGACTCGCCAGGAAACCGGCGACTTCGTCCAGATGTATGGCAAGAACCGTATCCGCAACACCCCGATCTCGGAAGAGGGCATCGTGGGTGCGGCAGCCGGTGCGGCCATGACCGGTGTTCGACCAATCGTGGACCTGTCTTACTCCAGCTTCCTCTACATGGCCATGGACCAGCTGGTAAACCAGGTTGCTAAGAACCGCTACATGTTTGGTGGTCAGGCCTCGATGCCGGTGGTGTTCCGTTCGGCTATGTTCTACGGTCTGAACACCGGAGCACACCACTCAGATCGCCCGTACCCGATGTTCATGAATGTCCCGGGATTGAAGATCATGGTGCCTTCCACCCCGAGCGATGCCAAGGGTCTGCTGCGTACCGCAATCGACATGGACGACCCAGTACTCACCTTCGAGGCCTGCATCCTTTGGGGCCTAAAAGAAGAGGTCGACGACAACGAGTTCTGGATTCCTTTTGGTGTGGCTCGCACTCACCGCGAGGGCAGTGACGTCACCATCGTCGCCATCTCCAGCTCGGTGCAGGAGGCCCTAGCCGCTGCCGCAACTCTGGAAGAAGAGGGCATCTCGGTGGAGGTAATCGACCCGCGCACTCTGGTTCCACTGGACAAGGAAAGCATCCTGCGCTCGGTGGCCAAGACTGGCCGACTGGTAGTCGTCGAACCAGCCCACCGCACCTGTGGCGCCGCCGGAGAGATCAGCGCAATCGTTGCCGAAGAGGTCTTTGACGCTCTGAAGGCACCGATCGTTCGCATCACCGCGCCAGACATGCAGATTCCTTTCAGCCCTGCGCTGGAGAAGCAGATGTACCCAAACAAGAACGACATCGTTGACGCTGTTCGTCGAGTCACCGGCGTAACCGAAAACACTAGCCGCCTGGCAACCGCCAACTAGTCACAGCACCGAGATTAAGGAAAAGAAATGGCACGCGTAGAAGTTCTGCTCCCACAGTGGGGCATGGGAATGAGCGAAGGCTCGATCGTCACCTGGCTAAAGAAGGTTGGCGATGCAGTCACCGAGGACGAGCCGTTGGCAGAGGTCGAAGCCGAGAAGGTTGAGGAAACTCTCGAATCTCCGGCAACCGGAACCATCGTCGAAATCTTGGTAAACGAAGGCGCAACCGTCGAGGTTCGCACCGTAGTAGCAATCATTGAGACCGCCTAGGTCAAGAAATAACTGCCGGTCTCGGTCGGCGAATCACAGTGTAGTGAAGGGAAATATCATGGGAAATCTAGATCCGTTGGGTCTTATTCGTAAGGCGCAAGCCGGGGGTTACGCGGTCGGTGCATTCAACATGCACAACCCAGAGACTACCCAGGCTTTGATTCGTGCCGCCGAGCTGGCAGATGCGCCAGTCTTTCTGCAGGTAGGTCGTGCCATCGTTCCACACATGGGGGTGCGTGAAGCGTATGAGATGACTCGCCGAGAGTTGGACAAGGCTGAAATCAAGGTTCCAATCCACCTGGATCACGGAACCTACGACGAGGTTTTCGAGGCCATCAAGCTGGGCTTTGACTCGATCATGTTCGACGGCGCTCACCTGCCGTTTGAAGAGAACATCCGAGTCACCAAAGAGATCGTCAACGTCTGCCACTCCTTCGGAATTCCGGTGGAGGCAGAGCTGGGCAAGATCCCTGACGCCTCGACCAACATCAACTGGAGCGACTACTACACCAGTGTTGAAGAGGCCGAGCGCTTCGTTGCCGAGACCGGTGTGGACCTGCTGGCAATCTCGGCTGGTGTGATGCACGGTGTAACCGACATTGAACCGCAGCCGCTGGACATCGAGCGCATCAAGCGGATCCGCGATGTCACCGGCATTCCGCTGGTACTGCACGGTGCCTCGGGTGTTCCGGCAGACCAGTTGGAAGCTGCGGTTGCCGCGGGTGTTCACAAGCTGAACGCCGACACCGACCTGCGTCACGCCTTCCGCGCCGGACTCGAGGCCAAGTTTGCCGAGGGTGACCGTCAGTTGGAAGACGCTATGGCTGCTGGTCGTTCGCGAATGATCGAAGCAACTATTGCGAAGATGCGCGAATACGGCTGCGCCGGAACGGCAAACTACGGTGTGCTGAACTCGGCCATCGAGGCAGAGGTCTTCGGGGTAGCACAGTGAGCACCGAGGGAGTAGTAGTTCCACTGGCTGGCATTGCACGCACCGCGGCAAAGCACATGGTGCGCGCCTGGCAGGCTCCGGTCTTCCACCTCACCGTTGAGGTAGACATGACCGAGGCCACCGCCGTCAAGTCTGTGGAACCTACTGCGACCGTAACCGACGTGATTGTGCGCGCGGTTGCCGAGGCTCTGGCAGAAGTTCCTGAAGTAAACGTTCACGTTGGCGAGGAGGAGCTGATCAAGTTTTCGGCTGCCAACGTGGGCATCGCAGTCGCCAGCCCAAAGGGTTTGGTGGTGCCGGTAGTTGCCGATGCAGGTAACAAGTCTCTGGCAGAACTTGCGGGCGCCCGTGCCGACATCGTTTCACGTGCCAGGGAAGGTGCGCTAACCCGTGCCGACATCACCGGCGGTACTTTCACCATTTCCAACCTGGGCATGATGGGGATCAACCGTTTTGACGCGATTCTGAATGTCCCGCAGGCGGCGATTTTGGCCGTTGGTGCGACCGTGTCCCGACTGGTTGGAGGACCCGCTGACCCGCAGTGGCGCCCGATTGCGGAACTAACCCTGACCTGTGATCACCGAGCCCTCGATGGCGCAACCGGCGCCCGTTTCTTGGGGGCTTTGAAGCGCAGCCTGGAGGCCCCAATCCAGGTCGCAGTAGCAGCTGGAGCAGCTTAAATCATGAACACCACCCCTGATCAAAACCACTTCGACGTACTGGTACTCGGTGCCGGTCCCGGCGGGTATGTAGCAGCCATTCGCGCCGCTCAGCTGGGCAAGTCGGTCGCAATCGTGGAGAAAGAGTACTGGGGTGGGGTTTGCCTCAATGTGGGATGTATCCCGACCAAGGTGCTGCTGCGTCATGCAGAGATGGCGCAGCTAGTTTCCAGGCATGCCGCGGCATTTGGCTTGCCAGAAGGCCTCACGGCAGAGTTTTCCGCTGCCCACAAGCGCAGCCGTGAGGTCTCGGTTGGTCGGACCAAGGGTGTTCACTACCTCATGAAGAAGAACGGCATTCGCCAGTTCGAGGGCACCGGCACATTTACCTCGGCCAACGGAATTTCGGTTCTCGGCAGCGACGGAAACGTCACCCAGGCCACTTTCGAAAATGCCATCATCGCCACCGGCTCGGTGATTCGCGAACTGCCTGGCGTTACTTTTGGCGCGCGCATTACCGGCTACATCGAAGTCGTTCTCATCGAAGAGATGCCAAAGTCGCTGGTCATCATTGGTGCCGGCCCAATTGGCATCGAATTCGCTTGCATAGCTGCCAGCTTTGGTAGCCAGGTCACCGTCATCGAGTACCAGGATCGAATCCTTCCACTGGAGGACGCTGACTCCTCGGCGGAGATGGCCAAGGCCCTAAAGAAGCTGGGCATCAAGATTGTTACCGGTGCAGCCGTTCAAAACGCCACCGAGACCAAAGATTTAGCAACCGTCGTGTATCAGCAGGCTGGCGAGACCCAGTCAGTTGAGGCCGAGCACGTGTTAGTCGCGGTTGGATTTGCGCCGCGGGTGACCGGATACGGTTTGGAGACCACCGGGGTCCAGTTGACCGAACGCGGGGCGATTGCCGTGGACGCTCAACTGCGAACCTCGGTATCAAACATCTTCGCTATCGGTGACGTCAACGCCAAACTGGCCCTGGCGCACGTGGCGGAGGCGCAGGGAATCCTTGCGGCAGAAGTCATCGGCGAACAGACCCAGCGTGAAATGGGCGACTACCGATACATGCCGCGCGCTGTTTATTCGCTCCCACAGGTCGCGAGCTTCGGGCTCACCGAGGAGCAAGCGCGCACCGAGCACGGCGAAGTGCTGGTTGCCAAATTCCCATTCATCGCCAACGGCAAGGCACACGCCGTAGGCGAAACCACAGGTTTCGTGAAGCTGATTGCGGATGCAGCTTCACGATTACTCCTAGGCGGACACCTGGTTGGTCCAGATGTTTCGGAGCTCCTTCCGGAACTAACTCTGGCCGCCGGTCAGGGCATCACCATCGATGACCTGATTCACAATATTCACGCCCACCCCACCCTCAGCGAGAGTCTCCAGGAGGCCTTCCATGGCCTAACTGGGCACATGATCAACTTCTAGGCGGAAATCGAATGCGTACCACTCTGATTCGAGGTGAAGCGGGTCGTGTGGACCGCGCCTTGAACGAAACTGCTGACCTAAAAGTAACCGAGCGTCTTCTGGAGCAGGTTGCCAACAACCCTGAAATGGGCGGCCTGGTTCGCATTTACCGCCCAGCGCCGACAGTTGCCTTCAGCGGTAGAGAGCGTCGTCTTCCTGGTTTCCGCGCAGCGGTAGGGGAGTCGCTAGCTTTCAGCTTTGAGCCGGTGATCCGATCGGCCGGTGGTCGCATGGTAGCCCTGGACCCGGACTGGATCGTCATGGACATCATCACTCCGGAGCCCGATCGACGAGACAATCGCCAGGTGTACCTGGAGCACGGCCAGGCTCTGGTCGAGGTTTTGAATGAGCTCGGGGTTCAGGCCGCGCTCGGTCCGGTTCCTCTCGAGTACTGCCCCGGGGACTACAGCATTAACGCCCGCGGGCAGGTGAAGATTGTCGGCACCGCACAGCGGGTGCGCCGCGGAGTTCGACTTTTCAGCATCAGCATTCCGCACTCCATCTCGGTGAATGTTCGCGAAATGTTTACGCGCGCCAACGAACTCTTGGGTCTGGAGTGGAACCCGTCAACCTTAGGCAGCATCCAAGCCGAAAACCCTGAGGTCACAATCGATCAGCTTGAAACTGCTCTCATCCAAAGATTTGCCGGTTCGGCTGAAGCCGAAATCTCGTTGGCAGATGTTTTTGCCCAAACCCAGCAGCTGGAACTAGCCGGCTAACCCAGAAGTGAGGAAACAAATGACTTCGAATCAGAGTTTTTCGCGCGATGTGCGCACCGAGTTCCAAGAGTTGGACGGAAGTTTCAGCGATGTCCTGATAATCGGTGGCGGCATCAACGGTATTTCCATCATGCGCGACCTGGCACTGCAAGGCGTTCGCGTCACGCTGGTGGATAAGGGCGACGTCATGTGCGGAGCATCGGCGGCATCTTCACACATGATTCACGGTGGGATTCGCTACCTGGAGAACGGTGAATTCCGTCTGGTGCGCGAATCGGTTCAAGAGCGCAATGACCTACTGCGCACAGCACCGCATGTTGTTAAGCCACTCAAGACCACGGTTCCAATCTTTTCGCTGACCTCTGGGCTGCTGCAGGCGCCATTGAAGATGGTCAATCACGGTAAGGGAAAGCGCACCGAGCGCGGCGCCCTGCTAATCGGCGTCGGCTTGGCTATCTACGAAACCTTTAGTCGCGTGAATGGCGTGATGCCGCGTTTCAACTTTGTGGGACGAAAGCGCGCAGCAGCGACCCTGCCTTCACTTCACAAGAAGGTCAAGTATGTTGCCAGCTACTACGATGCTTCGGTCCACGAACCCGAGCGTCTGGCGATGGATCTGATCGCCGATGCGATTGCCACGGGCAATGCCAAGGTGGTCACCTACGCCGCCGCAGTGGGCACCAGTGATGGCGGTGTTCTGCTTCAGGACCAACTAACCAACTCGGTAGCTCTTGCAACTGCGGCCCTGGTGGTAAACGCATCCGGCCCGCTGACCGACATCACCAACGAGGCTCTGGGTCGCAACACAACCTTTATGGGCGGCACCAAAGGTTCGCATATTGTGGTCGACCACCCACAGATTTACTCGGAGTTGGCCGGCCGCGAATTGTTCTTCGAGAACAGTGACGGGCGAATCGTTTTGATCTACCCGGTCAAAGGCCGCGTGCTAATCGGTACCACCGATATCTTCGTGGATCCGCGCCAACCGGTTCGCTGCACCGAGGAAGAAGTGGATTACTTCTTCGACTTGGTGAAGCACATTCTGCCTGGAATCCAGTTGGATCGCTCGCAAATCGTGTTCCGTTTTTCGGGTATCCGCCCGCTACCGAAGCAGGATGTTTCACAGCCTGGCTTCGTTTCGCGCGACTATCGCATCGACGAGTCCGTACTTCCCAACTCGCAGGACGTGCCTTTCCTGAGTGTGGTCGGTGGCAAGTGGACCACATTCCGCGCTTTGGGCGAGCACGTTTCCGGGATGATCCTGGAGGTGCTCGGGCGGGAGCGCAAGGTTTCGACGCTTGGCCTGCAGATCGGTGGAGGTAAGGGGTTCCCTCAGACATTGGCCGAGCGCAAGGCATTTGTGGCGCGCATTGCTGGTTCAATGCCGCAGTCGCGCGTGGAGCAGTTGTTGGAGCGCTACGGCACGCGTGCCGAGTCTCTGGTTGCTGCCCTCAACGCAAGCGGCGACACCCCACTGAATAGCCTCCCCGGCTACAGCATCCAAGAGATTGCCTATCTGGTTCGTGCGGAACAGGCGGTTCGTCTCGACGACATCCTCTTGCGTCGAACCACCCTCGCCTTCACGGGTGACCTAAACCCGGAGCGAGTTCGCGAACTAGCCACGGCCGCAGCGGGGGAGCTGGGCTGGGATGGTGACCGCACCGAGTCCGAAATCTCGAGAGCCTGGCAGATTCTTGCGGACAACCACGGCGTTGTCGTCGAGGAAATGGCCGTATAACCCGACTTAAGTAAAAATCCGGGCTGTCGCCATTGGCAGCCCGGATTTTTAGTTTCTTGCGGCTTAGTGCCCTCCGCCTTGCGCCTTTGACGCCTTACGGTCGGTCATAACGGCGGCAACAATGACGCAGCCAAGCACAACCGGCTGAAGGTTAGACGAGACTCCCAAAAGTGCCAGGCCGTTATTTAGTACTCCGATGATCAAGAGACCAACGAATGTACCTAGCAGCGATCCAGAACCACCGGCGAGGCTGGCGCCACCAATGACAACCACGGCGATTACATTGAGAAGGTCACCTCCACCAGCAGTTGGTTGTGCAGAATCAAGCCTGCTCGTGACTAGGAGACCGGCAACAGCTCCTAGGAATCCGGCGATGGTGTAGACCATCACCTTGGTGGTTCGAACAGGAACACCGGAAAGGCGCGCTACCTCTTCGTTGCCACCGATGGCAAATAGCGCCCTACCCTCGGGTCGGAACCGAAGCCAGAAAGCTGCAAGCAGGAAGACCCCTAGGAGGATAAAAGCCTGCAACGGAATGCCAAAAAAGGTTGACTGAGTTATCGCGTCAAACCAGGCCGGGAAACCATTCTCGGTGTTTCCGTTGGTGATGAATACTGCAAGACCTCCAGCAGCGGACATGGTCGCAAGAGTCGCAATGAATGGCTGGAGTTTTCCAACGGTAGACAGGATGCCGTTGATGAACCCGATGAGCGCTCCAACCAATAGGCCGATCAACAGAGACACTTCAAACGGCCACGATTCAACCTTGTAGAGCCATGCCATGACCATCGAGCTGAAGCCCAATGTTGCACCTACCGATAGATCGATTCCTCCAATAATGATGACAAGGAAGGCGCCTACCGCCATCACTCCAGTTGGAGCAATTTGGGTCAAAATATTCATCAGATTGTTCTGCGTCAAGAAGTATGGCGAAAGGAACGACAGAAGGATAAATATTCCGACAAGGCCAACCAGTGGGCCCGGAATTTTCGAGGCAAATCGCTTGAAGCGTCCCTTTTCAGTGCTGCTTGCAGCGCTAGTCATTAGTTTTCTCGCTTTCGGTGAGGCGGGGGTTTGTTTATCTGAGGCTTGCGAAACGGACATTGTCTCTCCTCGCTTAGTTGTTTCGAATGATTGGTAGCGAAACAGTTAGTCCATGGCCCTGTACAGCCAGTTTCATTACAGTTTCAGGAGTGGCGTCATCTCGATCCAAAATGCCTTGTTGGCGTCCGGCGGACATAACCAAGACTCGATGGGAAAGTCCGATGACTTCTTCAAGCTCGGATGAGACGACAATCACTGCAACTCCCTGTTCCGCAAGGGCGCGAATCGAGTTGTAAATGGTCATCTTGGCGCCGACGTCGACTCCGCGAGTCGGTTCATCGAGAATCAGAACCTTAGGTCTCTCAATTAGCCACTTCGCGAGCAACACCTTCTGTTGATTACCGCCAGATAGACGGCCAACAGGCACGTTTGCCTGACCTCTAATGTCCAGGTCTTCACGCTGCTTTTTGTAGATCTTGGTGAGTGTAGGTGTGGTGATGACACCGGCCTTAGTAAGTTGTTTTTCCCACGGTAAGGTCATGTTCTCCATGCTGTTTCGAGCAAGAAGGAGTCCTTGGGTTTTGCGGTCTTCGGGAACCATGCCGACGCCGGCTTTGATTCCGTCACGGGGGCTCGAGATGGTGAGCGATTGTCCGTCGATTGAGATTCGTCCGGCAGTTGCGCGGTCGGAGCCTGCGATAGTTCGCACAACCTCGGTGCGGCCGGCGCCAACTAGCCCGGCAATTCCCAAGATTTCACCTGCACGCACGTCAAAGTTAACGTTGTCGAAAACGCCACTGCGACCTAAATTCTCAACCTTGAGAACCACCTGATCCTGAGGGGCCTGAGGTTTGCTGTGACCGTAGGTGAAATCACGGCCGACCATTGCCTTCACGATGGCATCGTGGTCAACCTTGCCGGTTTCCCAAGTCTCCGCCATTTTCCCGTCACGAAGGCAAACAATAGAGTCTGCCAGACGAGTAACCTCGTCGAGGCGATGTGAAATGTATACGATTCCGGCGCCAGCTTCACGAAGGGCCAGGATCTGTTCAAATACTCGCTGGGTTTCCGAGTCGCCAAGTGAGGATGACGGCTCGTCAAAAATAATGAATCGTGGCTTACGACTCAAGGCACGCGCAATTTCAATTTCTTGCTGAGCAGCCAGAGACAGTTCGCCAACAGTGCGACGAGGGTCGATTCGGGACCCTAAGAGTCCCAGAACCTCGGCGGACTCTGCGTACATTCGCTCGGTATCGACTACGCCATTTTTACGGGGGAGGCGGCCGATGAATATGTTTTCCGCAACCGATAGGCCTGGGACCATGCGGATTTCCTGGTGAATCAGGACAACGCCGTTATCAAGGGCGTCTTTCGGGGACTTTGGTTGGTATGGAAGCCCATTTAGGACCATGGTGCCGCTGTCTGGCTGGACGAGACCAGCAATCATGCTCGAAGTAGTTGACTTGCCTGCACCGTTTTCACCTACAAGGCCAACAATTTTTCCAGGGGACACAGTGATGTCTACATTTTCTACAACTGTGATGCCGTTGTAGCTTTTGGTCAGACCCTTACATACGAGCCCTGCCGAAGCGGCGGCGAGATTGGTTTCTGCCATTTTTATACCTTTTGTATGACTTTGGTGGGGCGGCTATGCCGCCCCACCAAAGTGCTTTTACGTTGTAACTTGATTACTTTGTTGCGTTTGGACCGTAGAACTTGGCTGGGTTGTTGGTTGCAACGTTGCCCTTGTTCACGAGAACTGCGTCCTGATACTGGAGAGCTGGAATCTTCGAACCCTTGCCCTGCAGAATCTGGATAGCGTTCTTTACTGCAAGCTGACCCATCATGTATGGCTGCTGGGCCATGGTGCCCTGAGTCAGGCCATCCTGGATAGCAGTGAACATGGTTGGGAAGCCGTCGATACCGGCAAATACCATGCCCGAACGGCCGGCCTGCTTAGCTGCCTTGGCAGCACCGAGAGCCATTGCGTCACTCTCACCGAAGATCGCCTTCAGGTTAGGGTGTGCAGTCAGGATGTTCTGCGAGGCGTTGAATGCCTGAGTCTCATCCCAACCAGCGGTCTGCCATGCAACGTCCTTGACGTTAGGGTTCTCGGCGAGGGCCTTCTTGCAACCAGCGGTGCGCTGAACTTCAGCAGTCGCACCCAGTGGGCCCTGCAGGATTGCGATCTCACCGCTGTTGTTGAACTGCTTGAACAGCCACGAGCAAACGGTGTAGGCAGCCTTGACGCTGTCGGTTGCAATGAAGGTGCTGATCTTTGCGCCGGCGCTTTCTGGCTTCTGGTCAAGTGCAACGACTGGAACCTTGGCCTTGTTAGCCAGCTTCACACCAGCGGTGGCAGCGGTGTTGTCCTGCGGGGTGTAAATGATTGCTCCAACCTTCTGCGAGAGAAGGTTCTGAACCTGGTTGACCTGCTTGGAAGAGTCGTTGTCTGCCGAGAGCAGTACCAGCTTGTAACCGGCGGCCTTTGCGGCCTGCTTCATGCCATCAGCTGCTGCGATGTAGAACAGCGACTTCTGGTCGGCAATCGAGACGCCGATTACCTTGTTTGCAGCTGCCTGGCTGGTGGACACGGTGCCAACAGTCAGACCCAGTGCTGCGATTGCGCTGATGCTGGCTACAACACCGGCACGACGAGCGATTTTGCTAATCATGGGTTTCTCCCTTGAAACTTTCTTTCGATTTCTTGTATTGGTGGTGGTCGGATCTCGAATGAGTATTTATCCAAAGTATGAATACAAATACGAGGTCACGTAAACAGTATGCAACATCAAGGGTGCTGTTAAGTTATTCAATAGACGATTATTTATTACAGTTTGGTAAAGGCCATCGAATTGACGTGCGGAATTGCGTCATCGCATCCGTCTCGTGACATGTTTAAAAACCCTCACTGCAGAATAGTTATTCCAAGCTGTAAGGGTTTTTGGTTGGACTATTTGGTCGCAGGACCCTGCTCTAGAAGGTATTGGGCTGTCTCGTCATCCGTGACTAGCACGTTGATCCAACCACCTCTGACGGCTGCCAGCACGGCTTCATGCTTGCTTGCTCCGCCAGAAACGCCGATGCGGCGTGGGGCCTGCTTAAGCTGTTCCAGCGTGACGCCAATGACGAGGTCATCCAATTCAGACTTGATTGGGTTTCCATTGATGTCCATGAAGCGGAGGTTTATTTCGCCGACTGCACCCAGCTCCTTTGCCCGTGAAAACTGTTCTTGGGTAAAGAAATTGTCCCCGCCCACCAGTGGCGAAACTATCGTGCAGTTACCGATACCAACAAGCGCGATGTCAAGGTTGTCCATTGCCTCAAGTGCACGGCGAGCGTGTGGGTCGTTTTCCAGAATCGCATCCCGCATGGATTTGTCGGACACGACTCCCGGTACTCGCAAGAACAACGACTGGGAATCTGTCAGATTCGCGAGCCTTTCGGTGGCAACTGCAGCCTCGTGCTGAACAGCAGGTTGCCCAACCCCACCTAGTAGTTCAACGACCGAGTTGGCAGACGCCCGAGGGAATCGGTTCAAGTCGGCCACCAGGTTACGTAAGCTGCGGCTCCAAGAGGTAAATCCGATTGTCTTACCCTCGATCGGAACTACCTGAAAGATCGGAGCCATTGCGCTGCCCAAGGTTGCAGTACGTTCGGACTCACTTTCGCCCGATGCGTCAACCACGTGGACTTCTAGCAGCCCAAACATCTTTTCCAACTCTTCCTCGGTGTCTGCGAAGAGCCCTGCCGGCGGCACGACAACGGTGCGGATGATGTTGGACTCCTCGGCAGCCGCTAGGAGCCTTGAGACGCGCGCCTGGGAGAGCCCAAGAGTCTTGGCGATGTCGGTCTGCACCATTCCACGACTGTGATATAGGTGTGCGACCTTCGTCATCATGCGAAGTTGGTTCAGTTCTGGGCGTTCTTGGCTCATGGTTGCTCCCGACGGGTACACGGAGTTTTCGTCTATGAGCATAGTCTGTCATACCTTGAATAATGAGGTGAAGGCTCGCTGGGAGCTATTCAAAATGGTTACAATTTTGAGGCAATAAACCAACGCATTCGCATCTCTGTGAAAAATCATTCATAATAAGAGTAATTATTCTGAAGGTATCGAGAGGCCTTCGAAAAACTGCCCTTGGCGGGAAAGAGAGTGATTCAGATGAGTGATGAAGCTAAGTTCGATCTAATCGTCATCGGTGCCGGCATCAACGGCCTAGGCATCCTTCGCGATGCAGCCGAGCGCGGACTTCGCGTGGCGATGGTGGAGCAAGAAGATTTCTGCTTCGGTGTCTCAGCCTGGTCGGGCCGACTCGTTCACGGCGGCCTTCGATACCTTGAGCACGGCGACATCCCGCTGGTTCGCGAATCGCTGCGCGAACGCGAGTTGCTGTTCAAGGTGGCCCCACACCTGGTGAAGCCAGTGCGATTGATTATGCCTTTCTACTCGCGCAACACTCGTCCTTCCTGGATGATCCGCCTGGGCATGATCGCCTACGACGTGTTGTCATTCGACAAGACCGTGAAATCTCACCGCATCCTGAATAAGAAGGCCGTCAAGGAGCGTTTCACTGGTATGGCCGAAGCCGGCCTCAGCGGAGCGGCTCTCTTTACCGATGGTCAGGTGGAATACGCAGAACGCCTCTGCACCGAGCTGGCTGTTGCCGCGGCTGAGGCGGGCGCCAAGATTTTCACGCACTCCCGCGTCACTGACATTCTCAAGGATGGCAATCGCGTAGTCGGTGTGAAGGCGGTTCGCCCGGACGGTGAGGTCTTCGAACTCAAGGCAGACATCACGGTTAACGCTGGTGGCCCGTGGGTTGATACCGTCCTGCACGGCGAGGCAGACAAGCCCGCCATCGAATCCAAGCGTCTAATCGGTGGATCCAAGGGAAGCCACATCATCGTCGACCCGTTCCCCGGCGCCCCAACCGACGTGGTCTACTACGAGTCACAGACCGACGGCCGCCTGGTCCTCGTTATCCCTTGGATGGGCCGCTACCTCATTGGCACCACAGACCACCTCTTCGACAAGGATCCAGATCTGGCTCGCTGTGAGATGGATGAAATCGACTACCTTCTCACCGAGGCCAACACTCTGATGCCAGATGCCAAGTTGACGCTGGATGACGTGCTCTACACCTACAGTGGCGTGCGCCCACTGCCATACAACCCAGGACTCTCAGAATGGAAGATCCCGCGCAGTCACATCGTGTTAGACCACGCCACCACTGGCAACCCTGGTTTGCACTCGATTGTGGGTGGAAAGCTGACCACTTATCGTCAGCTTGCCGAAGACTCGGTGGACCTGGTTGTAAAGCAACTTGGTCGGGGTAAGCGCAAGCCGGTCAGCAAGTTCAGCAATTTCCCAGGTGCCCGCACCGAGAACTTCGCCCAGTTCGCTGCCGACTTCAAGGCCAGTGGCGCAGTTCAGACCGTCACCGCGGACCGCCTGCTGGCTCTCTATGGAACCCGAGCCGCAGCTGTTGCAGCTTTGGTTAAGAGCGATGCCAAGCTGGGGGAGCGTTTTGACCCAGCCTCGGCGGCCATTGCAGCAGAGCTGATCTTCGCGGTCGAGAGCGAGTTCGCCGAGACCCTGGCAGACGTGATGGCCCGTCGAATTCTCCTGGCATTCGAGCCTGGACACGGACTAGCTGGTGCAGATCGTGCGGCCGCCATTCTCGGTGAACGCTTGGGTTGGAACACTGCCAAGATAAAGGCCGAAGTCGACGGTTACAAGCGCTGGCTTGATCACCTGCGAATCCCTTACGAGCCGGTTGCGAAGACCAAAGGCAAGTAGTTAGACGCACAATAGAGACAATCAACGTTTAGGAGCGAAAGGTGAGCCAGAACTACATCCTTGCCCTCGATGAGGGTTCGAGTAGCGCCCGCGCGGTAATCATCGACGCCGAAGGCCAGATTGTCAGCCAGGCATCCCGCAGCATCGAAGCCCAGTTCCCGCACCCGGGTTGGGTCGAGCTGAGCCCAACCGACCTTTGGGATGCGCCTAAGGCTTGCATCGAGCAGGCTATGAAGACCGCAAACTTGACTGCCAGTGACATTGCTGCAGTTGGAGTTACAACTCACCGCGAAACCATTGTGATGTGGGACCGCAGTACCGGTAAGCCCGTCTACAACGCCATCATGTGGATGTCCAAACAGACCGACGAAATCGTGGCCGAATGGTCAAGTCGAGGTTTGGACAACGAGTTCCGTCGTCGCACCGGTGTTCGCAACGACTCTTATTTTTCGGCCGCCAAGATTGCCTGGCTGCTCCGGCACGTTCCAGGTGTCCGCGAGCGCGCCGAGCGTGGTGAGCTGGCGATTGGTACGCCTGACGTTTGGATGCTTTGGAACCTTACCGGCGGCCAGGCGCATCGAATCGAGCCTAGTGCGGCATCCAGAACCGCACTCCTGAACATCGACAGAGCATCTTGGGACGAAGAGTTCTGCCGCATCCTGGACATTCCGGTTTCGCTGCTACCCGAGTTGGTAGACACCGTGGCCGAGTTCGGGGAAATAGCGGACGGTGTGCTTCCCGGCACACTGACCCGCTCGGTGCCGATCACTGCAATGATGGGTGACCAACAGGCCGGTCTGTTCGGCCAAGCGTGTCTAGAAACCGGCAGTGCAAAGAACACCTTTGGCACTGCCGGTGTTCTGACCGTGAATGTCGGCAGCAGCCCCAAGATCATGGACGGAATGTCCAGCTCGGTGGCCTGGAAGTTTGGCAACCAGGTTGCCTACGAGGCCGAGGGAGTGGTTTTCCACTCCGGTCAAACCATCCAGTGGATGCGCGACAAATTGAAACTTTTCTCCAGCAATCACGAGGTCGAAGAGCTGGCCAACAGCGTCTCTAACACCGGTGGCGTTTATTTAGTTCCAGCATTCGCGGGTCTTTGTGATCCCTACTGGGACCGCAACGTACGTGCCGCAATCATGGGATTGACGCTGGAATCAACCGCTGCCCATGTTGCCCGCGCTGGCCTCGAGTCCATGGCTTATCAAACTCGCGACAACGTCGACAAGCTGACGGCCGGAGGCATCGAAATTCCGGTACTTAAGGTCGATGGTGGCGCCACCGAGAACAATGCCCTTTGCCAGTTCCAGGCAGACATCTTGGGCATTCCGGTCCAGCGTCCGGTTGGGTCGGAGCGAACCATTTTGGGTATCGCTCACCTGGCCGGTGTGGGTGTCGGAATGTGGCAGATTGGCGATATCGCACAGCGCTGGATGCTCGATCGCACCTTTGAGCCACGAATGGCAGCGGACCAGCGCGAAGAACTCTATGCGGGTTGGCAGGCGGCCGTCGCGGCGGCAAGAAGTCTGCCACCGAGGGCGGTTAGCGCAAACGACTAGTCGTTGAAGATTGCTACCGCACGGGTCCAACCGGCGGAGGCGCCTCGGACCTTAGTTGGGAAGCAGGCAACGGTGAATCCGGTGGCTGGCAGTTGGTCCAGGTGACGCAGCTTCTCAATCTGGCAGTAACCCACGTCGGCTCCCGCCTTGTGGCCTTCCCAGACGATCGATGGGTCGCCGGTCTCTTCGAAGTTCTTACGGTTCACTGGAATCGGTAAGTCCCAGCCCCAGGCATCGGTGCCGACCACGCGGATGCCCTGGTTGGTCAGGTGCAGGGTGGCCTCGCGGCCGAAACCGATTCCGGTGTCCACGTAGTCATCCTGGCCGTACGCTGCGGCTGCGACGGTGTGGAAGAGCACGATGTCCAGCGGCTTCAGGGTGTAGTTAATCTTGGCCAGTGCCTCATCGATGTCTGCAGCGGTAACGAGGTGTCCGCTTGGCAGGTGGGTGAGGTCAAGCTTTACGCCGGGGTTGAAGAACCACTCGATTGGAACTTCGTCGATGGTCCAGGCCTTCTCGCCGCCGTTCATGGTCGGGTGGTAGTGCCATGGGGCGTCCACGTGAGTGCCAGAGTGAGTGGTGATGGTTACGGTTTCCGCAGCCAGGCCCTGGCCATCAGGAAGCTGTTCCGGCAGGATGCCGTACATGTTGTACATGTCTTTAAGACCGCCGATGTGGTCCTTGTATTCAATCTTGGGACGCAGGAAAGGTGGGTCCACAGGAATGACGTCATCCAGGTGCATCGAAAGGTCTACTAGTCGCATACGTCGATTGTAGGAAAGCCACCGAGTTTCCGCGCCAACCTAAAAAGATAGGTGGTATCTAAGCGCGAATAGTGATGTTAATGGCTTGGAGCAATCGTTGGAATGCCCAGGATTCTAGCCTTTGAAATGAGAGAAGCGTCTGTCGACATCAGCTCGGCACCTAGCGACACGGCGGTTAGCAAAACCAGCGCATCAGGCATCTTTAGGCCGGTCTCGGAGCGCATGTGAGCCAGCGGCTCCGCGTCTTCCGGGAGCATTGGCACCACATCAAGCCGCAGAGACTCTAGGTTCTGCTTCAGGAAGTCCATTTTGCCAGCGGCTATTGGACGCACCATTACCTCAGCCAGCGTCAAGGCAGGTATGGCGATTTGGTCCCCGGCTACCAGCGTGAACTGACTCAATGCCCAACTGTGATGACCGTCTTTGCTCGCATACAGTGCAATGAGCACTGAAGCATCGATGACTACTACTCGGGCCATTCGCTCAGCATCTCGGCTTTCCAGTTTTCGTTCCAGACTCCATCCAAAATTCCGGACGCTTGATCAACAGCCTCCAAGCGTTTGTCACGAAGTGCTAGGCCCGCCGGGTTTAAGCTGCTGATTCCGCGTTGCAATATGAGTCGCAGCGCCGCTGCACGGGTGAGTGGGAGCGGAGACTGCGACAGCACCTGATCAATCGCGAATTCCAGCTCATCAGACTCGGTGATCATGTGACGTGAGCGGGTGGTTGCCATAGCAAAAGTGTAACACTAATGCCTCAAGGTGCAACACCATACGATTCACCGCACAGCAACCACCGCGGACAGAATCACAAAAATCGCCGCCACTGCACGGTTCAACAGCTGCTGGTTTCGGATTGTTGTGATCCAGGTTCGGATCGGTGCGGCCAGGCCAACGCAAAAGACGCTGATGACCGAGAAGCCGATTGCGATGATGGCGGAGAGAACGACGGGATTGGTTGACTGACTGACCTGCGGTACCACGGCGATGTAGAAGAGCATGGCCTGCGGATTGCTGACCGCGACCGCAAATGCCATTCCGAAGTTTCGCGCAAAGCCCGAGTTGTCAACAGCAGTGAGTCCAGTCACCGTGTTCCAGAGTTTCAAGGCTCGCCAAAGCAGAAACGCGCACCCAAAAAACTTCAAAAATACGAATGTTACTGGGGCCGCCTGAAGCAGTCCGGTAAGACCGAAAAAAGCCGCAACCAGCAGCAGGACCTTGGCGGTGGAGATGCCCAGCGAGATGGGAATAGCTGACTTCCAGCCGGTCGCTAGCGATGTGGAGAGCAGCAACATTGTGTCAGCCCCTGGTGTGGCTGCAGCCACGAACCAGATGCTGGCAAAAAGCCAATAGGCCTCCACTGCAGCTTCCTACTGAACGTGCTCTGGGTTCATCCAGAACAGGTCCCAGAGGTGCCCATCCAAGTCTTCGAAGCCCCAGCTGAACATAAAGCCATGGTCTTCCGGGTCATTTATCTTGGTCGCACCGAGTGACAATGCTTTTTCAGTCATGGCACGCACCGCGTCGGCCGAGTCGAGGGAGAAGGCGAGTATCGCCTCGGTGGTTCCCTTGGGTGCGAGGGGTTTGGGGATGAATGCCTTGAACTTGGCCTCTTCAACCAACATCACGTAGATGGTGTCAGAGAGGATCATGCAGGTCGACTGTTCGTCAGTGAACTGCTGGTTGAAACTGAATCCAAGCTGTCCGAAAAAGTCCATCGATTTCTTCAGGTTGGCAATCGGCAGGTTGACGAATATCGAGTTGATCATGGCCCGAGTTTACTCTCGCGAATCGTTGCATTTGGTAGGGTTCGAGCATGGTTACCCAAATGAGCATTGGCGAGTACAACGCCGTTCTTTCGCCTGCGCACCGCGAAATCGCCGGATTCTTGGCTGGACTGTTTAGCGAGCATGTCCCCGAGGCTGAGGGTAAAGTCTGGCACGGTCATCCGGTTTGGTTTGTAGGCAAGAACCCCGTATTCGGCTACAGCCTAAAGAAAGCTGGAATCGAAGTTTTGTTCTGGAGTGGCCAGTCCTTCAGGACCCCGGGGTTGACGCCGAACGGCAAGTTCAAGGCGGCCGCCTTGCCAGTCTCTGACCTGGCAAACCTGGATGTGGCGAGGCTTGTCTCCTGGTTAAGAGAATCAATCGAAATTCAGTGGGATTACGGAAACTTGTTGAAGAACCGTGAACTCGTCAAGCTGACTGTGTTCAACGAATGACAAAAGCCCCAGGTTGCTCTGGGGCTTTTTCACTGTCTCATTAGCAAACTGGCGGTTATGCCAGTTTGTATCAAACGCGGAGAATCGCGTACTCGCCACGAAACTTCGTCTTCGTGACTGAAACCCAGATTTCGCAGGCGTTTTGTGAAATATGTCGCTATTTGGTCACTTGTTTGGTCACTTGTTGCAGGCGATCTCATCCGGTAGTGTGCGGAAACTGCAACGCGTTTTTACCCCAAGTCAGTCGGGTATGCACGGTCCACGACGATGTTTTTCATCACAAGCGTTGAATTCATTTTTCCCACACCAGGCAAATTTGAGAGCACGTCGTCGCGCAGTGCGGCAAACGCATCAATATCGTTGGTTCGCACTCTCAACAGGTAGTCCACTTCGCCAAAAAGCCTCTGAGCGAGAATCACGTTTGGAATGCTCTGCAACTCCTTCTCGAATGCCAGGATGGTGTCACGCTCTTCAGTCTTCAACGACACGAAAACCAGAGCTTCAAAGCCAAGCCCCACTTTGGTTGGGTCAATGATTGCCCTGTAATTTGTGATTGCTTTTGTCGACTCCAGGTCTTTCAAACGTCGATGGCAAGAAGACAAACTGAGACCAACTTCGCTTGCCAGATCGGTGGTGCTGATGCGCCCATCATCTTGAAGAATTGAAAGAATTTTTCGGTCAAGCCTATCCATGTGACAATTTTATGCCATTTTTTCAACTCAAAGTGAAAATATTGCGAAGCACATTTCGGAGAAAAATTGCTAGTTTTCCCTTACAGAAGTCAAGAAATCAATGGAGGAAACGATGGAATGGTCTTTGCTTATCGGATTCGCTCTCATTGCGACCACGCTATTGATTGTGCCTGGGCCGGACTGGGCGTTCTTGTTGGCCGCGGGCTCTCGCGACACAGTGATTGCCATTCCGCTTCTGGGAATACTTGCAGGCTATGGCGCAATAACGCTGGCAGTAGTTGTAGGTGCAGGGGCATTTATCGCAAGCTACCCAGTTGTGCTCACAGTTCTTACTTTGATTGGTACTTTTTACCTGAGTTATCTTGGCATCTCGACACTCGTTTCAAGTTTTAGACCCTTATATCCAGATTCTACGGAGCCGCCGAGCGCTCCAAAAGGTGGTTACTTTTTACGCGGTATGGCTGTCAGCGGGCTGAATCCAAAAGGTCTGCTCCTATACCTGGCTATCCTGCCTCAGTTTGTGACCAAGGAAGGCTGGCCCGTGTGGCTCCAGTTTCTCGTCCTCGGTCTCGTGTTCATAGCTCTAACCGGAATGCTGTATTTGATTCTTGGTCTCGTCGCTAGAAATGTCTTGAGTTCAAATCCGAGAGTAACTCGATACACATCCCGTGTTGCCGGGTGTTCCATGATCGTTGTAGGCCTAATCCTTCTTGTTGAACGGTTGGTAGCTGTCCACTTTGTCTAGGCAATAAGAAATGACAAAAGCCTCCGATTTCTCGGAGGCTTTCTCACTGTCTCATTAGCAAACTGGCGGTTATGCCAGTTTGTATCAAACGCGGAGAATAGGGGAATCGCATTACCCGCTTGCTGCTCAGCGTTGACGCCGAAGCCTGATTTCGTAAAACATTTCTACGCCATCTTTCTACGCCATTAGGAAAGAAGTTTGTCGAGGAGCACGGCAAGTTGAGCGCGCTCCTCATCGTTTAGCGACTTCATTATCGGGCTCTGGCTGCCAGCGGCCTTCGCTAACTTGGTGCGAAGTGCCTTGCCCTTTGAGGTGAGGGAAAGCAACTTCGTCCGACGGTCTGCTCCTGGCACTCGCTCTATGAGTTCGAGTTCTTCGAGTTGATCTGCCAGTTGCGTTATGTAGGACTTGTCGCACGCGAGTTTCAGGGACAGGTCATTCATCGGGGCTGGCTCCTCCAACAGAAGAACCGCTCGCGCCAAATGCACTGGAACTTTTAGAGAAGTTGCGATGTCAGAAAACACTGTCTTGGACAGGTCGGCAGAAAGCACCAAAAGGTGCGATAACTGCCGCGACTCTTCCATCTGCTTGTTGCTGTCCAACTTTGCTCATTTCATTGAGTAGGTCAATAGTTGAGCAACTCAACTATTCTTGATAGTCTAACGCTATCTACAAATACAAGTATCGGAGAGATTATGAGTTCTAAAGTCAGCATCGGTGTTTCACGTGTTGCTATTTGGGTGGCCGTCGCTGCCATCGCAAACGTTGTGTTGTTTTTCATCGGGGAAAACGCAGGCGCTACCTACCGGGTTGGTTCCCCTGTCCCGATTGACGCACTTATGACGGGCATCGCAACCGTGGTACCTCTGGCTATTGGTGCCTCTGTCGCAAGCCTTGTCGGTAAGAAAGGCTTGAAATCACTCAACATTCTTGTTTGGGTGGGCTTCGTTGTTGCCATTATCTCGGCACCTAACGGTTGGGTAATGTCGCAAGACGCGACAACCGGACTAACCCTTGGGGCTATGCACCTCGTCGCCGCCTTTGCGTGGTTGCTTGCTGTCAAACCTCGAAAGGATGCGTAATCGTCGATGCGTCTCGCTGTAATCATTGGTTCAACACGGCCTGGGCGTATCGGCCCGAAAGTTGCTAACTGGTTTGCCGAAATTGCGCGCATCGATGGTCGCTTCGAAATCGACATAGTTGATCTCGCCGACTTCGGTTTTCCAATGGAGATGGGGCAAGGCGCACCAAAGATGGGGCAGTATCACCCTGATGCTTTACCTTTCGCAGAGCGTATCGCTGCCGCAGACGCCTTCGTATTTATAACGCCCGAATACAACCACGGCTATCCAGCATCACTCAAGTCAGCACTCGACGCTATCTACAAAGAATGGACGATGAAGCCTGCTTCTTTCGTTTCATATGGTGGCGCGTCTGGCGGTCTTCGTTCGATTGAGCAACTTCGCCCCGTGATGGCAGAACTTCATGTTCACGACATTCAAGCAAGCATTTCGCTTCCGTTCGTGTTCGGTGCGTTCGCCGAAGGTGGTTCTATCAAAGACCCTACGACCAGTAAGTCTGCTCAGGTCGTTCTTGATCAGCTTGAGTGGTGGACTAGTACCTTGAAATCTGGACGTGAGACAAATCCTTTCAACGCCTAAAAACGACAAAACCCTCTGATTTCTCAGAGGGTTTTTCACTGTCTCATTAGTGAACGTCTACTTTCGTAGAGCGCGGAGAATGTAGGACTTGGAACCTAGGTCAATAATTTCTTGTAAATAAAGGCAA
>ERZ650311.92-NODE-92-length-54946-cov-10.903500_pt1 | contig 54946 bp, 70 predicted proteins | sample MGYA00376247_ERZ650311 | MGnify/ENA primary metagenome ERZ650311 (study PRJEB26733, sample SAMN07839324) | wastewater metagenome | biome: small river; feature: stream; material: water | place: USA: North Carolina | collected 2016-07-28 ... | reverse complement strand
GTTACTGGTCTGCAAGCTTCCTACTGGGTATGGCATGCTGCCCAACAAGGTGTATCTGATGCACGAGTGCTTTTATCTAAATTAATGGTTTCTTGCCCCAATGCACTTGCTAATCGTTGGGCACAAGAAGCTTTTGCAGTTCGTGCGGCACTAGAAAATAGTTCCCATCGTTTTAGTGGCTCTACTGATTTATTACTCATGGCGCATCGCGTCTTAGTCGGTAATCAACTCGATTTATCTCAAGCAGAAATGCTACTGGTTGATATGCTGACTGTTCAGCATGAACACGGTGCAGTGATTGATATTCGGGAGCATTTACCAAGATCGAGTCCGCGCTTAATACAGATTGAGACCTTAGAGCAAAGAAAGACTCTGATGTTGGCAGGGCGTGCTTATTCAGCGGCGTTTAATAAAGAGATAGTCGATGAGGGTAATTTAAGGCAGCGTCGTTATCGCTTAGAAAAACTGTTTGGCTTATTAGGCTTATAAGGTTTATTGAGTATTTCCTCAGCTTCTGAGTAAGTACAGTTAAGTGATTGGACTTGCTTGTTTAGGTACTTGCGCTTTCTTGTTTTTCTCGTTCTTCATCCTCAGGATCTAATTTTGGTTCGTAGTATCTAGCAACCAAAATGCCTAATTCATAAAGTATGCAGAGAGGGACTGCCAAAAGTAGCTGTGAGAGTACATCAGGCGGCGTGACAATCGCGGCGATGATGAAGGCACCAACGATCACATAGGGTCTGATTTCTTTCAGCTTGGCGATTCTGACCATACCGAGTTTGACCAATACCACGACAACCACGGGTACTTCAAAAGTAATACCAAAAGCCAGGAAGGTGGTCATGGCAAAGCTTAAGTATTTATCAATATCTGTGGCCATATCGGCACCCAATGGTGCGTTATAAGCTGCCATGAATTTAAACACCGTTGGAAAGACGATGAAGTAGGCGAAAGCCATACCAATCAGAAACAGAATATAGCTACTACTCACAATTGGAAAAACGAGACGCTTTTCATGGGTGTAAAGACCTGGGGCTATAAAGGCCCACATCTGATACATGATGATGGGTAATGCAATCAAGAAGGCTACCAACATAGTGACCTTCATGGGCACAAAGAATGAACCAGTGACATCGGTCACAATCATCTTGCCACCACTGGGTAATGCATCTAGAAGAGGTTTAGCAAAGAGATGAAAGATATCTGGCGCCCAATAAACGAGCCCTAAAAAAACGATGAGTAAAGCGCCGATTGAGCGGATGAGACGATCACGTAACTCAAACAAATGAGTGAGGAAGGTTTCTTGTAGGCCTTCTTCGGGTTGTTGATTACTCGTACTCATATCGATTTATTTTGGGTTCGCTCTTAAAAGAAAGATTTCGGGGCTTTGACTTGTGTAGCCGCTCTTCGGTGACGCTTGACTCGTGCAGCACCTGATTGGATTTTCATTTTCACGCCAGCACTCCGCTTGTACCACTGCGGCATGGCAGAACGCTTGACGCCCCAACTGTCTCTGCCTTGTCTGAGATTAGTTTTAGGCTCTCTCAGCGGGCTCGCGGTATAGCTATCGTAGTCTGAGAAGGCGTCATACTCTGAGAGACTGGTCGTGAGTTCTGAACCCACTTTGCTAACACTCTCTTCCACGTTCTGCGCAGCATTCTCCACATCTTTGACTGTGGACTGAACATCTTGCATGGCCTTCTTGGCCTCTTCCTGCATTTTCTTGAGTTCTTCTAACTCAACTTGCTTGTTCACTTCGCTTTTCACTTCAGACATGTAGCGCTGCGCGCGACCCATGAGGTTGCCCGCCATGCGGGCCACCTTCGGTAGACGCTCAGGGCCCACCACCACGAGTGCCACAACGGCAATCAGGGCGAGCTTGGAGATGCCAAGATCAATCATGTCTGAGAATACCCATCTTTCGATGGGAAGGTATTAAGACTTGTTGACGTCTTTAGCTTGAACGTCGACGGTTTTGCCGTCATTGTTCTGCGCAGGAATCTGCTCGGCAGGTTTGTCTTCTTGAGAGCCCTTCATACCATCTTTGAAGCCCTTGACTGCACCGCCCAAATCAGAACCGATATTACGCAGTTTCTTGGTACCGAATACCAAGAGAACAATCACTAATACAACAACCCAATGCCATACGCTAAACGAACCCATTATTAGCTCCTAATTAGTTTTTCTTCCACGGACGCGGACCACCCATGATATGCATGTGTAAATGGTAAACCTCTTGTCCACCGTCTGCGCCATTATTGATTACTACACGAAAGCCCCCGGATTCGCCAGGGCGGCAGCCTTGCTCGATTGCAAGACGCGGTGCAATGGTTAACATTCTACCCAGTATTGCCTCATCTTGGCTATCGGCATCCATTAAATTTCTAAAATGACGCTTAGGCACAATCAGAAAGTGAACGGGGGCCGCTGGGTTAATGTCATGAAAAGCAAAGAGCTCTTCATCTTCATAAACCTTTTTACTCGGGATTTGACCGGCAATAATTTTGCAAAAAATACAGTTTTCAGCGTGACTCATAGAGTTTTTTAGTCTTTTTTGTCGTTTTTTAGTTTTTTCTTGCTGCTTTTTCAGCAATGCCAGAGGTGCCCTCGCGACGCTCAAGTTCTGCAATGACATCCTCAGGGCGTAGGTTAAATTGCGCCATCGCCACCATGCAGTGGAACCATAAATCAGCGAACTCGCCTACCAATTTGGCTTGATAAGCCGCATCTAGATGATGAAAACGACTGTCTTTGGCGGCCATGACTGTTTCAGCAGCCTCTTCGCCAATCTTTTTAAGAATGGCATCATCCCCTTTACTGAATAACTTAGCGATATAAGAAACATTGGGGTCGGCTTTGCCAGCCTTGAAGTCAGCCATACGCGCATCAACAACGTCTGCTAAACGCTTTAAGGCATCGGTAGTATTTGTACTCATGCTCGCAATTTACCTTATTTTTGCCATTTGAATGATGGCTCGTCTGCTTTTACAGTGTCATCTTTTTCCATGTCTCTGAAAAAGCAGGAGTGCGCACCGGTATGACAGGCAATACCGCCCGTTTGCTCGACCTTGATCAAGAGGGTGTCACCATCACAATCTAAATGAATGCTTTTAATGACCTGAAAGTGCCCCGACTCTTCACCTTTGTGCCAGAGCTTATTTCTAGATCTTGACCAGTACACGGCCTGGCCAATTTCTAAAGTCTTGATGAAAGCTGCTTCATTCATCCAAGCCATCATGAGTACATCGCCACTGTCGTACTCTTGAGCAATAACCGGCACTAAACCCTGCTCATTCCAGGTAATTTCTTTTAAGAGGTCTTGGTATTTATTGGATCCCATGGCATAAGCCTAGCATTATTTTTGTATGGAGCGTTTATTGTTAAAAGTCTGACTCTTAGAGTCTGACTGGGATGCCTCGGCTATGCATCAATGCTTTGGCCTGGCCCACGGTGTATTCACCAAAATGGAAGATGCTGGCTGCCAAGACAGCATCAGCGTGTCCTTTTGTTATTCCGTCAACGAGGTGTTCTAAATTACCCACCCCTCCCGATGCAATCACTGGAATGGGTACGGCATCACTGACGGCTCGCGTGAGAGCTAAATCAAAACCATTTTTGGTGCCATCACGATCCATACTGGTCAGTAAGATTTCTCCGGCGCCACGTTTTGCTACTTCTTGAGCCCAGGCAATGGCATTAATGCCCGTGTTTTTTCTGCCGCCATGGGTAAATACTTCCCAGTGATTATCAGCTGTTTGCTTAGCATCAATGGCTACGACAATACATTGCGAACCATACTTGGCTGCTGAGTCAGAGACTAGATCTGGGTTAGCTACCGCCGCGGAGTTCATCCCCACTTTATCTGCCCCCGCATTCAATAGTCTGCGTACATCGGCTACCGCTCTGACACCACCACCGACGGTCAGTGGAATAAAGACTTGTGATGCAACATCTTCGATGATGTGCAAAATCAAATCACGCTCATCAGAAGTAGCGGTGATATCTAAGAAGGTAATTTCATCAGCCCCTTGCTCATCGTAGCGTCGGGCAATTTCTACAGGGTCGCCTGCATCACGTAACTCAACAAAGTTAACCCCCTTCACCACGCGACCCGCGGTCACGTCTAAACAAGGAATGATGCGTTTGGTGAGCATGAATCAGGTTCTTTTTATTCTTGTCTTGATTGTTTTAATAGCTTTGTTTATTTAGCCGTTTTTGTATCAGCATGTTTTTGTGCTTTGGCTAAATCTAAATCACCGGTGTAAATCGCACGCCCGGCAATCACACCCATCACCCCATCGTCTTGTGCTGCGCACAAGGCATCGATGTCTTTCATATTAGAAAGCCCGCCACTGGCGATAATGGGAATGTTGACAGACTGAGCCAACTTCACCGTAGCTTCCATATTGATGCCTTGGAGCATACCGTCACGGCCAATATCGGTGTAGATAATGGCCTCTACACCATAGTCTTCGTATTTTTTAGCTAGGTCAATGACTTCATGGCCAGTGAGTTTGCTCCAACCATCTGTAGCCACTTTGCCGTCTTTAGCATCAAGGCCGACCATGATGTGACCACCAAAGGCTAAACAAGCTTCTTGTAAAAAGCCTGGGTTCTTGACTGCAGCGGTACCAATAATGACGTAGCTCAAGCCGTCATCGAGTAAACGTTCAATCGTCTCTAAATCACGAATACCACCACCGAGCTGCACGGGAATGTCATCCCCCACAGCTTTGAGAATGGATTTAATCGCAGACTCATTTTTAGGTTTACCAGCAAACGCTCCATCTAAATCAACCAAGTGCAAACGACGCGCGCCTTGATTGACCCAATGTTTAGCCATAGCACCTGGGTCTTCAGAAAAGGTGGTGGCTTTATCCATATCGCCTTGTTCAAGGCGAACACAATGACCTTGTTTGAGATCGATAGCAGGAATCAATAACATGATGAAGGTTTAAATATTCCAGTTAACAAAATTTTTATAGAGGCGCAAACCATATTCTGCACTTTTTTCAGGATGAAATTGGGTTGCAAATAAATTATCTCGCGCAACAGCACAAGTAAACCAGTGGCCGTAATCGGTTTGCCCCACCGTATGCTGAGGATTTTCTGGTACGGCATAGTAGCTATGCACAAAGTAAAAACTGGTCATATCCGGTATGCCGGCCCACAAAGCATGGGCTTGGGTTTGCTTGACTTGGTTCCAGCCCATGTGCGGCACTTTGAAGTTTGAACCATCGGCTTGCTGGCGCCCTGCCAGATCAAAACGAATCACTTTACCGGGCAAAAGGCCCAAGCCTGGGGTCACTGCGTGAGGCTGATCTTGTTGGCTACGTACTTCGGTGCTGGACTCAAAAAGCATTTGCTCGCCCACACAAATACCCAACATAGGTTTACTTTGACTAGCCTTGAGCACTGCATCTAATAAACCTGAGTCTTTTAGATGACTCATGCAATCAGGCATAGCGCCCTGTCCTGGTAAGACCACTTTATCGGCAGCTGCAATTTGCTGAGGCTGCGTCACGATTTCAATTTTTGCTTCAGGGGCGGCGTGCATCATCGCTTGCGCGACTGAGCGCAAATTACCCATGCCATAGTCAACAATTGCAATACTGGGAGTTTGTCTAGACAAGATGGACTCAATCAAAAAGCTAGGTAGCTATAGCGCCTTATCGAAAGCTCGTCATAAAGCGATGGCTTATAGACTTCCTTTTGTCGATGGCACAACACCCGTTGCACGTGGGTCGAGTTCTAAGGCCATGCGCAGAGCACGACCGAAGGCCTTGAAGACAGTTTCAATTTGGTGGTGAGCATTAATGCCACGAATATTATCGATATGCAAAGTCACGCCCGCGTGGTTCACGAAACCACGGAAGAACTCAATGGTGAGATCCACGTCAAAGTCACCCACACGTGCACGCGTAAACGGCACATGAAACTCCAAACCTGGACGACCTGAAAAATCGATCACGACTCTGGATAAAGTTTCATCCAAAGGCACATAAGAATGACCGTAACGCGTAATCCCCTTTTTGTCGCCTACTGCTTTAGCAATGGCTTGACCCAAGGTAATACCAATATCTTCAACCGTATGGTGATCATCAATATGCGTATCACCCTTGGCTTTGACGGTTAAATCGACCATGCCGTGACGGGCAATTTGATCCAACATATGGTCTAAAAATGGCACACCGGACTGCAAATCAGCACGGCCCGTGCCATCCAAATTGAGATCGATCTCAATTTGAGTCTCAGAGGTATTGCGTTTGACGTTCACTTGTCTCATGCCGTAATGATATCACCCCTTCCCCAATTTGCTTAAGCTTAGGGGCATAAAAGGCAAGCTTTTCAACCACTTGAGCGAAAAACGAGGAAAATGAGGGTTTTGCTAATTTTGAGTTCATCATGAGTCGCTTTTGGAGTAAAACTGTTCAGCAATTAACCCCTTATGTGCCCGGGGAACAACCCAAGCTGACTCAGCTCATCAAACTCAATACCAATGAGAGCCCTTATGGACCTTCGCCCAAGGCACTGGCTGCGATCAAGGAAGCCAACAGCGATTTACTGCGCCTATACCCAGACCCTAACTCGGATGCTTTAAAGCAGTGCATCGCTAGAAACTATCAATTGACAGCGAATCAGGTGTTTGTCGGTAATGGCTCTGATGAAGTATTGGCCCATGTATTTTTGGGCTTACTAAAACATGATCAGCCGATTTTGTTTCCGGACATTACCTACAGCTTTTATCCGGTCTATTGCAAGCTCTATGACATTGCTTATCAAACCGTACCTCTCAATCATGAATTTGCGATTGACATTGCAGACTATTTAAAGGCTCTAGATGGCAAGGGTAATGGTGGCATCATTTTCCCTAACCCAAACGCACCGACTGGTCGTGCCTTAGCGCTAGCAGATATTCGTGCATTACTTGAGAAAAATACCGACAGTGTTGTTGTCGTTGATGAGGCCTATGTCGACTTTGGTACTGAATCGGCCAGCACCTTAATTAATCAATACCCCAATCTTTTGGTCTCACACACGCTCTCGAAGTCTCGAGCTTTAGCCGGTCTGCGCGTGGGTTATGCCATGGGTCATCCGGATTTGATCGAAGGTTTAGAGCGCGTAAAAAATAGTTTTAACTCTTATCCGATTGATCGTTTAGCGATGGCTGGCGCCATCGCTGCGATTGATGATGGTGCGCATCTAGCAAGCATTAGCGCTGCCGTGATTAAAAGTCGGGAAGCTTTGGTATCTGACTTAAACGCGCTGGGTTTTCAGACGATTCCATCACAAGCTAATTTTATTTTTACGCACCACCCTCAGCATGAGGCTGCCACTTTGGCTCAGGCTCTGCGTGAGCGCCACATCATCGTGCGCCACTTTAAGCAAGCACGTATTGATCAATACCTGCGTATTACGATTGGTACTGATGAACAATGCGCTGCTTTAGTAAAAGCTTTAAAAGAAATTTTGGCTTAGTTTTTAGCGTTTTTTAAACGCATCTCTGCAGCACGAGCGTGGGCTTGCAAGCCTTCCCCGTGTGCTAGAACACTCGCAATATGACCGAGTTGATCAGCGCCTTCTGCGCTGACTTCAATCATGCTTGAGCGCTTAATGAAGTCATAAACACCCAGAGGCGATGAAAAACGTGCAGTGCGCATCGTTGGCAAAACGTGGTTCGGGCCAGCACAATAGTCACCCAAAGACTCAGAGGTATAGGGGCCCATGAAGATAGCACCCGCATGACGAATCTGCTCTGCCCAATGACGTGGGTTGTCTGCGCAAATCTCTAGATGTTCAGCAGCAATCGAGTTGGCGATTTCACAAGCCTCTTGCATGTCTTTGACTTGTATTAAAGCACCACGACCTGTCAAGGACGCATGAATCACATCGCGTCTTGGCATCTCTTGGATGAGGCGATCAATACTCTCTTGCACTTTTTCAATAAATTGGGCATCGGGACATAAGAGAATCGATTGGGCCAACTCATCATGTTCTGCTTGCGAGAACAAATCCATAGCAATCCAATCAGGATTGGTTTTGCCATCGCATAAGACCAAGATCTCAGAGGGGCCCGCAATCATATCGATACCAACCGTACCAAATACTCTGCGCTTGGCAGCTGCCACATAGGCATTACCCGGACCGACAATCTTATCGACTGCCGGAATGGTTTGTGTGCCATACGCCAAGGCGCCGACGGCTTGAGCGCCACCAATCGTGAATGCACGATCGACCCCAGCCACAGCGGCTGCGGCTAGTACCAATGGGTTCTTAGTGCCATCGGGTGTTGGCACGACCATAATGACTTCTTTAACGCCTGCCACTTTCGCTGGCATAGCGTTCATGAGTACAGATGATGGATAAGCGGCTTTACCACCAGGCACATATAAACCGACTCGATCCAAAGGCGTTACTTTTTGCCCCAGACGTGTGCCATGTTCATCGGCGTAATCCCAAGAATGGCAACCCGACTGTTGTTTTTGTTGTTCGTGATAACTTTTAACCCTTTGTGCTGCAGCCTCGAGCGCTTGTCTTTGTTCTTGGGGCAAACTATCGAGCGCTTTTTTAAGATCCGCCTGAGTCAACTCTAAAGCTGGGACACTCTTTGCTTGCTCGGCACTTAATCGATCAAAGCGCTGGGTGTACTCCAATACCGCAGCGTCGCCTCGCGCTTTAACATCGGCCAAAATTTTGGCGGCTGCTTGGTCAATCGCTGCATCATCTTCTGCAGAAAACGCGAGCAAGCTCTTTAACTGATCTTGAAAATCAGCTTGTTGGCTATTGAGGCGTTTGACTGGACAGTTCATGATGGATCGTGATGCTTAAGCTGTTTGAGCAAATGCATTTAAAAAGGGTTGTAGTTCGGCACGACGACGTTTATAGGCGGCTTGATTAATCACTAAGCGCGAACTAATTTCCTTAATGACTTCCACTTCTTTAAGGCGATTGGCTTTTAGCGTATTACCGGTAGATACCAAATCGACAATAGCATCCGCTAAACCGACTAAGGGGCCCAACTCCATCGAACCATAGAGCTTGATCAAGTCAACGTGCATGCCCTTGTTAGCAAAGTGCTCACGTGCTTGCTGTACATATTTAGTCACCACTTTGAGGCGCGCTCCTTGGCGCACAGCACTGAGGTAATCAAAATCGTCTCTCACCGCCACTGACATACGGCACTTGGCAATCCCTAAATCAATCGGGGCATATAAACCATCCATGCCATGCTCAGCTAGGACGTCATAGCCAGCTACGCCAAAATCTGCTGCGCCATATTGAATATAAGTTGGCACATCGGACGCACGCACAATGATGACTCTGAGTTTTGGATTAGAAGTCTCGAGGATGAGTTTGCGTGATTTTTCAGGATCATCAGATACTGTGATGCCTGCCTTGGCAAGCATCGGCATGGTTTCTTCGAAAATGCGTCCTTTAGAGAGCGCAAGGGTCAGGATTTCAGACATGGCTCTATTATTTCATGCTTTGCGGGTCTTATCAGACCCGCGGTCTTTATTGAGCTATTGAAAGGCTTGATTTACTTCATGCGGGTAATGTTGGCGCCGACCGCTGCTAGCTTCTTTTCCATACGGTCGTAGCCCCGATCCAAGTGGTAAATACGATCCACAATGGTCTCCCCTTTAGCAGCTAAACCGGCAATCACGAGGCTTGCAGATGCTCTGAGATCAGTGGCCATGACAATGGCGCCCGAAAGATGATCTACCCCTTCGGTCATAGCAGTATTTCCCTCGATCGCAATCTGTGCACCTAAACGATTCAGTTCCTGCACATGCATGAAACGGTTTTCAAAGATGGTTTCAGTGACCCGTGAGCTACCCTGTGCAATCGCATTCATAGCCATAAACTGTGCTTGCATATCGGTCGGGAATGCGGGGTACTCTGATGTTCTAAAGCTGACCGCTTTCGGTCTTTGCTTCATCTGCACATGTATCCAGTTCTCACCCGTTTGAATACCTAAACCTGCTTCACGTAATTTTTCGATCACGGCATCCAAAGTATCAGGGCGAGCATTCTTTAACATGAGATCCGCACCGGTGTGGCCCATAATGGCCGCAGCACACATGAAGGTTCCTGTTTCAATACGGTCGGCAATAATGGCATGCTCTGCGCCATGCAGCGCCTCAACACCCTCAATCACGAGTCGGTCTGTACCAATACCTTTGATTTTGGCGCCCATCTTCACGAGCAACTCCGCTAAGTCAGTAACTTCTGGCTCGCGTGCAGCGTTTTCTAAAACTGTTTGGCCTTTGGCTAAAACAGCCGCCATCATCAGGTTTTCAGTACCGGTAACCGTGATCATGTCAGTCACAATCTTGGCGCCTTGCAAGGCATTCAGGCCTTTACCAAAACTCGCTTGGATATAGCCATGCTCAATACTGATGGCTGCACCCATGGCTTTGAGGCCTTTGATGTGTTGATCGACAGGGCGTGCGCCAATGGCGCAACCGCCTGGCAAAGACACCTTGGCATGACCAAAACGCGCCAGGAGTGGTCCCAACACTAAGACCGAAGCACGCATGGTTTTGACTAAGTCATAAGAGGCTTCAGGCGTATGAATGTCTGAGCCATCCAAGACTACCACCGAGCGATCTTCAGGGTTTGGGAAAGTGACTTTTAAACCCATCTGCATCAAAATTTTCAGAATAGTTCTGACATCCTGCAGATCAGGTAGGTTTGATAGTTTGACGGGTTGATCAGTCAATAAGGCTGCGCACAGAATAGGCAAGGCTGCGTTTTTCGCCCCCGCGATTTGTACTTCGCCCGCTAGAGGTTGCCCTCCCAGTATGCGTAATTTATCCATGAGCCACATTGTAGTGGCGCATGGGATTAGCCTTGGAATTCTTCTGGGGTTAAGGTTTTAAATGACAGCGCATGAATTTCTGCTTTCATGCGATCGCCAAGGACGGCATATACCTTTTGATGTCTTTGCACCGCTCTTAAGCCCTGGAACTCAGGGCTGACGATGGTGGCAAAAAAATGCTGGCCATCGCCCTCGACTTCAATATGAGTGCAATGAAGTCCTGCTTGGATATACGCTTTGACTTGTTCAGGTGTTGGTAACATGGTTCTTTAAAAATAGGTCCACTATTATTTAGTGTCTTAATTTATAGCCTTTCGCGAGCATACGAATCGCAATGCTAGCGACGATCACAAAGAATGTTGCCACAATCGCTAAAGACATCCAAGGCGAGACATCAGAAACCCCAAAGAAGCCATATCTAAAGCCATCAATCATGTAAAAGAAGGGGTTGAAGTGTGAGATGGTTTGCCAAATAGTAGGCAAAGTATGAATCGAGTAAAACACCCCAGAAAGCATGGTCGCTGGCATGATGAAAAAGTTCTGAAAGGCCGCCAACTGGTCAAACTTCTCTGCCCAAATGCCGGCAATTAATCCTAAAGCGCCTAATACTGCAGAACTCAGTAGTGCAAACATAATGATCCATAAGACGGCGTGGGTATGTAGGTCCACGAAACCAATGGTAGCTAAGAGAACTCCTAAACCAACGACAACCCCGCGCAACATCGCTGCCAAAACATAGGCTGAGAAAAACTCGAGGTGCGATAAAGGTGCCAAAAGTACAAAGATCAGATTGCCTGTGATTTTGGATTGGATGAGAGATGACGATGTATTAGCAAAAGCATTTTGCAAAAGACTCATCATGACTAAACCTGGAATCAAGAAAGCGGTATAGCTGATTTGCTCATAAACCTTCACGTGGTCTTCAAGCACATGGCCAAAAATCATCATGTACAAAATCGCGGTGAGCACTGGGGCAGCAACCGTCTGAAAACTCACTCGCCAAAAGCGTTTCACTTCTTTATAAAAGAGTGCAAAGAAGCCACTGGTTTCTGGCTCAAGCACGGCAATTTTTGGAGTAGATGGCTGCTCACTCATGATGAACCCCTGCCATCACTTGCATAAATACCTCTTCTAGGTCAGCAGCTTGATGGCCTTCCTGACTCACCCTAGCTAAAAGGTTTTGCGTGGTATCTAAAGCCACAATTTGACCTTGTTTCATCATGGCTATGCGATGACACAACTGCTCAGCCTCTTCTAAGTAGTGCGTGGTTAAGACAATCGTATGGCCATCACGATTGAGTCTAGAAATAAATTGCCATAGCGATTGGCGCAGCTCCACATCGACTCCGGCAGTGGGCTCGTCAAGCACAATCACAGGGGGGCGATGCACTAAAGCTTGAGCTACCAATACTCTGCGCTTCATACCACCAGAGAGTGCCCGCATATTTTTATTGGCTTTATCAGTGAGTCCTAGATTTTCTAGAATCTCATCGATCCAAGCGGCATTGTTTTTGATACCAAAGTAACCCGATTGAAACTCCAGGGTTTCTCTAACGGTAAAAAAGGGGTCAAAAACGAGCTCTTGTGGCACGATGCCCAAACGACGTCTGGCTTCTCTAAACTGAGTCTGTACATCAAAACCCATCAAGGTCGCTGTGCCACTCGTTGGTTTGCACAAACCAGCCAGAATAGAAATTAAGGTCGTCTTACCTGCCCCATTGGGGCCTAATAGGCCAAAGAACTCGCCTTCTTCAATATCAAGGTTAATCGACTGCAGCGCTGTCAAAGAACCATATTGTTTCGTGAGATTTTTAAACGATATCGCACTCATTGCTTGACGAATTCTGTCACGCCATAAACCTGGGCCAAACTTTTGAGTTGCTCAGGCGCATTCAGAATGGTGACTTGTTTAGCAGCGCGTTGCGCTGCCATTAACAGACTTAAAGCACTCGAATCAAAGTGTTGTAGCGCTTGGCACTCCACAGTGATTGCATCTCCTGCATTTGCCAATTGAGTGACTGCATCAATAAGTGCTTCCACATTATTGTGATCAATCGTTTCAGGCAAAACAAAAGTAGGCATATTACTTACCAGCGGCTAAAGCTGCATTACGCTGTTGTAAAAACTGTACGAGACCATCAATGCCACCCTTACTGACTTGGTCATTGAATTGGTTACGATAAGACTCAACCAACCAGGCTCCTAAGACATTAATGTCATAGACTTTCCAACCATCATTGGTTTTTTCTACACGGTAGTCAATCTGAATCGGCTCGCCCTTACCAATCACAACAGTACGCACAATCACATCGGTTTCATCAGCGCCTGCCCTAAATGGCTTGTATTGAATCTTTTGATCTCGCACTTGAGCCAAGGCCCCTGAGTAAATACGAATCAACAGACTCTTAAACTCTGCAGTGATTTGCTCTTGTTGAGCGGGTGTCGCCTTATTCCAGTTTCTGCCCATCGCCAAACGCGTGGTTTTCTGAAAGTTAGAGTACGGTAGGATTTTTTGATCTACCAGAGCATTGATCTTTCGCAAATCTCCGGCTTGGATCGCTTTGTCATTTTTGATGGTGTTCATGACATCTTCAACGACAAACTTGACCAAGCCATCAGCGGTATCTTTATTTTGCGCTTGAGCGAGCCCCAAGTGCAATAAACCTGCAAAAGCCAAAATTATAATTTTTAGAAAGTGACGCTTCATTCTTCATCCAATCGTATTTAAGGGAATGGGTTCACCCCATCTCTATTTATAACGCTATTGTATTGGTTTGCAGCTCTCTAGGCTTAGATCTAGTCAGAATACGGTTTTTGGGACTATCGGATCAAATCACCACCTGATGAAATGACTAGCCTTCTTCTAATGAAACTTCTGATTAATCTTCTTCTTTGAGCGGAGGCGGATTGCCGTCATGAACTAAATTACGACGACGCTGCAAATAAGAGTCTCTGATGAAGCTATAGCGATCAAAGGCTGCAGCGTCTACGAGTTGCTCTGCATCGAGTAAGTTGGCTCGCAAATTAATAATACGCAGTCCAGTGATAGCGATTTTTTGATCGCTATTGAGTCGTTCTGAATTCAAGACAAAGTCGGTGTAAATATCAAAACCAAAGCCCACACCGTCTCTCACAGTGCTCGGCCCAAAGAATGGCAAGACCAGATAAGGGCCCTGTGGCACACCCCAAACCGCAAAGGTTTGACCAAAATCTTCAGGGTGTTTTTCTAAACCCATATCAGTAGCCACATCAAAAATACCCAAGATACCGAGCGTAGAGTTCACCACAAAGCGCCCTATGTCGCTCACCGCATCCATAGGTTTACCTTGTAGGAGATTGTGGCCTGCGTTATAGATATCTAGAATGTTTTGGAAGAAATTAGTAATGCCTTTACGCACAGGCTCAGGCAATACAAAGCGATAGGCCTCAGCCACCGGCTTGATCGCGTACTCATCGACTTTTTGGTTGAACTCAAAGACGCCGCGATTAAAACCTTCCAAAGGATCGACCTTGGCGACTCGCTCGCTTTGCGGACCAACGCTGGCACAAGCAGAAAGCAAGGCCACTCCTGTTATTAAGAGTAGGCGCTTTACAGTATTAGTCCAACATTTAGCCAAGAGTCTCATGGTTCACTCGTTTATTTTTATGTTCTACAAGCACTTATTTTTTATCGGGTGTTTCTGAAGCCTTGTTGTACAAGAACTGCCCAATCAAGTTCTCCAAAACAATCGCTGATTGCGTTTGAGTTAACTTGCTGCCTTGACCAATCATCGCTTCATCACCACCTGCTTCTAACCCAATGTACTGCTCACCCAAAAGACCCGAGGTCAAGATTTTGGCTGAAGTGTCTTTCGGAAACTTATAGCGCTCTTCTAAGCTCAAGACCACCGTTGCTTGATAACTCTGATCATCGAAACGAATTTCTTTCACGCGGCCAACCACCACACCTGCACTCTTGACCGGGGCACGAGGTTTTAAACCTCCAATATTGTCAAAGCGAGCACTGACCTCATAGGTCGGCTGAAAAGTAAATGAGCTCATATTGCCGGCTTTTAAGGCAAGGAAAAGAAGTGCCAAAATGCCTAAGGCAACAAATAAACCAACCCAAATGTCTAATGTTTGTTTTTTCATAATCGATTACAAAATCTATAAACCTTTATAACACCTTTTTAGCTGGAGAACATGACAGCTGTTAAAAGGAAATCCAGTCCTAATACTGCTAAAGAGGCAATGACTACCGTTCGCGTTGTGGCTCTTGCCACACCTTCGGGTGTAGGTTTCGCTTCATAGCCTTGATATAGCGCTATGAATGTCACTGCCACACCGAAGACAAAACTCTTGATCACACCATTGCCGACGTCTTTAACAACATCGACACCCGCTTGCATTTGCGACCAGAAAGCGCCGTCATCCACACCGATCAATGGCACGCCCACTAAATAACCACCCATCACACCGACTGCACTGAAAATAGCTGCCAAGATCGGCATGGCAATAATGCCTGCCCATAGGCGTGGGGCAATGACTCGAGAAAGAGGGTCGACTGCCATCATTTCCATAGCAGAGAGTTGTTCACCGGCTTTCATAAGACCAATCTCAGCAGTGAGTGATGTGCCTGCACGACCTGCAAACAAAAGTGCTGTCACCACAGGGCCTAACTCTCTGACTAAAGAAAGCGCCACCAATAATCCCAAAGCTTGTTCAGAACCATAACGGTTCAAGGTGTAATAGCCTTGCAAACCTAAAACAAAACCGACAAAAAGACCTGAGACGGCAATGATGACAAAAGAGTAATTGCCAACAAAGTGGACTTGATCACTGACCAAGCGCGGTCTTTTGAGTAATGGGCCTGAGCGACGCATGATCGTGACAAACATGCGTGAGGCAAAACCTAAACCGGCGAGATTTTCTCTGACAAAAGCACCCAGACTGGCTAGAGATTGGAGTACAGGGTTCATGAACGCACTCCAAAATCATCTTGCAAGGTCTGCGCTGGATAGTGAAATGGCACGGGGCCATCGGGCTCTGCAGCCACAAACTGTTTTACAAAGGGATCCGTTGAAACGCGCAAATCATCAGGGGTGCCTTGTGCTGCAATCTTGCCATTGGCAATAAAGTAGACGTAGTCGGCGATTTCAAAAGTCTCAGGAATATCGTGGGTCACCAAAATACTAGTGGCACCTAATGCTTTATTCATATCTCGAATCAGGCGCGCCGTAATCCCCAAAGAAATAGGATCTAAGCCAGCAAAGGGCTCGTCATACATAATCAGCGGGGGATCTAAAGCAATGGCACGTGCGAGTGCCACACGTCTAGCCATACCTCCAGATATTTGTGAAGGCATGAGATCTCTGGCGCCACGCAAACCTACCGCATTGAGTTTCATGAGCACTAAATCACGAATCGTTTGTTCAGATAAATGAGTGTGTTCTCTTAATGGAAAAGCGACATTTTCAAAAACACTCATATCGGTAAAGAGAGCGCCAAACTGAAAGAGCATGCCCATACGACGTCTGGCTTGCATGAGCTCTGCAGTATCCATTTGCCCAACATCTGCACCTTCGAAAAGTACCTGCCCTTGTTGTGCAGCGACTTGACCGCCAATTAAACGCAAGACCGTGGTCTTGCCACAGCCTGACCCTCCCATCACGGCGACTACTTTGCCGCGCGGGAACTCCATATTGAGTCCGGACAAGATAGTACGTTCACCAGGGGCGTAGGAGAAGTCGACGTTTCTAAGAGAAACGATCGATGCACTGGAATTATTGGGGTGAAAATCTGCCGTCATATTTATTTTTAATATCTATAACGGCAGTTTATCAATAGATCATGATTAACGCGGTAGGACACTAGACCCCATCAAGAACTCGTCTACTGCACGTGCGCATTGACGACCTTCACGGATAGCCCAAACGACCAATGATTGACCACGACGCATATCGCCTGCCGCAAACACCTTAGGCACATTGGTGTAATAAGCCTTCTCACCTTCGGTAGCGGCTTTCGCGTTACCACGCGCATCTTTTTCAACACCAAAGGCATCGAGAACGGTTTGTACTGGAGATACGAAACCCATGGCCAAGAGTACGAGATCGGCTTTCATCTCAAACTCGCTACCAGGGATCTCTTGCATCTTGCCGTCTTTCCATTCCAAACGCACGCCGATGAGTTTTTCAACTTTGCCGTTTTTACCTTCAAAACGTTTCGTCGCCACAGACCAATCACGCTCACAACCTTCTTCATGAGAAGTGGATGTGCGCAACTTGGTTGGCCAATATGGCCAAACCAAAGGTTTGTTTTCCTGCTCAGGAGGCTGTGGTAACAACTCAAACTGGGCCACAGATTTAGCACCGTGACGGTTAGATGTACCCACGCAGTCTGAACCCGTATCACCACCACCAATCACAACCACATGCTTACCATCGGCTCTGATTTGATTCTTGCCATCACCGGCAACTTCTTTATTTTGCGGAATCAAAAACTCTAGGGCAAAGTGAATGCCCTCTAGCTCACGGCCAGGAACCGGTAGATCACGAGGTTGCTCGGCACCACCAGAAATCACAACCGCATCAAAATCTTTTTGCAATTGCTCTGGAGAAACCGTTTTCTTCGCATAGTTCTTCACTTCTTTACCAGGCGCTTCTTTACCGACAAACACACCGGTCTCAAACTTCACGCCTTCGGCTTCCATTTGTTTGACGCGACGGTCAATCAACTCTTTTTCCATCTTGAAGTCAGGAATGCCATAACGCAAGAGTCCACCAACACGATCATTCTTCTCAAATAAGGTGACATCATGACCCGCACGTGCCAATTGCTGAGCGGCTGCCATACCGGCAGGGCCAGCACCAACAACTGCGACTTTTTTACCGGTCTTTTGTTTCGGTAAAACAGGTTTTACCCAACCGTTAGTCCACGCTTTATCAATGATGGCGTGCTCAATCGATTTAATACCGACTGGGTCTTCATGAATACCCAAAGTACAAGCCGCCTCACATGGCGCAGGACAAATACGACCTGTGAACTCAGGGAAGTTATTGGTGGAGTGCAAAACCTCAATCGCGTTTTGCCAATCCTGTTGATAAACCAAATCATTGAAGTCAGGAATGATGTTGTTGACCGGGCAACCGTTATTACAAAACGGGATACCACAGTCCATACAACGTGCACCTTGAACCTTCGCTTCGTCATCGGTCAAGGCCATGACGAATTCTTTGTAATGTTTAACGCGCTTAGTCGGCTCTTCGTAGTGCTCGCTTTGGCGCTCAAACTCCATAAAACCAGTGACTTTACCCATGGCTATTCCTCTTTATCTATTCTTAAACGGCCGCAGCCTGTTTATTACCTTGTGAACGCTCCCACAGCTCACCCAATGCACGGCGATATTCTGTAGGGAATACTTTCACAAAGCGTGCTCGTGATGAATCCCAGTTGGCCAAAATCGCTTTGGCACGCTCTGAACCGGTGTGCTTGAAGTGGCGCTCCACTAAACCTTTGAGAATCACTTCATCAGTCAAGCGCTCACCACCCTCTTTCACATTCACAGGGGCATGCCACTCAGACTTAGGCATCTTGGCTTCTTGCTCAGCACTTGGTAATACGGCTTCTAGTGTCACCATGCTCGTGTTGCAACGCTTAGCAAAGAGACCATCTTCGTCATACACATAAGCCACACCACCACTCATACCTGCAGCGAAGTTACGACCAGTCATGCCGAGCACGACAACAGTGCCACCAGTCATGTATTCACAACCGTGGTCACCCGTACCTTCTACGACAGCGATGGCACCTGAGTTACGCACTGCGAAACGCTCACCAGCCACACCATTGAAGAAAGCTTCACCACCGATTGCACCGTAAAGAACGGTGTTACCCACGATGATGTTGTGTGCAGTATCACCGCGGAACTCGTGTGGCGCACGCACAATCACACGACCACCAGATAAACCTTTACCCACGTAGTCATTGCCGTCACCGACTAAATCCATGGTGATACCGTGGGCCAAGAAAGCAGCAAAGCTCTGACCCGCTGTACCGTTCAATTGAATATGAATCGTGTCTTCTGGCAAACCTTCATGACCATAACGCTTAGCCACTTCACCAGAGAGCATGGCGCCCGCTGTACGGTTAACGTTCTTGATCGGCTGAATAAATGAAACACGCTCGCCTTTTTCAAGAGCGGCTTTCGATTTTTCAATCAAGGTGTGATCTAAAGCAGTCTGCAAACCATGATCTTGAACCTCGACTTGATAGCGCGGCACCTCAGCAGGAACATCAGGCGCTTGGAAGATCTTGGCAAAATCTAAGCCCTTGGCCTTCCAGTGCTCGATACCTTTTTTCATGTCTAGCAAATCTGTTTTGCCGATAAGCTCATCAAATTTCTTGATACCCAATTGCGCCATGATTTCACGAACTTCTTCAGCAATGAAGAAGAAGAAATTCACCACATGCTCAGGCTTGCCTGAGAATTTCTTACGCAACTCTGGGTCTTGTGTCGCAACCCCAACTGGGCAAGTATTCAAATGGCACTTACGCATCATGATGCAGCCTTCAACGACCAATGGGGCTGTGGCAAAACCAAACTCATCCGCACCCAAGAGCGCACCAATCACCACATCGCGACCAGTCTTCATCTGACCATCGGCCTGAACACGAATACGGCTACGCAAACCATTAAGTACGAGCGTTTGCTGCGTTTCTGCTAAACCTAATTCCCAAGGTGAACCGGCATGCTTGATAGACGATAAAGGTGAGGCACCTGTACCACCATCGTGACCTGCGATCACCACGTGATCTGCTTTTGCTTTAGCTACACCGGCCGCGACCGTGCCGACACCGACTTCAGATACCAACTTCACAGAGATGTCGGCTTGACTGTTCACGTTCTTCAGATCGTGAATTAACTGCGCCAAATCTTCAATCGAATAAATATCGTGGTGTGGAGGAGGAGAAATCAAACCTACACCAGGGACTGAGTAACGTAACTGACCGATGTAGTCAGAGACCTTACTACCCGGTAACTGGCCACCTTCACCCGGCTTAGCACCTTGAGCCATCTTGATCTGAATCTGATCAGCAGAGGTCAGGTACTCAGCGGTCACACCAAAGCGACCTGAGGCGACTTGTTTAATCTTGGAGCGTAATGAATCGCCTTCAGCCAATGGAATATCAGCCTTAACGATATCGTCACCAATGATGCTAGCCAAGGTTTCACCTTGCTTGATCTTGATGCCTTTGAGCTCATTGCGGTAACGCTTGTTATCTTCACCGCCTTCACCCGTATTGGACTTACCACCAATACGGTTCATCGCAATCGCTAAGGTAGCGTGCGCTTCTGTAGAAATCGAGCCCAATGACATCGCGCCCGTGGCAAAACGTTTAACGATTTCTTTCGCTGGCTCTACCTCATCCAATGGAATCGCTTTGCTAGGGTCTACCTTGAACTCAAACAGCCCACGCAATGTCATATGACGCTTACTTTGGTCATTAATGATGTTGGCGTACTCTTTATAGGTTTGGTAACCGCCTTTTTCTGGGCCTTGACGCGTTGAGTGCTGTAACTTCGCAATCGAATCAGGCGTCCACATATGGTCTTCACCACGGATACGGAAGGCATACTCACCGCCTGCATCCAACATATTGGCTAAGACTGGGTCGTTACCAAAGGCGAGGCTATGCATACGCAAAGCTTCTTCAGCGACTTCAAATACGCCAATACCACCGACGTTCGATGCTGTGCCTTTGAAATATTTGTCGATGAGTTCTTTAGACAAACCAATCGCTTCAAAAATTTGTGCACCGGTATAAGACATATAGGTGGAGATACCCATCTTCGACATGACTTTCTGCAAGCCCTTACCGATCGCCTTAGTGAAGTTCTTAATCACCTTCTCAGCAGATAAATCACCTTTGAGATCTTGAGCCATCTGCGCCAAAGTTTCCATCGCCAAATAAGGATGAACTGCTTCAGCACCATAACCTGCCAAGAGTGCGAAGTGATGGACTTCTCTTGCACTACCTGTTTCGACGACGAGACCTGTTGAAGTTCTCAAACCTTTTTCTACGAGGTGCTGATGAATCGCTGATGTGGCTAAGAGCGCTGGAATCGCCACGTGGCTAGCAGCGACTTGACGATCACTGATGATCAAAATGTTGTAGCCAGAGTTCACGGCATCAACGGCCTCAGCACACAAAGAGGCAAGACGTGCTTCAACACCATCTTTACCCCAGTCTGCTGGATAGCAAATATCCAACTCATAAGAGCGGAACTTACCACCGGTGTAATGCTCGATATGGCGGATCTTGGCAATATCTTCAAAATCCAATACAGGCTGTGCCACTTCTAGGCGCATTGGCGGATTGATATTGTTGGTATCCAAAAGATTGGGCTTAGGGCCAATGAATGAGACCAATGACATCACGAGGTTTTCGCGAATCGGGTCAATCGGCGGATTGGTCACCTGCGCAAACAACTGCTTGAAGTAGTTATAGAGTGGCTTGTTCTTATTGGAGAGAACGGCCAATGGGCTATCGTTACCCATTGAACCAATGGCCTCTTCACCGGCTTGTGCCATCGGCGCCATCAAGAACTTCACATCTTCTTGGGTGTAACCAAATGCTTGTTGACGATCGAGGAGGCTGGCCTGTGGACGAATGTTTTCTGCATCCGCCTTAACGTCAGCCGCTTGTACATCGATTTCATCAAGCTTGATACGTACTGCATCGATCCAGCTCTTGTATGGCTTGGCTTTGGCTAATGCATCTTTGAGCTCAACGTCGTCAATGATGCGGCCTTGTTCCATATCAATGAGGAACATCTTGCCTGGCTGTAAACGCCATTTTTTAACAATCTTGTTTTCTGGGAAAGTTAGGACGCCCGCTTCTGAAGCCATGATCACGAGATCATCATCAGTGACGTAATAACGTGCTGGGCGCAAACCGTTACGATCGAGCGTCGCACCGATTTGACGACCATCGGTAAAGGCAATCGCTGCAGGACCATCCCATGGCTCCATCATCGCTGCGTGATATTCATAGAAAGCACGACGGTTCTCATCCATGAGGGTGTGCTGTTCCCAAGCTTCTGGAATCATCATCATCATGGCGTGTGCCATTGGATAACCGGCCATCACGAGTAACTCGAGGCAGTTATCAAAGCTAGCTGTATCGGATTGACCTGGATAGATCAATGGCCATAATTTTTGTAAATCATCGCCCAATACTGGTGAGCTAATTGCACCCGTTCTGGCATTGATCCAGTTCACATTACCCTTGACGGTATTGATCTCACCGTTGTGAGCAATCATGCGATAAGGGTGAGCTAATTCCCAGGCAGGGAAAGTATTGGTTGAGAAACGTTGGTGCACGAGTGCTAAAGCAGAGACCACTCGTGGATCTTTTAGGTCATCATAGTAGGCGCCCACTTGGTTAGCCAATAAAAGACCTTTGTAGACCACGGTACGTGCTGACATCGATGTCACGAAGTATTCTTTACCGTGCTTTAACTGTAGATCCTGAATAGCATGGCTTGCTGTTTTGCGAATCACATACAACTTACGCTCAAGCGCGTCGGTTGTCATAATGTCGCGACCACGACCAATAAAAATCTGACGAATGATCGGTTCTGTCTTACGTACTGTTGGAGACATTGGCATGTTCTTATCAACAGGTACATCGCGCCAACCCAACATCACCTGACCTTCGATACGTACTGTGCGCTCTAACTCTTGTTCACAGGCTAGGCGAGAAGCTCTTTCTTTAGGCAAGAACACCATACCCACGCCGTACTCACCCGCAGGTGGCAAGTTCACACCTTGCTTAGCCATTTCTTCACGGTAAAACTGATCGGGTATCTGGATCAAGATACCAGCGCCGTCACCCATCAATGGATCAGCACCCACCGCACCACGGTGATCGATGTTCTCCAGAATCTTCAGACCCTGAGTCACTATGTCATGTGTTTTTTTACCCTTGATGTGCGCTACAAAGCCAACACCGCAAGCATCGTGTTCATTTTGTGGGTCATAGAGACCTTGCGCCGCAGGGCGCAATACTGGCGTAGTATTCACGGATACGTTCCTATCTAGTAGACGAGCCTCATTTATTCTTCGGTAGAGGCAACACCCCCCTCACTTTTACGGGGTTTTGATTGGACTATAGGGGAATACCCGAGCGCTTGCAATAGAAAAATATTAGTGTCTGTCACTAATTTATTTATGGTGTCCGTATTGCGACTCAATAATTAGGGACAGCAATAGGATATGTGCACATGATTGGTTTCTAAACAGCACTATTTTGGTGAAAAACCCCAATCAGATCTTTATGCGGCTGACGATTGTTTTCTGGGGCGGCCGGCTTTGCGTATAGCCATCGGCCGATTCAACTGAGTACCCAGAGTGGCAATCAATGACTCTGAGAGCAGTGGCCAACCGTAATTGAAGTGTTTACTCACTTTATCTAAGTGACTTGAGGATAAATGGTCCGCCAATAAAGCACCCCAGGCTCTTTGGCGCTCAAAGGGGGTGTTACCCAAGGCCCAATACTGAGGATGGTCACTGATCCAGGGGATCGTTTCTTGGCCCATATGGTGATTGGCTGTTGACCAAGCCCAGTCTCCCGGTTTTTGCACCAAGTGCTGAACGACTGGAGTCTGTTCGATAAATTGTTGGGCTTGGATGAAATAAGGTTCAGCTTCAATTAAACAGGAGCGAAAACGCCCTTCCCAAAGAGTGCCTGTGGTTTGGTAACGCTGATGGGAGTAATGCGCATAGCGACGGCCTAAAGATTGCATCACCTTGGCTAGGCTTTGGCTGTGCTTGGGGGTGGCTAAGATTTGCGCTTGGTTATCGGTGAGCACATAAGCATGTATGGCTAGCTCATGTTCGCGGGCCGCGTCTCTTAACCACTCTAGATAAGTTCTGCGATCGGCGTCATCCAAAAAAATAGCCTGCCCTTGATGACCTCGCACAGAGGCATACATGGGATAACCCGGCAAAACGAGTCTTGGTAAACGCGCCATATCGTTAGCATACCCCTAGGAGCTTAAATGACGCAAAAACTCTTTTTCTGCATAACGATCCGTCATTCCGGCAATGTAATGAGAGATGCGTCTGGTTAATTCGTCTTGAGGACGAAAATCGGCAGGGATCAACTGTGGGTTTTGGAGATAAACCGCAAAGAGTTGTTTGACACACTCAGCAGCTTTTGTCGTTTGCATAAGTACCTGCTCGTGCCGATAGAGGTTTTTAAACAGAAAGCGCTTCATTTCTATGGCCTGCTCGCGCATGGCCTCAGAGAAGTCAATGATTTTAGGCAAGCGCCTCACATCATCGAGTGATTGAGGCTGCAATTGCTCAAGCCGCGCTTGGCTGGCTTTGACTAAATCATCGACTAAGACATGGATGATATGACGCACCACTTCGCAGACCATCCGTCTACCGACGAGCTGTGGATAGCGCTTCTGAACTAGCTCTCTTTGTGAGCGCCACAAGCTCACTTCACTTAATTGCTCAATCTGTATTAATCCTGAGCGCACACCATCATCAATATCGTGATTGTTATAGGCAATCTCGTCTGCAATATTAGCGAGCTGAGCTTCTAGGCTAGGTTGTTGACCCTGCAGAAAGCGCTCACCCAAGCGACCGAGTTTTTTGGCATTGTTTTGTGAACAATGTTTCAAAATACCTTCGCGTGTTTCATAAGTGAGATTCAGACCATCCCAACCGGCGTAACGCTCTTCAAGAAAATCAACCACCCAAAGACTTTGTAAGTTGTGCTCAAAGCCGCCGTAGTCACGCATACACTCATTGAGTGCATCTTGTCCGGCATGACCAAAAGGGGTATGCCCTAGGTCATGAGCAAGGCTAATCGCCTCAACTAAATCTTCATTGAGTTGTAAGCGCCTCGCGACTGCGCGGCCAATCTGTGCAACCTCTAAGCTGTGAGTTAAACGAGTACGAAAGTGATCACCCTCATGATTAAGAAAGACTTGTGTCTTGTACTCTAAACGCCGAAAGGCTGTTGAATGGATGATGCGGTCACGATCACGCTGAAAAGGATTACGCCCCGAGCGACTTGGCTCGATGGGCTCAGCGTATTCTCTTCCTAAACTATTTGCCTCTGAGACAGCATAAGGGGCCAAGTTCAATGGCGTCATTACGCTGCTCGGGTGGCCTTGAGTGTTTCAATAATGGTGCTCTCTGGGACCTTGGTAATCTTGGCCTGACCCACAGGGTGAAGGACAATGTATTTCACTTCACCGCCTTCAGCTTTTTTATCCACACTCATGAGCTCAAGATAACGCTCAACGCCGAAGGTGGGTGGCACGGTGGGCAAATGTAATGCCGCGATGATGTTTTTAAGTCTTTGGGCATCAGCAACTGTGATGCCTCCTAAACGCGTCGACAGGTCAGCAGCCATCACCATGCCACAACCCACCGCTTCACCATGTAACCACTCGCCATAACCCATTCCTGCCTCAATGGCATGGCCAAAGGTGTGGCCGAAGTTCAAAATGGCTCGCAAGCCGCCTTCACGCTCATCTTTCGCAACTACATCAGATTTGATTTCGCAAGAACGTAAAACAGCAAACTCCATAGCAGCGGCATCACAACGATTGAGCTCTGCAGTGTGCGCCTCAATCCAATCTAAAAATTGTGTATCAGCAATTGCACCGTGCTTGACTACCTCAGCCAAACCCGCTGCGAGCTCTTTAGGGGGTAATGTCTTTAAGGTATCTAAATCAGCGAGGACAGCAGCCGGTTGGTAAAAAGCACCAATCATGTTCTTACCCAGAGGATGATTAATGCCGGTCTTACCCCCTACGGATGAATCGACTTGTGAGAGCAGTGTTGTAGGTACCTGAATAAAAGGAATGCCTCTCATGTATGAAGCGGCGGCAAAACCTGTCATATCACCAATCACACCACCACCCAATGCAATTAAGGTTGTCTTACGGTCGGCAGTCTGCTCTAAGAGACCATCAAATATTTTTTGCAGGGTTTCCCAAGTTTTATAAACCTCACCATCCGGTAAAACAATCACGTGCACTTTTTGACCGAGTGACTCAAGGGTTTCTTTCACTTGTTTTGCATATAAAGGCGCGACCGTTTCATTGGTCACAATCGCACTCATGCGCCCCTTCAAATGCGGCTGATAAAGTTCAGCGCGCGTGAGTAACTGGCTCCCAATATGAATCGGGTAGCTTCTTTCACCAAGATCAAGATGTAATGTTTTCATGCGGATAACTCGACTTGCATAATCAGATTATTGACTAACTGACTCACATTAGGTTTACCGGTATCAATAATGTGGTGAGCAGTCTCGCGATACAAAGGATCACGAATGGTGAATAACTTCTCCAAGGTACCTTTGGGGTCATCATTATTAAGGAGAGGACGGCCCTTGTCATTACGCGTACGCAACCAAAGTTCGTGAGGGGTCGCACGCAAGTAAATCACAACACCGCGCTCTTTAAGATGCTGCCTATTTTCAGGGAGCAATACGGCACCACCCCCTGTAGCTAAAACGATATTCTTTTCTTGGGTGAGCTCATCAATCACTTGCGCTTCACGTTTGCGAAAACCGTCTTCGCCTTCCATTTCAAAAATCACAGGAATCTTCACGCCACAGCGCTGCTCGATTTCATGATCGGAATCAATAAAACGGCGCCCTAATTTTTTGGCCAAAAGACGCCCCACGGTGGTCTTACCGGCACCCATGACACCCACGAGGAAAATATTGTCTGAAATCTGGCTCACACCCATGATTCTACTGAGGGTTTGGTGAATTGACTAAGGTTGGCGTTAAAAATATCAATAATTCCGTCTTATCTTTACTTTTAGCTTCTTGCTTGAATAGATAACCGAGGATTGGAATTTTTGAGATCCAAGGAATAGCCGTCTCATCCTGGCGCTCTGCTTCTTGAAAAATGCCGCCCAAAATCACGGTGCCGCCGCTCTCAACCATGACCTGCGTCTTCAAATGTTTAGTGTCGATTGCAAAGCCTTGTTCTGTCTTGAGGCCCACACTGTCTTTATTGATATCTACATCCAATAAGATCGCGCGATCTTTCATGATGCTAGGCTTGACCTGTAAGCGTAGATTGGCTTTACGAAACTGTACTTTGGTTGCCCCCTGGCCTGCCGAGGATTGATAAGGTAATTCTGTGCCTTGCTCAATCAAAGCTTGGGTATTGTCAGCAGCCATCACCCTCGGGTTAGAAACAATCTGCCCTAATCCTTCAGCTTCTAAAGCAGATAACTCGATTTGCAATAAAGCGGCTGCTTCCTTACCCAAAATACCAATCGTAGTCGCTGCTTCATAACCATTTAAGCCTTGCGCTTTGAGATCACTCTGCGACTGCCTTGAACTTCCCTGTTGATAATTTAGTTTGGACCCTAGGTTACGCGCAAAGTGTCGTTGAGCCTCGACGATTCTGGCTTCGATCATGACTTGGCGGGGCAAATCTCCGAGATTACTCGATTGAACTAATTTTTTGAGTTCTTGCTCTTGCAATAAACGCTGCTTGAGTTGTTGGTGAGTCCCTACCCAAATCTGATGCCCCAAGATTCGATAGCTCAACTCTTTTTTCAAAATAATGGCCTCCCAAGCTTCCTCCCAGGTCACGCCTCTTAGCCGAATATCGAGCCTACCCCCAATACCCTCAGCCAAGATTAAATTGTGACCCTTCATTTTGGCCAAACCTTGTAAGGCCTCCACTGTAGAAACGCCATAAAAATCAAAATTGAGTTTTTCTGCGTAAACATTGGTAGATAGCAAAATAATCGCAGCACTCGTTATTTGAATGATTCTTCTCATGGCGAACTCTGTTCTCGCTTGAGCCAATGCTCGCGTTGCTGGATGAGCAACTGCACAACATCGGCATCGATGTGTTTGAGCATCGCAGTACCACACCATTGTTGCGGCTTTAACCACAACTCTTCATCCTGACAGATCAGAAGAGCTCTGCGTTCTCCTGCCAAATCCAGATATGCCAAATAGCGTAGGCTAGACAAGTCATCATCGGGTGTATGCTCTTCTGATGCCTCGGCGTCTATCCCTGGGGACAAATCTTGAGATTGCGCTAAGAGCTGAGTATTTTTCTTATCATGCTCGAGCTCATTTATGGTTTGAATGATTTCTTGCTTGAGGGGTGTCTTGAATTCCAAAGCGGCTACTCGTTCGTACAAAAAGAACAAATAAGCTGTTTGTATCAAGATCAAGCAATACGGCAAGCTAAGTTTGAGCGTATTGAGTGGGGATGATCCAAAGTGCTTGAGCCTATTCAGCCCATGCTGCTTCCACGGGCCTTGGAGGACACGCATGATGCGTGAACCCAAATCAGAGTCCGGGCCATGCAAATCACCGCGTGGCATCTGACGCTCTTTGTATTTGAAATGCTGAATGGATTGTTCGTCGATAAGTCTTTTAAACATAGGCAGATTGTGCCTAGCAAGCCTCTTGGTAGGGAACTTGCAACTTACTGATTTTATTGAGGGAAATAGCTGATTTTTTTGTAGTCCTCATTTATAAAAATAGGGGTATTGAGACCCTATAATGGTCATATGAGTGATTCACGTAGACCGATTCGACCCCAGTCTCGCATCAAAGACTTAAGTGCGACACGCAAACCCAAAAAACCTTTGGGTGAGTACTTCATTCGCTGGGGTTTGTTTTTGGGCAGTGCTGGCCTCATCCTCTTAGCTCTGATTGTGGCCTATGCCTTCATTGTGGCCAGACCCAATCTTCCCGATCTAGAAACCATTACAGATTACAAACCGAAGGTTCCACTACGTATCTATACCGCCGACAACGTTTTGATTGGTGAGTTTGGTGAAGAACGACGTAACGTGGTTTCGATCCAAGAAATCCCTGCATATTTGAAGAATGCGGTCATTGCCATTGAAGACGAACGCTTTTATGAGCATGGTGGTGTCGACTATTGGGGTGTGGCGCGCGCCACACTGGCAAATCTTAAAGGCAGCCTCTCTCAAGGCGCTTCAACCATCACGATGCAGGTGGCTCGTAACTTCTTCCTGACTAATGAAAAGTCCTTTAGTCGCAAGATTTACGAAGTGCTTTTGGCTTGGAAAATAGAAGCCAATTTAAGTAAAGAACAAATCCTTGAGCTGTACATGAACCAAATCTTCTTGGGTCAACGCTCCTATGGTTTTGCCAGCGCTGCACAAATTTACTTCGGTAAAGATATTCGGACGATTTCTATCGCTGAAGCTGCCATGTTGGCAGGCTTACCTAAAGCGCCTTCTGCCTATAACCCAGTTGTGAACTATCGTCGCGCCAAAATACGTCAGGAATATATCTTGCAACGTATGCGTGATTTGAAAATGATCACGCCCTCTCAGTATGAATCAGCCAAGATGGAAATCTTGCACGTGCGTGGCATCGGTAAAGAATTCGTGACCAAAGCGGACTTCGCCACTGAAATGGTCAGACAGTTACTTTATAGCGAGTACGGTGACACGATTTACAGCCAAGGCATGACAGTCATCACCACGATTCGTCGTGCTGAACAGGATGCAGCTTATTCAGCGGTTCGTAAAGGCATCATGGACTACGAATTGCGTCATAAGTATCGTGGCCCTGAGGGCTATATCAAGCTTCCTGAAAAAGAAGTCGATCGTCAGCGCGCTATCGATATCGCTTTGAGTGATCACCCAAGCAATGATGATTTATTGTCTGGCGTGGTCATTGATGCACAAGCAAAAATGATTCAAGTGGTGATCTCCACCGGTGAGACAGTCACAATCAAGGGTGACGATCTGAAACTGGGCGCGATTGCTTTAACAGACAAAGCCTCCTCTAAACAACAAATCAGACCGGGTGCGATTGTGCGTGTCCTGCCAGTAGAGGGTCGTTATGTTCTGGCACAAATGCCTCAAATCGAAGCGGCTTTTGTGGCACTCGATACTCAAGATGGCGGCATTCGTGCACTGGTCGGTGGTTTTGACTTTAGTAAAAATAAATTCAATCACGTCTCACAAGCACAACGTCAACCTGGCTCTTCATTTAAACCCTTTGTGTATGCCGCTGCGATTGAAAAAGGCTTAATGCCTAATTCATTGGTCAATGATGCGCCTTTGTCGATCAGTGGATTAGAAACAGGTGGCCAATTGTGGGAACCCAAGAACTACGACGGCAAGTTTGAAGGTCGCATGACAGTACGTAATGCGATGGCCAAGTCTAAAAACTTAGCCTCCGTTCGAATCATTCGTAAAGTTTCTCCACGCTACACCCAAGACTATATTCAGCGCTTTGGCTTTGAAGCTGAAAAGCATCCTGCTTATCTCACCATGGCTCTAGGTGCAGGCTCAGTCACGCCACTGCAAATGGCTACAGGCTATGCAGTCTTTGCTAATGGTGGTTTTAGAGTCGAGCCGTATTTGATTAGCAAAGTCATTGACAGTAAAGGTAATGTCTTATTTGAGGCGCAACCAACTCGTTCTGGCGATCCATCGATTCGGGTGCTCGATGCCAGAACTGCTTTTGTGATGGATAGTCTCCTCTTAGAGGTCACCAAATCCGGTACTGCAGCCAGTGCAAGACCTGCCTTATCTAGAAGCGATATTGCCGGTAAAACAGGTACTACCAATGATTCTATGGATGCCTGGTTTGCGGGCTACCATCCTAGCGTTGTCGCCGTATCCTGGTTAGGCTTTGATAAACCTAAGAGCTTAGGTGATCGAGAAACCGGTGGCGGCTTAGCCTTACCGGTCTGGATTCGTTATATGCAAACTGCGCTACGCGGTGTGCCAGAGGCTGATCGTCGTCCACCACCGGGAGTGGTTCAAAGAGACGGTGACTGGGTCATCCCCGAGTTCATTCCATTTTTTGGTGGCATGCAAAATCTGGACTAGTTAAGTCAAGCTGATCTTAATGGGTACCCCTGCTTGCTTAGAAGCAAAGCGGTTCAAATCAGCAAATAGATCCTGACCAGTTTTGGTATCAGACCACTTTGGCTGATCTAATGTGCCCGTAAAGCGGTAATGAAAACCACCCTCTTTAGCTGCCACCCAAATTTCTTGGAGAGGTGGTTGAGTGTTCACCACAATGACACTCTTATCTTCAAACTGAATGTTTACGACATTACCGCCTTGGCGAGCAATATCCAAATCTAGGTCTTGTTCTTGAAAGGCATTTTCTAGAGATGCTTCGATCGCTCTCAGAGTTTTTTCTGCCACGGCTCTAAAGTCTTTTTCACTGAGTTGCATATTTAGGTCTCCAGATTCATTCTTCTTGCTCGGCAGACTGATGACTACAGGTCTGCACTATACTGAGCTGATTGCAAATCGCTTTTAAACTATCGGTATGAAGACTATTTTAGCGAGGTCCTTGGTTTTATGTGCTGCGATATCCCTGCTCGCTTGCGGGATACGGGGTCCCTTGACTCTAGCGCCCATACCCGCTGAGCCCACCCCTCCTAGCAAAGCAGAACCTAAAGAGAAACAATGGCCGCCGCAGAAAGAAAAGCAATGAATATCACCCCTTCACTCAATGGTTTTTCGCAAAAAGATGGGGTTTGGTATGCCGAAGGTATTCGCTTGACCGATCTTGCAGAGCAATTTGGTACCCCGACTTATGTGTACAGTAAAAAAGCCTTGGCTGATGCTTTTGGCGCCTATGAAAAAGCCTGTCATAAAAACGGTCGGCGTCGCGCTCGTGTGCACTATGCGATGAAAGCCAATAGCAACATCGCGATTTTGAATTTATTTGCTCAATTAGGCGCTGGTTTTGACATTGTGTCGGGCGGCGAACTGGCTCGCGTGATTGCCGCTAAAGGGAATCCTGAACATGTGGTCTTCTCTGGTGTAGGCAAAACTGAAACAGAAATGAAAGATGCCTTGAATGCAGGTATCAAGTGTTTTAATGTCGAATCGATTCCTGAACTCACGCGTTTGAATGAAGTGGCTAAGGGCCTCAATAAGAAGGCAGCTATTTCATTACGCGTGAATCCCGATGTGGATGCAAAGACCCACCCTTATATTTCTACGGGTCTTAAAGGGAATAAATTTGGCATCGCTTACGATGAGGTCTTGCCCACCTACTTAGCAGCCAAGCAAATGTCTCACTGTGAAATCGTGGGTATTGATTGCCATATTGGCTCACAAATTACAGAAATCAACCCCTATCTTGATGCGCTCGATCGTGTGTTGCTATTGATTGAGCAACTTCAATCTCAAGGCATCGCCATTAAGCATTTAGATATTGGGGGCGGCTTGGGAATTTGTTACACCGATGAAACGCCACCGGACATCACAGCTTTTGCTAATACCTTGCTCGATCATATTGAACAAAAGGGTTTTGGTCATTTAGAGATTCTTTTTGAGCCCGGACGCTCACTGGTTGGAAATGCTGGCGTTCTGCTCACCCAAGTTGAATTCTTAAAGCCTGGCGAAACAAAGAATTTTTGTATCGTCGATGCCGCCATGAATGATTTAATGCGCCCAGCGATGTATGAGGCTTACCATGCCATCGTAGCCTGCCAAAGCAATACATCTGCACCACAAGCGAACTACGATGTCGTGGGCCCGATTTGTGAATCAGGAGATTGGTTAGGTCGTGATCGCACTCTACAGGTCAGCCCTGGTGATTATCTTGCGATTCTATCTGCAGGGGCCTATGGTTTTACGATGAGCTCTAACTACAACACACGTGGTCGCGCAGCAGAGGTGATGGTATCGGGCCAAGAAGCCCATTTGATTCGTGAACGCGAAAGCATCCCCAGTCTTTTTGCACTCGAGCGCCTCGTTCCGTAATAGAACATTGCGGGCACTCAAGAAAAAACCCACAGTTTTTGAGCTGTGGGTTTTTTGTTTTCTTTGTGTTTGTTTTAAAGCGTGCCGTAACTATGCAAACCTGATAAGAACATATTGACGCCCAAGAAAGCGAAGGTGGTGACAAACAGACCCACGATGGCCCACCAAGCAGCCACAACACCACGCAAGCCTTTCATTAGACGCATATGTAACCAGGCAGCGTAATTGAGCCAAACAATCAAAGCCCAGGTTTCTTTCGGGTCCCAACTCCAATAACCACCCCATGCTTCTGCAGCCCACAAGGCGCCCAAAATCGTTGCAATGGTAAAGAATGCAAAGCCAACCGCAATCGCCTTGTACATCAAGTCGTCCATGAGTTCTAGGCTCGGCAGGCGATTAACCAAGATATTTTTGGATTTAAGAATGTAGGCAATTGCCACCATGGCCGCTAAGGCAAATGTGCCATAGCCAATAAAGTTGGCCGGGACATGAATCTTCATCCACCAACTTTGTAGTGCGGGTACCAAAGGCTGAATCTGGTGGGCATCACGACTGACGCTGTACCAAAGAATAAATGCGACCGCAGCAACAATGATCCACAGAATGAATGCGCCCAAAACAACAGACTGATAACGAGCTTCATAGTAAAGATGGAAGATCGCGGTAATCAAGCAAAACAGAATGAAGACTTCATATAGATTAGAGACTGGAATATGGCCAATATCTGGGCCCATCAAGTAAGACTCATACCAGCGCACCAACATACCGGTTAAACCAATATAAACAGCAGCCCAGGACAACTTAGTGGCTGTGGCGCCAAATGAGGTCGCATTCTTGATGAGCGCAATCGTATAAAAAAGTGTGCTCAAGCAGAAAAAGACACTCATCCACAAAATAGCGGATTGACTAGAGAGCATGTACTTCAAAAAGAAAGCTTGCTCAGCACGCGCTAATTGGCCACCTTCTGGTGTTTGATAAAAATAGACCGCGAGTAATGCGAGGACGGTGCTACCTATCATCAGATTACGCATCGGCTTCCATAACCACCCTATGAGTGCGAAAGATGGCACACAAGCAAACAGAATGGTTTGCTCATACACATCCATGAAATCTGAAAAGCGATACTCTGCGTAAATGGCGCCCAAGAGTAGCGCGATTGCAAACAAATAATCAAACCAAGTCAGTGACTGAGCTAATTTTTGTGCGAGTCGCTTGATCGACTGTCCCAGCCCTCCCTGGGTGGAGCTTATGTATTCTGTTTCCATGATCCAAACTCTTGTTGATATTGGTTGAATTCTTTCTCAAAATCGAGCGTTTTGCGTGATGTTGACATCGCAAAAAGGTTATTGCCATTACCTAAAGTTTTGACCCAAATACGACGATCGGGCAAATAGAACATAGCAAAAATACCCAAAGTCAGTAATAAACAGCCAAAGTACACCATATTCTTTCCAGGTGACTTAGTCACTTGGAAAACACTCGCCTTAACTTCTTCAAAGTCTTCTAACTGAAAGACAAGTGGTGCAGGATAAAAGGTACTATCGGATAAAGCCGACGTCGCTTGTTGAATATAGCGCTGACTTTGTTCATTATTCACCGCAGCCGGTAAACCCAATTGTGCGCGTGCTTCTTGCCACAACTCCCACATCACGCCATTGAGGACTTTAAGAATAACTTCGGCAGCTTTTTGCTGTTCCTCAGCGGGCACGGCCTGCTCAATAAAGCCCCCCAAAGCCGCAAAGCCTCCAGGTTGTATACCCACCTCACCGGCTTGACGTTTAGCAAACTCAGTTTGCCCCGCAAATAGTTCAATCGAGCGACTAGCGCTTTCTTGCAGTTGCTTAAGCATTGCAGGGTTATTAGCAAAACTCTGCTGGCGATTGACCTGCTCAGAGAAACGACGTACGGCTCTCTGGCGCGCACCCGCATCCTGTAAAAGAGTACGTAACATCAACCACTCTTTGAGGCTCAAGTCTTGATCAGCAGGAATTCTGAGATATTTAAACTCTTCGGCGGGGGTATTTCTAACACCCAACATAAACATGAGGCTGCCATCTAGCAACAAAGGCTGCATATAGTTGCTGTACTCACGGGCTTGTCCTGCTGCATCTCTGAGCTTGTATTGCACGGATGGGCCGACGTTTCTTAAATCAGTGACTTTGCTCGTCTTGGCCGCAGAACCTAGGCGATCACTAAATACTTTTCCTAGACCTTGATCCGCTGGGGTAATGGCCACACCCCTTGCATCATTTTGACCACTGGCATTGGCAATATTTTCCACATTGGTCGGTCTAAAGCCACTGAACTCAAGGGTATACGCCTTACCATCTGATGAGCGTAAACGAGTGCTTTGACCCACTTCACCATCAACAATAAAACTTCCTTTAATGGAATGACCTGCACCATGCATGGGGTATGCACGTAACTTTAATTTAGAGCCGCCATCTTCAAAACTAGATTGATAGATAGCGACACCCCGATGATAAAAAGGCTCATTCACTTTAATCTGAGCTTCTTTTTGTTCACCAGTATCCGTATCCTGAATCACCACATCACTCACAAAGAGTTTAGGCATGCCTGTGCTGTAGTACTCGATGTGGAACTTCTTTAAGAAGATCGTAAAGGGTAGCTCCTGAATAATCGTGCCATTGGTAGCACTTAATAAAGCGGTTTGGCTCTTACCGCCCTCAGGGACAAAAATATTAGCGCGGTAACTGGGGTTGCTCGCTGCTAATTTATGGTCTTGAGGAATATCTGCGATCAACATGCCTTGCGTGCTCTCAGGTAGCACGCTTTTACCGCCAAACCACATTTGGGTGCGCACAAATAAATCGCCGTCCAATAAACCGCCCAAGCAAATGAGAACGATGGCACTATGGGCCAATATGTAGCCCCACTTATTAGCAGCACCTTTTTTTGCGACGACTTTGGCATGATCATTAGCGACCATCGTCTTCACTGCATAACCATCTTTAGCCAGACGCTCGGCAACTTGTTTTGCAAAAGCAGCGTGATCCTGCTGATGAGCCTTGAAATCAAAATGATGATGCAGGGCTCTCAGACCTCCCTCGTGTACATGATCTTTCCATGCACGAATGTCTTTCAACATCTTGGGCGCATTGCGCGTAACGCAAAATGAAACTGATAAAACTAAGAAAGCAAGAATGAGTAAGAACCACCAAGCGGTATAGACCGAGAACAAACTCAAGCCATTAAAAATCTCAGCCCACATCGGGCCAAATTGATTAACGTAATTGTTATAGGGCTCGTTTTGCTTAATGACGGTGCCGATAATGCTGGCAATCGATATCACCGTTAGAAGAGCAATAGCAAAACGCATCGAGGCCAATAGCTCAAAACTGTTACGGCCTATCTTCTTGAGTGTTGGTTCTTCGATGACAGATGGATTCATATCTTTAAAAAAATGAAGCCCACAAACCTAAGTTCGTGGGCTCTTCTTACCGAGAGCTACTCTTAATTGGAATTAACGCAAACCAGCGATATAGTCTGACACTGCTTTGATTTCAGCGTCTGACATGCGCGAAGCAACCCCAGTCATTTGTACACTATTCTTGCGCTCACCAGAGCGATAGGCGACCAATTGAGCCTCTGTATATTCTGCCCACTGACCTGCCAAACGTGGATACTGCGCTGGAATACCAGCACCATTCGGCGCGTGACAGCCTGCGCAAGCAGCTACGTTCTTGCTAGGAATACCACCACGATAAATTTTTTGACCTAATTCAATAGAGGCTTTGTTCTTGGCTGTGCCATTACCAGGTGCTTGCTTTTCTAAATAAGCAGCCACATTCAACATATCTTCATCGGTGAGCATGCTTGCAAAAGCAGACATCACTGCATTGGGACGATCTTTACCAGCTTTATAGTCCTTCAACTGCTTCACAGTATAGGCAGCGTGTTGGCCTGCTAACTTAGGATACGCACCGCCACCGCTAACACCATTGGCGCCGTGACAGCCCATACAAGCAGCGATACCACGCTTTAGGTCACCACTGTTATACAGAGCTTCGCCTTTGGCGAGATCTGGTTTAACAACGTTAGCTGGCTCAGCGGCAAAGACGCCTGCTGATAAAAAGAAACCAGCGACCAAAGTCATGATTTTTGATTTTGCAGATACTTTTTGATGCATTGTGCTCTCACCCTATGTTTCGCAAAAGTCTTAGGCAATGATGGCAAAGCCGAAAAACCTTTATTTTTGAAAATCTTATATGCAAATAAATGCCTAAATTCCAGCAAAGAATTTTACAATAGGTCCAACCTGAAAACACCTATGTCTACTCTTCATCAAGCCCAATTTCTTGTAACCGTTAATCATTTAGCGGATTTACCTGCAGACCCCCTACCAGAGGTCGCTTTTGCAGGACGTTCTAACGCGGGCAAATCCACCGCGATTAACGTCCTTTGCCAGCAAAATCGCCTAGCTTTCGCCAGTAAAACCCCTGGAAGAACGCAACATATCAACTTTTTCGCTATTTTAACGAAAGATAAGACCAATTTAGCGAATTTAGTCGACTTACCGGGCTATGGTTATGCCCAAGTAGACGAAAAAACCCGGGCACACTGGCAAGGTTTATTGTCCCAATACCTTCAAACCCGTCCCCAATTAAGCGGTTTAATCCTGATTATGGATGCCCGCCGTGGGATGACAGCCTTAGACCAACAAATGGTGGAGTGGTTTTCTGGTACGGGCAAACCGATCCACGTATTACTCACCAAAGCCGATAAGCTCAACCAATCTGAAGGTCGTATGGCTTTAGAAAAGCTCAAAAAAGAGTTGGGGGCTGTCTGCTCTCCCGAGCAATGGACGGCACAGCTCTTTTCTAGCACGAAACGTTTAGGTTTAGCTCAGGCCGATCAAGTCATCAGCGCATGGCTTGGCATAGAATCTAGTACACAACATATTGCTAATGAAAAAGGCAGTTATAAAAAACAAGGTTGAATATGCATTTGACTCATCGCCCCCGCAGAATGCGACGTGATTCATGGTCACGCCAACTCGTTCAAGAAAATCATCTACGCGCTAGCGATCTGATTTATCCCGTTTTTCTTCTCGAAGGTGAAAAGCGCGAAGAGGCCGTGAAATCGATGCCTGGGGTATCGCGCTATTCTCTAGACTTGATGTATGGCGTTGCTGAACAATGCGTCAACTTAGGCATCCCTGTAATGGCATTGTTTCCCGTAATTGATAGCCAGCTCAAAACCCCAAAGGGTGATGAGGCTTTTAATCCCAAGGGTTTGATCCCTCATGCAGTGAGTGAATTAAAAAAGCGTTTTCCGCAATTAGGCATCATGACAGATGTTGCTCTAGATCCTTATACCAGCCACGGCCAAGATGGTGTGATTGATGCAAAAGGGTATGTGATCAACGATGAAACCGTCGAGATTCTTGTGAAGCAGGCGCTTGTACAAGCAGCTGCAGGTGTCGATATTGTGGCGCCATCGGACATGATGGATGGTCGCATTGGTGCCATTCGTGAAGCGCTAGAAAATAATGGTCATATTCATACGAAGATCATGGCCTACTCTGCCAAGTTTGCTTCTGCTTTTTATGGCCCCTTCCGCGATGCGGTGGGTTCTGCAGCCAACTTAGGCAAAGCAGATAAGAAAACCTATCAAATGGATCCTGCTAATTCTGATGAAGCCTTGCGTGAAGTTCATCTTGATATTGAAGAAGGCGCCGATATGGTGATGGTCAAACCTGGGATGCCATATCTAGATATTGTTCGCCGCGTCAAAGATGAATTCGGATACCCCACCTTTGCTTATCAAGTCAGCGGTGAATATGCCATGCAAAAAGCAGCGGCAGCCAATGGCTGGATTGATGGTAATGCCGTCATGATGGAGTCGCTTTTGGCATTCAAACGTGCTGGAGCCGACGGGATCCTGACCTACTTTGCGCTAGAAGCAGCTCAACTTCTCAAAGAACAAGCCTAATTTTTTAAGCTATTGAGTCTTTCTGTAAAGCGCTCTGCTTTCATAAAGCCAATGACACGTGCCTGCGTCATCTCGGCACCCTGTTCATTGAAGAACAAAATGGCAGGTGGCCCAAACAATTGATAACGTTTCAGTATCTTTTGGTGTTCAGCACTATTTTTTGTGACGTCGACTTGGATGAGTTGATAAGTCTTTAACGCAGCGATGACTTTCTCATCGCTAAAGGTTAAAGCTTCCATCTCTTTGCAAGAGATACACCAATCAGCATAAAAATCGAGCAAGACTTTTTGTCCATTGGATTTGGCCTGTGCTAATTGCTGATCCAACTCCATCTGACTATGCACACGTTTAAATTCTAGGCCAGAGCTTAAGCGATGGATTTCTTGTTGTGTCGGGGCACTAGTAAAAACTGGTAACGCAACCCATACCGCGAGGGCGAGCATGATGACGCCAAAGACCCTTTGAACACCGACCATCCATGCACCGGCTTTGGGTAATAGGCTCTTAGCACCAATCGCTAGCAAGACCAAGGGCAGGCCCATACCAAGCGCCATCACGAATAACATCACCCCACCTAAAGGCACTGAACCTGTCTGTGCAACGAAGGTTAATACACCAGCTAATGGAGCGGTAACACAGGGACTGGCAATCAAAGTTGAGATCGCGCCCAGAGTCAATGCCCCAACAACACTACCGCCCTTTTGACGGCCTGCCAAACGATCGACTTGATTCATCCAACTGGCAGGCAAGCGTAGTTCATAAAAACCAAAAAGACTGGCAGCTAAGGCGCATAGCAATAATGCAAAAGCAATGAGAACTACCGGATGCTGGAACCATGCCTGCAAACCAGAACCCAATGCCGCTGTGAGCATACCGGCAATGCTATACATCAATGCCATACCGAGTACATAGGCCATTGCCAGACTAAAGGCCCTGAACTTACTGATTGTTTGACTTTGCGCACCACCAAAAATAACGGCCGACAAAATAGGCAACATGGGTAAGACGCACGGCGTCAGAGACATTGCAATGCCTAAGATGAAAAATGCGATCAGCAAAACCCATGGTGAGATATTGCGCAAGATATCGACTAAAGCCATGACATCGTCACGCGCATCCCAGATATCTTTCCATGAGTGCTGCTTTTCAATTGGCTCGTCATTGATCCGTCCGAGCACTTCTGCACCAGGCGCACTCAGGCGAAACTCGAGCTCCATCGGCGGATAACAAATACCCTTATCTGCACATCCCTGAATCTCTAGAATCAAAATCAATGGGCCTGTACGGCCCTCACTCAATTGGCCAGGTAACCATGCTGTTGCAGTAAATGGTTTAGGGTAGGTCTCAAGATGTTTGTCAAAGTTTTCATCAAACTTAACTAGCCCTTTAGGCAATTTGAGGTCAATGACTTGGTCCTGACTCTTTAACTTGAGAGAGTCCCTGTATATGTAATAACCGGGCTCTGGCTGAAACTTGAGCGTTAGCTCTTGCGCATGAGTCCAAGCAACCTGAACAGGAAATGCTTTTTCTGGATCTAAAAACTGTTGCGCATTCGCTTGGAATACGAAAAAGCTACAAATGATGAGGCAGGCACTTCGTATAGTAGTCAACATATCAGTGCTTCTTTAGTTCTTCATTTAACCAATTGCCGTATTGATTCTCAAGATGATCGATCGCGATGGCGACGATTTGCGGCACATCATAAGGATGATGGTTTTTAATGAATTCTTCTAATACCGCCAACTTATCTGCATTCGTTTTTAGATGCACAGGGAATTCTTGATCTTGTTGCACCTTATCATCCCACCAATAAAAAGATTGGCAGGGAGACTGTACTTGAGCACACGCTGCAAAACCACGTTCGACCGCCATCAAAGCTAAATGCTGGGCGCGCTCTTCATCTGGTACGGTGGTGATGACAAGATAAGCGGTTGGCTTCATACAGCTATTATCCGCCAAAATAGCCCTCCTCATTCAAGCGCTTGCTGATACCTGATACAAATCAACAGACAATAAAAAAGCCTGGAAAAACCAGGCTTTTTTGTGCATTTGCTGATTTACTCAGCAGCTGGCGCCTCTTGTGGCTCTGGGCGGTCAACTAACTCAACCAATGCCATTGGAGCGTTATCACCGACTCTAAAGCCAAACTTCAGAATACGCAAATAACCCCCTGGACGAGCAGCGTAACGAGGACCCAACTCTGTAAAGAGCTTGGTCACCATTTCGCGATCGCGCAAACGGTCAAATGCCAAACGGCGATTTGCCAAATTATCTTTTTTACCCAAAGTAATGAGTGGCTCAACAACGCGGCGCAACTCTTTTGCTTTTGGCAAAGTGGTTTTAATCACTTCATGCTGCAACAATGAATTAGACATGTTGCGCAACATCGCTAAACGATGTGATGAAGTACGGTTTAATTTACGAAGTCCGTTTCCGTGACGCATGGTGGCGCTTCCTTTCTATTATTTCTCAAGACCTGCGGGTGGCCAGTTGTCTAGCTTCATACCCAAGGTCAAACCGCGAGCGGCCAAAACATCTTTAATTTCATTCAATGACTTACGACCCAAGTTTGGAGTCTTAAGCAATTCATTTTCAGTACGCTGAATGAGATCGCCGATGTAGTAAATATTTTCTGCTTTCAAGCAGTTTGCTGAACGTACAGTCAACTCTAAATCGTCCACTGGACGCATCAAGACTGGGTCTACTGCAGGTGCACGGCTTGGAGCCAAATCACCAGCAGCTTGTGTACCCTCGAGCTGAGCAAATACGACTAATTGATCAACCAAGATGCTCGCTGATTGACGAATCGCTTCTTCAGGTGTCAATACACCGTTGGTCTCGATAGTCATCACCAAACGGTCCAAGTCTGTACGCTGTTCAACACGAGCAGACTCAACAGCATAGCTCACGCGACGCACAGGGCTGAATGAGGCATCCAATACGATGTTACCGATGGCCTTAGAAGACTCATCTTGGTACTTACGCATATTACCTGGCACATAGCCACGGCCTTTTTCAACCTTGATTTGCATATCTAGTTTGCCATTGGCAGACAAGTTAGCAATCACGTGGTCTGGGTTAATGATTTCCACATCGTGTGGCAAATCAATATCTTTCGCAGTGACAACGCCAGCACCTTCTTTACGCAAGCTGAGTGTGACTTCATCACGTTGTTGTAATTTGAAAACAATACCTTTGAGGTTCAACAATAGGTTAACTACGTCTTCTTGTACGCCATCAATCGTAGAGTACTCATGGACCACGCCAGCAATCGTAACTTCTGTTGGCGCACAACCTACCATAGACGACAAAAGCACACGGCGCAATGCGTTACCCAAGGTATGACCATAGCCACGCTCAAATGGCTCCATTACAACTTTCGCTTGGTTATCTGCAAGCGCTTCAACAGAAATAATCTTCGGCTTCAGCAGTGTGTTTTGCATATTTTTTCCTTTAAAAGGTCACGTATTAACGTGAGTAAAGTTCGACGATCAAGCTTTCATTAATGTCACCACCGATATCATCACGGTCTGGGACTTGCTTGAATGTGCCTTCTAACTTACCTGCGTCTACTGACACCCAGCTAGCTGCGCCAGACTGAGCTACGAGACCTAAAGATTCTTGAATACGTGCTTGCTTCTTCGCTTTTTCACGAATCGCAATCACATCACCAGGACGAACTTGCATTGAAGGAATGTTAGCAACATTACCGTTGAGCAAGATAGCCTTGTGAGATACCAATTGACGTGCTTCGGCGCGTGTTGAGCCAAAACCCATGCGGTACACCACGTTATCTAAACGTGATTCCAACAACATCAAGAGGTTTTCACCTGTATTACCTTTACGACGCTCAGCTTCAGCAAAGTAGCGACGGAACTGGCGCTCTAGAACACCATAAATACGCTTTACTTTTTGCTTTTCACGCAACTGATTACCGTAGTCAGATGTACGCGCACCTGAAGTGCGGCCATGTTGACCAGGCTTGCTGTCGAGTTTGCATTTATCGGATAAAGAACGACGAGCGCTCTTTAGAAATAAGTCGGTACCTTCCCGACGAGATAGTTTGGCTTTAGGGCCTAAATAACGTGCCACAGTACTTTCCTTTCTTTGCCGCTAAAACTAGCGGTGAGTCCATCCTCAAACAAGCGATGGACAGTGGTCTTGGTTAAACAATTAAATACGACGACGCTTTGGAGGACGGCAACCGTTGTGTGGAACGGGTGTTACGTCCTGAATTTCCGTGATCTTGATGCCTAAAGCATTCAAGGCACGAACTGCTGATTCACGACCAGGACCTGGGCCCTTGATCTCAACAGCAAGATTCTTAATACCGCATTCTTGAGCTGCACGACCAGCCACCTCAGCTGCTACCTGAGCAGCAAATGGTGTTGACTTACGTGAACCCTTAAAACCCTGACCACCTGAAGTCGCCCAAGACAATGCATTGCCTTGACGATCAGTGATAGTCACGATGGTATTGTTAAATGAAGCATGTACGTGAGCGATACCGTCCGCAATATTCTTTTTAACTTTTTTGCGAGCGCGCGCTGCGTTGTTATTAGCTTGTTGTGGTTTTGCCATGATTAGCTCTTCCTATTATTTCTTGAGTGCAATACCGGCCTTACGTGGGCCCTTACGTGTACGAGCATTCGTACGTGTACGCTGACCACGCATTGGTAAGCCTTTGCGGTGACGCAAGCCACGGTAGCAGCCCAAGTCCATAAGACGCTTAATATTCATCGTGACTTCACGACGTAAGTCACCTTCTACAGCGAACTTACCTACTTCATCACGAAGTTTTTCTAAATCAGCATCTGTCAAATCTTTCACTTTTTTGTCAATAGCAACACCTGCTGCTGCGCAAATCTTGCGAGCGCGTGGTACGCCAATGCCAAAAATAGCGGTTAGACCAATAACTGTGTGTTGATGGTTCGGGATATTTACCCCTGCGATACGTGCCATGTGTAACGTTCCTCTTGTTTGAGACGGCTTCTAATTAACCCTGACGCTGCTTGTGACGAGCGTCTGAAGAACAGATCACTCGCAACACACGCTTGCGCTTAATAATTTTGCAGTTGCGGCAGATAGGCTTTACTGATGCCAACACTTTCATAATTCACCTCTTCTATAAATTGGTACTACTTTGCGCGGAACACAATGCGCGCTTTTGACAAGTCATAGGGAGTTAACTCCACTGTGACCTTGTCCCCAGGCAAAATACGGATGTAGTGCATACGCATCTTGCCCGAGATGTGTCCTAAAACCACATGCCCGTTCTCTAACTTCACTCTGAACATGGCATTTGGCAAGTTTTCAACAATCTCGCCTTGCATTTGAATGACATCATCTTTTGCCATATCGAATGCTTACGAATTACCCATTTTGAAGTTGGCCTTCTTCAATAGTGAATCATATTGCTGCTGCATCACGTAAGACTGGACTTGGGCCATAAAGTCCATTGTCACTACGACAATAATCAGCAAAGAAGTACCGCCAAAATAAAACGGCACGTTCCAACGCAACACCAAAAACTCCGGCAACAAACAAACCAGAACCATGTAGGCCGCACCTGCCAATGTCAGACGCGTCAAAATCTTGTCAATGTAGCGCGCAGTTTGATCTCCTGGACGAATACCAGGCACAAAGGCACCACTCTTCTTTAAATTATCCGCAGTCTCACGGCTGTTAAAGACCATCGCTGTGTAGAAAAAGCAGAAGAAAATAATGGCTAAGGCATACATCAAGATATATACCGGCTGACCTGGCGACAAAGTAGCTGCCAAATCTTTAATAAATAAAGTCACAGGATTGCTTGTGTCACCTGCTGTAAACCAACCCGCAATCGTGGCTGGGAACAAAATAATTGAAGAGGCAAAAATCGGCGGAATCACACCAGCCATATTTAATTTCAGTGGCAAGTGTGATGACTGACCGCCATACACCTTGTTACCTACTTGACGCTTCGCGTAGTTCACTAAAACACGGCGCTGACCACGCTCTACGAAAACCACAAAGAATGTCACCAAAGCTACGATCACCACAATGATCATCGCTGACAAGATGCTCATAGAGCCAGTTCTGACTAACTCGAACAAACCACCTAAGGCGCTTGGCAAACCAGCCGCAATACCAGCAAAGATGATGATCGAAATGCCATTACCTAAACCACGCTCTGTAATTTGCTCACCCAACCACATGAGGAACATCGTGCCAGTCACCAAAGTGATCACAGTGTTCATGCGGAAAGCAAAACTTGGGTCAATCACTAGACCAGGTTGTGCTTCTAGCGCAATCGCAATACCCAAAGCCTGGAAAGTCGCTAGCACTAAAGTGCCATAGCGTGTGTACTGAGTAATCTTTCTTTGACCTGCTTGACCTTCTTTTTTCAGAGTTTCAAGCGTAGGAATCACGATCGTTAACAACTGCATGATGATCGATGCAGAAATATAAGGCATGATTCCTAATGCAAAGACAGTAAAGCGTGACAATGCACCACCTGAGAACAGGTTGAACATACCCAAGATGCCACCGCTTTGGCTATTGAATAGCTGCGCCAACTGATCTGGATCGATACCCGGAACAGGAATGTGCGCACCAATGCGATAAACGATCAATGCCAATACCAAAAACACCAAGCGGCGACGTAAGTCACCAAACTTGTTGGTTTTTAGATTTGCAAAGGATCCTGAGTTAGCCACTGCTGCTTACCTTTTTACCTTAAGCCGCTTCTACAAACTTACCGCCAGCTGCTTCAATAGCAGCTTTAGCAGCAGCAGTTGCGTGTAAACCACGAACTGTCAATGCCATAGCGATATCACCAGTCTTGATGATCTTGACGCTCTTAGTCAAACCAGACACCAATCCGTTTTGCTTCAAAGTCACCAAATCCACTTCAGCTTGGCCGAGCTTTTGCAATGCAGCCAATGTCACTTGGCCATCAAATTGCTTGCTCAATGAAATAAAGCCACGCTTAGGTAAGCGACGATACAAAGGCATCTGACCGCCCTCGAAGCCAACTTTATGGAAACCACCTGAACGTGATTTTTGACCTTTGTGACCACGGCCAGCTGTTTTACCTAAGCCAGAACCAATGCCGCGACCGACGCGACGCTTGGCGTGCTTAGCACCCGCTGCTGGTTTAATTTTATTTAGTTGCATAGTAATAATTCCTAAAATTAACTGATCACTTTGACCAGATAGGACACTTTATTAATCATGCCGCGTACGGCTGGCGTATCTTGTAATTCGCTCACGGAGTTCATGCGCTTCAAACCCAAGCCACGTACTGTTGCACGGTGACTCTCACGTGTACCAATTAAGCTACGAACGAGTTGTACTTTTACTGTTGCCATAGTTTTTACTCCTGGGATTAACCGAGGATTTCCTCCACAGTCTTACCACGCTTAGCAGCAATCTCAGAAGGTGTGCTCATCTTGCGCAAACCATCTAAAGTTGCACGAACCATGTTGTAAGGATTGGTAGAACCAATCGACTTCGCAACCACGTTCGTAATACCCATTACATCAAACACTGCACGCATTGGACCGCCTGCAATCACACCAGTACCTTCTTTAGCTGGAGAGATCAACACGCGTGATGCACCATGCTCACCCACAACAGTGTGTTGCAATGTGCCATTGCGTAAAGAAACCTTAAACATCTTGCGACGGGCTTCGTCCATAGCCTTTTGAACAGCTACTGGAACTTCTTTTGACTTACCCTTGCCCATACCGATGCCGCCATCACCATCACCAACAACTGTTAGTGCAGCGAAACCGAGAATACGACCACCCTTAACAACTTTGGTGACTCGGTTAACAGCGATCATCTTCTCGCGCAAGCCATCATCACGCTCGTCAGCTTGAACCTTCGTTTGCATTTTTGCCATGTTATTTCCTTGACCCTATGCGATCAGAACTTAAGACCAGCTTCACGCGCTGCATCTGCAAGCGCTTTGACGCGGCCGTGATAACGAAAACCTGAACGATCGAATGCTACTTCTGTAACACCCGCCTTCAACGCACGCTCAGCAATGGCTTTACCCACTTGCGAAGCAGCAGCACTATTGCCGCCTTTACCATCTACAGCTTTTTTAATATCTGCTTCCATGGTTGATGCAGCAGCCAATACTTTGGTGCCACATGGGCTATAGAGTTGCGCAGAAATATGTTGGTTCGAACGATGGACCGACAAGCGATGCGCCAATTGCTCAGCAATCTTGATGCGAGTTTGGCGGGCGCGGCGAACACGTGATTCATTTTTGCTCATATCAATCCCCGATTACTTCTTCTTAGTTTCTTTGAGGCGAACCACTTCATCCACATAACGAACACCTTTGCCCTTATAAGGCTCTGGTGGACGATACGCGCGCACTTCAGCGGCCACTTGACCAACCTGTTGCTTGTTCGCACCTTTGATGATGATCTCTGTTTGAGATGGAGTCTCTGCCTTAATACCTGTAGGCAAGTTGTAAACCACATCATGAGAGAAACCTAATTGCAATTTCAAAGCGTTGCCTTGAACTTGGGCACGGTAACCCACGCCAACCAAGCTCAACTTACGCTCGAAACCGGCTGTAACGCCTTTAACCATGTTGTTTACCAAAGCACGTGTTGTGCCTGATAAAGCATTAGATTCGCTTGATTCGTCTTTACAAACCACTTGCAAAACACCGTCTTGTTGCTGCACACCAACCAATGGGTGCAAAGTATGTGACAAGGTGCCCAAAGGACCTTTAACAGTCAATTGGTTTGCTGCGATTTGCACTTCTGCGCCTTTTGGTAGGGCGATAGGGCTTTTACCGACTCGTGACATCTGTATCCTCCCTATTAAGCGACGTAGCAAATGACTTCGCCACCCACGCCATTAGCGCGAGCTTTACGATCAGTCATCACGCCTTGTGGCGTAGAAATAATGGCAACACCCAAACCGTTCATCACTTGTGGGATGTCATGACGGCCTTTGTAAATACGCAAACCAGGTGTTGATACGCGCTCAATGCGCTCAATCACTGGACGGCCTGCGTAATATTTCAGGCTGATATTTAAAACAGGTTTAGCCGCATCTCCAGCTACTTCAAAACTGTCGATATAACCTTCGTCTTTTAGAACGTTGGCAATAGCAACTTTAAGTTTTGATGATGGCATGGACACTGCTGACTTCTGCACCGCTTGCGCGTTGCGGATTCTAGTCAACATGTCGGCGATTGGATCGCTGATACTCATGAGTTCTCCTAATCTTTCGCCGCTTACCAGCTGGCCTTAGTTACACCAGGGATCTCGCCACGGAAGGCGATTTCACGGATTTTGTTACGGGCCAAGCCGAATTTGCGGAAGGTGCCACGTGGACGACCTGTCAATGCACAGCGGTTACGCTGGCGTGTTGGGCTTGAGTTACGAGGAAGCTCTTGCAACTTCAAACGAGCTTCAAATCTTTCTTCTTCGCTCTTAGAGACGTCTTCGATAATCGCCTTGAGCTCAGCACGCTTGGCAGCATACTTCGCCACGATACGGGCGCGCTTCTTTTCGCGTTCAATCAATGCTAATTTAGCCACGATGACCTCTTAATTGCGGAATGGGAATTTAAAGGCTGCCAACAAAGCTTTTGCTTCGTCGTCAGATTTAGCAGTCGTAGTAATACTGATGTTCAAACCACGCAACGCATCGATCTTGTCATACTCGATCTCTGGGAAAATGATCTGTTCTTTAACACCAATGTTGTAGTTACCACGACCATCAAATGCCTTACCAGAGATACCGCGGAAATCGCGTACACGTGGCAAAGCAACTGTGATGAAACGGTCCAAGAATTCATACATGATCTGACCGCGCAATGTCACCATTGCACCGATCGGATAACCTTGACGAATCTTGAAACCCGCAATCGCTTTACGAGCTTTAGTCACTACAGGTTTTTGACCAGCAATCTTGGTCAAATCACCTACAGCGTGCTCGATAACTTTTTTGTCGTTCACTGCTTCACCCAAACCCATGTTCAAGGTAATTTTGGTGATGCGTGGAACTTCCATAACTGACTTGTAGCCGAACTTCTTCATGAGCTCAGCTGCAACTTTTTCTTTGTAGAAGGCTTGTAAACGTGCTGACATATTGATATCTATCCTCTGAATTAGGCGGCCAACTCGGCGCCAGTTGTCTTGAGGTAGCGAACCTTCTTACCGTCAGCAACTTTGATGCCAACACGAGATGGTTTGCCGTTTGCGTCTACCAAAGCCACGTTAGAAACATCGATCGGCATTGTCTTATCAACAACACCGCCTGTAGCACCCGTTGCTGGGTTTGGCTTGGTATGTTTTTTGTAAACGTTTACACCCTCGATCAGCAATTTGCCTTCGAGAACTTGGGTAACCGTACCTTTTTTACCTTTATCGCGACCTGTGATTACAACCACTTGGTCACCTTTACGAATCTTGTTCATATCGACCCCTAACCCTTAAATCACTTCTGGCGCGAGTGAAACGATCTTCATGAAACGCTCAGTACGCAACTCACGTGTTACTGGGCCGAAAATACGTGTACCAATCGGCTCTAATTTTGCGTTAAGCAAAACTGCCGCGTTAGTATCAAATTTGATCAATGAACCGTCTGGACGACGAACACCTTTAGCGGTGCGTACGACCACGGCGTTATATATGTCACCTTTTTTTACACGGCCACGAGGTGCTGCGTCTTTCACGCTGACCTTGATGATGTCGCCAATGCTGGCATAACGACGCTTAGAACCACCAAGCACCTTAATACACATCACTTCGCGGGCACCAGTGTTATCGGCGACCTCTAGTCTGCTTTCAGTTTGAATCATTTTTTATTTCCCCAACTTGAGTACCAATTACGGCAATCAGTCTTGGTTCCGTTGAGGGGCCTTGGCTTGATCGACTGAGTCAGATCTCACTTGAGCCCCGGATTAAACTACCGAATCAATCTTTCCACCCAAAGGTGGAAAGCCCTCTACTATAGCAGGCTTGTGAGAATCCCACAAGCCCGTTTTAATCTACTACTTAAACTGCCTTAGCTGCTTCGACCAAACGCGTCACAACCCAAGACTTTGAGCGTGAAATAGGTTTGGACTCAGAAATCTCTACAGTATCGCCCTGCTTGAACTGATTAGTTTCATCATGAGCATGATACTTCTTTGATTTTGCTACATATTTTCCATAGATTGGGTGCTTAACGCGACGCTCAACCAAGACTGTGACAGTCTTTTGCATCTTGTCGCTCACCACACGACCAATCAATGTACGGCGTAATTTAGTCGTTTCAGTCATTATTTGCTCGCTTTCTGGGCCAATACAGTCTTCACGCGCGCAATGTCACGCTTCACTTTGCCCAATTGGCTTGTGTCTTGAAGCTGCTGAGTGCCTTTTTGCATACGCAACTTGAACTGAGCTTTTAACAACTCAGACAATTCTTGGTTTAAAGATGCCACATCTTTAGCTTGTAATTCGGAGGCTTTCATTTTTCCCGTCCCAAATTAAGCGCCGATCTGGCGCACAACAAATGTAGTCTGGATAGGCAACTTAGCGGCGGCCAATCTAAAAGCCTCGCGCGCCAAAGTTTCATCCACACCGTCCATCTCGTATAAAACCTTGCCTGGTTGAATCTCGGCAACGTAGTACTCTGGATTACCTTTACCATTACCCATACGAACTTCTGCAGGCTTCTGAGAAATTGGCTTGTCTGGGAAAATACGAATCCAAATACGACCACCACGCTTAATATGACGTGTCATCGCACGACGTGCGGATTCGATTTGACGTGCAGTCAAGCGACCACGGCCAACAGCTTTCAAGCCAAAGTCACCAAAGGCAACTGTACTACCACGTGTAGCAACACCGGTATTACGACCTTTTTGCTCTTTACGGTACTTACGACGTTTTGGTTGCAACATAATTATTCTCCAGCCTTATCTGCAGCAGGCTTTGTGACCTTACGCACACGCTTAACTGCTGGTTTAGCTTCTGCAGACTTCTCACCGTCTTCTTTAGCTTTGCGCGGAGCGCGGGTAGCTGGACGACGAGCTTTCTTTTCTTGTTCAACTTCTGGTGCAGCAGCAGGTGCAACGGCATTAATATCTGTGCGACCTAATGTGTCACCTTTGTAAACCCATACCTTCACACCAATGATGCCGTATGTAGTTTCTGCTTCTGAAGTTGCGTACTCAATATCAGCCTTCAGTGTATGAAGAGGTACACGACCTTCACGATACCATTCGGTACGCGCAATCTCAGCACCATTCAAACGGCCTGAGCTCATGATCTTGATACCTTGTGCACCCAAACGCATCGCGCTTTGCATCGCACGCTTCATTGCACGACGGAACATAATGCGCTTTTCGAGCTGCTGAGTAATTGAGTCAGCAATCAACTGCGCATCAACTTCAGGCTTACGAATTTCTTCGATATTGACGTGTACAGGTACACCCATGCGCTTTTGCAACTCTTTGCGCAATACTTCAATATCTTCACCTTTTTTACCAATCACAACACCTGGACGTGAGCTATAAATAGTGATCTTGGCGTTCTTTGCAGGACGCTCAATCACTACCTTGCTGACAGATGCATTCTTTAATTTCTTCTTGAGGTAGCTACGAACTTCCGCATCTTCTTGCAACATTTTTGCAAAGTCGTTGCTGTTGGCGTACCAACGTGAAGTCCAGTTACGGCTTACCGAGAGACGAAATCCGGTTGGATGAATTTTCTGACCCATGTCTCTTCCTTAGTTGCTCAAAGTCACAGTAATGTGACAGGTTTGCTTTTCAATACGATTGCCACGGCCCTTCGCACGCGCTGTGAAACGCTTAAGCGATGTTGCCTTGTCAACTGTGACGGCTTTAACTTTGAGCTCATCAATATCAGCGCCCAAGTTATGCTCCGCATTGGCGATCGCAGACTCGACGACTTTCTTCATGATGAACGCAGCCTTTTTAGGGCTAAAAGTCAGAATGTTCAATGCACGTGCAATTGGCAAACCACGGATTTGGTCAGCAACCAAACGTGTCTTTTGCGCAGAAATGTGTGCACCACGGTGAATAGCTTTAGATTCCATCATAGTCCTCTTACTTCTTCGCCTTCTTATCGGCTGCGTGACCCTTGAATGTGCGTGTCAACGCAAATTCACCTAACTTGTGGCCAACCATGTTTTCAGTTACATAAACAGGTACGTGCTGACGACCGTTATGAACTGCAATAGTCAAACCAATGAAGTCAGGCAGAATGGTCGAACGACGTGACCATGTCTTAATAGGCTTCTTGTCTTTGTTGGCCACTGCATTTTCAACCTTCTTAACAAGGCTGGCTTCGCAGAATGGTCCTTTTTTAGCTGAGCGCGTCATATTTATATCCTCAATCGATTAGCGCTTTTGACGACGTTGAGCAATCATGCTCGTCGTACGCTTGTTGCGACGTGTTCTATAACCCTTCGTTGGAGTACCCCATGGTGATACAGGTACACGACCCTCACCAGTACGGCCTTCACCACCACCATGTGGGTGATCGACTGGGTTCATGGCCACACCACGAACTGTCGGACGAATACCACGCCAACGTGTTGCACCAGCTTTACCAATCTGACGCAAGCTGTGCTCTTCATTGCCCACTTCACCGATCGTGGCACGACACTCGATGTGTACACGACGTACTTCACCAGAGCGCAAACGCACCTGACCGTAAACACCTTCACGCGCGAGCAACACTGCAGAAGCGCCGGCAGAACGAACCATCTGCGCACCTTTACCTGGCAACATTTCTACACAGTGAATTGTGCTACCCACTGGAATGTTACGAATCGGTAAGTTGTTACCCACTTTGATCGGAGCCTCAGCACCGTTCATGATTGCTTGACCAACCACTGCGCCTTTAGGAGCAATGATGTAGCGACGCTCACCGTCTGCATAACATAACAAAGCTAAGTTAGCGCTACGGTTAGGGTCGTATTCCAAACGCTCAATCTTTGCTGGAATACCGTCTTTGTCGTTACGCTTAAAGTCAACTACACGATAGTGATGCTTATGACCACCACCCTTATGACGGGTTGTGATGTGACCGTTGTTGTTACGACCTGATTTCTGATGTTGTGGCTCTAACAAACCAGCAAAAGGTTTACCTTTATGCAGGTCTGGGTTGACCACTTTCACCATGGAACGACGTCCTGGTGAAGTCGGTTTAGTTTTCATTAGCGGCATGATTACTTAGCCTCCGCTTCAAAATTGATTTCTTGACCTGGCTTCAAAGATACATAAGCCTTCTTCGTGTGGTCACGACGACCTTCAAAACGGCCAAAGCGCTTAGCTTTACCTTTTTGATTCACGACCTGAACAGACTCAACTTCTACTTTGAAGAGAAGTTCAACGGCTGCTTTGATTTCCAATTTGTTGGCATCACGAGCGACTTGGAAAACCACTTGCTCATTCTTTTCAGCAACTTGAGTTGCCTTCTCAGAAATCACTGGGCCTAACAAGACCTGCATCAAGCGATGATCATTTTTACGAGTTGCGATCATTTGAGCATCTCCTCAATCTTTGCAACAGCTGGCTTCATGATCAAAACCTTTTGGAAATGAATCAATGACAAAGGATCAGCATGTTGTGCTTCTACGACAGCAACTTTGTGCAAGTTACGTGAAGCCAAATACAGGTTCTCATCAACCTTATCAGCGATGATGAGTACAGACTCAAGACCCATCGCTTTTACTTTTTCAGCCAAGAGTTTTGTTTTTGGTGCTTCAACAGCGAAATTCTCAACAATGTTCAAACGACCTTCGCGGGCCAATTGAGAGAAGATTGAACGCATACCTGCGCGATACATCTTCTTGTTCACTTTGTGTGAGAAATTTTCTTCTGGAGAGTTCGGGAAGATACGACCACCGCCACGCCACAATGGTGAAGATGACATACCGGCACGAGCACGGCCTGTACCCTTCTGGCGGAATGGCTTAGCAGTTGTATGCTTAACTTGTTGACGATCTTTCTGAGCACGATTACCACTACGAGCATTTGCTTGATAAGCCACCACGATCTGGTGAATCAAGGCCTCGTTGTACTCACGCTCAAAAACCTCTGGAGAGGCATTCACGCCTGCACCTAGTTTTCCGTCAGCTTGTAGGAGCTTTAATTCCATCTGTGCGCTCCTTATTTGCTAGCAGCAGCTTTCACTGCTGGAGTAATAATGACTTTACCGCCACGTGAGCCAGGCACTGCGCCTTTAACGAGCAACAATTTGCGCTCAGCATCTACACGGGCAACCTCGAGATTTTGCACAGTACGTGTCACGTCACCCAAGTGGCCTGTCATGCGCTTACCTGGGAAAACACGACCTGGGTCTTGGGCCATACCAATAGAGCCAGGAACGTTATGTGAACGTGAGTTACCGTGAGTCGCACGACCAGAACCGAAGTGGTAACGCTTGATAGTACCTGCGTAACCCTTACCGATTGTCGTACCTTGAATATCTACCTTTTGACCAACGGCAAAAGTATCAACGCCAATAACGTCGCCTACTTTTAATTCGCTAGCTTTAGCAGAATCAATACGGAATTCATTAAGTGCACTACCAGCTAAAACACCAGCCTTGGCAAAGTGCCCAGCTTGTGGTTTTGTAACACGGGTAGCGCGACGAGTACCGAATGCTAACTGAACAGCTGTGTAACCGTCCGTTTCATCGGTTTTAATTTGCGCAATGCGGTTATCGCTTACGTCGATAACTGTGACCGGCACGGCATCGCCTTCCTCTGTAAAGAGGCGGGTCATACCTACCTTGCGGCCGATTAAGCCTAGGCTCATATCATTACTCCAGTGCTAACTACGATTGGTTAGCGGAAATTAAAAATATTGCTTTAAAAACAACAAGTTCCAGCTTTTTCAGCTGGAAAGCCCACTATTGTAGCGTCTTTTTAGGACTTCTGCAATAGCAGACGAATTCTCAATGCTTATTGCAACTTGATTTCTACGTCTACGCCCGCTGGTAAATCCAACTTCATGAGGGCATCTACTGTCTTTTCAGTAGGATCAACGATATCCATCAAACGCAAATGTGTACGAATCTCCAACTGATCACGTGAAGTTTTGTTCACGTGTGGTGAGCGCAAAATGTCAAAACGCTCAATACGAGTTGGTAGTGGTACTGGGCCCTTAACAACAGCACCGGTACGCTTAGCTGTATCAACGATTTCAGCAGCTGACTGGTCGATCAAGCGATAGTCAAACGCTTTTAAACGAATACGAATTTTTTGGTTTTGCATGTTTTATCCTAAAGAGCAATGCGATGTTGGCGCGGTATTTCTAAAGAGCGCGGTGGTGTGCAACATTCACACCACCGTGTTTGCAAAAACTAATTAATCCAACACTTTAGCGACCACACCGGCGCCGACTGTACGGCCACCTTCAC
>ERZ650311.91-NODE-91-length-54993-cov-17.139557_pt1 | contig 54993 bp, 48 predicted proteins | sample MGYA00376247_ERZ650311 | MGnify/ENA primary metagenome ERZ650311 (study PRJEB26733, sample SAMN07839324) | wastewater metagenome | biome: small river; feature: stream; material: water | place: USA: North Carolina | collected 2016-07-28 ... | reverse complement strand
GCAGGGTGGTCGAGAAGATGTTCTCGATGTTGTAGTTGTTCATCTTCTTCTTCGGACGCTGGTCCGGCGGAATGATGACCTTCCAGGTGGCCTTCATTTCCTTCAGCCCGTATTCGGGCGGCTGCGGCGGGGTTTGCTGCACGTAGCGGGCCATCAGGTCCACTTCATCGTCGGACAGTTCGCCCGAGGTGCCCCAGTTGGGCATGCCGGCCGGGGAGCCGTACTTGATGAAGACTTTCAGGTAGTCGGTGCCGGCGGCAAGGGTCTTGTCGGTGGTCAGCGGCTTGCCGGTGGCACCCTTGCGCAGCACGCCGTGACAGCCGGCGCAGCGTTCGAAGTAGATCTGGCGGGCCTTGTCGAATTCCGCCTTGCTCATCGGCGGGGCCTTCGGGTTGATGTCCTGGTACATCTCCACGTTGGCCAGGGGCGAGCCGGCGGACTGGTACTTGGCTTCGGGTGCGTTGGTCGTGGTCTTTGCCTCTTCTGCAAAGGCTTGTGCCATGGCCAGCGGCAGCAAGGCCGCGGCGATTGCTCCGGTTTTCCACAATTTCATCGTTGCGTCTCCCTTGAAATGAACCCAGCGAGCGGTCTGCTCCGCTTACGGCGAAGAGTGCGCTCGGCGGCCATTTCCCTTCCTTGATAGGGGTCAAGTTCGAAAACGGGATACGACTGATAGATTCCGGCCGTCATTCTCCGGGAGTTCCGCCATGCCGCCGCCCGTCACCGCCGCACTTGAAATGCCCGCCGCCGGCGCCCTGCGCGCCTTCCTCGACCACCTGCTCGGCGGCCGGGGCGGTTGCGTGTCCGACGCGGCCACGCCGCGGGCATCCGGCACCGGGGCGATCGGCCGGGTGGTCCTCGTCGGGGCGGGGCCGGGCGATCCGGAGTTGCTGACCCTGCGTGCCGCCCGCCTGCTGGCGCAGGCCGAGGTGCTGGTGGTCGATCATCTGGTGAGCGACGCGGTGCTCGAACTGGCCCATCCGGACGCCCGGCGCTTCTACGTGGGCAAAGAGGCCGGCCACCACACCGTGCCGCAGGAAGAGATCAACCGGCTGCTGGTGCGCCTTGCCCGCGAGGGCTGGCAGGTGGTGCGGCTCAAGGGCGGCGACCCCTTCATTTTCGGCCGCGGCGGCGAGGAACTCGAAGAACTGCTGGCGGCTGGGGTGCCTTTCGAAGTGGTGCCCGGCATCACCGCGGCCTGCGGAGCCGGTGCCTACGCCGGCATTCCGCTCACCCACCGGGATTACGCCCAGTCGGTGGTGTTCGCCACCGGCCATCGCCGCGCCGGCGAATCCGCCCTCGATTGGACTGCCCTGGCCCGTCCGCGCCAGACCGCGGTGATCTACATGGGCGTCGGCATGCTGCCGTCCCATTGCGCCGCGCTGATCGCCCACGGCCGCGCGGCGGATACGCCCGCGGCGCTGGTGGAAAACGGCACCCTGCCGAGCCAGCGGATCGTCGTCGGCACCCTCGCAACCCTGCCCGACATCGCGACCGCGGCCGGTATCCGTCCGCCGGCTTTGCTGATTGTCGGCGAAGTGGTCGGCCTCGCCGGCAAACTGGCGTGGTTTCAGGGCGCCGCCGCCGGCGTTTGAGCGGAACCGCCCGGCGTGTCCGGCGCGCAGCCATCCTGCTAAGCTTCCCACCCTTCACAAAACGATAACAAAGGGAGGGAAGTTTCATGCCCGTCAAGCTGATCGATTCCACGCCCGGCGCCTACGCCTATCCGCTTCTGATCAAGCAGCTCCTGCATACGCCGCTCGCCTTTGCGCCGGATCAGGAGATCACCTACATGGGCAAGCGGCGCCACACCTATCGCGCGATGCGCGAGCGCCTCGGACGGCTCGCCAATGCGTTGACGGCGTTGGGCGTGGAGGCCGGCGATACCGTGGCGATGATGGACTGGGACAGTCATCGCTACCTCGAATGCTTTTTTGCGGTGCCGATGATGGGTGCCATCCTGCAGACGGTGAATGTGCGCCTCGCGCCGGAGCAGATCCTCTACACCCTCAATCACGCCCGCGCCGATGTGGTGCTGGTGAACGCCGAGTTTTTTCCCATCGTCGCCGCCATCGCCAGCCGCCTGGAAACCGTGCGCCGCTTCGTGCTGATCGAGGATGCACCGGTGGAGGGGCCGCCGCCGGTGGATTTTTCCGGCGAGTACGAAGCGTTGCTGGCCGCCGCCGCGGCGGATTACGACTTCCCCGATTTCGACGAGAACGCCAAGGCCACCACCTTCTACACCACCGGCACGACCGGCTTGCCCAAGGGCGTGTATTTCAGCCATCGCCAGCTCGTGCTGCACACCTTGTCGGTGGCCGCGGGGCTTGGCAACGCACCCGTCCAGGGCCGCCTGCACCGGGACGACGTGTATATGCCGATCACCCCGATGTTCCATGTGCATGCCTGGGGTCTGCCCTATGTGGCGACGATGCTGGGTCTCAAGCAGGTCTACCCAGGCCGCTACGTGCCGGAAACCCTGCTCAAGCTGGTGCGCGACGAAAACGTCACCTTTTCCCACTGCGTGCCGACCATTCTGCATATGCTGCTGGTCCATCCGCTGTCCAAGGTCATCGACCTGTCGCGCTGGAAGCTCATCATCGGCGGCTCGGCGCTTTCCCAGGCCCAGGCGCGCACGGCGATGCAGCGCGGCATCGATGCCTTCACCGGTTACGGCATGTCCGAAACCTGTCCGATCCTCAGTTTGGCCCAGTTGCCTACCGCAGCCCTCGACGCCACGCCCGAAGAGCAGGCCGCGCTGCGTGCCAAGACCGGGATTCCCTTGCCGTTGGTGGACGCCCGGGTGGTGAATGAAAACATGGCCGAACTGCCCCACGACGGCCGCTCGGTGGGTGAGGTGGTGGTGCGCAGCCCGTGGCTGACCCAGGGCTACCTCCACGATCCGCAGGCTTCGGAAGCCCTGTGGGCCGGTGGCCGGCTCCACACCGGCGACATCGGCCACATCGATGCGGCCGGTTATCTGCAGATCACCGACCGGATCAAGGACGTGATCAAGACCGGCGGCGAGTGGACCTCCTCGCTGCAGATCGAAGAGGTGGTGGCCCAGCATCCGGCGGTGGCCGACGTGGCGGTGATCGGTGTGCCCGACGAAAAGTGGGGCGAGCGTCCGTTGGCCAAGGTCACCCTCAAGCCCGAGAGCGTCGGGCGGGTGACGGAGCACGAAATCCGCAACTTCTCGGCGCGTCTCATCGAATCCTCGGGCATTTCTCGCTATGGCGTATTGCTGCAGGTACACTTCGTCGACGCGCTGGTTCGCACCAGCGTCGGAAAGCTCAACAAGCGTGCGATGCGCGAGGGGCACGAAGCCGCGGGCAAGGCTTGAGCATCGTTCCCGCTGTCGAGTTTTCATTCCCGGCATGCACCATAGCGGTGCAAGTTCGGGGGTTCATTTTGGTGCGTGGTGCGTGATGGTGCCCCGGAGCTGTCTCCGATCCTTCCCGATCGCCGCGTAAATGCCATGCTGGTGCAATGCACGTAGCGTAAACAGACTGGCGTGAAGCTTGCTTTTGAATGGGGCAAGCCTCAACCCCGCAGTATCGAGAACGGAGCATCCCGTGACAATCAACGTCGCCCTCAATCACCTCACTTCCTACAAATACGACCGCCCGGTAACCCTCGGCCCGCAGGTTGTCCGACTGCGTCCCGCGCCGCACAGCCGCACCCGCGTGCTGTCCTACTCGCTGCGCGTGCTGCCCAAGCCGCACTTCATCAACTGGCAGCAGGACCCGCAATCGAACTATCTTGCCCGCCTGGTCTTCCCGGAAAAGGTCACCGAGTTCAGCGTCGAGGTAGACCTGGTCGCCGAGTTGTCGGTCATCAACCCCTTCGACTTCTTCCTGGAGCCGGACGCCGAGAACTATCCCTTCCAGTATGAAGGTGCGCTCAGTCACGAACTCGCTCCCTTCCTTCTCAAGGAAGAAGCCACGCCGCTCTTTGCCGAATACCTCGCCTCCATCTCCCGCGAGAAGGTGCGCAGCGTGGACTTTCTGGTCAAGCTCAACGCCGACCTGCAGGCTCACATCGGCTACGTGATCCGTATGGAGCCGGGCGTGCAGACGCCCGAGGAAACCCTCACCAAGCGCACCGGCTCCTGCCGCGACTCCGCCTGGCTGCTGGTTCAGCTGCTGCGTCACCTCGGTCTTGCCGCGCGCTTCGTGTCGGGCTACCTGATCCAGCTCAAGGCCGACGTGAAGGCGCTCGACGGCCCTTCCGGCACCGAAGTCGACTTCACCGACCTGCACGCCTGGACCGAGGTTTATCTGCCCGGCGCCGGCTGGGTCGGGCTCGATCCGACGTCCGGCCTGTTTGCCGGCGAAGGCCACATTCCGCTGGCCTGCTCGCCCGATCCCTCGTCCGCCGCGCCGATCTCCGGTCTGGTCGACGATTGCGAATGCGAGTTCGAGCACATCATGAACGTCTCCCGCGTGCTTGAAGCGCCGCGGGTCACCAAGCCTTACACCGAAGAGCAGTGGGCCGAGATCGAAGCCCTCGGCCACCGCATCGACGTGGCCCTCGACGCCAACGATATGCGTCTGACCATGGGCGGCGAGCCGACCTTCGTCTCCATCGACGACCCCGACGGCGCCGAATGGAACACCGAAGCGATGGGTCCGAACAAGCGCATCCGCGCCGAAGATCTTTACCATCGCCTGCGCGACAAATACGCTCCGCAAGGTCTGGCCCACTTCGGGCAAGGCAAGTGGTATCCCGGTGAGCAGCTGCCGCGCTGGTCGCTGAGCTGCTTCTGGCGCAAGGACGGCCAGCCGATCTGGCTCAATCCCGACCTCATCGGCGACGCCTCCACTCCCGGCGACGTCAAGGTGGACAAGGCCCACACCTTCCTCGCCGGCGTCGCTTCGCGCCTCGCCGTGGATCAGCGCCGTGTCTTCCCGGCCTACGAAGATGCCTTCTATTACCTGTGGCGCGAACGCCGCCTGCCGGGCAACGTCGATCCCTTCGACGCCCGCCTCGACGATCCGCTGGAGCGTGACCGGATCCGCCGCGTCTATGAGCATGGCCTGCCCAACCCGGTCGGTTACGTGCTGCCGGTGTCCGTCAATGCCTACACCGGCGCCTGGCAGACCGGACCGTGGTTCCTGCGCGACGAACGCTGCTATCTGATCCCCGGCGATTCGCCGCTCGGCTACCGCCTGCCGCTGGATTCCCAGCCGTGGGTCGAGAAGGGCAGCTACCCCTACGTCAATCCGACCGACAGCCACCAATCCTTCCCGCCGCTGCCTGCCTATCAAGCTCTGCGGCGCCAGCTGCCGGGCGGTCAGACCGCACTGCTCAACGCGCTTGCCGACGACGAAGCCGGCTTTGGCTCATCCGCTGCGGCCCGCGCCGCGGCGGCGCTCAAGGCGGCTCGTGCTTCCGAAAAGCTCAGCCCCACCGACAAGACGCCGTCCAAGTTCGAATCTGCCGACTGGATCGTCCGCACCGCCATGTGCGCCGAGCCGCGCAACGGCACGATGCACATCTTCATGCCGCCGCTGTCCAGCCTCGAGAAGTACCTGGAGCTGGTCACCGCCATCGAAGCCACCGCCGCCGACCTCGGCATGCCGGTGGTGCTGGAAGGCTACGAGCCGCCGCAGGACCCGCGCCTCACCCACTTCCGCATCACCCCCGACCCCGGCGTGATCGAGGTGAACATCCACCCGGCCAGCAACTGGGAAGAGCTGGTGGAGCGCACCACCCACCTCTACGAAGCAGCCCACTACTCGCGCCTCACCACCGAGAAGTTCATGGTGGACGGCCGCCACACCGGCACCGGCGGCGGCAACCACTTCGTGCTGGGCGGCGCCACCCCGGCGGATTCGCCCTTCCTGCGCCGGCCGGACGTGCTGCGCAGCCTGATCTCCTACTGGCACAACCACCCGAGCCTGTCCTACCTGTTCTCGGGCCTGTTCATCGGCCCGACCAGCCAGGCCCCGCGGATCGACGAAGCCCGCAACGACTCGGTATATGAAATTGAGACGGCCTTCCGCCAGTTCCCGAAGATCGGCGAGCAGGTGCCGCCGTGGCTCATCGACCGGCTGCTGCGCAACCTGCTGATCGACGTCACCGGCAACACCCACCGCTCCGAGTTCTGCATCGACAAGCTGTACTCGCCGGACGGCCCCACCGGGCGGCTCGGCCTGGTCGAGATGCGCGCCTTCGAGATGCCGCCCCACGCGCGCATGTCGCTGGCCCAGCAGCTCCTGCTGCGCGGCCTGCTGGCCCGCTTCTGGGAAACCCCCTACGCGCCGGAACGCCTGGTGCGCTGGGGCACCGAGCTGCACGACCGCTTCCTGCTGCCGCACTTCGTGGATCAGGATTTCAGCGACGTCATCGAGGACATGCAGGCCCACGGCCTCGGCTTCAAGAAGGAATGGTTCGCCCCGCACCTGGAGTTCCGCTTCCCCAAGATCGGCGACTTTGCGGTGCGCGGCATCGAGGTGGAGCTGCGCAACGCCCTCGAACCCTGGCACGTGATGGGTGAGGAAGGCGCCATCGGCGGCACCGTGCGCTTCGTGGATTCGTCCGTCGAGCGCCTGCAGGTGAAGGTGACCGGCATGTCCGACGACCGCTTCCAGTTGGCGGTCAATGGCCGCACGGTGCCCCTGCAGCCCACCGGCACCGTTGGCGAGTACGTGGCCGGCGTGCGCTACCGGGCCTGGCAGCCGCCGTCGTGCCTGCACCCGACCATCCCGCCCCACGCGCCGCTCACCTTCGATCTGGTGGACACCTGGAGCGAACGCTCCCTGGGTGGCTGCCAGTACCACGTGGCGCACCCGGGCGGTCGCAGCTTCGAGACCTTCCCGATCAACGCCTTCGAGGCCGAGAGCCGCCGCCTGGCGCGCTTCTTCCGCATGGGCCACACCGCGGGCGAGCCGAAGGTGAAGGTTTCGCCGGTGGAGAAGGAGTTCCCCTTCACCCTCGATCTGCGCCGCTAGCCCGGCAGGGCAATCCGGCCGTAAAGCCCCCCCGTGAAGTGCCCGGTGATATCCTCACCGTGCACTTCATCCTTTACGCCCCCCACGCAACGTCAGTAGCCTATGGGGTTCGCGGAGAGGGGCCGACCTCCCGCGTGGAGGCTCGGCCCGGCTCCACTCCGCCCTACCAGACACCTGCCGCGACCGCATGACAAGCCCACTCCTCGCCCATTACACGTACCGCCCCGAAGTCTACGACGAGCTGTGCGGCGAAGAAGGCGTACGCCCGCACTGGCAGCAGTTCATCGACCACCTGGACGAATCCGGCAGCGATGTGCTGAAGGCCCGCGCGGCCCAGCTCGAACGGGGCATCCAGCAGAACGGCGTCACCTACAACGTGTACGCCGACCCGCGGGGCATGAGCCGCCCGTGGTCCCTCGACCTGCTGCCGCTGATCCTCGAAGCCGACGAATGGCGCGGCATCGCCGCCGCCATCGGGCAGCGCGCGCGCCTGCTCAACACCCTGCTGGGTGATCTCTACGGCCCCCAGACGACCCTCGCCGAGGGCCTGCTGCCCCCCGAACTGGTGTTCGGCCAGAAGCGCTTTTTGTGGCCGTGCCAGGGCATCAAGCCGGTCGGCGGCAACTATCTGCACCTCTACGCCGCCGATCTGGCCCGCTCGCCCGACGGCCGCTGGTGGGTGATCGCCGACCGCACCCAGGCTCCGTCCGGCGCCGGTTACGCGCTGGAAAACCGCCTGCTGGTGTCCCGCGCGTTTCCGGATCTATTCCGCGACATGCAGGTGCAGACCCTGGCGCGCTTCTTCCGCAGCCTGCAGAGCACCCTCGCCAGCCAGGCCCCCACCGACGGTGAGCCGCCCCTCACGGTGCTGCTCACCCCGGGGCCCTTCAACGAGACCTACTTCGAACACGTCTACCTGGCCCGCTACCTGGGCTTCCCCCTCGTCGAGGGCCAGGACCTCACGGTGCGCAACGACACCGTGTACCTCAAGACCGTCTCCGGCCTGGAGCGGGTGCACGCCATCCTGCGCCGCCTGGACGACGACTTCTGCGATCCGGTCGAGCTGCGCGCCGACTCGGCCCTGGGCGTGCCCGGCCTGCTCGGCGCGGTGCGCGCCGGCCGGGTGCTGGTGGCCAACGCGCTGGGCTCGGGCCTGCTCGAATCCGCCGCCCTGCCCGGCTTCCTGCCCGCCATCTGCCGCCACCTGCTGGGCGAGGAGCTGGCCATGCCCTCCGTCGCCACCTGGTGGTGCGGCGAGGCCCCGGCCCGCAAGGAGGTGATCGAAAACCTGCGCAAGCTGGTGCTCAAGCCCACCTTTCCGGGCGCGTCCAACGAAGTCATCTTCGGCGACCGCCTGGGCGAGGAACAGCTCGCCGCCGTGGCCGCCCGCATCGAAGCCGACCCTTCCGCCTTCGTCGCCCAGGAGCTCGTCAAGCTGTCCCGCGCGCCGGTGTGGATCGACGGCCAGCGGCGCAAGCTGCGCTCCCGGGCCATGGGCCTGCGGGTCTACGCGGCGCTCACCCCCGAAGGCTACACGGTGCTCCCCGGCGGCCTGGCGCGGGTGGCCGGCGTCGAGAACACCCGCATCCTCACCCTCCAGAAGGGCGGCAGCAGCAAGGACACCTGGGTGCGCGCCGACGGCCCGGTGTCGGGCTTCAGCCTGCTCCACAGCACCATCCGGGTGGATGACCTCATCAAGGAAACCGGCACCCTGTCGTCCCGGCTGGCCGAAAACCTGTTCTGGTTCGGCCGCTACTCCGAGCGCTGCGACGCCATCTCCCGCCTCGCCCGGCTGGCCCTGGCCCGGCTCTCGGAAGGCCGCCAGGCCCAGCGCGCCGGCGCCCTCACCTCGCTGCTGGAGCTCGCCGCCGGCGCCCAGCTGATCGAACCCGAGGTGATCGACGCGCCCGTCGCCAAGGCCGAACTCGACCTCTTCCGCGCGGTGCTCGACCGCCACGCCGAACACGGCCTCGCCGCCAACCTGCAGCGCCTCACCTGGTGCGCCGGGCAGGCCCGCGAGCACCTGTCGCTCGACCACTGGCACGCCCTCAAGCGCCTCTCGGCCGAGATCGAAACCTGTCGCAAGCGCGTCTCGGACGTGCCCGCCCTGCTCGAATTCCTCGACGAAGCCCTGACCACCTTCGTGTCCCTGTCGGGCTTTGCGATGGACAACATGACCCGCGACATGGGCTGGCGCCTGCACATCGTCGGGCGGCGCATCGAGCGCCTCGACAACCTCGCCTCGCAGCTGTCCACCTTCCTGCGCGCCCACACCGAAACCTCCGCCGCCCTGCACCGGGAGCTGGCCATCGAGGCGCTGCTGGAGCTGTGCGACTCGATCATCACCTACCGCACCCGCTACCGCGCCCAGCCGGCCCTGCTGCCGGCCCTGCACCTGCTGTGCATGGACGACGCCAACCCCCACGCGCTGTCCTTCCAGGTGCGCATGCTCAGCAACTACCTCGTCCGCTTCAACGGGGAGAGCGGTGGCCTGGGTATCGCCGGGCTCGAAAGCGCCTTCGAGGCCCTGCGGGATTTCCCCTGGCAGCAGCTCGAGGACGGCGTGGCAGACGACATCCGCAACGCCGCCTGCCTCACCCTGGCCAACCACTTCGATGGCCTTGCCGCCGCCGGCCGCCAGCTCTCCGACCAGCTGGCGATGCGCTTCTTCAGCCACACCGGGCGTACCGCCCAGGCCACTTTCGCGGCATGATGACGCAGCCATGACCCGAAGCATCGACTACATCGTCATCCACGAGACCGAGTACCCGCCCTGCGGCGTGCCGGTCTCGCTCGCCCAGCACCTGCTGCACCTGATCCCCCGCGACCTGCCCTGGCAGACCCGCGCGTCGGGCACCATCACCATCGACCCGGATCTGTCGCGCCTCATCGAAGGCGAAGACGTGTTCGGCAACCCGGTAGCCTGGCTGTCGCTCGACACCCCCCACGACGGCCTGCTGGTGCGCGCCGAGAGTCACGTCACGGTGATCGGCCGCAGCCTGCCCAAGCCCGCCGACTCGCCCCCCTGGGAAGAAGTGCGCGAGCGTTTCCGCTACCGGCCCGAGCCCTGCGAGGCCAACGTCCTCGACGCCCAGCGCTACCTCTACGCCTCGCCCCGGGTGCCCTGCGACGCCGCCCTCGCCGCCTTCGCCCGCCAGGCCTTCAAGCCCGACGTGCCGCTGCTGGCCGGCGCCCAGGCGCTGATGGACCTGATCTTCAAGACCTTCACCTTCGACGCCAAGGCCACCGAAGTGGGCACCCCGGTGCATGAGGTCCTCACCCGCAAGCGCGGCGTGTGCCAGGATTTCGCCCACCTGATGATCGCCGCGCTGCGCTCCATCGGCCTGCCGGCGCGCTACATGTCCGGCTACCTGCTCACCGACCCGCCGCCGGGCAAGCCGCGCCTCATTGGCGCCGACGCATCCCACGCCTGGGTGTCGGTGTGGTGCCCCGAGAACGACTGGGTGGAGTACGACCCCACCAACGGCATCCAGCCCGATCTGCGCCACGTCACCCTCGGCTGGGGACGCGATTTCCAGGATGTCTCGCCGCTCCGCGGGGTGATCCTCGGCGGCCTCGCCCAATCCCCGGAAGTACGCGTCACGGTGATGCCCGAAGCCGAATGGCAGGCCCGCCAGGCGGCGGCCGAGAAAAAGAAGTAGCTCAGTCCGTCAGCGGCAGGCGGACATCCACCCGCAGCCCGCCCAGCACCGCCGAGCGCCCGAACCCGATCGCCCCCCCGTATTGGGCGACGATGTCGCTGACGATCGCCAGGCCCAGCCCATGACCGGGCCGCGCCTCGTCGGTGCGCAGGCCGGCGGCGCCCAGCCGCTCCAGCACCTCGCCCGGCACGCCGGGGCCGTCGTCCTCGACGCTGAAGGCCAGCACCCGGCCCGATGCATCCGGCGCCACCACCACCCGCACCCGCCCGCGCGCCCACTTGAAGGCGTTGTCGAGCAGATTGCCGAAGAGCTCCAGCATGTCCTCCCGATCGGCCGGAAAGCCCTGCTCCGGCGCGTCGATCTCCACCCCGAAGCGGCCCTCGCCATGCAGGCGCTGGAGCACATCGGCCAATAGCTGCAGCTGGGCGCGGGCGTCGAAGGTTGCCCCCACCGAGCCGCCGCCCGCCAGCCGCGCCCGGCGCAACTCCCGCTCAATGGTGCGGCTCATGGCGTCGACCTGCCCGCGCATCGCCGCGGCCAGCGCGGCGTCGCCCTGGGCTTCGATCCCATCGGCCTGCTGGGCGAGCACCGCGAGGGGCGTCTTGAGGGCATGGGAGAGGTTACCCACCGCGTGGCGGATGCGCCCGAGGCGCTGGGCGTGGTGGCGGGCCAGCCGGCCCACCGCGTCGAGCATGGGCTGCACCTCGGACGGGGCGGTCGCGTCCAGATCGGCCGGCTCGCCGCGCTCCAGCCGCCGGCAGGCCTCGACGGCCGAGTCGAGGGGCGCCAGCCCCTTCAGCAGCAGCCGGCGCTGGAGGATCAGCAGCAGGCTGAGCGCCAGCGCCAGCACGGCGAGCGTCTTGAGGCGGAAATCGGCGATCGCGGCGTCCAGCCCGGCCAGATCCTCGGCCACGGTGACGACCACCGGCGCCGCGTTGCCCACGCCCGGAAAGTGCTTGGCCACCACCAGCAACGACTGCCCGGCCGGGCCGTCCAGCCGCCCCCCCGTGCCGGCGGCAGCCAGGGGGATGTCGGTGTCCCACATGGAGCGCGAGCGGATGCGCTGCCCGCCCCGCTCGATCAGGAAGTAATGCCCGGACAGGGGCAGCTCATACACCGGCCCCGCGCTGCCCAGCCGGGCCGGGTCGATCTCCGCGGCGCCGGGCTCGCCCGCTGCGACCGCATCCGCCAGCCGCACGTAGAGCAGGTCGGCGTCGTGACCAAGGCGGCCAGCCACGTAGTTCTCTACCAGCCGCCGCGGAAAATCCTGCAGGCCCACGGCCAGCAGCGCGCCGGCGGCGATCAGCACCAGGGCGAGGGTGAGGGACAGCCGGCGGCGCAGGGAGCTCATCGGTCGACCCTCACGGCTGGCTGCGGAAGAGGTAACCCTGGCCGCGCCGGGTTTCGATGCGAGCATTGCCCAGCAGGGAGCGCAGGCGGCACACGTAAACCTCGATCACGTTGCTGTCGCGCTCGCCGTCGTAGTCGTACACGTGCTCGGCGAGGTGGGTCTTGGAGAGCACCACGTCCGGGTGACGCATGAAGTAGCGCAGCAGCCGGAACTCGGTGGCGGTGAGCGTCGTCGGCCGCCCCTCGCCATCCACCAGGCACTGGCGCCCCTCGTCGAGCAGCCACGCGCCCACCTGGAGCCGGGTGTCCTGCACCGGCGCGGCGCGGCGCAGCAGGGCCTGGATGCGGGCGATCAGCTCTTCAACGTGGAAGGGCTTGCCCAGGTAGTCGTCGGCGCCGGCCTGCAGGCCCTCGACCCGCTCGGCCCAGCCGTCACGGGCGGTGAGGATGAGCACCGGCACCCGGTTGCCGGCGGCACGCCATTCCCGCAGCACCGCGAGCCCGGGCTTGTCGGGCAGGCCCAGGTCGAGGATCACCGCGTCGTAGGGCTCGGTGGCGCCCAGGTGGGCCCCGTCGATGCCGTTGGCGGCCAGATCCACCGCGTAGCCCAGGCCGGTAAAGCGGGTGACGAGGCTGTGGCCGAGGCTGGCCTCGTCCTCCACGATCAGCAGCCGCATCGATCACTTCTCCCGGTGGCTCAGCAGCTCGCCGGAGGCGGCGTCGAGTTCGAGCTTGTGGAGCTTGTTGGCGGTGTCGATGAGCTTGATCTCATAGACCATCCGGCCGGCCTCGCGCTCCAGTTCGAGCCCGACCAGCTGGCCGGGCTGGATCTTGCGGGCGCGGGCGATGATGTCTTCGGCCGACAGGATCTTGCCGCTTTCGCGCAGCTGGCGGACATCGTCGGCCCGCGCGCGGTCGCCGGCCTGGGCGGTGAGGGCGAGGGATGCACCGGCCGTCACGACGGCCGCGAGGATGAGGGACAGGAATTTCATGGCGGGGCTCCTTGGGGGGCGAGTTGGGCGGCGGGCGCGTCAGCGATCCCTGCGCAGCTTGACGCCGGTAATCATGGCACCGATCAGGTTGGTGCGCTCCAGCCGGCCCATGATGATGGCGGCGGCGGCGTGCAGGCCGGCGAGGCCGAGGAGCGTGGAGGCGAGCGCCTCGTGCACTTCCTCCAGCCATTCGTCGCCCCAGAACATGTCGGTCGTCTGCAGGTAGCCGGTGAGGCCCAGCAGCAGCACGAAGGCCATCAGCGCCAGCATCATCAGCGCGCCGGCCGGGTTGTGGCCCACGTGGTGCTCACGCCGGCCGGCGAGCAGGCTGGCAAAGTGCCGGCGCAGGCGGGTCGGGGTCGGGAAGAAATCCGCGAAGCGCGCATGCCGGGTGCCCACGAAGCCCCACAGGATGCGTGCGCCCACCAGCGCGCTGGCGGCGTAACCCAGCGCCTGATGCAGGGCTTCGCCCTCCTCGACGACGAAGTTGAGGAGCACGCAGACCACGAGGCTCCAGTGGAAGACGCGGACAAACGGGTCCCACACGCGGACGGGCTGGCTGGGGGTCGGTGCGTTCATGGTGTCGCGCTCGCGGTTCGGCTTACTTGGCCAGCAGCACGGCGGCGGTCTGGGGGTCGAAGTAGATCTCGACCTTCTTGCCGGCCTTGTTGAAGCCGTAGATCTCGTAGCAGTTGCCCGGGGTGATCTTGAAGGTCTTGATGCGGTAGCCCTCGGCTTCGAGGCGGGCCTTGAAATCCGGCACCTTCATCCACTTTTCCTGGGGTGCGGTGCAGGTGGGGCCGGCGATGGCGGTGGTGGCGGCGAAGGCGGTCAGGAGGGTGGCCAGGGCGGCGGGCAGCAGTTTCATGTCGGGGTTCTCCAGGGTCTGAGGGGCGCCGCGAATCGCAACGCGTGGCGCATTCTCGCCGCCGCTTCCTGAAGCCAAGCTGAAAGCCGGCCCGCGCGGATCAGGCCCGCCCGCCTCGCGCCCGGGCCGCGACCGCCACGGCCACCAGTACCAGCCCGGCGGCCACGCCGAAGGTGCGCTGCATGCCGGCGGCGACCGCCTCCGGCGTGGCGCCGGCGATGTCGGCCACGCCCACCGCCGCCGCAAACACCGCGCCCATCACCGACGCCCCCGTCACCAGCCCCAGGTTGCGCGACAGGTTGAGCATCCCCGACATCGCGCCCCGCCGCTCCGCCCCCACCGCCGTCATCGCCGCGGTATTGTTGGCGGTCTGGAACAGCGCGTAACTGGCGGTGAGGATCGCGATGGGCACCACGTAGCCGGCCACGCCCGAGGCAGCCGGCAGTGCCGCCAGCAGCACGGCGCCCACGGTCATCCCCGTCAGGCCGGCGATGGTGGCGGGCTGCGCGCCGAAGCGGTCGGCGATGCGCCCGGCCGGCACCCCGGCCAGCGCCGCAACCACCGGCCCCACCGACACCACCAGGCCCACCTGCGCCGCGCCCAGCCCCAGCGCGCCGGCCAGGTAGAACGGCCCGACCACCAGCGTCGCCATCACCACCGCCGACACCAGCAGGCTGGTGCCGAGGCTGGCCGCGAGCAGCCGGTCGCGGAACATCCCCAGCGCCACGAGGGGCGAGGCCGCGCGCCGCTCCACCGCCACGAACAGCGCCACCCCGGCCGCCGCAGCCACCAGCAAAGCCAGGTTGAGCCCGCCGAAGTGGCCACGGCCGAGGGTCATCGCCAGCGCGTAGGCGCCGAGGCTGCCCGCCAGCAGCAGCGTGCCGGGGATGTCGAAGGCGGGCCGGGGCGCGTCTGCTCGCCGCACGTCCTGCGGCAGGTGGCGGCGGGCCAGGTACAGCGCCGCCAGCCCGAAGGGCAGGTTGATGAAGAAGATCGCCCGCCAGCCCGGCCCGGCGATGAGCAGGCCGCCCAGCGACGGCCCGAGGGCCGTGCCCACCGCCGACATCGTGCCCAGCAGGCCCATCGCGCGGCCGGTGCGCTCCCGGGGCACCACATCGGCGACGAAGGCCAGGGTGAGCGCCATCATCACCGCCGCCCCCAGCCCCTGCAGCACCCGGGCCGCCAGCAGCAGCGCCAGCGTGGGCGCCGCGCCGCCTAGTGCCGAAGCACCGGCGAACAGCGCCAGCCCGGCCAGCAACAGGCGCCGGCGGCCGATCACATCCCCCAGCCGCCCGACGCTGACGATGAGCGTGGTGATGGCGAGCAGGTAGGCCAGCACCACCCACTGCACCGCCTGAAAACTCGCCCCGAAGGCCACCGCCAGATCCGGCAGGGCCACGTTGGCGGCGCTGGTGCCCAGCGAAGCCAGCAGCACCGACAGGGCCAGCCCCGCCAGCGCGCCCCGCCCGGACGCGGCCACTTCCGCCCCGGCGCCGTCCATCCTCATCTCCAACCGATCCGTCTTCATGTCCGCTCCTTCCGGGCGACCTGCCCGATGACCTGTTCCAAGCGTAGTGGGCCGCCAGACATGGCGGAAGACGCCGCATTCGCACTTAATCCGTGCACGAAACGCCATGTCTAATGGGCCGACGGTGCTAAGGTGAAACCATGAGCACCCCCGACCTGAACCTCCTCATCACCCTCGATGTGCTGCTCGCCGAGGGCAGCGTGGCCGGCGCCGCCCGGCGACTGCGCCTGAGCCCGTCGGCCATGAGCCGGGCCCTGGCGCGCCTGCGCGAGACCACCGGCGACCCGCTGCTGGTGCGCGCCGGCCGCGGCCTCGTGCCCACCCCGCGGGCCATCGAGCTGCGCGATCCGGTGAGCCGGCTGGTGCAGGACGCCCGGGCCGTGCTGCGCCCGGTCGAGGCCCTCGATCCGGCGCGGCTCGCACGCAGCTTCGTGCTGCGTACCAGCGAGGGTTTCGTGGAGAACTTCGGGGCCGCGCTCATCGCCCGCGTCGGGGCCGAGGCGCCGGGCGTGCGCCTGCGCTTCCTGCCCAAGCCCGACAAGGACAGCGCGCCCCTGCGCGAAGGCCTGGTCGATCTGGAGACCGGCGTGATCGGCAGGGCCACCGCGCCGGAGCTGCGGGTGCAGGCGCTGTTCCGCGACCGCTTCATCTGCGTGGTGCGCGAGGGGCACCCGCTGTGCACGGGCGAAATCACCCCGGCCCGTTACGCCGCCGGCCGCCACGTGCTGGTGGCGCGTCAGGGGGTGGAGCGGGGGCCGGTGGACGAGGCGCTGAAGGCCGTAGGGCTGGAACGTCAGGTGGCCACCACCGTGGGCGGTTTTTCCACCGCGCTGGCCCTCGTGCGCAGCACCGACCTGATCGCCAGCGTGCCCGAGCGCCACACCGGCCTGCTCCGTGCGGGCCTGTTCAGCTTTGCGCTGCCGGTGCCCGTGCCGGAGATCACCGTGTCGATGCTGTGGCACCCCAGGCTCGACGGCGACCCGGCGCACCGCTGGCTGCGCGGGGTGGTGCGACGGGTGTGCGGAGCAGGCTGAAGCGCCCGCCGCAGATTAGCGGGCGGAATCCTGGAAGAAGCGCCAGATCACGTCCGTCGCGTCCAGTGCCCGGGATGCGGGCGCCTTGCCCCGGCGCACGGTGTCGGCACCGGGCCAGCTGTGGCCACCGGTTTCGGTGACGCACAGCTGCACGCTCGCCCCGTCGCGACAGTCCCCATGGGCCTCGCAGAAGGCACCGGGCGCATCGAAGGTGCGCTGCACGGCCGGCGCGCACTGGTCGCGCTTCACCCAGCGGACGATGGTCTCGGGCACCGAGACGAAATCGGTCACCTTGCTGGCGTCGCGGAAGGCGCCCTGGCCGGCGCCGCCACCAAACAGCACGTGGTCGTCGTCGCGGGCATGGATGTGGAGCACCGATATCGGGCGGGACGGGTTGCAGCTCAGGGTGGCGTCGGTGCCGGCCACCGAGGCCACAGCGCGGAACAGGTCTGCCGCGTCGCAGCCCAGCCGGTGCCTCAGCATGCCGCCGTTGGACATGCCGGTGGCGAAGATGCGCGCCGGGTCGATGGCCACCTGCCGGCGCACGTCGGCCACCACCGCGCGGGCAAAGCCCACGTCGTCGACCTTGCGGTCCCGCGCATCGCCGCAGCAGGCGCCGGCGTTCCAGGTGGCGAAGTTGCCGCCGGGCAGCCGGCTGAAGCCATTCGGAAACACCACCACGAAGCCCTCCCGCCGGGCCTTGCCGACCCACCCGTAACGGGCGTCGTCGGCCATCAGCCCGGCGTTTCCGCCGCCGCCATGGAAGGCCAGCACCAGCGGCACCGGCCCTCGCGGGTCGAGGCCGGGCGGGACGTACATCAGGTATTGGCGCTGCAACCCATCGTGGGCCAGCGTATGGGCGAGGGGTGCGGCGGGCTCGGCCCGGCGCTGCTCGAGGCGTTCGCGGATGCGTTCACGCAGGCCTGGCCGCTCGGCGTCCTGGGCCGACGCGCCCGACACCCAGCCGAACACGACAATCAGTAGAAGCCACCACCAGCGACGTCTCATTTCACCCCCCAATCAGCACCCCAGATCGCGATACCGGCTGCGCAGCCCGAACAGGCGTCGCTGCACCTCCGCCAGATCGGCCCCCGCAGCCTGCCGCTCGCTCTGCTCCAGCGCCGGCAGCTGGCTGTCGAGCTGGCGACACTCCCGCTGCGCCTCCGGCGAAAGCTTCATCCGCCGGCCAAAGGCATCGTACTGCCGGGGATTCATCCCGCTGAGGGGCCGTACTGCCTCGGCGATCTGCTCCTTGAAGACCTCGCGACGAACGTCCTCGCCAACCCGCTCCTTGCCCGACAGCTTGCTGACCCCACGGGTCGGCTCCACGTCGACCTTCTTCGCCCCCATGCAGGGCACGTCGGAATACACAACCCGGCCGCCCTCGTCGCACTTGAAGACATGACGGGCTGGCGAAGGCAGGGACTGGGCGACGGCGAGGCTGGTGCAAAGCAACGGGCCTGCAAGCAGGATGAGCGTCTGGAGAGGACGGAATGGCATGGGCGACAGGCAGGGCAAGGTTGGGGGGCGTTGGCGATGACGGCTGATGCTCGTCGGCGGAGAGGGCGCGGCGGCGAATTCTCGCACACGTCATACGTCATGCCAATTTTTCCGAACCCAATCCGCCATCCACACCACAACACCGGCATCGCCGCCAGACGTGACAAGGCCGACCCTTGCGAGGTCGGCCTTGTGTGCTGCCTTGGAGGCTGCCGGTGGACGATCAGCTGCCCTTCCAGCCGCCGCCCAGGGCCTTGAAGAGATCCACCGAGGCGTTGAGGCGGGCCTGACGGTTCTGCACCCAGGCGAGGGTGGCGTCGTTGGCGGTGCGCTGGGCGGTGAGCACTTCGAGGTAGGGCGAATAGCCGCCGTCGTAGCGCGCCTGGGCGAGCTTGAGGGCGCGCTGCGCTGCCGTCATGGCCTTGCCATAGGCGTCTTCGGCTTCGGCGTTCTGACGCACGTTGACCAGCGCGTCGTTCACCTCGCGGAAGGCGGTCTGCACCGTCTTGCGGTAGGTTTCGAGGGTCTGGGTCTGCTGGGCGCTCACCTGATCCACCTGGGCGCGCAGACGGCCGCCCTCGAAGATCGGCTGGGTGATCCCGGCGCCCAGCGACCAGATGGCCGACGGGGCGCTGAACAGCTGGGACAGATCCTTGCTCTCGCGGCCGAAGTTGCCGGTGAGGGTGATGCTCGGGAACAGCGCTGCCTTGGCGACGCCGATCTTCGCGTTGGCGGCGATCAGGTCGGTCTCGGCCTTGCGCACGTCGGGCCGGCCTTCGAGCAGCGCCGAGGGCAGGCCGGCGGGCGGCACCGGCGGCACCGGCAGGCTGCGCAGGTCGGCCGGGGCCAGCTTGAGCCCGGGTTGGCCGACCAGCAGGCCGATGAGGTTTTCGGCCAGGGCGCGGTTCTTCTCGAGCTGCACCTGAGCCGCCGTGTAGGTGGCGAGCTCGCCTTCGGCCTGCTGCACGTCCAGCTGGGAGACGATGCCGCCCTCGAAGCGGGTGCGGGTGAGCTGGGCGCTCCTGGCCTGGGCGGTGACCGAATCGGTATTGACCAGGATCTGGGCGTCCAGCGCGCGCAGGCTGAGGTAGGCCTGGGCCACCGACGCGGCAAGGCTCAGGGACACCGTGTCGCTGGCGTAGCGGGTGCCCAGTGCCTGGGCGCGGGCGGCCTCGGAGGCACGCCGGAGCTTGCCCCACACGTCCAGCTCGAAGGAGGTGGACAGCGCCATCTTCACGTTGCTGCGGGTGATCGGCGCGGTGGACGGGATGGGCGTGGCGGTGGTCTGGCTGATCCGGTTGCGGGTGCCGGCGACGCTGCCATCCACCTGGGGCAGCAGGGCTGCATCCACCTGACGCAGCACGGCGTCGGCTTCCTCGATGCGGGCCGCGGCGATCAGGGCGTCGGGGCTGCTGGCGAGGGCCTGGCGAACGAGCTCGTCGAGGGTGGCATCGCCAAACAGGGTCCACCAGTTGCTGGCCACCGCCGGCGCCGCGGAGAGCGGCGCCGCGGCGTATTGATCGGGCAGCTGGAGCCGGGCGTCGGGGCGGGCGTAGTCGGGGCCGATGGCGCAGCCGGCGAGCGCGCCGGCCACGGACAGCGCCAGGAGGGCGGGAAGGGTGCGGAACATTACTTCACCTCCTCGGTGTGGGCGTGGGGCAGATCGCCGGCCGGGTGGCGGACCTTGCCGCGGCTCAACCACTTGAAGAACAGGGGGACGAAGATGGTGGCGATGAAGGTCGCGGCGAGCATCCCGCCGACCACGCCGGTGCCCATCGAGCGGCGGGCGGCAGCGCCGGCGCCGGTGGAGATGGCCAGCGGCAGCACGCCCAGCACGAAGGCCAGCGAGGTCATCACGATGGGGCGGAAGCGCAGCCGGGCGGCTTCGACCGCGGCCTCGACGATGCCCATGCCTTCGGCCTGCTTCTGGGCCGCGAACTCGACGATCAGGATCGCGTTCTTGGCTGCAAGCCCCACCAGCACCACCAGACCGATCTGGAAGTAGATGTCGTTGGGCATGCCGCGCAGGAGCACGGCCAGCAGGGCGCCGAACATGGCGAAGGGCACCGCCATGATGACCGCCAGCGGCAGCGACCACTTCTCGTACTGGGCGGCGAGGATCAGGAAGACCATCACGATGCCGAAGGTGAAGGCGATCACCGAGGCGTTGCCGGTGCGCTTCTCCTGGAAGGCCTGGCCGACCCATTCGGTGCGATAGCCTTCCGGCAGCACTTCGGCGGAGACTTCCTCGACGGCCTTGATGGCGTCGCCCGAGCTGTAGCCCGGCGCGGCACCGCCCATCACCTTGGCGGCGACGAAGCCGTTGAAGCGCTCGATCATCTCGGGGCCGGTGATGGTCTTGACGGTGGCCACCGCCGAGAGCGGCACCATCGACCCGCCAGCCGCCTTGACGTAGGACTTGAGGATGTCTTCCGGCTTCGAGCGGTAGGCCGACTCAGCCTGCAGCTGGACCTTGTAGGTCTTGCCGCCGCGGTTGAAGTCATTCACGTACAGCGTGCCGGTGGTGGCCTGCAGGGTGGCGTAGATCGAATCCAGCGAGATGCCCATCGACATGGCCTTGGGCTCGTCCACCTCGACGAAGAGCTGCGGCGCGCTGACCCGGAAGAAGCTGTTGATGCCGGCAAGTTCCGGACGCTTCTTGAGGGCTTCGACGAACTGGCCGGTAACTGCCGCCAGATTGCGGGCATCGCCGTCGGCACGGTTCTGCAGGTACACCTCGAAGCCGCCGGCGGTGCCGAGGCCCTGGATGGGCGGCGGGTTGAACACCAGACCCATGCCGTCGGGCAGGGTCATGCCGAGGCCGGTGAACTTGCCGGCCATGGCGTCGGTGGTGACGGTGCGCTCCTCCCACGGCTTGAAGATGATGAAGGTGGTGGCAACGCTGGGCCGGTCGTTACCGGTGATGAAGTCCACGCCCTTCACGAAGAAGATGTTTTCGATGTCGTCCGAGGCAATGCGCTGGCGCATCTGGTCGGTGGCGACTTCGGTCCGCTTGGCCGAGGCACCATCGGTGAGGGTGACGAAGCCGAACAGGTAGCCCTGATCTTCGGCCGGCACGAAGCTGCCCGGCACGGTACGCAGCAGGAAGGCCGCAGCGCCGATAGTCAGCAGGAACACCAGGGTGCCGATGATGCCGTGGCGCAAGGTGAGGCTCACCGTGCCGGTGTAGCTGTTGGTGAAGCGCTCGAACAGCCGGTTGAAGGGCTTGAACAGCGGCTTCTCCTCGTGGGTCGGCTTGAGCAGCAGGGCGCACAGGGCCGGCGTGAGGGTCAGCGCGACGATGCCGGAGATCACCACCGCGACCGCCACGGTGACCGCGAACTGCTTGTACAGCACGCCGGCGATGCCGCCCAGGAAGGCCACCGGCACGAACACCGCGCAAAGCACCAGCACGATCGCGATCACCGCACCCGAGACTTCGCGCATCGCTTCGACGGCGGCGTCCTTGGGGGATAGCTTCTGCTCGTTCATCAGGCGCTCAACGTTCTCGAGCACGACGATCGCGTCATCCACCACGATGCCGATCGCCAGCACCATCGCGAACAGGGTGAGGGTGTTGATCGAGAAGCCGAACAACCACATGCCCGCAAAGGTGCCGATCAGCGACACCGGCACCGCGATGATCGGGATCAAGGTGGCGCGCCAGTTCTGCAGGAAGAGATAGACCACCGCGATCACGAGGATCACCGCTTCGGCGAGGGTCTTCAGCACTTCCTTGGCGGATTCCTGGATGAAGCGGGTGGTGTCGTAGGGGATGATGTACTCGACGCCCTTCGGGAAGCGCTTCTGCATCTCGTCGAGGCGCGCCCGCACCAGCTTGGCGGTGTTGAGGGCGTTGGCGCCGGACTGCAGGTAGATGCCCATGCCGGAGACCGGCGCGCCATTCACGGTGGTGCTGCGGTCGTAGCTGTCAGCACCCAGTTCGATGCGCGCCACATCACGCACGCGCACCACCCCGTTGGGGCCGTCGGCTCGCAGGATGATGTTGCCGAACTCCTCGGTGGTGAGCAGACGGCCCTTGGCGGTGACGGTGTAGGTGAGCTGCTGGCCGTTGACCATCGGCTCGGCACCGATCTTGCCGGCGGCGTTCTGGGTATTCTGCACCCGGATCGCGGCGGCCACCTCGGAGGTGGTGACGCCGAGCTTGGCCATCACGTCGGGCTTGAGCCACAGGCGCATGGCGTAGATCGGGTCGAACTGCTGGGCGTCGCCCACGCCGGGGATCCGGCGGATCTCCTCGACCACGTTGGTATTCACGTAGTTGGAGAGGAACAGCGCGTCATGGGTGCCTTCGGGCGAGCGCAGGGCCGCGAACATCAGGATGTTGTTGGAGCGCTTCTGCACCAGCACGCCGGTACGCCGCACGTCGTCGGGCAGGCGCGGCTCGGCCACCTTGACCCGGTTATTGACGGCGATCAGCGCGTTGTCGGGGTTGGTGCCCACCTCGAAGGTGGCGGTGATGGTGACCACCCCCGCCGAGTTGCTGGTGGAGTTGTAGTAGATCAGCCCTTCCACGCCCGACAGCTGCTCCTCGATGGGCGCGGCGACGGTCTTGGACAGGGTTTCGGCGTTGGCGCCGGGGAAGCTGGCGGTGATGATCACCGTCGGCGGGGTGATTTCGGGGTACTGGGCGACCGGCAGCGTGAGCGAGGCCATGAGGCCCGCGATCACGATGACGATCGAGATGACCGATGCGAAGATCGGGCGACTGATGAAGAAGCGTGACATGGATGGCGCTCCCTCAACCCTTGGCCGGCGCAGCGGCCGGGGCGGCACCCGGCTTGCCGCCGGCACCCGGGCCTTCACCCGGCCCGTGCGGGGCCACGGTGGCGCCCGGACGGAGCTTGATGAGGTTGTCCACGATCACCTTGTCGCCGGCCTTCAGGCCACCCAGGATCACCCACTCCTTGCCGCTCCACTGGCCGGTCTTGACCGGACGCGGGGCGACCTTGTTCTCGGGGCCGACGGTCATCACCACCGGGCCGCCGTCGGTCTGCATCACCGCCGCCTGGGGCACCTTGAACACCCCTTCGCGCTCGCCGGTGATCAGGCGCGCCTTGACGAACTGGCCGGGCAACAGCTTGCCGTCGGGGTTGGCGAACTCGCCGCGGAACTGCAGGGTGCCGAGCTTCGGGTCGATCTGGCTGGCGGCAAAGTTGAGCCGGCCGCGCTGGGCGTAGGTGCTGCCGTCAGGCAGGACGAGCTCGACGCCGCGGATCGCCTTGGGGTTGAAGCGGCCATCCGGCGACGCGTTGGCGAGCTCGGTGTCGGACACCGAGAAGCGCACCCAGATCGGGTTCACCTGGACGATGGTGGTCAGCAGGGTGCCTGCGCCGCTGGCAACCAGCGTGCCTTCCGACACCTGGGCGCGGCCGGTCACGCCGGAAACCGGCGCGGTAACGTTGGCGTACGAAAGATTCAGCTCGGCCTGGCGCAGGGCGGCCTGGGCGGCCTGCACCGCAGCCTGGGCGACGCTGTTGTCGGAGGTGGCGGTGTCGTACTCGCGCTGGCTGATGGCCTGCTGGGCGAGCAGCGCCTTGAGGCGGGCGGCTTCGCGCTGGGTCTGCTCGACCCTGGCCTTGGCTTCGGCCAGCTGGGCCCTGGCCTGGGCGACGGCCACGTCGAGGGGCTCGCGGTCGATCTGGAAGAGGGTCTGGCCGGCCTTCACGGTGGCGCCTTCTTCATACACGCGCTTCATGAGGATGCCGCCAACCCGGGCGCGCACTTCCACTTCCCGCGCGCCTTCGGTCTGGGCGACGGCCTCGACGCTGGTCTCGGCGCGGGTGGGCTGCATCTCGACGGCGGTCACCGGCATCGGCGGCATGCCGCCGGCGGGCGGGCCACCAGCACCTTGTTCCTTGCCGGAACAGGCGCTGAGCAGAACAAGGGAAACCGCCAGGGCCGGCAAGGCGAGGCGGGACGAAAGGGGCTGCTGGGGGCGGGGGTTAGCGCTCAAGATCAACTCCAGGGCTGGATTTCTGGTTTGTATTGGGGCATAGTTTTATACAAACACGAATGTATGTAAATAGCTCTCAACATCATTCTACGACGGGATTAATGCAATATGGTTCGTAAGACCAAGGAAGAAGCCGAAGCGACGCGACGCCAGATCATCGAGGCTGCCCGCCGGATCTTTCTGGAATGCGGGGTGGGCAGTACCAGCCTCGAAAAGATCGCCGCCGCCGCCGGCGTGACCCGCGGCGCGGTGTATTGGCACTTCAAGAACAAGACCGATCTTTTCTTCGCGATGCGCGAGGATGCAGTGCTGCCCTTTCTCGACCGGGTGGTGTTCGACGCGGAGGCCAACGACCCGCTTGGCGGCGTCGAGCACGCCCTGCAGGAGATCATCCGCATCCTGGTGGATCAGGCCCAGACCCGCGAGACCTTCGAGATCCTCGCGTTCAAGTGCGAATACGTGGGCGAGTTCAGCTCGATGAAGGGCTGCACCGCCGGGCAGATGGATTTTCTGGGGATGCTCACCGACGCCTACCGCCGGGCCGCCGCCAAAGGCCAGCTGCGCCTGCCGGCCGACCCGGAGATGCTGGCCTACGACACCTTCCTGTTCGTCGGCGGGCTGATCAAGCACTGGATATCCAGCACGCCCGACGAGCGCTTCCGAACCGACGCCGAGCGCTTCATCACCCAGCACGTGGCCCTGCGCCGGGCCTGAGGCCGGTCAGCGCCCCGCCGGCTGGCGGGTCACCATCCCGTGGCTCTGGAAGGCGCCCGGCGCCCAGGCTGCAGGCGGCGCGAGCGGCTGGGTGCCGATGGGCAGCGCAAACTCGGCCCGGGGCGTGAGCAGTTCGCCCAACGGGCCGTCGGGTTTATCGACCCGCCCGCGCAGGATGGCCGGCGGCGTGAAATCCAGAGACTCCGGCTCGATCGCCCCGCCGGGCAGCGGGAAGTTGCCCCGATGATCACCGGGCAGCGACAGGCTGAAGCCCCCCAGCCCCACGGTGAGGTTGTTGCGGGTGACGATCTGGGTATCCGGCGGCAGCTTGTCGGACCACGCCCGGGTAAACCAAGCCGGCCGCCAGCCCGCGTTGATCAGGGTGTTGTGGGCCATCAGCAGGCGGTTTTCGGCCCAGCGGCTGCTTTCGGCGCCGTAGGCCACGACGATCGGGTTGGGGCTGTCGGCGCTCTGGGCGATCACGTTGCCCACCACCACCGCCACCCCGCCTTCCGGAAACTCCAGCTCGTACGACGCCATGCCGCCAGGCCCATCCACCAGCAGGTTGTAGCGGATCTCGTTGCGCCCGGCCCGGCTCTTGACCAGATGCCCCTGGTAGCCCTGGTGGAAGCGGCTGCCTTCCAGCACGAAGGATTTGATGTGCCCCACGTAAAGCAGGTGGTGCAGCCGGCCGGGCTCGCGCGGGGCGCGGCTGAAGCTGCTGTTGTAGATGCGCAGCTCGGCGGTGTCGAAGTTGGCGGTGATGAGGCCGTTCTGGTTGTCTTCGAAGACGCAGTCGCGCACCTCCAGGCTGCCCTGCTCGAAGCGGATGCCGGCGCCGTTGCCATCGGCCACCCGGGCGCCACGGAACTCGATGTTCTCGACCTTGTAGTTGCCATTCACGAACACCCAGATGCCCTTGCCGTCGGCGTCGCGGCCGTCGGCGTCGAGCACCGGGCGACCGCCGAAACCGCGGATGGTCAGGGATTTCTGGGCCCACACCGCCACGTCACCCTTGTAGGTGCCGGGGCGGATCAGCACGGTGTCGCCATCCTTGGCGAGGCGGGCTGCATCGGCGATGCGGGTGACGGATTCGCCGGGCCCGACGAGGATGGTCGCCGCGGCGGCGGGCACGGCTGGCGCCGAAAGCAGGATGGCGAGGAGCGCGGTTCGGACGTTCATGGCGATGGGCAACGGTCGGGAATAACGATCAGCGCGCCGGCGGCTGGCGCAGGTTGAGGGCCAGCCAGGCCAGCAGCAGCAGGAAGACGGTGATCCGCGGCATGTCGAGCAGGCTGTCCACCATCCCCACCGTCGCCAGCCCCACCAGCGCCGCCAGCAGCGTGGGCGCGTGGGCCTGCAGGCGGGTGGGCGCGCGGGCCAGATGCAGCAGCCCGCCGGCCAGGATCAGCAGCATCGCCACGGTGCCGAGCACGCCCTGCTCCACGAAGGTGTGCACGAAGAGGTTCTTGCCGTGCCAGGGCAAGTGATCCCGGTCCGAGCTGAAGAACCAATGGGCGCCGCCCTGCTCGAAGCCGCCGTTGGCCACCAGCGGCCGCAGCTGGGCGTCGGTGAGCTCGATGTCGTCCAGGTCGATGGGCGTGGGCGAGGTGGTGCCGAGGGTCAACACGGTCGTCCGCGGCAGGCCGCCCACCGAAGCGAGGCCGGGGTCGTTGAGCTGGCTGTCGACGGTGATCCAGCCCTTGCCGCCCGACAGGCGCACCAGCGCGGTGGCGCATGGGTTGGCGTAGAGCAGGTGCTTGCGGCACACCTGCACGATCATCTGGGTATCCACCTCGCTGCGGGCCTTGAAGCGCAGGTGCAGCGGCGTGACGGTATCCACCGGCAGACGCTGGGTGAGCAGCACCACCTCGTCGATGCTGCGCCCCTGGCGCGGCCCGGCCAGCCGCATCGCGCGGCCGTTGGCGTCGTTGATGAGCGCCAGCGAGCCCGGCGTGGCGGGGTCGGCCACCTTCCAGAAATACGCCTCGGGATAGCGCCCCAGGCCCAGCCCGACCAGCGCATCGAGCGGCCCATCCACCAGCCCGATGCTGCGGGTGGTGTGCTGGAAGCGAGTGCCGGCGTCGAAGCCGGTGTTGGAAAGGCGGGCGCCCATGTAATAGCCACCGAGGGTGGTGACCACCATGCCGCCGGCCACCAGCACCACCAGCAGGCCCTGCAGATCGTGCAGGCGCGGCTGCCACAGGGGCGTGCGGCCGAGGGCCTGGCGGGCCAGCACGGCGATCACCAGCAGCGCGCCACCCAGGCTGCCCATGAAGCGCGTCGGCTCGCTCCAGAAGGCACTGATCAGCACAGTCGCCAGCGCCAGCCCGACCAGCAGCGCCAGCATCACCGCGCCGCCCACCCGCAGCCCGCGGCCGCGCAGCACGACGAGCAGCGCCGCCAGTGCCCACAGGCCGGCGTAGGCCAGATAGACGCCCTTCGGCAGCGCCAACGCTGCCGCCGCACAGCCCGCCGCCAGCACCAGGCCGCCCACCAGCCCGAGCACGAAACCGCCGATCCGCATCCCCGAGAGCGCTGCCCCCGCCGGCCAGGCCAGCAGGGCGAGGCCGGTGAAGGCCAGCAGCGCCCGGTAGCCGCCTTCGGGGAAGGTCAGCATCCCGCCCGCCAGCACCACCGCCGCCAGCGCGGCCAGCACCGCCGGATGGCGCCGAGGCCGATCGGCCGGCTGATGCGCCGCCGGCCGGCGCAGGCTGGCCACGCCGAGCACCACCATCGACACGAACAGCGCGCCATAAACGATTCGCGAGAAGGTGGTGAACATCGCGTAGATGCCCACCCCGACCACCACCAGCGCCAGCGCCCGTCCCACCACGCCGTGGGCACGCCGGAAGCTCAGCACCGCAAACGGGAAGCTCAGCATCAGCCAGGCATCGAGCGCCGCGCCGCCCACGTGCATCTCCCAGAACAGGGCGGTCGTACGGTAGTCCGACGCAAAGTTGGTGAGGCCCGGAAAGGCCACCCGCTCCCACATCGCGGTGAAGGCGCAGGTGGCAAAGCCGAGGGTGAGGCCGAGGGTCAGCCGATCCAGCGCCGCGTCGCCATCCCGCCGCACCGCCAGCTGCAGGAAGGGGATCAGCGCAAACGCCAGCAGGAAGCCCTTGCCCACCCGCAGCGCATTGACCGTGGTGTTGTAGCCGATCAGCGATCCCGCATCCAGCGCCGGCAGCGGCAAGCCGCCGCGCAGGCCGGCGATGGCCACGCTCGCCGCCAGCAAGCCGAAGGCCCCCAGGGCGCCGGCCCGCAGCTTGACGGGCGCCCGCCCGGCGAGGGTCGGCACGGGCGGGGCGAAGGCTTCCCGCAGCCCGAGGGCCGCCAGGGTGACGAGGGCCAGCGCGTCGCTCTCGGTGAAGTGGATATGCCCGCCCCACGGCGCCAGATCCACCACCGGCCACAGGGCCGGCAGCAGCACCAGCCACAGGGCCGGGCGGATCACCAGCGCCAGCCCGTAGGCCCCCAGCAGCGCACCTGCCACCGCCCGGTCGAGGGGATAGGGGGCAAACCACGCCGACAGGGCGACGATGGCGAGCACGAGCATCAGGCCGCCGTACAGGCGGGCACCGGGGCCGGAGCGGGGAAGGGCGACAGAGGGGTGGGCGGTGGCGGTCAAGATCGGCAGCGCAGGGGACGAAGTCAGCCAAGGATGCTAACCGATTCGAATGAACGGCGGACGCCCGCGATCGCATCCACCCTTGACCGGTGTCACGGCGCATCGCAGGATTGCGCATTCCGTCACACCTGCCCGCCGATGTCCGCCTCCCCCGCCCCCGCCGAACCCACGCCCGCCCTGCGCGCCCGGCCCCTCGTGGCCTGCCTGCTGGCGACGCGTCCGGCCTTTCTGGCGGTGACGCTGTTCGCCTGCCTCATCGGGCTGGCGGTGGCCCACGGCAGCGGCGTGGCCATCGACACCGGCAAGGCGCTGCTCACGGTGTGCTTCGCCCTCGTCGCCCACGCCGGCATCAACGTGCTCAACGATTTTTACGACGCCAGGAGCGGCGCCGACGCGGCCAACACCGAGCGGGTGTTTCCCTTTACCGGCGGGAGCCGCTTCATCCAGAACGGCGTGCTGTCCGAAGCCGAGACCGGCCGCCTGGGCTGGGTGCTGATGGCGGCCGTGGTGCCCGCCGGGCTGTGGCTGGCGTGGCATGCCGGGCCGGGGCTGATCCTCATCGGCGTTGCCGGGCTCGCGCTCGGCTGGGCCTACACCGCGCCGCCGCTGGCGCTGGTGTCCCGCGGGCTGGGCGAGCTCGCGGTGGCGGCCGGCTGGCTGATCGTGGTGATCGGCACCGATTTCGTCCAGCGCGGCGGGTTTGCGCTGGCGCCGGTCAAGGCCGGGCTCTCCTACGCGCTGCTGGTGGCGGCGATCCTGTTCATCAACGAGTTCCCCGACCTGCGCGGCGACGCTGCCGCCGGCAAGCGCACGCTCGTCGTGCGCCTGGGGCCCCACGCGGCCAAGTGGGTGTTTCTGGCCACGCTGATCGTCGCCTACGGCTGGCTGGTGCTGATGGTCGGCCGCAACCAGCTGCCCCAGGGCGCGGCCGCCGCGGCGCTGACGCTGATCCTCTCTTTCCGCGCCGCCCGCCACCTGCTCGCCCACGCCGACGAGCCCGCCGAACTCGCCCCCGCCATCAAGCTGACCATCGCCGCCGCCCACCTTCACGGCCTCGTCCTCGCCGCGACGCTGGCCTTCGGACGCTGGCCGGGAGCCACTTCATGAGCTTTACCCTGCCCTTCGCCGCCGGCGACATCCGCGGCGTCATCTTCGACATGGACGGCCTGCTCCTCGACAGCGAGCGGGTCGCCCTCGCCACCGTCGCCGCGGCCGCCGCCGAGCTGGGCCTGGAATGGCGCTACGAGGTGGGCCTCGCGATGGTCGGCCTCAACGCCCACGACGGCCCGCTGGTGATCCGCCGCCACCTGGGCGACGACTACCCCACTGCCGCGCTGTACGAGGCCTTCGGGCGGATCTACGAGACCGCCATCCTTGAAGGCCGCATCCCAGTGAAGGGCGGCGCAGCCGAGCTCTTCGACCAGCTCGACCGCCTGGCCCTGGGCCGCGTGGTGGCCACCTCCACCCGCCGCTCCCGGGCCGAGCCCAAGCTCGCCGCCGTCGGCCTGCTGCCGCGGGTGCACGGCATGGTGTGCGGCGACGAGGTCGAGCGCGGCAAGCCGGCGCCGGACATCTTCCTGGCCGCCGCCGCGCGCCTGGGCGTGCCGGTCGAGCACTGCCTGGTGCTGGAAGACTCCAACGCCGGCGTGCGCGGCGCGCTGGCCGCCGGCGCCCGGGTGGTGATGGTGCCCGATCTCCTCCAGCCCGCCGACGACGTGCGCGCCGCCGGCGTACCGCTCGCCGCCAGCCTCCACGACCTCGCCCGCTTCTTTGCCCGATGACCACCGCGATGCGCCACCTCGCTGCCCTCCTCGCCGCCCTGGCCCTGCCCGCCGGCGCCGCCGATCCGCAGCCGACCGCGGCGGGCTCCACCGCCTTCTGCCTGTTCGCCCTCCCCACCGACAACGCCACCCAGCGGCTCATCAATCTGGGTATCGTTCAGTATGTCGACCTGCGGGCCGACGAAGTCCGGATCTACTTCGGCGGCGGCAACCTGGGCAGCGGCCACGAGGCCCGCATCCCGGTAAAAAGCCGCGACGAAGCCGACGCCGTCCTCGCCCGCCTTCGCGCCACCGCCACCCGCTGCGCCCAATCCACCACCGGAGCCACTCCATGAAACTCGTCGGAATGCTTGATTCGCCCTTCGTCCGCCGCACCTTCATCAGCGCCCGGATGCTCGGCGTGCCCTTCGAACACCAGTCCCTGTCGGTGTTTCGGAACTTCGCCGAATTCCACGCCATCAACCCGCTCGTCAAGGCGCCCACGCTGGTGCTGGACGACGGCGGCGTGATGGTGGACAGCAGCGTCATCATCGACTGGTTCGAGCACACCGCCGCGCCGGGCAAGAGCCTGCTGCCGGCCGATCCGGCCCGCCTGCAGCGCTGCCTGCAGCTCACCGGCTGGGGCCTCGCCGCGGCCGAGAAGAGCGTCCAGCGCTACTACGAGACCAAGGTGCGCCCCGAGGAAGCCCGATCGCCCGACTGGATCGATCGCGTCACCGGCCAGATCCGCGACACCTACGCGTTGATTGACCGCCACGTGGGCCAGGACGACTGGCTGTGCGGCGATCGCCCCACCCAGGCCGACATCACCGTGGCCGTGGCGTGGCGCTTCACCCACCACACCGCGCCGGGCCTGGTGGACGACAGCGACTACCCCCACCTCGCCGGCCTCGCCGCCCAGGCCGAAGGCCTGCCGGCCTTCCGCGCCGCAGATTTCACCTGAACGAAAGCCCCCATGATCGGACGCATCACCGGCCGCCTGGCCGAGAAGAACCCGCCACAGATCCTCATCGACGTGAGCGGCGTCGGCTACGAGCTCGAAGTGCCCATGAGCACCTTCTACGGCCTGCCCGCCACCGGCCAGACGGTCAGCCTCGCCACCCACATGGCGGTGCGCGAGGACGGCCATTTTTTGTACGGATTTGCCAGTGAGGACGAGCGCGCCACCTTCCGCCAGCTCCTCAAGGTCGCCGGTATCGGCGCCCGCACCGCGCTGGCAGTGCTCTCCGGGCTGTCGGTCACCGATCTGGCCCAGGCCATCGCCCTGCAGGAATCCGGCCGGCTCATCAAGATCCCCGGCATCGGCAAGAAGACCGCCGAGCGCCTGCTGCTTGAGCTCCGCGACAAACTGCCCAAGGCCCTGCCCGGCCTCGCCGCCCAGGCCGCCGCACAGCCCGGCGACGACCGGGGCGACATCATCAACGCCCTGCTGGCCCTCGGCTACAACGAGAAGGAAGCCCTCGGCGCGGTCAAGCAGCTGCCCGACGGCGTGGGCGTCTCCGACGGCATCCGCCAGGCGCTCAAGGGCCTGTCGAAGGCATGAGCACCAAACTCAAACAGGGTTTCATGCGCAACGTAAAACTGAGCGCCGGCACCCTGCGCCTGCTGATGAACCTGTGGCCGCCCTTCATCGGCGCCGGCATCCACGTGGAGCGCCTGTCGCCCGACTACACCGAAGCCGTGGTGCGCATGCGCCTCGGGCTGCTCAACCGCAACTACATGGGCACCCATTTCGGCGGTTCGCTGTACGCCATGACCGACCCCTTTTTCGCGCTGCTGGTCATGCACCAGCTCGGCCGCGGCTACGTGGTGTGGGACAAGGCCTCCAGCATCGACTACAAGCTCCCCGGCCGCGGCACCGTCCGCGCCCGCTTCCGCGTCACGCCCGAGCAGGTCGAAGCCATCCGCCAGGCCACCGCCGGCGGCGACAAGTTCGAGCCGGTGTTCACGGTGGACGTGGTCAACCGAAAAGGCGAGGTGGTGGCGACGGTGGAGAAGACGGTTTATGTGAGGCGGAAGCCCGGCATCTGAAATGCCGCCCACCGCGCCGGACGCTTGGCGCCGCCCGATTCAGGGATAATCCCCCCATCCCCAACCCGAGACTCCCCCATGGCTCCGCGACGTACTGCCCAGGTGGCCATCACCGCCCTTCTGCTGCTCGGCTGCGCCTTCGTGCTCAGCCCCTTCTTCGCGGCGATCCTGTTTGCCGGGACGGTGTGCATCACCACCTGGCCGATCTACCGGTCGCTGCACCGCCGGATGGGCCGGCGCAACGGGCTGGCGGCGATTTCGATGACCTTCCTGCTCACCGCGGTGCTGCTGGTGCCGATGATCGGGCTGGCGGCGTCCCTCACCGACGCGGCGATGGCGGCCGTGGATTGGGCGCGGACGGCCATCGAGCAATCCGACGGCCGCCCGCCGGAGTGGGTGAAGGACATCCCGGTGGTGGGCCGCGACGTGGACGCTTACGTGCGCAAGCTCACCCACAGCCAGCAGGAGATGCGCAAGCTCGCGCTGCAGGTGGTCGAGCCAGCCCGCAAGTTCGCTCTCGGGCTGGGCGGCGTGCTGGGCCAGGGGCTGCTGCAGATCACCCTGGTGCTGTTCATCGGCTTCTTCTTTTACCGGGACGGCGCGACCATCTACGACCAGCTCGAAACCGGCGCCCAGCGCCTGGGAGGCGAACTGGGCAACCGGCTGCTCGATCTGGCCGCCAACACCGTCAAGGCGGTGATGATCGGCATTGTCGGCACCGCCGCCGCCCAGGCCCTGGTGGCGCTGATCGGCTTCGTGATCGCCGGGGTGCCGGGCTCGCTGCTGCTGGCGGCGGGCACCTTCTTCCTGTCGCTGGTGCCGGTGGGCCCGCCGCTGATCTGGGGTGGCGCGGCGTTCTGGCTGTACCAGCAGGGCGAGAGCGGCTGGGCGATCTTCATGGTGCTGTGGGGTGCGCTGGCGGTCAGCTCGGTGGATAACTTCCTCAAGCCCTTCCTGATCAGCCGCACCGCCAGCCTGCCGATCCTGCTGATCGCCCTGGGCGCCTTTGGCGGCGTGCTGGCCTTCGGCTTCATCGGGCTGTTCCTCGGCCCCACCTTCCTGGCCCTGGGCCAGGCCCTGTTCCGGGAATGGACCGCCCACGACGCGGCCCTTCCCCCCGTCACGACGGACGAATCCCAATGATCGAGACCGATGCCATCAAGGGCGGCCAGCCCGACGCCACCGCCAGGCTGATCGGCGCGGCCAAGGCCAGCAACCAGGAAGAGGCGCTGGAGCGCGCCCTGCGGCCCAAGCGGCTGGCCGATTACGTGGGCCAGCAGAAGATCCGCAACCAGCTGGAAATCTTCATCCAGGCCGCCCGCAAGCGCGGCGAGGCCCTCGACCACGTGCTGCTGTTCGGCCCGCCGGGCCTGGGCAAGACGACCCTCGCCCACATCGTGGCGGCCGAGATGGGTGTCAATCTGCGCCAGACCTCCGGCCCGGTGCTGGAGCGCGCCGGCGATCTGGCCGCGCTGCTCACCAACCTCGAACCCCACGACGTGCTGTTCATCGACGAGATCCACCGCCTGAGCCCGGTAGTGGAGGAAATCCTCTACCCGGCGCTGGAGGATTTCCAGATCGACATCATGATCGGCGAAGGGCCGGCGGCGCGCTCGGTCAAGCTGGATCTGCCGCCCTTCACGCTGGTGGGCGCCACCACCCGCGCCGGGATGCTCACCAACCCGCTGCGCGACCGCTTCGGGATCGTGTCGCGGCTGGAGTTCTACACCGCGCAGGAGCTCGCCTACATCGTCAGCCGCTCGTCACGCCTGCTGGACGTGGAGATCGATGACACCGGCGCCTTCGAGATCGCCCGCCGCGCCCGGGGCACGCCGCGGATCGCCAACCGCCTGCTGCGGCGGGTGCGCGACTACGCCGAGGTGCGCGCCGACGGCCGCATCACCGCCGAGGTGGCGGATGCGGCGCTGACGATGCTCGACGTGGACCATCTGGGCCTGGATCTGATGGACCGCAAGCTGCTGGGTGCAATGCTTGAGAAGTTTGGCGGCGGGCCGGTGGGGCTCGACAACCTGGCGGCGGCGATCGGCGAATCGTCCGACACCATCGAGGACGTGCTGGAGCCCTACCTCATCCAGCAGGGCTACCTGCAGCGCACGCCGCGGGGGCGCATGGCCACCGCGTCGATCTGGCAACACTTCGGGCTTCGGCCGCCGGGCGGCAGCCAGGGCCTGTGGGAAGAAAGCTGACCCGCCACGCTGGCTGAAATCCGGCCGGCGCTGCGGGCAACAGGGGGATCAGGCGGTCTGCCGGGCCGCCTTGGCGTTTGCCATCACGGCCTCGATGCGGCTCGCGGTGGTGAGGAAATCGCTCTGGTTTTCTTCGTCGAAGGGCTTTAGGCAGAGCGACACGGCCTTGGCGGTGATCGTCAGGCCACCCTTCGGGTCGCGGTCGATCAGGCCGTTCTGGATCAGGTAGCTCACCTTGCGCCGCACGGTTTCCCGCGGGATGCCGGTGGACGAGCTGATCGAGAAGGCGTTGCACGGGCGCAGCGACAGGCGACTGAAGGTTTCTTCGTCGGTGCAACAACTGGGCACGCTGGAGCCGTCGCCGAGCGCAAGACTGCCCATGTTGTAGAGGCCCACTTCCCCGAGCACGATGGGCAGCAGCAGGTCGCCGTCGAAGGCGCCGTAAAGCCGGACCAGATAGCGAAGGTTGTAGCGGGCGAGGTGCAAGGCGGCCAGGCGCCTTTCGCGAGGAACTTCGGGCCCCGTCGTCCCGGTCAGTTCGTCGGGTGGAACTGACCCTTTGGAGTCAGGGGGCAGCAGGGTGTTCATGTAGTTCTCCATGATGCTTCTGGCTGAATGGTGTGTAACATCATTTAACCATTCAATGCCCGGAGAATACATACCCCCGTCTTGCGAAACCGCGAAAAACTGCGCTCGCTATGGACTAATTCACACCTGACAGGCCAGGCCCTTAAGGTATTCGCCCTCCGGGACGGCCAGACCGATGGGATGATCGGGGGATGCGGACAGGCGATGCAAAATGCGTGCCTCGATCCCGACGTCCGCCGCGGCACCCGCAACGATCTTCTGGAACAGTTCGAGCCCGATGCCACCGGAGCACGAATACGTCATCAGAATGCCACCCGGGTTGAGCAGGCGGAAGCCCAGGAGATTGATGTCCTTGTAGGCGCGGGCGGCCCGGTCGGCGTGGGCGGCCGAGGGCGCGAACTTGGGCGGATCGAGGACGATCAGGTCGAACTTGCGGCCTTCGGTCTTGAGGGTGCGCAGGGCCTGGAAGACGTCGTCCTCCCGCCATTCGGCGCGGGCGGCGTCGAGCTGCGGGTTGAGCGCCACGTTGCGCGCCGCGGTGGCCAGCGCCGGGCCGGACGAGTCGATGGAGATCACGCTCTTCGCGCCACCCGCCAGCGCCTGCAGCGAGAAGCCGCCGGTGTAGCAGAAACAGTTGAGCACGTCGCGCCCGGCGGCCAGCTGGCCGGTGAGCAGGCGGTTGTCGCGCTGGTCGAGGTAGAAGCCGGTTTTATGGCCGCCGGCCACGTCCACTTCCATGCGCACGCCGTTTTCGACGATGGTGAGCTGCTCGGGCATCTCGCCGAACACCAGCCCGCTCACCGGGCCGAGGCCTTCGAGCTTGCGCACGTCAGAATCCGATCGCTCATACACCGCGCTGCAGCCGGTGGCCTGGACCAACCCGGCGACGATGGCCTCACGCCACTTGTCGGCGCCCGCGCTGGTGAGCTGCACCACCACCACCGGGCCGTAGCGGTCGGCGATCACGCCGGGCAGGCCGTCGGACTCACCGTGGATCAGGCGCACGCCATCCTGCTTGGCCAGCCAAGGATGGGCCGCCCGCCGCGCCACCGACGCCGCCACCGCGCGCTTGATGAAGGCGTGGTCGATGGACTGCTCGCAGTCGAAGGTCCACACCCGGGCGCGGATCTGCGATTCGGGCGACCACGCGGCCCGCGCCAGCGGCTTGCCGCCGGCATCCTTGACGAGCACCGTGTCACCCGCCCGCGCCCGCCCCTCCAGCCGATCCACCGAACCGGCAAAGATCCAGGGGTGACGACGCATCACGGAGCGTTCCTTACCGGGTTTGAGAATGAGATCGGCCATGGGGGGATGTGGGGATTGGGAAATGGGGAATGGAAATTGGGGGAAAGGCTAAACCGTCAGCCTCTCCCGGCACCTGAGGGGCGAAGAGCGCGTAGCGAGCGGCCCGAGGTTGCATCGAGAAGCGCAGCCGTACATGAGTACGGCGAGCATCACAGACGCAAGATCGGCCTGCGCAGTAGCTTTATGCGCCCCTCAGCCGAGTTGGCGGACGAGGGAGGCGGAAACCATCTCGCCGATGCGGGTGACGTAGAGCGTGCCCATCGCCGGATAGAAGCGCTCGGGATCTTCGCTGCCCATGGCCAGCAGGCCAAAGGTCTTCTCGTCGCGGCGCAGGGGCACCAGGGCCACGGACTTCACCTGCCGGCCGGCGGCGCCGAACCAGTTGATGACTTCGCGGATCGTCGGGGTGCCGCAGAAGGGGCCGGTGAGGTCGCCGGTGAAGAAGCGCACTTCCTCGCCCACCGGCAGGAACTCGGGGCCGCTGCGCGACAGCACGCTGTTCCATACCCGGAAAGCCACGTGGGGCACGGTGAAGTCTTCCTGCAGGTGGGTGTAGATCGCCTGGCGGATGGATTCGAAATCCTCGGCCTCGAGCAGCGACAGGGTGAGGCGATGCACCTTCTCGCCGATGGCGTCGTTCTCCTCGCCGAATTCGAGCAGCTCGGCGAACTTGTTCTCGAGCTGGGCGATGCGCTCGCGCAGGGCCAGCATCTGCCGTTCGATGAGCGAGATGGCCTGGCCGTTGTGGGGGTGGGTCACCGTCAGATCGGTCAGCAGGCCCGAGTTGTCGTCGAAGAAATCGGGGTTGGCCTGCAGGAACTGGATGACGTCGGAAGCTTTCATGGCGAGGGGCCGGGTGGGGTGAAGATCAGGGGAGCGTGAGTTCGCCGGAGAAGACGGTGACGGCCGGGCCGGTCATGAGCACCGGGGTACCGACGCCGTTCCAGGCGATGGTGAGTTCTCCGCCGCGGGTCTCGACGGCCACCGGCGAGGCGACCAGGCCACGCAGGATGCCCGCCACCACCGCCGCACAGGCGCCGGTGCCGCAGGCCAGGGTTTCGCCGGCGCCGCGCTCGAAGACGCGCAGGCGCACGCGGTGGTCGTCCACGACCTGCAGGAAGCCGGCATTCACCCGTGCCGGAAAGCGCGGGTGATGCTCGATCAGCGGGCCCTGCTCGGCCACCGGAGCGGTGTCCACATCGGCCACCACCTGCACCGCGTGGGGGTTGCCCATGCTGACGGCGGTGATCGCCACACTGGTGCCGGCCACGTCGAGGGGCTGCACGTAGGCGTCGGAATCGCTGACGAAGGGCACATCGGCGGGGTTCAGCACCGGCACGCCCATGTCGACGGTCACGTTGCCGTCGGCCTCGAGGCGCGGCGCGATGATGCCTTTCTTGGTCTCGACGCGGATCTCGCGCTTGTCGGTGAGGCCCTGGTCGAACACGAAGCGGGCGAAGCAGCGCGCGCCGTTGCCGCACTGTTCGACCTCGCCACCGTCGGCGTTGAAGATGCGGTAGCGGAAATCGACACCCGGCGTCTGGGCCGGCTCGACCACCAGCAGCTGGTCGCAACCGACGCCGAAATGACGGTCGGCCAGGTAGCGCACCTGGTCTTCGGTGAGCTGGATGGGCTGGCGCACGGCGTCGATCATCACGAAGTCGTTGCCGAGGCCCTGCATCTTGGTAAAGGCGAGCTTTCTGCTCATGGGATAAAATCCAGGTAATCCCGCCAGACGCAGCGGTCCATCACCACCGTCATGCCGGCAGCTTGCGCGCGCGCGGCGGCTTCTTCGTTGATCACCCCGTCCTGCAGCCAGAGGCGCCTGACGCCGAGGGCGATGCATTCGTCCACGATCGGGCCGACTTCGTCGGATGCGCGAAAGACATCCACGAGATCGGGCACGAAGGGCAGATCGGACAGGCGCGCATAGGCTTTTTCGCCGAGCACCTCGGAAACTGCCGGACGAACCGGTACGATGCGATAGCCGAAGCCCTGCATCGCGCGGGACACCCGGTAACTCGGGCGCTCGACGCGCGGCGACAGGCCGACGACGGCGATGGTCTTGACCTCCTGCAGCAGGCGGCGGATCTGGTCGGGCGGGGGATTGGCAAACATGGGCGGATTCTACCGGATTGGCGGGGCGCCGAAACCTTGCGGGCAACCGCAGGCAGCATGACAGGCAAACATTGGAGAGCAGGATGGATCGCAGTACGCGGCCGGGTGTCGTGAGAAGAGTTTGGTCGGGTATCTGGCGTGGGGTGGACCGGCTGCGCCGGGCGAGCATCAACCTGCTGTTCCTTGCAGTCATCGCGGTGATCGCCGCCAGCTGGTGGTCGAGCCAGATCGAGCCGCTGCCCACCGACGCCGCGCTGGTCATCGCGCCCAACGGAAGCCTCGTCGAGCAACGCAGCGTGCGCAGCCCGATGAGCGTGCTGCAGGGCGGCGACGGCATCCGCCAGGTGCTGCTGCGCGACGTGGTGGACGCCATCCGCAACGCCGCCACCGACCCGCGCATCAAGGTGCTGATCCTCGAACCGGACGGCCTTTCCGGCGCCGGGCTGTCCAAGCTGGAGGAGATCGGCGCCGCGGTGGCCGACTTCCGCAAGGCCGGCAAGAAGGTCTACGCCTGGGGCAAGAACTTCAACCAGACCCAATACCACCTGGCGGCCCAGGCCGACGAGGTGTTCGTCAATCCCGACGGCTACGTGCTGCTCACCGGCTTCGGGCGCTACCCCACCTACTTCAAGGGCCTGTTCGACCAGATCGGCGTGAAGATGCAGGTCTTCCGGGTGGGCACCTACAAATCCTTCGTCGAGCCCTACACCCGCAGCGACATGTCGCCGGAAGACCGCGAGGCGACCCGCGAATACCTCGACGCCGCGTGGCAGGCCTATCAGGCCGACATCACCGCCGCTCGCCCCAAGGCCGGCGCCGGGATCACCCGCTACGTGGGCGAGGCGCCCGAGCTGCTGGCCGCCGCCGATGGCGATTCGGCGAAGATGGCCCTCGACGCCGGCTTCGTGGATGGCCTCAAGAGCGCCGACGAGTGGCGCGACTTCGTGCGCGGGCTGGTGGGCCCGGCCGCGGACGGCAAGGGTTTCAAGCACGTGGATCTGGCCACTTACATCTCCCGCGTCCGCGAGGAAGCCCACCATCCGGCCGCGAAGATCGGCGTGGTGGTGGCCCAGGGCGCCATCGTCGACGGCGAACAGCCGCCGGGCGTGGTGGGCGGCGATTCGGTCGCCGGACTGATCCGCCAGGCCCGCGAGGACGACGCCATCAAGGCCCTGGTGCTGCGCATCGACAGCCCTGGCGGCAGCGCCACTGCATCCGAAGTGATCCGCCGCGAACTGGCCCTCACCCGCAAGGCCGGCAAGCCCGTGGTGGTGTCGATGGGTTCGGTGGCGGCCTCCGGCGGCTACTGGATCGCCATGGCCGCCGACGAGGTGTGGGCCAGCCCCACCACCATCACCGGCTCGATCGGCATCTTCGCGATGCTGCCGGATCTCTCCGGCCCGATGGCCAAGCTCGGGCTCACCGTCGACGGCATTGGCACCACGCCGCTGGCCGCCGGCCTCGACCCGCGCCGCGCCCTCGACCCGCAGATCGGCAAGCTCCTCCAGTCGAGCATCGAGCACGGCTACAAGCGCTTCCTCGGCGTGGTGGGCGAAGCGCGCAAGATGAGCCCGGAAGCCGTCGATCAGGTGGCCCAGGGCCGCGTGTGGATGGGCATCCAGGCCAAGGAAAAGGGCCTGGTGGACAAGCTCGGCGGGCTCGACGCCGCCCTCAAGGCCGCCGCCGCCCGCGCCGGGCTCACCGACTACGACGTGAGCTACGTCGAGAAGCCCCTGTCGCCCCGCGACCAGCTGCTCGCCAAGCTCCTCGACAACGGCGAGGAATCCGACGGCGGGGAACCCGGCAGCCGCTCGCTGGTGGATCAGACCGTCGCCCGCCTGCGCGCCGAACTCCAGGGCCTGGCCCTGTGGAACGACCCGGGCCACGTGTATCTGCACTGCCTGTGCGAGGCACCGTAGCCGGGGCCTCCAGGCGCTTTCACTGCCTGTAAGCGGAATGTTGCCGGATTGTCCCTGACCGGCAACATCCGCGTCACGCCCCGGCAACCCGCCCCGCCGATACTTCCCGGCACCACATCACGTGCCGGGAAAGTCATGTCCGCTCCTTTGTTCCAGCTCGGCGCCTGCGCCGCCGCCGTCCTCCTCCTTGCCGGCTGTGGCAGCAGCGGCAGCAACGCCCCCAGCGTGCCGACCGGCTCGACCACCACGCTGGCCCTGCTGGAGACCACCGACCTCCACACCAACGTGATGAGCTATGACTACTTCAAGCTCACCGAGGACACGTCGCTGGGCTTCGAGCGCACCGCGACCCTCATCGCCGCCGCCCGCCAGGAGTTTCCCAACACCCTGCTGATCGACAACGGCGACACCATCCAGGGCACCGCCCTGTCGGACTACCAGGCCACCGTCAAACCCCTTGGCTGCAGCGAGACGCTGGCCATGTACAAGGTGATGAACGCCACCGGCTACGACGGCGGCGGCATCGGCAACCACGAGTTCAACTACGGCCTGCCCTTCCTGAGCCAGGTGACCGGCAACCGCTTCAGCATCACCGGCATGGCCGAGCCGGCCGACCAGCCCGTCTGCAAGGGCCCAAACTTCCCGCTGGTGCTGGCCAACGTCCTCAGCGTGAAGACCGGCCAGCCCCTGTTCCAGCCCTACGCGATCATCGACAAGACCGTCACCGCCACTGGGCCGGACGGCAGCGCCGTGACCGGCGTCGTCAAGGTCGGCATCATCGGCTTCACGCCGCCGACCATCATGAGCTGGGACAAGCGCTGGCTGGACGGCAAGGTCTACACCACTGGCGTCAAGGAAGCCGCCGAGAAGTACATCCCCGAGATGCGCGCCAAGGGCGCCGATCTGGTGGTGGTGATCTCCCACGGCGGCCTCGACAACAGCGCCTATTCGCCGACCATGGAAAACGGCAGCTACCACCTGTCCAGCGTGGCGGGCGTGGATGCCATGCTGATCGGCCACTCGCACCAGATATTCCCCAACGCCACCAGCACCGTGGCGCAGTTCAACCTGCCCGGGGTGGACAAGGTTGCCGGCACCGTGAATGGCGTCCCCACCGTGATGGCCAACTACTGGGGCAAGCACCTGGGCGTGATCAAGCTCGGCCTCGCCTACGACGGCAGCAAATGGACCGTCGACAAGACCAAGACGGTCGTCCAGGCACGCTCGGCCCAGAACGCCGACAAGAGCTACGTGGCCGTCACGCCCTCCGTCGCCGCCGCCATCGCCGCCGAACACCAGGCCACCATCGACTACGTGAAGACGCCGATAGGCAGCACCGACTTCGAGATGTCGTCCTACTTCGCCGACGTGGGCGATCCGGGCGCGATCGAGCTGGTGAACCAGGCCCAGGCCGACTACGTGGCCCGCTACGTGGCGGCCAACCTGCCCCAGTACGCCAGCCTGCCCGTCCTGTCGGTGAGCGCCCCGTTCAAGAGCGGCTTTGCCGGCGGCTCGGACTACACCGACGTGGCCCAGGGCAACGTGGCGATCAACAACGCCGCCGACCTCTACCTCTACCCGAACACCATCTACGCGGTGAAGGTGACCGGCGCCGACCTCCGGAACTGGCTCGAAACCGCGGCCAGGCGCTTCAACCGGATCGATCCGACGAAGACCACCCCGCAGGAGCTGGTCAGCAGCTTCCCGGGCTACAACTTCGACATGTTCACCAGCCCCGACATCAGCTACGAGATCGACGTCACCCAGGCCGTCGGCAGCCGCATCGTCAATCTGCAATACAAGGGCGTTGCCATCGACCCGGCCAAGGAGTTCATCGTCGCCACCAACAACTACCGGGCGAGCGGCGGCGGCAGCTTCCCTGGCCTGGACGGCAGCAAGACCATCTACGCGTCGCCGGACGCCAACCGGGACGTGCTGATCGAGTACATCAAGGCGATCAAGACCGTCACCCGCGCCGCCAACGGCTCGGACCGCAGCTGGCGCTTCAGCAAGGTCGGCACCGCGGGGCCCGTGGTCTTCCATTCCGCCCAGGGCAAGCTCGCCCTGGCCACTGCGGCGGGGCTGACCAATGTCACCCTCGCCCAGGCCGACGACGGCAGCGGCAAGAACCTGGCGCTCTATGCGATCGATCTTTCGAAGTAAGCGGGGCCGGATCGGCGGCGTCCTCGCCGCCGGCATGACCCTCGCAGCAGCCCTGGCCTGGAGCGCCGCCACCCCACGCGACAACCTGCCGGACGACCCGCGTCAGCTGCAGGTGCTGGCGGGCCCGGGCAGGCAGCCTGCCGCGCTGGACCGGCTGCGGACGCTGGCCGAGGGCAACACGCCCCTCGCCCGCCGCGCACTGGGCGAAGCCCTGCTGGGCAACCGGGAATCCGCCACCGAAGCCCGGGTCTGGCTCGGCCTCGCCGCCCAGGCCGGCGACGCCCACGCCGCCTTCCTGCTCGGCAAGAGCTTGATGGACGGCACCCCCGGCATCCCCCGCGACCCCGCCCGCGGGGCAATGTGGCTGGGCGCTGCCGCCGAGGCCGGCCATGGGGGCGCAGCCTTTCATCTGGGGATCGCCCACCGCAACGGCTACGGCGTGGGCCGGGATGCGATCAAGGCGGCGCGGTGGTTCCGGGTGGCGGCGGAGCAGGGCATCCCCGCCGCCCAGTTCATGCTCGCCAATGCCTACCGCACGGGCGACGGCGTGCCCCGCGACGAACGCGAAGCCCTGCGCCTCTACACCGAAGCGGCCGAACAGGATCATCCGGAAGCCGTCCAGACCCTGGCGATGGCCTACCGGGACGGCGAACTGGGCCTGGCGCGGGACGAGATGCAGGCCCGTCATTTCATGCTGGAGACGGCCCACGCCCTCAAGCATCCGGCGCTGCGCCCCTGATCGCGACAGGATCGCTGCACAAAAAAAAAGCGCAGGGCGATCACCCTGCGCATCCGTCACCGGCTGGCGGCGCTTACCAGCGCTTGATCACCCACTTGGGCACGCGCACGCCGGCATCCTGGGCGTCGCGGCGGGTGAAGTCGCCGTTGCCCACGTCGTCGTAGAGGTAGTAGGGCACGCCGTGGGGCGGAGTAACCTTGACCATGTAGAGCTGGCCATTGACGCGGAACTCCTCGACCGTGTCCTCACCTTTTTTCAGGATGGTGACCTGGGGTTCCTGCTCGGCGTCGAGCTCCATGCCCGGAGGCGGGGGCGGCGGTTCGGGCAGGGGTTCGAGTTTCGGGGGTTGCTGCTGGGCCCAGGCCGACGCCGTGACGGCGAACAGCAGGGCGGCGAATTCTTTTACGCGGGGCATGGCGGTCTCCTGACTATGCCGCGATTGTAACCCGCCGGCCTCGGCAGCCGGCAGGCGATGGGCTTACAGGTTGAGCATCAGCTCGTGCTCTTCGGGCAGCGGCAGGAAGCCGCGGCTCTGGTAGTGGTTGAAGATCGCGTCGACGACCTTCTCGGGCTCGTCGATCACCTGCACGAGGTTCAGATCGTCGGGGTTGATCATCTTCTCGTCCACCAGCCGGTCCTTGAACCAGTCGAGCAGGCCGCTCCAGAAGGCCGACTCGACCAGGATCACCGGGATCTTGCGGCTCTTGCCGGTCTGGATCAGGGTCATCGCCTCCAGCAGCTCGTCCAGCGTGCCGAAGCCGCCGGGCATCACCACGTAGGCCACCGCAAACTTCACGAACATGAACTTGCGCGCAAAGAAGTGCTGGAAGGTCTGGGAGATGTCCTGGTAGGGGTTGGCCTGCTGCTCCATCGGCAGCTGGATGTTGAGTCCCACGCTGGGCGACTTGCCGAAGTAGGCGCCCTTGTTGGCGGCTTCCATGATGCCGGGGCCGCCGCCGGAGATCACCGAGAAGCCGGCGTCCGACAGCAGCCGGGCGATGCGCTCGGTCTTCTCGTAGTAGGGGTGATCGGGTTTGGTGCGGGCGCTGCCGAAGATCGACACCGCCGGGCGGATCGGCTTGAGGCGCTCAGTGGCCTCGACGAACTCTGCCATAATCCCGAAAATCCGCCACGACTCCCGGGCGGTGAAGTTCTGGGCCGTGGTGCTCGGAATCTCCCGGGGAAGTTTGTCTTTTGCAGTCATTTTTCTTTAGGAGTGAGGGGTGAGGGCTTGGGCTCCGCCTGCTCTTCCTCGCATGCCCATGCCTACCTTGTTGCTCGTCGACGGTTCCAGCTACCTGTACCGCGCCTTCCATGCCCTGCCCGACCTGCGCAATTCGGCAGGCGAACCGACCGGTGCCGTGCGCGGCGTGCTGTCCATGCTACGTCGGCTCGAATCCGACTACAAGGCGGAGTATCGCGCCTGCATCTTCGACGCAAAAGGCAAGACCTTCCGCGACGACTGGTTCCCCGACTACAAATCCCACCGCCCGCCGATGCCCGACGATCTGCGCGCGCAGATCGAGCCGCTCCACGAGGCGGTCAAGGCCGAAGGCTGGCCGCTGCTGGTCGAGGACGGCGTCGAGGCCGACGACGTGATCGGCACCCTCACCCGCCAGGCCGTCGAGGCCGGCTGGGAGGTCGTCATCTCCACCGGCGACAAGGATCTCACCCAGCTCGTCCAGCCCGGCGTGCGCTGGGTCAACACGATGAGCGAGGAAGTGCTCGACAGCGACGGCGTGACCGCCAAGTTCGGCGTGCCGCCCGAGCGCATCATCGACTACCTGACGCTGGTCGGCGACACCGTCGACAACGTGCCCGGCGTCGAGAAGTGCGGCCCTAAAACAGCCGTCAAGTGGCTCACCGAATACGGCACCCTCGACAACCTCATCGCCAACGCCGACAAGGTGGGCGGCAAGGTCGGCGAAAACCTGCGCAAGCACCTGGATTTCCTGCCGCTGGGGCGCAGGCTCGTCACCGTTGTCACCGATCTCAAGCTGCCCGTCGGCCCCGCCGACCTGCCCGCCCGCGACGACGACAAGGCCGCGCTCGCCGCCATCTACCGGCGCATGGAGTTCAAGGGCTGGCTGAAGGAGCTCGAAGACGGCGCCCAACGTGCCGCAGCCCCGGCCGCCGCCGAAACCGCCACGCCTGCACCCGAAGCCGAACCCGGCGCCCACCGCACCGGCTACGAGACGCTCCTCGACTGGGAAGCCTTCGACGCCTGGCTGGCCAGGATTTCTGCCGCCGGGCTCACCGCCTTCGACACCGAAACCACCGGCCTCGACCCGATGGTCGCCACGCTCGTCGGCATGTCCTTCGCCACCGTCGAAGGCGAAGCCGCCTACCTGCCGCTGTCCCACGGCTACGCCGACGCGCCGGCCCAGTTGCCGCTCGCCGAGGTGCTCACCAAACTCAAGCCCTGGCTCGAATCCGACGCCCACCGCAAGCTCGGCCAGAACCTCAAGTACGACGCCCACATCCTCGCCAACCACGGCATCGCACTCGCCGGCATCGCGGAAGACACCCTGCTCGAGTCCTACATCCTCGAGAGCGACAAGTCCCACGACATGGACTCCCTGGCCAGCCGCCACCTGGGCATCAAGACGCTGACCTACGCAGAAGTGTGCGGCAAGGGCGCCAAGCAGATCGGCTTTGGCGAGGTGGAGCTCGCCCGCGCCACCGAATACGCCGCCGAAGACGCCGACATCACGCTGCGCCTGCACCACGCGCTGTCCGCCCAGCTCGCCGCCGAGCCGGCCCTCGCCGCGCTTTACCGCGACGTGGAGCTGCCCACCGCCCGCGTGCTGTTCGAGATGGAACGCAACGGCGTGCTGATCGACGACTTCCTGCTCGCCCAGCACTCCGAAGAGCTCGGCCGCCGCCTCCACGAGCTGGAGCTGCAGACCCACGAGCTCGCCGGCCAGCCCTTCAACCTGGGCTCGCCCAAGCAGCTCGGCGAAATCCTGTTCACCAAGCTGGGCCTGCCGGTGGTCAAGAAGACCGCCACCGGCCAGCCGTCCACCGACGAAGACGTGCTCTCCCAGCTCGCCGAAGACTACCCGCTGCCCAAGCTGCTGCTCGAGCACCGCAGCCTCGCCAAGCTCAAGAACACCTACACCGACAAGCTGCCGCTGATGGTGAACCGCCGCACCGGCCGCGTGCACACCAGCTTCAGCCAGGCCGTGGCCGTCACCGGACGCCTCGCCAGCACCGAGCCCAACCTGCAGAACATCCCGATCCGCACGCCGGAAGGCCGCCGCATCCGCGCCGCCTTCATCGCCCCGGCCGGCCACAAGATCATCTCGGCGGACTACTCCCAGATCGAGCTGCGCATCATGGCGCACCTCTCTAGCGACAAGGGCCTGCTGGACGCCTTCGCCCACGGCGAGGACGTGCACCGCGCCACCGCCGGCGAGATCTTCGGCGTCACCCCGCTGGAAGTGACCAGCGAACAGCGCCGCTACGCCAAGGTGATCAACTTCGGGCTGATCTACGGCATGAGCGCCCACGGCCTTGCCAAGAACCTCGGCATCGAGCGCGTCGCCGCCGCCAACTACATCGACCGCTACTTCGCCCGCTACCCCGGCGTCGCCGCCTACATGGACCGCACCCGCGCCGAGGCCAAGGCCAACGGCTTTGTTGAGACCGTCTTCGGCCGCCGCCTGCACCTGCCGGAGATCCGCGCCCAGCAGGTCGGCCGCCGCCAGGCCGCCGAACGCGCCGCGATCAACGCGCCCATGCAGGGCACCGCCGCCGACCTCATCAAGAAGGCGATGATCGCCACCTCCGCCTGGCTGCGCGAGTCCGGCGTAAAGAGCAAGCTGATCCTGCAGGTGCACGACGAACTGGTGCTCGAGGTGCCCGACGACGAGGTGGCGCTGATCCGCGACCAGCTGCCGAAGCTGATGGCCGGCGTGGCGCAACTTTCCGTGCCGCTGGTTGCCGAAGTGGGCGTCGGCGCCAACTGGGACGAGGCGCACTGAGCGGCCGTCCGGGCGCCGGCCCCACCGGCGCAGGCCGCGCCCCGCATTTCTTGAAAGCCCCTGGATGTACCACCGCATCACCCCCCTGCTGCTGATCCTCGCCCTGGCGGCGTGCAGCACCTTTTCGCCGAAAAAGAAGGACGATAGCTACAAGCTCGAGCACTTCACCCCCGATTCGCCCTTCGAGCAGTCCTTCGACACCGGCGCCGCAGCCTCCTGCGAGGCGGGCCGCCGGGCGCTGCTCAGCCAGGGCTACCTGATCGACGAGAGCAAGCCCGATCTGGTGCGCGCCCGCAAGTTCTTCCAGCCCAACCGCGAGACCCAGATCCAGCTCACCTTCAGCCTGTCGTGCCTGGCCGAGGGCGAGGGTTCGGTGGTGTTCGCCAACGTCCGCCAGCTGCGCGAGGAGCTCAAGGCCGGCTCGGCCAGCACCGGCCTCAGCGTGGCCGGCATTGGCTCCGTCTCGCTGCCCTTCGGCGGCAACAACGAAACCCTGGTCAAGGTGGGCGAGGAGACCGTCACCGACGCCGAGTTCTACGGGCGCTTCTTCGCCCTGATGCAATCCTTCATACGCTGATGAAATCCACCTTCGCCGCCCTCGCCGCCGTCCTTGGCGCCGCCACCACCCACGCCGCCGACGCCCCCGATCCGGCCCGCTTCGCCCCCTGCGTCGCCGGCCTCAAGGCCGACGCCGCCGCCCGCGGCATCTCCGGCCCGAGCTACGACCGCCTCACCGCTAGCCTCGCGCCGGACCTCAAGGTGCTCGACTTCCTCGACTACCAGCCCGAGTTCCGCACCCCGATCTGGGATTACCTTTCCGGCCTGGTGGACGACGAACGCGTCGCCGACGGCCGCGCGATGCAGAAACAGTGGGCCGAGGTGCTCGCCAACGTGTCGGCGCGCTACAAGGTCGATCCGGCCACGGTGGTCGCGGTGTGGGGCGTCGAGAGCAACTTCGGCCGCAACTTCGGCGCCCGGCCGCTGCTCACCTCGCTGTCCACGCTGTCGTGCTACGGCCGCCGCCAGGCCTACTTCCGCGGCGAGTTCTTCGACGCCCTCAAGATCGTCGACGCCGGCGACGTGAAGGCCGAACAGCTCGTCGGCTCGTGGGCCGGCGCCTTCGGCCACACCCAGTTCATGCCGTCCACCTTCCTGCGCCTGGCGGTGGATTACGACGGCGACGGCCGCCGCGATCTGGTCGGCAGCATCCCCGACGCCCTCGCCTCCACCGCCAACTTCCTGCGCAAGGCCGGCTGGCGCGAGGGCGAACCCTGGGGCTACGAGGTGCGCCTGCCCGCCGGCTTCGACGCCAGCAGCGCCGGCCGCAAGAACAGGCAGGCGCTGGCCAGCTGGGCGGCGCGCGGCGTCACGCGCGTCGACGGCAGCCCCCTCAGTGGCCCGGATTCCGCCGGCCTGCTGCTGCCCGCCGGCCCCAAGGGCCCGGCCTTCATCGTGTTCCGCAACTTCGACGTGATCTTCGGCTACAACGCCGCCGAGAGCTACGCGCTGGCCATCGCCCACCTGGCCGACCGCCTCAAGGGCAGCGGCGCCTTCGCCACCCCGTGGCCCACCGACGACCCGGGCCTCTCACGCGCCGAACGCCGGGAGCTACAAACCCTGCTTATAGCCAAGGGCTACGCCATAGGCACCGTCGATGGCATGCTCGGCGACGCCAGCCGCGCCGCGATCCGCAGCGAACAGCAGCGCCTCGGCCACAACGTCGACGGCCGCGCCGGCCAGAAGCTCCTCGCCGCCCTGCGCAAGCCCTGATCCACCGCCATGACCGCTCACATTCCCGCCCACCCCGACGCCTCGCCGCTGGGCAAGCCCGTCGCCTACGCCGAGCACTACGCGCCCGAGCTGCTGTTCCCCATCGCCCGACAGGGCAAGCGCGACGAGATCGGCGTGGCCGCCGGCAGCCTGCCCTTCGTCGGCGAAGACCTGTGGAACGCCTACGAAGTCTCGTGGCTCGGCCCCAAGGGCAAGCCAATGGTGGCGCTGGCGCAGTTCCGCGTGCCGGCCGATTCGCCCAATCTGGTCGAATCCAAGTCGTTCAAGCTGTATCTCAACTCCTTCAACCAGACCCGGCTCGCAAGCGTCGATGAACTCGCCGCGCGCCTCACCGCCGATCTGTCGGCCGCCGCCGGCGCGCCGGTTTCGGTGAAGGTCGAGCCGCTGTCCACCCGCCCCCAGCGCCCGATGGGCTACCCCAAGGGCCTGCTGCTCGACGAGCTCGACATCGAGATCGACAGGTACTCGCCCGCGCCGGGCCTGCTCCGCGCCGACGCCAGCCAGCCGGAAGTCACCGAGACGCTGTACTCGCACCTCCTCAAGTCCAACTGCCTCGTCACCGGCCAGCCGGACTGGGCGATGGTGGTGCTGCGCTACCGCGGCGCCCCCATCGACCGCGAGGGTCTGCTGCGCTACATCGTGTCCTTCCGCCAGCACAACGAATTCCACGAACAATGCGTCGAGCGCATCTTCATGGACGTGATGCGCCAGTGCCGGCCCGCCAGCCTGTCGGTGTGGGCGCGCTACACCCGCCGCGGCGGGCTCGACATCAACCCGGCCCGACGCACGCCCGATCTGCCGCCGCCGCCCGACTTCGCCGAAATCCGCCAATGACCGCCCCCAACCTGCTCCAGCAGGACGTCGCCCTCGACGCCCTCAACACCCTGCGCCTGCCGGCCCGCGCCGCGTGGTTCGCCGCCGTCGATTCGGCTGACCAGCTCCGCGCGGTGATTGACGACCCGCGCGTCGCCGGCCTGCCGCGCTTCGTGCTGGGCGGCGGCTCCAACCTGGTGCTCGCCGGCGACTTCCCCGGCCTCGTGCTGAAGGTCGCCTTCCACGGCAAGAGCCGCGTGCAGGAAGACGCCGACGCCTTCTACATCCGCGCCGGCGGCGGCGAGAACTGGCACGACTTCGTACGCTGGACGCTGGAAATGGGCTGGCCGGGCCTCGAGAACCTGTCGCTGATCCCCGGCACCGTTGGCGCCGCACCGGTACAGAACATCGGCGCCTACGGCATCGAGATGGCCGAGCACTTCTACAGCCTGCGCGCTTACGACCTCGAAACCGGCAAGACGGTCGGCTTCGACAAGGCCGACTGCCACTTCGGCTACCGGGACAGCTTCTTCAAGCAGGCCGGTGCCGGGCGCTATCTCATCGCCGCGGTCACCTTCCGCCTGCCCAAGCAGTGGCAGCCGCGCACCAACTACGCCGACGTGGCGCGCGAGCTCGAGGCCCAGGGCATCGCCCAGCCCACGCCGCTGCAGGTGTCCGACGCCGTCATCGCCATCCGCCGCCGCAAGCTGCCCGACCCGGCCGAGATCGGCAACGCCGGCAGCTTCTTCAAGAACCCGGTGGTTTCGGCCGACGCGTACGCCCGCCTCGCCGCCGACTTCCCCACGCTGCCCCACTATCCACAGCCCGACGGCAGCCAGAAGCTCGCCGCCGGCTGGCTGATCGAACAGGCCGGCTGGAAGGGCAAGCGCCTCGGCCCGGTGGGCTGCTACGCCAATCAGGCGCTGGTGCTGGTCAATCACGGCGGCGCCCGGGGCAGCGACGTGCGCGCCACGAGCGAGGCCGTCCGCGGCGACGTGCGCGCCCGCTTCGGGGTCGATCTGGAGCCGGAGCCGGTCTTCGTGGGCGGCTAGGCCGGCGCGCGACAGCCGTCACGCCGGCACCACGACGCCGGCATGGGCGCCCTAAAGCTTTTCGGAGCCGTGCCGAAAACCGCACATCGTCCACGATGTACGGAGCCCCCTCATGGCAGCTGAAGAACGGCGCGGCAGCAGCGCCCTCACCCCCGACCTCGACTGGAGTCAGGTCCGCGAAACCGTGCTGATGCTCGAACTGGCCGTCGGCCAGATCGATTCGGCGCTGAAGGAAGGCAACAGCTCGGTCGAAGTGCTCACCGACTCCTTCACTTCGATGGCCGGCTACATGCGGATGATGGGCCAGGCCCTCGAATCCCTGCCCGACAACCCCGCCACCGCCGATCTCAAGTCCACCCTGATCGGCCACGCCAGCGAAGTCGCCGGCCGCGTCCAGCGCTCGATCATCGCCTTCCAGTTCTACGACAAGCTGAGTCAGCGCCTGGCCCACGTGTCCCACAGCCTGGAAGCCCTCGGCAGCCTCGTCACCGACCAGCGCAAGCTCTACAACCCCTTCGAATGGGTTGCGCTGCAGGAGAAGATCCGCGCCAAGTATTCCACCCGCGAAGAGCTCGAGATGTTCAACGCGGTGATGCAGGGCATGCCGGTGAAGGAAGCCCTGGAGCACTACAAGGCCGAGATGAAGGACAAAGGCGACGACGTCGAACTCTTCTAGACAGCAGCCGATAAGCCTGCTGCGCGGCCCGATCTCGCGACGGCTTCTCGGCCACCGTCTTGCTTGGCGCAAGCCTGTAGGTCGGACTTCAGTCCGACACCACTCGTCAATCGTGCGGCGTTTGTCGGACTGAAGTCCGACCTACAGGATGTCGGCTTGGGGCCGGATCGCCCGATCGCCCCTCTTTTTTGTAAGCGAATCCACCCGCTGCGCCATGTCGGCGGCAAAGGCGTAAACTCCGCGGCTTTCCGATTCTGCCCACCGGATTCCGCTTCGTCATGCCGCCGTCCGTCATTCATTTTTCCGACCCTGCCCCCGAACCTGTCGAAGACCGCCCCGCCCTTGGCCGGGCGATCGGTTCGCCGCCGCTGCGCCTCACCGCCGAACGCTACGCTGCCGAGGATGGCGCCCTGTCGATCGGCGACTGGGCCTGCGAGCCCGGCGCGTGGCGGATCGCCTTCCATCCGGGGCGCCACGAGTTCTTCCAGGTGGTGAGCGGGCGGCTGCGCATCGTGGATACCGCTGGCAACGCCCGGGAGTTCGGGCCCGGCGAGGCGGGCATCATCCCCGCCGGTTTCATCGGCACCTTCGAGGTGATCGAGCGCGTCGAGAAGCGCTACGTGATGCTCGACCGGGCCGGGTAAGTCGTCTCCAGCCAGCCCGCCAGGGCTTCCGCCGCCTGCGGCCAGGGGCGGTCCAGCATCAGCATGTGACCGCAGCCCGGCACCGTGACCGACTGCGCCCGCCACGCCAGAGTGGTGAAGAACAGCATCGACGGCGGGAACACCGCATCCACCCCGCCGCCCATCACCAGCGCCGGTATCGCCGGCCGACGCCCGGTGCGCAGGAAGGGCAGCGCCACCATCTCGGCCACCGCCCGGTCCGATTCGCACTCCATCATCGGCAAAAACTCCACCAGCTCCTGGTGGGGCATCTCCGGCGAGAAGTAGATATCGGTCATCACCTGGAAGGTCGCCTCCGTCGGCCGGCCCGACACCGCGTTGGGCAGCTCCTCGAAGAAATCCGGCCGGGTCAGCGCCAGCCGGCTGGCCGAACCACCGGTGCCCGAAGGCGGCACCGGCGCCATCAGCACGACGCCCGCCGCCTGGCCGCCGCTGGTGAGGTAGCGCTCCACCACCTGGGTGCCCATCGAATGGCCGATCAGCACCGGCAGCGCCGGCAGCCCCGCCACCGCCCGGGCCACGTCGTCGGCGTAGTCGTCGAGGCCGAAGTCATCGATGCGATCGTGCCCGCTGCTCTCGCCGTGGCCGGACAGATCCAGCGCATAGCAGTCGAAACCCCGTTCATTGAAGAAGGGCACGAAGTGCAGCTGCCAGCATTGGGCGTTGGTGTAGGCGCCGTGGACGAACAGCAGCGGCGGCCGGCCATTGGGGCGCGCGGACGGATGGTGATGGACAGCAAGGGAATGAACGGACATGGGGCGCTTTCGAGCGATGCGGATAACAGCCGCATTCTGTCACGTCATGCCGCCGCGCCGGATGACAACGCGGACGCCCGGGCTAGAATAGCCGGCCCAAAACCATAACCCTTCCGGAGAACACCATGAGCATCCACATCATCGCCCGCTTCACCGCCAAGCCCGACACCATCGACGCCCTGCGCACCCTGCTGCTGGGCATGCTGGCGCCGACCCGCAGGGAAGAAGGCTGCATCCGCTACGAGCTGCTCAACAACACCGCCGACGCCACCGACTTCACCTTCGTCGAGGAATGGGCCAGCCAGGCCGCCATCGACGCCCACATGCAGACGCCGCACCTGAAAGCCGTGCTGGTGGATTCCGCTCCGCTGGTGGCCTGCCCGGTGGATGTGCGCTTCCTCACCGCCGCAGCCTGACGCTTCAGCCCTGCACGTCCGACTGCCACGCCTGGGGGTCGGACTACCAAGTCTGCACCGGCGCCCGCCTAGTGTAGGTCGGACTTCAGTCCGACAAACCCCGCCTGAACAACCAGCGATGTCGGACTGAAGTCCGACCTGCAGGGGCTCAAGGAACGCCGCTCAGACCGTCGCCTGGGCCCGGTTGAACCACGCCAGCTTGTCGGCCAGGGCCACCACTTCGCCCACGATCAGCAGCGCCGGCGGGCGGATGCCGGCGGCGGCGGCCACGTCGGGCAGGGTCGTCAGGGTGCCGGTGACCACCCGCTGGTTGGCGCGAGTGCCGTTTTCCACCAGCGCCGCGGGCGTGTCGGCGCCGCGACCGTGCTCGATCAAGGCCGCGCAGTGGGCCTGCAGCATGCCTACGCCCATGTAGATCACCGCGGTTTGGTTGGGCCGGGCGAGGGCCACCCAGTCGAGCGCCGATTCGCCGGCCCGGCGGTGGCCGGTGGCGAACACCACCGACTGGGCGTGATCCCGGTGGGTCAGGGGAATCCCCGCATACGCGCCGGCCCCGCAGGCGGCGGTGATGCCCGGCACCACCTCGAAGGGCACGCCGGCTTCCAGCAGTTCTTCCAGCTCCTCGCCGCCGCGCCCGAAGATGAACGGGTCGCCGCCCTTCAGCCGCACCACCTGCCGGCCCTCCCGGGCAAGCCGCACCAGCAGGCGGTTGATGTCTTCCTGGGGCAGGGTGTGGTGGCCGGCCTCCTTGCCCACGTAGATGCACTCGGCGTCCGGCCGGGCCAGATCGAGGATGCCGTCGCCCACCAGATGATCGACCACCAGCACATCGGCGCTGGCGATCAGGCGCGCGGCGCGCAGGGTCAGCAGCTCCGGATCGCCCGGGCCGGCCCCGACGAGGGCCACCCGGCCCGATCCGCCGGTCGGCATGGCGAGGGGCCGCGCGGCATCCGGCGCAAAACCAGCGGGCCCACCCAGCACCTGGTGGAGGAAGGCGCGCAATGCGCCGGCGGCTGGCATTTCCAGACTGGCGGTGACGGGCGGCGGCATGGCGAAACTCCCGGGAATCATGACGACCGGAATCTATCAGCCGAGTCACGTTCTCGAACTTGACCGCTATCAAGGAAGGGGTATAGCCCCCTGGCGCAACCTGAATGGGAAGCGGGACTGTCCGCTCGTTGAGCTCATTTCAAGGGAGATGCACGATGAGAATGTGGAAAACCGGAGCAATCGCGGCGGCCCTGCTGCCGCTGGCCATGTCGCAGGCTTTCGCCGAAGAGGCCAAGACCACCACCAACGCCCCCGAGGCCAAGTATCAGTCGGCCGGCTCGCCGCTGGCCAATGTCGAGATGTACCAGGATATCAATCCGAAGGCCCCGCCGATGAGCAAGGCGGAGTTCGACAAGGCCCGGCAGATCTACTTCGAACGCTGTGCCGGCTGTCACGGCGTGCTGCGCAAGGGCGCCACCGGCAAGCCGCTGACTCCCGAGAAAACCCTCGCCGCCGGCACCGATTACCTGAAGGTCTTCATCAAGTACGGCTCTCCCGCCGGCATGCCCAACTGGGGCACCTCCGGTGAGCTGTCCGACGACGAAGTGGACCTGATGGCCCGCTACGTCCAGCAGACCCCGCCGCAGCCGCCGGAATTCGGCCTGAAGGACATGAAGGCGACCTGGAAGGTCATCGTGCCGCCGGAACAGCGGCCGAAGAAGAAGATGAACAACTACAACATCGAGAACATCTTCTCGACCACCCTGC
>ERZ650311.88-NODE-88-length-55446-cov-11.249355_pt1 | contig 55446 bp, 49 predicted proteins | sample MGYA00376247_ERZ650311 | MGnify/ENA primary metagenome ERZ650311 (study PRJEB26733, sample SAMN07839324) | wastewater metagenome | biome: small river; feature: stream; material: water | place: USA: North Carolina | collected 2016-07-28 ... | reverse complement strand
CTCAGGGGATAGAGCGCCGCTCTCCGGAGGCGGGTGCGCAGGTTCGATTCCTGCTGGGGGCGCATGTTTGGAATTCACTGGTTAGATCCACACGCGATTATCGCCGAGCTGAACGGCTTCGCGCTTTTCGTCATCCTGGCGATGGTGTTCATTGAAACTGGGCTGCTAGTTGGATTCTTCCTGCCTGGCGACTCGCTCTTGTTCGTAACCGGCCTTGCCGTTGCCAACGGCGACATCAAGGTTGGCGGGTCATCAGTTCCGGTCTGGCTGATGTGCGCACTTATTTCGCTGGTCGCGTTTGCTGGAGATCAAACCGGATACTGGATCGGCCGCAAGTCAGGGCACGCTCTATTCAATCGCCCCAACTCGCGCTTCTTCAGCCACAAGAATGTTGAGAAAACTCACGCCTTCTTCGAACGCTACGGTTCGCGTGCAGTAATCCTCGCCCACTTCGTTCCAGTGATGCGTACTTTCGTACCTGTCGCGGCTGGAATCGGCGAGATGAACTACTCGAAGTTCATTCGCTACAACGTCATCGGTGTCATCGCCTGGGGCACCGGCATCACTTTGCTAGGTGTGTTCCTAGGCCGCTTCGAGGTAGTGGCGAAAAACATCGAGCTTTTCACGATCGGCTTCGTGGTTCTCAGCACCATCCCGATTTGGATTGAAGGCATGCGCGCCCGCCGCGAGGCCAAGGCCCAAGCGGACGAGCGTCGGGCCAACGACTAGCCTTTGTCGGCAGCCTAAGCCAACGACTGAAGGTAGCCCGCAAGCTGCTCTAGGGCAAGCGAACGGTGGCTCACCGAGTTCTTTACCTCTGGTGGCAATTGAGCTGCGGTCACTTCGAAACCCTCTGGAATGAAAATCGGGTCGTAACCGAAGCCGTGTTCACCCTGCTCTTCAAAAGCGACCGATCCCGGCCAGATGCCAGTGAATGACAACTCGGTGTCCTCGGTGACCATCGCAATGGTGCAGACGAAACTAGCCGCTCGGTTGCGCTGTGGCACGTCTGCCAGCTGCGCCAGCAGGAGCTGCCGGTTTTGAACCGAGTCACGCCCACCGGCCCAACGAGCACTGAAGATACCGGGGGCACCACCCAGAATCTCGACGGCAATGCCGGAGTCGTCGGCGATGGCGGGCTTACCGGTGTGTGCAAAGGCTGCGCGCGCCTTGATAAGTGCGTTCTCTAAGAAAGTTGCCCCGTCTTCAACTGGCTCTGGCCCGTCGTAGCCAAGCACGGTCAAACCGGGCACCGAGTGGGCAAGGATGGCCTGAACCTCTTGCACCTTGTGCGCGTTGTGGGTGGCCAGAACCAGTTCCACCGGCGACTACTTCCCCAGCTCGGCGGCCAGCGCCTGGGCTTGAATCTTGGCCAAGCTGGCGTTTCCGGCCAGCGCCAAGTCCAGCAGCAGGTTTAGTTCTTCACGATCGAAAGGTGCGCCCTCAGCGGTACCCTGAACCTCGATGAACTTGCCACCACCGGTCACCACGACATTCATGTCCGTCTCGGCGCGGACATCCTCGGTGTAGGCCAGATCCAGCATCGGAACGCCGTCAATGATTCCCACCGAGATTGCCGACACCGAGTCTGTCAACGGAGTCGACTTTGCCGGGATGTGGCCCTTTGCCTTACCCCACGCGATGGCATCTGCGAGCGCGATGTAAGCACCGGTGATTGCTGCGGTGCGAGTTCCGCCGTCCGCCTGCAGAACGTCACAGTCGATCACGATGGTGTTTTCGCCCAAGGCGCGCACGTCAACGATGGCTCGCAGGCTGCGACCGATAAGCCGGCTGATCTCGTGGGTGCGGCCACCAATCTTGCCCTTTACAGCCTCACGGTCACTGCGATCGTGGGTGGCTCGGGGCAGCATCGAGTACTCAGCAGTTACCCAGCCCTCCCCCTTGCCGACCTTCCACCGGGGAACCCCGGCGGTGAAGCTGGCGGTGCAGAGAACCCGGGTTCCGCCGAAACTAATCAGAGCCGAGCCCTCGGCGTGGTCACTCCAACCCCGTTCGATAGTTACCTGGCGGTGGTCATTGGCCTGACGGCCATCAATGCGGGTCAAAGCAGTCCTTCTTCGGGGATGGTCTTGATGTTTATGGTCTCGGTGATTGGATAGGCGGTTGTCGCCTCTTCTGTGGACTCCGGGAGGTGCTCAACCACAGTGACCTCCGGCCCCAGGAAGCGGCGTGCAAGCTTGCCGAAAGGCTTGGCGTCACCTGTGGCCTGGAATCGCAGGCTCGGCGCAGTTGTGCTGGTGCGAAGCAGGTTGTTAGCAACCAGAGTGCGGTAGACATCCTTTGCGGTCTCTTCGGCTGAGGAAACCAGGGTTACCTCATCGCCCATCACATAGCTGATGGCACCCGATAGCAGCGGGTAGTGGGTGCAACCGAGAACCAGAGTGTCCACCCCGGCGGCCTTGATGGGGGCCAGGTAGGTCTCGGCGGCGGCCATTAGTTCGGGTCCGCTGGTAATGCCACGCTCCACAAAGTCAACGAAAGCCGGGCAGGCGGCGCTGGTTATTTGCAAGTCCAACGCGGCTGCAAAGGCATCATCGTATGCCTTGGAACTGACCGTTGCGAGCGTGCCGATTACCCCGACGTGACGGTTACGAGTGGCGGCAACGGCACGGCGGACTGCGGGCTGGATGACCTCAATCACTGGGATGCCGCGTCCGACGGTGTAGCGCTCGCGGGCATCGCGCAGCACTGCTGCGGAGGCGGAGTTACATGCGATGACCAGAACTTTGACGCCTTCGTCGACAAGGCGGTCCATCACCGAGAGGGCGAGCTCGCGCACCTGCTGGAGTGGTCTTGGACCATATGGACCGTTTGCGGTGTCGCCGACGTAAATGATCGATTCATTGGGCAACTGATCGATGATTGCGCGGGCTACAGTCAGGCCGCCAACCCCTGAGTCGAAGATGCCAATCGGTGCGTCGTTCACGCTTAGAAGTTTACTTGGAGGTACCTGCCGCGGGGCTAGGAGCCCGAACCTGAGCCGCCGTCACTTCCGCCATTGTCGGCAGGTGGCTCTGGCCTGAGTCCCTGGTAAATCTCTTTACAGGTTGGGCAAACCGGGAACTTCTGCGGGTCGCGACCGGGAACCCAGATCTTGCCACAGAGTGCAGTAACTGGATTGCCGAGCACTGCCGACTCAACAATCTTTTCCTTGCGAACGTAGTGCGAGTAGCGCTCGTGATCGCCCGGTTCCAAGTTTTCTTGTAGTTCGCGCTCCAACAGAGTGGAACCAGCGGTCTGGCCTCCTAGGCCCAGGTCGTCGCTTTCAAAACCGGTCATGGTCGCCTCCTCAACTACAAGCTAGTTAAGGTTAACGGCATCACCCAGGATGACGTCGATTTTGAGTTCCTGACCATCGCGCAGAACCGTCAGTGTCACCTTGGTGCCAGGTGCCAAGAGGCGCACATCGGCAGTGAGGTCGGTGGCGCTATTCACGGTCTTTCCATCGAAAGCTGTGACGATGTCGCCGGCCTTGAGGCCTGCCTTCACCGCTGGGCTGCCGGGCATCAACTTGGCAATCTTGGCACCAACGCTGAAGCCTGCACCGTTCTTTCCGCCAGTGGCATCTTGAACATAAGCACCGAGCATTGCGTGTGATGCCTTGCCAGTCTTGATGATTTCCTGGGCAATCCGGTTGGCATTGTTTGCTGGAATCGAGAAGCCAACCCCGATAGATCCAGACTGACCGGAACTTCCCGAGTCGCTAGCCGTAGCGATCGCTACGTTGATGCCAACAACCTGTCCCTGGTCATTTACGAGTGCGCCGCCGGAGTTTCCAGGGTTGATGGCAGCATCGGTCTGAATCACAGTCAGGTTGATCGCATCCGCATTCGACGACCCGCCGTTGAGGAACTGCAGGCCGCCCAGACCGCCGGTGCCGTTCTCGGGGGCTGCGCTGTTGGCCACCTGAATCGTGCGGTTCAACGCGCTGACAATACCGCTGGTGATAGTGGCATCAAGTCCAAGTGGAGCACCGATCGCCACGACGTTGTCGCCAACATTGACCTTGTCCGAATCGGCGAAACTTGCCGGGATTAGCTTGCCCAGCGGGTTCACCTTGATTACAGCAAGGTCGTTGGTTGGATCGGTTCCGATGATGTTCGCCGAATAAACCTTGTCCTCGGCGGTCTTTACCTCGATGCTTGGGGAGGCGGTGGAACCGTCCAAGGTGACCACGTGCGTGTTGGTGAGAATGTAGCCATTGCTGGTGAGGACCACGCCCGATCCGCTACCGCCGTTGCCACTGGAGTCAGACACCGAGATGGTGACCACCGAGGGCGATGCCTTCTGAGCAACAGCGGTGACCCAGTTGACCCGGCTGGCGTTGTTCACGATGACAGTTCCGGATCCGAGCGAGAATCCGGCATTTGCTGCAGTGAAACCCGCGCCAACGATTCCGCCCATCAAAGCACCGATTGCTATTCCGGAGATTGCAGAGTGCTTGCGGACATAAGCGTTTAGCTTTCCCAGGGCCGATGTGTTCTTAGAAGGCTGTGAAGCCTCAAAATATCCCGCAGCAGGCTTGTCCGAAACGAACTGCATATTGAAATCACTGTTCGAGTTAGTCACTTGTGTGCCTTTCCAAACTAGACGCGATTGCAGTTTCGCAATCCAGTCTGAGTAAATCCTGAGAACAGCCTAAGGCTTGGCTGAAAACTGGCCCGCCTACGGTGTGACTAGCACCACTTTCTGCCTGGGGATTTGCGCGCTGCTGTCGGACACTTCGACGAAGTTACTGGGAGCCGCCAAAACGATCGAGTCTGGGTCCCTGAACCAACGTCCGGTTTTGAGCCGGTACTCGACCCGGTAGGTGACGTGCACCAGAATCGGGTAACGCCCCGCCTTCGAATAGCGGTGCGCAGCAATTGTGCTGGCGCCTTCTACCTGCTGGCTATCGCCGTCTCCGAAACTGAAATCGAGTGCAACAGGTGTCATCCGCACCAGCACGCTAGACCCCAGCAGCCTGGTTTTTCCTAATGCAGTGTGCTGGGCAATGCTCAGGCTGACAGCCTGGTTCGGCTTGACTCGCTCGGGTACGGCAAAGGCGGGTCTGACCGTGGGCCGAAAAGACCCATTTGAGTTCAAACCTCTCTTGGTGACCCGAGGTTTGGGCTTCGGTTTCGTAGCCGGCCTGGGCTGGTAAATCACTCGAACCTTACTTTTGACTGCGGGAATGGCCATCTTTTTGGGTGTTGGTTTGGCCAGCGGGATTGGACGGATGGTTGCTCGAACCGCAGGTTTGGGAGTTGGCTTGGCCGAACCTCGGAGTTTGCGCAGTTGCTCTTTTGAGAGACAAATGGTGACGATCTCGCCATCCACCTGAGAGCCGATGGTGGCGCCGGATGCCAATCGGTTTGAGTTGCGACAACTCGCACTAGCGGGGCTGAAGCCGACCATTCCAACTGCGGTCAAAATCGCAACCATGGTCACCGCAACTGGAGATTTTGTGATTCGAAGATTGGGCATGCCGCCAAGGTAGCCAAGATGCTGCAGCCACGTGCGAACTTATCAACAGGGCTGTTTAGTCGGACTTGGGCGAGCCTTAAAGGCGAAAACCCCCGAGCAGTGGGGGTTTTCTATTTGGTTGCGGGGGCAGGATTTGAACCTACGACCTCCGGGTTATGAGCCCGGCGAGCTACCGAACTGCTCCACCCCGCGGCGAAGTCTCCACTTTATCAGAAAAAGCCGAGGAGCGCCAGCCGGCGCCCCTCGCTACTTCTTGTTGGCGGCATTGATGGCTGCATTGATTGCTGCGGCCAGCGCCTTGTCGGCCTTTCCGTAAGCGGTCCAGTCATTGGCGGCCAGCGCTGCGGCCTTGTCGGCGATTGCCTTCTTGGCAGCCTGGAGGGCCGCGTTGAGGGCCGCGTTGCCGGTAGCGACACTGGACCCGGAGCCCGAGTTAGTTCCGCTGCCCGTGGAACCCGAACCGGTTGCCGTTCCTGTGCTGCCATCGCCAGCTACCGCACCGCTCGCACCTCCGAAGAGATCATTCAAAGCGGCATCAAGAGTGTCTTCGAAGGCGATCTGGTCTCCGAATGCCACCAAGACCTTCTTGAGCAGTGGGAACGAGGTCTCGCCAGTGCTTCGGATGTAGACCGGCTGCACGTAAAGGAGACCGCCACCGATTGGGAGCGTGAGGAGGTTACCATTCAGGACCTCGGTGCTGCCCTGACGAAGCAGGTTTAGAAGCTTGCTCACATCGGAGTCGGAGTTGAAGTTATTTTGCACCTGACCCGGGCCTGGCACCACCGTGTCACGAGGCAACACGAGCAGCTGAAGCCGACCGTAGTTAGAAGACCTAACGCCGTCCTTGTTACCGGCATTCGCGTCCGCTACTAGATACCCGGTCAGCACGTTTCGGGATGACTCACCCGTCGACTTCGGAATGAAGGTGGTGTACAGACTGAAGTCGGCCGACTTCTGCAGCGGCGTCTGCATGCTGAGGTAATAAGGAGGTTGAGCCAACCCCGCGGCCGAACTGGGATCGTTTGGAACCATCCAGGCGTCCTGCTGCGAGTAGAACGAACCGGCCTCGGTGACGTGATAGGTGCCGAGAATGTTTCGCTGAATCTTGAAAAGATCGGCCGGGTATCGCACGTGACTCATCAGCGCGCCGGACATCTTGGCGATCGGCTGCACAGTTCCCGGGTAAACCTTCTGCCAGGTCTTCAGGATTGGATCCTTGGTGTCCCAGGCGTAGAGGTTGACCGATCCGTCATAGGCGTCAACCGTAGCCTTCACCGAGTTTCGGATGTAGTTGATACTGCCGTTGAAGTTGCCCTTTACGAGTTCCGAGTCCAAGATGGCGCTGTTCGGGTTCTCGGCCCTCGAATAAGGGAACTGGTTGCTGGTGGTGTAGCCGTCTACGATCCAAACCACTTTGCCATTTACGACCGCCGGGTATGGGTCACTGTCCAGCGTCAGGTAAGGAGCAACCGCCTTGACTCGACTTAGCGGGCTGCGGTTGTAGAGAATCTGACTCTTGTCGGTGATTGCTCCGGACAAGAGAATCTGTTCGCTCTTGAACTTGATCGCGTATGCGGCTCGATTCACCAGTGATGCCAGCTTGGGTCCACCATCGCCTTTAAAGGTGGTGTAGGTGGTCTGACTGCCGTCCTTGCCACCCGGGTAATCCATCTCCAGCTGAGACTTTCCGCCACCGCCGACTATCGAATAGGCGGGCGAGTTTTCACCGAAGTAGATCTGCGGGCGGTAATCCCCAAGCAGTCCGTTGGACGGGATTCCAGACTGCAGGAACTCTGGTTGCCCATCGGTGGTGCGGCGGTTTCCGTAGGCCGCAACTACTCCATAACCGTGGGTGTAGACGATTACGTTGTTGTACCAAGACTGGCTGGAGCCAAGGCCCTGCTGGTTCAGTTCACGAACCGCTAGGACTGTGTCCTGAGTCTTGCCACCCAAGTTGTAGCGGTCTACGTCCAGGCGATTTGCGAAGTTGTAGTACTGGCGGTACTGCTCCAGCTGGCGGAATGACGCCGCAACCAGAGTTGGATCGATGATGCGGATTTGCGCGGCGGTCTGCGCGTCCTGCTTCAGAGCGCCTGGGTCCGCGGTGGTCTTGGCATTGAAAGAAACTGATTCGACACCATCGAGCCCATAGGCGAATCGCGTGGCCTCGATATTGCGCTTGATGAATTCGCTCTCCAGCGTGCGCTCGTTTGGAACCACCTGGAAGGTCTGGACCACCCAAGGGTAGATTCCACCGAGCAACAGCGACGAAATGACCATTAGGCCGGTTGCGAGAATCGGGAGTCGCCACTTGCCGATGAATGCGGCGACCAAGAAAGTCGCTGCTACCAGCAGCGCAACACCAGACATGATCTGGATTCCAGGGATTCGGGCGTTCACATCGGCGTAGGTGGCGCCAGTGTAAAGGCCGCTGGCGCTAGTCATGATTTGGTACTGGGAGAGCCACAGCGAATAGGTCTGGAGCCCGACGAATACGGCAGCGGTGACTGCGAGTTGGATTCTCGCAGCCTTGGTGAAAGTGACTCGAGGCAGGGTTGCGAGCGAGATCCCGCCAAACACCAGCTGCATCAGCACAGCGGCGACCAGACAGATCAGAGCAACAGCCCCCAGGTAGTTGTCCAGTGCGGTCAGGAACGGGAGATCAAAAATATAGAACGAAACATCCAGATTGAACTGTTTGTCCATGGTTCCCGATGGCGTCGAGTTGAGGAAGAGCAAGGCCTGACGGTAGTTAGGAATCGCCGAAACACCAGCCAAGAAACCAAGAATCACTGGCGCGAGAATCAGGAGCGGCTTCTTACCACGTGCCAGGATTTCGCGGTATGTACCCAGGGACCGAATGTCATTGGAAACATAGCTGGCGTAGATCGGGCGGAACTTGAAGCCGGCCCAGAGAGTCACCCAGATGGAGAGCCCCATGGCCAAACCAGCCGCAAGGAACATGCCGGTTTGCGCCAGCAAGTTTGTGGTGAAAACCTTGGTGAAACCCAGCTGGCTAAACCATAGGTAGTCGGTGTAGACCCCGGCACTGCCAATCAGGGCAACAATCACAACCACCAAAACCAGTGCGATAACCGCTACCGGTGACATCTTCTTGCGATTCAAGATTCTCCTAGTTTGTTACTTGCTGCAGGTTGGCAGACCACTTGCACTGTGCTCGGTGGCAATTTGCTTCACCGCCGTCAGGGCTTGATTGAAGTTTGCCACCTTCAAGACCTTTAGCCCGGTTGGAATATGGCCAACGACATCGCCACAGTTTTCTGCCGGAGCCAAGAACCAGCGAGCGCCTGCCCGCTGAGCCCCGTACATCTTCTGAGTGATGCCGCCGATAGGTCCAACAACCCCGGTCTCGTCGATTGTTCCCGTACCAGCGATGATTTGCCCACCGGTCAGGGCTCCGGGAGTCATTTTGTCGTAGATGCCTAGCGCGAACATCATGCCGCCGGATGGTCCGCCGACATCGTTCAAACGCAACTGGACCTTCACCGGGAACTCAAATTTGGTACCAACATAAACACCGAGTCGCCAGGCATCACCCACCAACTTCGGTGTCACCTGAACCTGGAGATCTTTCCCGCCTCTGACGCCCTTGACAGTAACTGGGCTGCCATGGGCAGCCGCGACCAGGGCTCTAAGGCCGTTTATGCCGGTGACCCGCTTGCCGTCGATCGAATCGATGTAATCACCGGATTTGATGAGCCCTTTGGCAGCCGCCTTGGGATCCACCGAATCCACAAACACCCGATAGCTGTATCGATAGCCCAAGGCACGAAGCGCTGCCGCGGTGGCCTGAGATTGTGAGTCCGACATCATCAGGGCGTTCTGTTTCTCGACGTCCTGAGTGCTAGTGGTGGCCGGGAAGACCTCTTCAACCGGAACAATGCTCTGGGCTGGATCCAGCCAAGCCCCAAGAATCTCAAGCCAAGAAGGAGTCTGAGTTGGCGACCCGACCAGGTTGACGGTGAGCAAGTCCAGTGCCCCATCGGTCGGATAACTCTTGGCATCCACGATGCTGATGACCGGGGTATCGCCCTCGGTGCCAAGTACATTGAAAACCGGTCCAGGGCGTTCGATCAGGTATGGACTGGATAACTGACTGCCCACCCAGAGGGCCACCGCAAGCAGGGCAATGAAGACCCAACCTGGGCGAAAACGGCGACGCCGACGCGGCGTTGGTGGCTCGTCGAAGTAGATGCCTGAATCCATGTTTTAACCCTAGGTGAGGCGGCCGACATCTAAGACGCCGAGTTGGAGCGCGGGCAACGCTATCGGCGAACAAAGGCTTGCTAGCGCGTTTTCTTCAGCAAGTTCGCAGCCTTCGAACGATAGCGTTGAAACACGAAAGGGCGGCGGCATGTCCCAGTTTGATGACGACACCGAGGACAACTCGGGCGGCTTTGACCCGCGGAAATTTAATCCGGCGGATTTCCAGGAATTCATGAAGAAATACCTGGAGAACCCAGACTCATTCGAGGTCGAGGAGCTGGCCAAAGCCGCTGGAATCCCGACCAATCCGGAACAACTGACTCAGCTACTTGGAATGCTTTCGCAGGCCATGGATCGACAGGGACAACCCGAAGGCGTGGACTGGACCCAAACCCTCAACCAGGCGAAGGCCGTTGCTAGGAAGAACAACCTCGGGGTAACCGAACTGCAGCGCCAGGCCTGGCTCGATGCCATCAACATCGCCAATCTTTGGCTGGACCAAGCCACCGACGTATCCGCTTTGGCCACCGAGGCCAAGTTCCTGACGCGCGACCTCTGGGTAGATGACGCCATGCCGCTATTCAAGGCGATGAGCCAACCCGTGGCGGACCGAATGTCGGTGGCGCTCAGTGAGCACTTGGCCAAAAACAGCCCCGAGGAATTGGCGGGACTGATGAAGGAGGCTGGCCGACTGCTGCGTAACGCAGGCGGTGCCATGTTTGCGATGCAAATTGGTCAGGCGATCGGAAAGCTCAGCGAGAAGGTGCTAACCGGAGGAGACATCGGACTGCCGATTTTTGTTGAACAACGTGCAGCGTTCGTCCCGCAAAACTCGGACGAGTATCTCAAGGAACTCGGCGTACCCGAGACCGAAGCCCGAATCTATCTGGCGGTTCGCGAACTGGCCCATGCCCGACTCTTCAAGCACTCACGGTGGCTGCGTGACTCGGTGGTTTCACAGATCACAAATTATGCGGCCGAGATCACCATCGATGACGAGCGCATCATGTCCGCCATCGCCGATACTGACCTGACCAACCCGGAGTCGATGAAGGGCCTGCTGGAGTCGGGGGCGATGTTGGCGGACCGCACCGAGGAGCAGCAGCGAGCCTTGGACCTGATTGAAACTCAGCTGGCGCTCATCGAGGGTTGGGTTGAGGCGGTCACGCAGGAAGCAACCCGACTGCTGCCGGAAGCAAATCGAATCGCCGAGGCGGTTCGTCGTCGCCGTGCCACGGGCGGTCCGGCCGAGCTAACCTTCGGCACTCTGGTTGGCCTGGAGCTCAAGCCTCGAAAGGTGCGCGAAGCAACCGCGATGTGGCTCTTGGTCGGGAACGCACTCGGTGCGGCCAAACGCGACGCCCTGTGGGACCACCCGGACATGCTGCCCACCGTCTCGGACATAGAGGATCCAGCCAAACTCATCGCCAGACTCCAGGGCCACGGTGACGACTTTGACTCAGCCTTGCGGGAGCTCTTGGGCGAGTAGCCGCTGTGGATAACCCCGCTGCGATGTCGCTGATCCTTGGCACAATCGCCGAATGGCTTACAAGATCAACCCGTTCCACCAGTTGCTTTGGCGGAATCCCAACACCCTTCAAATTGGCGTTGGCTCCCAGCGGGTCATTCTGGAGCAACTGAGCCCGAGTGAAGAACGGCTGGTGGATGCGCTTTACTACGGAATACCCACCGAGAGCCTGCCGGCTCTGGCCGGCCAGATCGACCTGCCACTGGACAAGGCTCGCAATCTGATTGAAAGGCTACAGCCAACGCTGCTGCTGGATTCCAGCGGCGCTAGTGCAGTGCCCGTGCCGACTGCCGAAACCGATCTTCACCTGCACCAAGCCGAAGTTGTTAGAGCGGGGCTCATCAGCTCGCGGCCGGCGACTCTCATTGCCGAACACCGATCCCAAAGTGTCGTCCATCTCGACAGCCTGGATAGCACCGGACTCACACTCTTGTTAGCGCTCGCGGCTGCCGGTGTGGGAACCTTCACGACTAAAGACCACGGCCGAGTAGTTCAATCTGACATAGCCTCCGGGGTCTACCCAAAGGCGCTGCTTGGAAGGTCTCGGTTCGGTTCGGCGAAACTGATGCTCGAATCCAGTTGGCCCAACTCGAGATTAGTGACGACCAACCGGCCAGATGACCGGCGAACCGCGCGAGCGAACGTGGCCATAACGGTCAGCCAGCAAATTACCCGTCCAGAGGCGGCGGCGGTTTGGCGAACGATGGACCTGCCGGTTTTGGAGATTCGGTACGAACCCGAAGGCGTTCAAGTCAGCCCAGTGCTAACCGGGACGAACGGGTGTCTGGTTTGCCGCGACCACTGGAATCAAGATCAGGACGAGGCTCACTTGATCATGGCCTCTCAGCTAATCGGCAGCACCCTGACTTTTGATGACTCAGCCACACGATTGCTGGCCTCGGGACTAGCGGTATCTCTCGTGCTCAGGTTTCTGGATCAGCAGCTGGAAGGGCATAGCCCTTGGGATGAATCTGGGGCAGCCATTGGGTTTCGCTTCCTGCGCGGCCAATCGGACCGCCTACTCACCACCGAGTGGCTTCGGCACCCGCTCTGCGGCTGCGGAATTACTTCGACTCGGGTGCTGCGCGAAGCAGGTTGATGAATCTTGACTCGGTGCCGTTCCAGCTGATCATGAGCGACTTCTTGGCGCGGGTGACACCCACGTACAGCAGCCGATTTTCCTCAGCAATCTGGCTCTCAGATTTGGCATAGCTGATTGGCAAATAGCCCTCGCTGACCCCGAGGATGAAAACGTGATCCCACTCCAGGCCCTTAGCGGCGTGAATAGTAGCCAAGGTGACCGCGGCTGATTCCGGTTCGTGCTGGCTGTGCGCGCGTTCGGCAAGTTCTTTCTGAAAAACGTCGAGCGAGGTCCCCTCTGGCATCTCATCAAGGATCTGCAGCAGCGCGTTTAGGCTCTCCCACTTTTCTCGGGCCGCCGAATTGGCCGCGTCTGGCTCACGCAGGCTCCACCCAAGGCCTCGACAAATTTCTTCTACCGCTTTGTGAGTTGGCTTGTTGTTCTGGGTCGCGACCTCGGCATTGATGGCCCTAATGGCTAACTGGATTTCTGGCCGCGCGAAGAAGCGGACGCCGCCCTTCAATTGATAAGGAAGCTGAGCGTTGGCTAATGCGGCTTCGATCGACTCACTCTGACCATTGACTCGGTAAAGAACTGCGATCTGTCGGGGTTTGACTCCCTCAGCCAGAAGTCCCTTGATTTGATGAGCGACGTAGGTCGCCTCCTCGGTGGCGTTACCAAACGACTGCAACCGTGGCGCTAGACCGGTGGTGCCCTGCGACTCCAGCGGACTGAGGCCACCCTCCCCCATCGGTGACTTGGCCGTGCGAAGGCGGTTGGCGAAGGTGACAATCTGTTTGGTGCTGCGGTAGTTGCGAGTCAACTCAATCACGCTGGCGTTTTCGTAGCGAGACTGGAAGGTCTGCAGGAATTTAGAACTGGCGCCCGTAAAGGAGTAGATAGTTTGATTTGGGTCGCCAACCACGCATAGGTCACTGCGATCACCCAGCCATGCGTCTAACAGGGCGTGCTGCAGCGGAGAAATATCCTGGTATTCGTCTACCGTGAAGAAGCGGTATTGCTGATGCACATGAGCCAGGGCGCGCGGCTCGCTTCGCAGCATTCCCAGGCAAAGGACCAAGACGTCTTCCCAGTCGATCTGATTGGCCGCGGTTTTCGCATCCTCGTAGGCGACCAAAAACTCGAGGAGTTTCTCTTTGCTTAAACCGGCGGGCGGTTTCCGATTGAGCTGCGCGTACTCGTCAAGCGACAGGAGTGAAACCTTTCGCCACTCGATCTCGGCGGCAAGGTCACGAAGAGTTGCGGCGTCTACCTTGTACTTACGTTCCTCCGCCAGCCGGCCAAGTAGCCGACTCTTGCCTTCGAGGACTTGGGGTGCCCGAACGCCAGTGAACTGAGGCCAAAAGTAATCCAGCTGCGCGAGTGCTGCCGAGTGAAATGTCTTAGCAGAAACCTCGCCAACGCCGAGGGCACGCAAACGGGTGCGAAGCTCGGCGGCCGCCTTGCTTGTATAGGTAAGCGCCAGCACTCGATTGGCGCTGAAGTAGCCCTTGGAAATTCCGTAGGCAATACGATGCGTGATGGTGCGAGTCTTGCCAGTTCCCGCGCCAGCGATGATGCAGGTTGGTCCGACGAGCGAACTAGCGGCGGCGCGTTGCTCGGGGTCTAGTTTTGCCAGAAGCGGGTCTAGCTCCTCAGCCGAATCCATCTCAGCCATCCAGCGGACCGCCATACCAGTGCTCAATAATCGCCCGAGCGATTGACAGCGGCCCCGGCATAATCAGGGCGCCAGAACGATATCCTTGGCCAATCTCATCTTTGGTAAACCACTGAACCTTGGCGATTTCAATGCCATCTGGGCGGGCGGTTTGTAGTGGACCGGACTCATCCAACATGGCTCGGAACCCGACCATAAGTGAGTGTGGGAAAGGCCATGCCTGACTGCCAAGGTACTCGATTTCATGAACCCTGACGCCAGCTTCCTCTTCGATTTCTCTGGCAACCGCAGCGGTTAGGCTTTCGCCCGCCTCAACGTAGCCGGCAAGGATGCTCCAACGGTTAGCTTCCCACACTCCCTGAGAGCCCAACAGGATGCGGTCTTGAGAATCGGTGACCGCGGCGATGATTGCGGGATCAGTTCGCGGGAATACGGTTTTGTCATCGGCGAAACAACGACGACTCCAGCCGCCTTGTTGGATCACGGTCGGCTGACCGCAGTGGGTGCAGTGCCGATGAGTGGCGTGGAAGTTAGCCATCGCCAGCGCCTGGGCGTAAAGATTGGCATCGCGTTCCGACAAGCCGAAGCCGGCTCGGCGCAGGTCTCGCCACTGGGCGACCTCCGGCTGCAACTGGTTAGCGCTATTGGTGGATAAAACCGCAAGCACGATTGGTGTGCCGGTCGGCTCATCTCCCTCGGTGGCGAAAGTCTTGCCCAAGTAAACCCGGTGCTGCGCACTTGGGACGGCTTCGACGGGCAGTAGTAGCAGCTTTCCCACTGGGTGATTACTATCGCCGGAGAGTTGAACTTTGCCCTCGAAGATTGGAAGAACCCGGGTAGCGGGGTTTGCCCAGAGTTCATCGAAGAGGTCGGGGTTGTCGCGCTGGAGGTAGTCGCGGTCCAGGGCGCTTACCGCCATGGGCAGGTGAGGGAGGCTGTGCATCGAGAGCCTCCTTCGGCGGGCTAAAGCTTTTGATTCGCCAGTTTTGGCGTGGCATTGCGGGGGTTTTGCCCTAAGACTACCTAACCTAAAACCATGGCTAAGTCACCCTTGATTTTAGCGGCGCTGGCCAAAGACGCCGTTCCCCAACTTGATTTCGTTCAGGCGATGCCGCTGACCATGGAGCACATCGGTCACTTCGACTCGGCCCTGCTGACGGCCACTGATGGAAGCCATTACGTAATTCGCCAGGCTGGTAATGACGAAGCTGCCCTTGAACTGGACACCGAGCTCGTCGTTCTGCGTGCTCTGGCACCTTTCCGCAGCCACTTCCCATTCGAAATCACCAAGCTCGTTGGCGAAACCCGCGACGCATCCGGCAAGCGAGCACACCTTTTCAGCTACGTCTACGGAAACCCACTTCAGTTAGCGAACCTGCCGGCGACTAGCCCGCTTGCCAGTTCTATTGCTAATGCATTGGCCGCCATTCACTCACTTCCACTCAGCGTCGTCGAAAACAGCGGCCTACCGGTTTATACCCCGGAGCAGTTGGTTCGAGACCGCACCGTTGAGCTGGACCGCTTCGCCGCAACCGGGCGCGTTTCGGCTGCCCTGCTGAACCGCTGGGAACGAGCGCTCGAGGACGTAAACATCTGGCGCTTCCAGACTTCTGTAATCCACGGTGGCGCCACCGTACACGGCAACTTCCTAACCCTGGATGATGGAATCTCTGGAGTTTTGGGCTGGCACAACCTGCAGATCGGCGACCCTGCGATGGACTTCGCCCTGGTGCAGGCTCAGGCAATGGACGATTTCTCCTACAGCACCCTGCTGGAATACGAACGACTCAAGGGAGCGGATCAGAACCTGCGGGCACGCGCCCAGCTGTATTCCGAGTTCGCACACGCCAACTACCTGGTCTGGGCATTGCAGTTTGGAACTGCAGACGAGGTGGCAGACGCCGAGCGATTCCTGGAAGACCTTGCGGTTGATATCGAGGCTGGCCTAATTGCGCCGATTGGACCAAAGCCGTTAGGCACCGACGCAGTTTTGACCAACGTCACCGATAGCGGTCTCGGCACAGCGGCCGGCTTTGTCGACGCGGGTCAGGCACTCGTAGCCGATGACATGCTACTGACCCCAGTCGACTACAACCGCGATTCGGATCCAGCCGCAGTCGACCCGAGTTCCGCCAACCTGTTCAAGCCAGTCGTTGATTCTTCCTATGACCACAAGAACCTGTTTGGCGACACTGCACCCATTCCGGTTTTCTCGGATGACGCAACCGCACCGATCCCCGTGTTCAGGGATGACTCGACCGCTCCGATTACTCTGCCCAGCCTGGCCGAGGTTGACGAAGCCGGAGCAGATGAAGCTGCTGTAGAAATCGAATCGCAAGACGCCGATTCAGAAGATGCCGCAGGTGAACCTAAGAACGGCGAGCTCTTCTAACCTTCGGTTACTTCTGTCCATCGTTCGCGCAGTTCCGCTACGGTGAGCAATCGCGTTGGCTTTATCACTTTGTTCTCGCCCACATAGTAGAAACAAGCGCTAACTGCTTCGAGCGGTAACTTCATGAGGGTGGCAAACGCTATTCGGTACAGCGCCAACTGCAAACCGCGTTTTTCGATGTCTGCGGCCTCACTGGGAGCGGCTCCGGTCTTCCAGTCCACGATCTCATAGTTGCCCGAGTCGTCTTGGAAGACAGCATCCAGCTTGCAAATAAAGATGTTGTTATCGAGCGCAAACTGGATCTCAATCTCGGCGAATGCTGCCGTTGCCAGCGCCCACGGCGAGGACTCAAAGTTAGCTCGCAATTGCTCAATAGTGGCCTCGTGCTCTGCGAACTCGGTGGCTTCAAACTGCTGTTCCCAGAGCTGCTCGGAGGCATCGGCCAGGTCTAGTTCTGAGTTTTCCGTGAGCTGCCGAGCGAGGCTGCCGAAACGCTGTTCCATCAGGTTGTGGAATACCGTTCCGGCGCGGGTTGCCTTGAAAGGTGCCTCTGGAACCGGGCGCAGCATACGAGCCGCCAGGCCAGCTGTATCGGTCAGGTAGTCCTTGAACTGCGATGCGTTGATGCGCACCGGGAGCGGCACCTCGTTTGCCGCCTTGATTCGAGCGGTGCGCTCGCGCAACAGCAGTTCAATCTGGTCCATTTCCCCGATTTCCCGAGGAGCGTTTATTGCAGCGACCACCCGGTCTCGAGCGGCAAGCAAAGCCGCTCGGTGGTTCTGTCCCAGCGGTTCGATCGGCCACTGCGCCTGTTGCTGGCTGGCGTCTAGCGGGTTAACCTCAGACTGGCAAACGGGCAGGATCTCATCCCCCTCGCCGCGATTGTGAACCTCAACGACATCTTCACCCAACTCGGCGGCCTTGAGGAGAAACTGGCTTAGCGCCTTGGGTTTCTTGATGCCTTCCTGCCAGTAGGCCGCGGTCAGGGCAAGTTTTTGTTTAGGCCTAGTCACGGCAACGTAGATCAAACGCAACTCCTCCCGCAGAAGGTGTTCGCGCATCAAATCCTTGTAATCATCGACTGATTTCTTGAGCTCCTGCTGCGATCCAACGGCGGCAGTTTCCCAACGAGGCAGCGAATCGACGTCTCCGCGGAGTGGGTATGGAAGTTCGCCATTCGCCAACCAGCCACTTGTTCCCCGGCCGGTTGAAGGGAAGTCTCCTTCGGTGAGGTTGGAGATTGCAACTAGATCCCACTCCAAACCCTTTGCCGCGTGAACTGTCAGGAGCTGAATCACGCCGCTCTCGGGTACAGCGCTGGCGACTTCGTGGCGTTCCCGTTTCTCTGCGTACTCCAGCCACTTCAGAAATGCGCCGAGGTGCGGCCGGTGGGTGCTGGCCGCATAGTTGGCAACGATATTCGCAAAGGCGTTGAGGTGCGCCATCGGATTTTTCTTGGCAGGGTTTGCCATTACTTCAACGTCCAACCAAAGTTCGCGTTCGACCAAGCGGACAAATTCCACTAGCGGAAGGCCGGTCTGCTTGCGGAGGTTTGCGAATAGTTGGGCAGCGTTGCGAAGCCTTGCTAGGCCCACCTCACTGAGTCTGGAATCTTCGGCGTGCTTGTCTTCCAGCAGCAGGTCTAGCGCATCGACAATGCTGATCGAATCCTCGGGAGAGAAACTCTCCTCGCGCTTGTGGAAGCGATTTTGGCGTTTGGCAAATCGGAAGAGACGGTCGAGGTCCTTCGGGCCGATGCGCCAGCGAGGACCGGCTAGCAGACGGATTAGTTCCGAGCCACTGTTTGGGTCATGTACCACTTTGAGCGCCGAGGTAAGGTCGACGATTTCAGAGAGCTCCAGCAGACCACCGAGCCCAACCACCTGAACTGAGAGGCCAGCGGCTTCGAGGGTTTCGCGGAAGAGCTGCATGTGCTTGCGGGTGCGGGTTAGCACGGCACCGCGAGGAGTTTCAACATCCTCGCCCCGCTTTTGCCTTGCGGCAACATCTTCCAACTCAGTCTTGAACCAGTTGGCCACCGACTGGGCTTCTTCATTTACGGTTTGGTCTACTCGAAGATTGATGCGCCCGGACTTGGCGCCATCCATGGAGCGTAGCGTGAGCGGAACCAGATGGGTATCGGCATTCGCAAGATATGAGGCTGGCTGAGATAGATCCGCCGACAAATGGTTGGCCAGTTGCAGGACCTTTACCGGGTTGCGCCAAGAGGTGCTGAGTTCAAAACGTTGCTGACTGCCAGCTGGCGCGGCAAAGTCTCGGCCGAATGTGGCGAGGTTAGATGAACTTGCCCCACGCCAGCCGTAAATGCTCTGGTTTGGGTCACCGACCGCAAGCACAGCGGCACCGGAAAAGAGGCCTGACAGCAGTTGCGTCTGCAGGAAGGATGTGTCCTGGTATTCATCGAGCAGGATGTGAGTGAAGCGCTCTCGCTGCACCTTTGCTACTTCAGGGTTTTCGCGAACGGCTCTGGCGGCAAGTGCGACCTGGTCGGAGTAGTCGACATAGCCCAGACGCTGTTTCTCCTGGCGATATTTGTCAGCCAGCTTAGCCAAGACGTCTGTGATTGCGAAAGGTTCCAGCAGCTCGTCGTAGTACTTATTTTTGGCAAAATCGTTGCCGCCAGGCTTCTTTGGCAGGCCACTCAGTTGACCAACCACCGAAAGACAGATTTGTTCAACCGCGGTCGCGTCAGTGAGATTATCGTTCATGGCGGCAGCTAGGCCGATAACGGCCTCGACTATCGAGTTCAGCTTGAGATCGACATCCGCCAATCGAGCGTCGACGAGTTCGCCGTATTTCACTACCACCTCGCGGGCCAACTGAAATGCGGCTGCCTCGGTGAGCAAGCTGCTCTCGGATTCCAATCCAAGCCCGAGTGCATTTTCTCGGAACAGCGAATTGGCGTAGGCGTTGTAGGTGAGGATGGTCGGCTGAGTGAAATCGTACGGCACGGAATCCTTCGGCCAAAGCTCACTGTCTCGCATCTTCAACAGGCTCTGATAGATGCGATTGCTGAGCTCGCTGGCGGCCTTGCGCGTAAAGGTTAGGCCAAGGATTTGCTCTGGACGGGCGTAGCCGTTTGCCACCAGCCACAGCACGCGCACCGACATAAGCTCGGTTTTGCCGGAGCCGGCGCCAGCAACCACCAGTGCTGGAGAGTCTATCGGCGCCTTTTCCACCGCCAAGGTTTGCTCTTCGGTGAGCTTGTAGTTCTTGAGCAGGGAGTAAACGGCCTGAGCAGAGATCAACCTATCCGACATAGGAAACCGCCTTGGTCAGGTGTAGCTCGCAGCTGCCAAACTCTTTGTCGTTACTGCAGTGACTCGAAACGTTCGCGATGAAGTAGCGCTCCGGCATGGCCATTCCATTTGCGGCTTGCTCCACCAGTCCCTCAAACTTGGCCTGCAGCTCTGGCAACTGAGCAATAGAGCTCTGGTTGCGAATCGTGGTGTTGCCCTTCCCAACAAGTAGCAGTTTGGCGCCGCCTAGGTCCGTGCCAGATTCCGGGGTGACCGCACGGAAGGCGCCGTGTTGGTAGGCCAGCTGGTAGAGACCCAACTGCGCATTGTCTTCGCCCTCGGCGATGCTTGGAATCGTTGACCCGGTCTTTAGGTCCACAATCACGACCTGACCGTCCGGGGTTAGTTCGATGCGGTCCACTTTGCCTCGAATGTTTGCGCGGCCCAGCTGCATCTCAAACTCTTGTTCAGCTGCCAGGACCTTGCCGCCCTCTGACTTGAATGCAGTGAGGTACTGCGAGAGATTTGCGATTGCCTTCTGCGCCCTGCGGCGTTCCGCTTGCTCCAGCCAGGCACTTTCGAACTTTAGGGTGTGCCAGCCCGACTCAACTTCAGCCCACAGGCTAGCTTCGTCGAGAGCAGTGGACAGCTCCATGGCACGGTGAATAAGCGTTCCCAGCGATGCAGAAAAGTCGCTCTGCGATGCGCCGTGATAGTTGAGAAACCAGTGGAGTGGGCACTTTAGGAACGCTTCGAGCTGGGATGGGTTGAGGCTGATTAGTTCGCCGCGATCGTAAGAGAGCTCTGGGTCTTGGTCGCTTGTTGCCTGCTCCAAAAACTCAAATAGCGGCTCGGTGGTGGACGGTTCGACTAGGCCGTACCAGTCATCGGGATGCGCTCCGGGAACTCCGGCAGCTGCCAAACGGCCTAATTCGTGGGCGAATTGCACCGCACGAACAGGATCTTTTTCCCTTGTCAGTTTCCGGCGAAGATCACCCGCAAGACCGCGAAGGGTAAACGAGCTAAGCTCGAAGCTTTCTTCAGTTGGAATGCCCGATCCAGTTACGTGCCCCAGGAACTGACTAACCTGTTCTTCTTCGGACGAGAAAGATGTGACAAGCACGTTTTGATTCGCGGACCCCAGCGCTTTGTAAAACATCCGCAGCTCGTCAGCCATCTCAGCTCGAACCGGGGCTCCGCTCTCGGTAAGGCGACCAGTCACGGTTGCAATAAGTAGGCCAGCATTCAGCAGCGAGTTACGAGGCTTTAGGTTTGGCCAGATGCCCTCGATCAGTTGCGGGGTGGCAACCGTGTGGAAGCGACGGCCAACCAGACCGGCTGGCGTCAGCAGATTTACGTATTGTTCCGCTCTGCGACCAAAGGCCAGCGAGTCTTCGGGAAGTTTCTGCTCAAGTTGAGCAATCAGGAACTGACCCTTGTCCGCTCCTGGATTTCGCTCCACAAAACGGTTGGCGGCGGCAAAAAGCCCAACAATTGCGTCTAGGTTGCGGTTTGCCTGAGTGGCTATTTCTCCAATTCCGCGACTAAGCTCCGACCATTGCTCCTGCAGACCGCTGTCATTCCAGAGTTGCCAAAGCAGGTCCTCGATTGTGCAAGTGGAATCCGCCGCTAAGGCCCTCGCGGCATCCAGCGACTTCAAGAACTTCCGAACCTTGACTCCGTCAGTTCCCCGAAGGGTTGCCGCGGCACCGGGGGTCGTAAAAAGTTCCACTAGGAGCTCGTCCGAATTGCGGCCAATCTGACCCTCTTCGACTCCTTCGAGTTCTTGACGGCGAAGCTGGCGCCGCAGCCGCCGGAGTGAAACCGAATCCAGTCCGCAGAAGGGTGAGCGCAGCAGGCGCTCGGCGGAAACCGCATCGACGTCCGCAGCTAGTTGGCAGACCGCGGCTAGCTCAAGCAATTCTCTGGATGCGAACTCGTCCCGAAGTGCATGCTGGGCTCCGACGATTCGAACTGGAACGCTCTCTGCTGCGAGGGAACGCTCTAGGGCATCCAACTGCTGCCTGGTGCGGGCAACCACAGCCATGTCTTGCCAAGCAATGTTGCTCTCCAGATGGAGCTTGCGAAGAGTGAAAGCGAGCCAGTCAATTTCATCCTGCTGCGATTTAAACACTTTCGCGGTTACGGACGTCAGCCCCTCTTGAGCAGCAGAGGCCGCATGCACAATGCGCTGTCGGCCGGCACCCTCGGCGCCAATCAGACCCGACACCTTGCGCATTGCCGGAGCAAGTCCGGCGGGTTTACCCCACGGATCGCTCTCTAGAGCACGAACCGCGACGGTTGCGTTCCGTGAAGCGGCGACTTCAGCAGCAAGTTCACTCATGATTCGAGGATCTGCTTGGCGGAAGCCCAGTGTTGAGGCATCTGGGTCACCGAACAGGGCTAGGCCGGTTGTTGCCCCCGCAAGGTTTGCGATCAATCGCGCTGCAGATGGGGTTAGTTCCTGAGCATCGTCGACAAGGATCATCCGATAGCCAAGCTCTTCCTGGCCTTTGGCCAGCAAGTCGATGGCCCGATTCACCAGAGATGGTGCATCGAATCGATGCAGATATTCATCACTGACCATCAGCGCCTCATAGGCCTCAAAGACTTTTGCGGCCGCCTTCCATTCCGGGCGACCAGATGGCAGGTCTTGCAGCCCATTGGCGGTCAACCCGAGCTCTTGACAGCTGGCAATCAAATCACGGAGCTCGGTGCGAAAACCCGAAAGCGCCCTGGTTACCTGGCTGATGTGTGGTGGCCAGAGTTCGGCATTCGGAGTGAGTTCATGCTGCTTCAATAGGTCTAGAAAGATCGCATCCTGCTGGGCACCGGAAATGAGTTCGGGCTCGCGTAGGTCATTAGACAGCGCATGGTGCCGGACTACCGCAAATGCCAGCGAAGAAATGGTGCGAGCAAGCGGCCCCTCCACTGCATAGGCCGCATCTTGATCGGCTACCGAAGCGCCAAGTTCAAGCAGCAGACAGTCGCGGAGCACTGCCGCGCTCTCACGCGTGGCAGCCAGAACCAAGATCTCTTCCGGCTTGAGCCCTGCCCGCAGCACGAGATCGCGATGCAGCGCTGCCAAGGCTGAAGTCTTGCCGGTGCCCGGTGCGCCGTAAAGAACGTGAACCCCCATTGCTACCGCGGCATCGGCAACAAATTCCGATCCAAAAAATTGCCCAAGCGCAACCCCGACCGACGAGGAAGGCGTTGGCAAGAATTTCGCTTGGGACATGCGTCAAAACTATCGAACGGCTATGACATTTATTTCGAGGCACACGCCAGCGAAGCCAGTAATCTAGTAAACATGTTCCAGCCACTGATTGAAGTCGCATTTCTGCTGATTTACGCTGCCCTGCTAGCCGCCGTGACACCCTACGTTCGCGCGGACCAGGAGAACTATGGCGTGCTGATTCCCGGTGCACTAGCTATCTCGACCGGAGCAATTGTCTGGTCGCTGCTGACCTGGCTTGGACTCCCTGACACCGATGGCTGGATCTGGGGTCTGACCATGGTTCTCATGCCGGTCGGCATGGCCTTCGGTATCAAGTACTACGGTCGCGGTCGCAGCCAGGGCAAGTTCGGTTTCGTGGACCAGCTTGGCAAGGCAATCGCAGATGCCTCTGCAAAGAACAACACCGAGACCGCTGGTGGCGAAGAGGTCGTCATCCTCACCAGCACCGCTGGTAACTAAGCGGCAAGTCCAATCGCGTCCATACGCAACGAGTGTGGACCATTCAGCTCGGCGATAAGTGGCTCTAGCTCTTCCAGAGTCGCTGCCGGAACCGCAGCGCGAAGCTCAAGAATCACATCGCCCATGATGCGGCGACCCCAAAGCGCTAGTCGCGACCCGAGGGTGGCATCCTTTGCCATGGCATCAGACAACACCTTTTTGGAGAACTTCTCGATGGTCTTGTCGTTCAACGCCTTCTCGACATCGGCGCGGACCTCACCAGGCAAACCTGCTGCCAGCTTGCGGTAGAACTCTTCCAACAAACCCAGAGTCAGGTATAGCTTCAGCACGGTCTCGTACCAGTCGAGGCCATTGGTGCGACTGTGAAACAGATCGATGCGCTCGGTGTATGGATCCATGGCGTCTGTCGGGTCGAATCCCATAGATGACAACTTGCGGCTGAGCGAGCGGTACTTGTCGAAGCTCTTAGCGGCCGCCTCGGATAGTGCAGCCTTGGCAGCGGTGGTTGGCGCGAACTTAATCTCGGCGGTCATGATCTCGAATGCACTCAACTGCAGGTAGGCAAGCTGCCCAAGAAACTCTTTGGGAGCGGGAGCGTAAGGTGCCAGATTGACCTCGCCCTGATTTCGGGTGGCGCGGTCCTCGCGAACCGGAAGCTGCAACTTAGGGACGTTGCGCTTGATGCCTTTTAACCACTCGAACACGTTTACAAGACTACCCAAAACCCACCGAGGAGGGCGGAAAAATCGCCACCGTTAGACTTAAGGCAAATGAATACACCTATTAACCCCGACGTGACCTTCGAATCTCTCGGCATCGATGCCGACATCGTGGAGGCCCTGGGCGCCAAGGGAATCACGCATCCCTTCCCAATCCAAGAATCCTGCATCCCAGTGGCTATGGCCGGACAGGACGTAATCGGCCAGGCGAAGACTGGAACCGGTAAGACTTTCGGCTTCGGCCTTCCGCTAATTCAGCGCCTGGGAAAGTCCCCTGATAAGGGCGCCAAGGCACTGATCGTTGTTCCAACCCGTGAACTCTGTGTTCAGGTTGCCGAGGACCTGGTTCTGGCAACTGCGAACCGAGACACCGTCGTGGCTGCCATCTATGGCGGTAAGTCGTACGAGGGCCAGATCAAGGAGATCGAGGCCGGTGCCCAGATCTTGGTTGGCACCCCGGGACGACTAATCGACCTCAGCCGCCAGAAGAAGCTTGATCTTTCCAAGATCGAGATCATGGTGCTGGACGAGGCCGACGAAATGCTTGACCTCGGGTTCCTGCCAGACATCGAAAAGCTCTTCGCCTACACCCCCGAATCGCGCCAGACCATGCTGTTCAGCGCCACGATGCCGGGTGTAATCGTCAACATGGCACGCAAGTACCAGAACAAGAGCGTTCACATTCGCGTCAACGACCCCGCTGACGAAGGCCACACCAAGGCTGACATCAAGCAGTTCGTCTACCGCGCCCACAACCTGGATAAGGATGAGGTCGTCGGCCGAATTCTCCAGGCCGAGGGTCGCGGCAAGACCGTGATCTTCGTGAAGACCAAGCGTGCCGCCGGAAAGCTCTCGGAAGAGCTGGTTGACCGCGGCTTCAACGCCACCGCACTGCACGGTGACATGAGCCAAGAGGCTCGCGAAAAGAGCATGGCGGCATTCCGCGCCGGCAAGAAGGACATTCTGGTTGCCACCGAGGTAGCAGCCCGAGGCATCGACGTCGATGATGTGACCCACGTAATCAACTACTCGGTGCCAGAAGACGAAAAGGCCTACCTGCACCGAGTGGGACGCACCGGCCGCGCTGGCCGCACCGGTGTCGCCGTCACCTTCGTGGACTGGGAAGACCTCACTCGCTGGACTCACATCAACCAGGCGTTGGACTTCGGCCAGCCTGACCCGATGGAGACTTACTCTTCCTCGAAGCACCTATTCATCGACCTGAACATCCCTGAGGGCACCAAGGGTCGCCTGAAGGCAGCCTCGCCGAAGCCAGCAAGCACCGAGGGCAGCCGCGACGGCGGTCGCGGTGGGCGTGACGGCGGTCGTGGTCGAAGTGGTGGCCGTGATGGTGGCCGCAGCGGCGGTCGCTCGGGCGAAGGTCACACCGGCAGTCGCTCCGGCGGAAACCGCGGCGAAGGCGCAAAGGCCGAGACGCACGGTGACCACGAGCACAAGACTCCGAGCGCCGGCAACCGTAACCGCCAGCGTCGCCGCACTCGCGGCCCTGGTAACGCCTCGGCCTAAAGGTCTGAGCCGCTGACTAGGCTGGTCACATGCCAGCTAAGTTTGACGCCTCCGATTTCAGTAGTTTTGCGGCCTCGCGCCGCAGCACTCGTGACTTTCTGCCTACCGCGGTAGACCCGGCAATCATCGAAGCGATCATCACCGATGGCCTAACCTCGCCTTCCTGGTCCAACACTCGCCCTTTCGTGGTTGCCGTCGCAACCGGTGAGGTGCGCGATCGGCTGTCACGGGAATTCCTGAATCGCTGGGATGCCGTGAAAGACGCACGTGGTGGCGGTCTGATGGGAAAGATCAAGTTGGCTGTGAAACGATACGGCCTGCCGACCAGTAACTGGTTGATCAGCAAGCCCTATCACCCGGACCTCCTACCCCGCAGTCAGCGCGTGGGTAAAGAACTATTCGGTTTGCTGGGCATCGAGCGCGGCGACAAGGTCGCGCGAGATGCCTCCTGGGCTCGCAACTACGAGTTCTTCGGTGCACCGGTGGAGCTTTTCGTATTCACGCACAAGACGCTGGGCAAATTCAGCGCCAGCGATGCCGGACTGTTCATGCAGAACCTGATGCTCAGCGCTCACAGTCGCGGGTTGGGCACCTGCGCCCAGGGGGCCGTTGCAGTGTGGGAGGACGCTGTAAGGGCCGAGTTCGAGATCTCCAGTCAGTATTCGTTGCTCTGCGGAATCGCGGTGGGTTACCCCAGCGACAACAAGGTAAACACCTTCCAGGCACACCGACTTGCCGCCGACGAGATTATGCTGAAGCCAAAGGGCAAGAACTAAAACACCGGACTCAACAAAGGGGTTGGAATGAATCGGTACCTAGCCTTCCTTCGGATTGCCGTGGCGGCAGCAATCGCGGTTGCTATCACTTGGCAAATCACCGACCGCATCGCACACAATGTATTTCGACCAGCGGAATACTTCGCGTACTTCACAATCCAAACCAGCATTCTCACCGCAGTGGTTTTGACCATTTCCGGCTTCTCACTGCTGGGTGGTAAAACCGAGTCGGCCAAGCTAACCAAGGTCCGGCTGGCTGCAGCCGCGGCCTCCATCGTCGTGGGAATTGTTTACAACCTGCTGCTCCGAGACTCGGCTCCGAGCCCTGCCGACGGCGACTACAAGTGGCCGGTCCTTCCAAACGAAATTCTGCACGTCTGGGCACCAACCCTGGTATTCCTTGACTGGCTGCTTTCGCGTAACGCCGAACGCCTACGTTGGCTTCAGAGCTTCAATGTGGTCTATTTCCCGCTGGCGTGGCTGGCGTTCTCGGTGGCTCGTGGCAACCTGGATGGCTGGTGGCCTTACTGGTTCTTGGACCCGACTGACCCGGGTGGACTGCCACAGATGCTGCAATACATTCTGGCCATTACGGTGTTCTTCATAGCGGTCGGATTCGCCCTCGGTGGCGTAAATCGGCTGGCAATTAGACGCATCAGCGAATAACTGCGGGCGGGCTGTTTTAGGCTTAGTCCTATGACCTCACCTGAAGCACTGCTGTCCGTTGCCCGCAAAGCCGCAGAGGCAGGTGCCGCAGAACTGGTCGCAAAATACCGCGGTTCCTTCAATATCAACACCAAGAGCAACGAAGCCGACTACGTGACCGATGCTGATTTGGCTTCCGAGACCGCTGTCCGCAAGGTGCTTGCGGAGTTGCGCCCAAACGACACCGTGACCGGTGAAGAGTATGACGCCACAAGCAGCACCGAGGCCGAGTTTTACTGGAGCATCGATCCCCTGGACGGCACCGTGAACTTCGCCCGAGGCTTGCCAAACTGGGCGGTCTCGGTGGGAGCCAAGAATCTTGCCACCGGCGAGTGGGTTGCGGGCGTCGTGCACTCCCCGATTCTGGGAGTCACCTACTACGCCCACCAGGGTGGCGGCGCATTCGTTGACCGCGAAGGCCAGACCATCAAGCTGACCGGCCCGATTGAGCGCAGCACCAAGATCGTGGCGACCGGGTTTAGCTATGACCCGACCGACCGCCTTCGCCAGTTCGATCGACTCGCGGCACTGATGCCAAACTTTGTCGACGTGCGCCGCATCGGTGCGGCTTCGCTGGACATGTGCATGGTGGCGGATGGAACAATTGACGCCTACTACGAGGTAGGCATCAAGGAGTGGGACTGGGCCGGCGCCATGGTCATCGCCGAAGAAGCCGGACTCAATGTAATCCGGCCTAAGTTTGCGGGTGACCTAGGTGTAGTAGCCCGGGACACCAGCGTCTTCATCCAGTAAGAGCCAAACTCGGTTTAGGCCATGCTGCGCAGATCGGCATCGATCTGCCCGAACAACTTTCGCGCCATCATCAGTGGAACGATATTGAAAGCCAGCACCCCGGCATAAAGCTGGTATCCCTGGAATTGCGTTGCGAGGTCGGGCGAGATGATTTCACCTAGCGAATAACCCGAAAGCTGATTCAGAACGACGAACCAGATCCAAAACCACAGCAGCGAACGCTTTCGAGCGGCAGCCTCCTGACCGGCTCCGGTTCCGGCCACATCGTTCAAAACGATAAACGGCAAGAACACCTGGGCAATTGGAACGAACCAACCGCCGACGGCCCAACCAGGCTTCAATCTCAGCGTGACTCCGTGATCGCGCGCGAACTGAGCGGCTCGCAGGCCGAACCCCAACAGCGAGACCATGAACCAAATGTTGGTCACGGCAAAGAAACCGGTGGCGAAGAACATGCCCAAGGTGACCCAGGTCTCGGTGACTGGAGTTTCGGAGAGAATGTCGCGCGAAACCGCAAAGGTAAACAGCGCAGAAGCAATCGCTGCAACCGAGCACAGCAGTGCTGCACCCTGGAGGTTGCGAGCCCAGCCCGAAAACTTATGATTCACGAAGTCAGCTTTCTCAACCATGCTTCAATGATGCCAGCGATTGGTCGCCGGCCTGACTCAATAGCCGCCGGAAAGCATCCGGGCTGGTTAGGTTCTCCCCCAGCAGGTTTGGTTTTCCAGTGCCGTGGTAGTCGCTTGACCCGGTGACGAACAGGTCGAACTCGGCCGCCAATGCCAGCAACCAATCTCGGACGTGCTCCGGGACATCTCGGTGGAAGGCTTCAAAGCCTGCCAGCCCTGCGCTGATGAGGTCTAGGAAGTGTGCCCTAGGCATCGGATCGCCCGGGTTGGGTCCGTGTCCCCTGGCCATGGGGTGAGCGATCACCGGCACTCCTCCGGCAGCTCGAATCAAGGCGATTGCGTCTATGGTCTCGGGCACTCCGCGATTGGGCACGTAGTACTTGGTTCCCGGGCGCACCCAGTCAAAGAAGGGGTCACGGTTTGGGATGATTCCGCGCTCGATCATCGCATCCGCAATCGCGGGGCGTCCCGCTACCTTGCCGTCCGACAGCACCTCTTGGACGTGGTCCCAAGTGATGTCGAAATCTTCACTTAACCGCTCGGTGATCTGCTGCAGTCGATCAAGCCTGCTCTCCACCGAGTCAGTCAACACGTCTTGCAAGGCAGGGTTATTTGGGTCAGGCATATAGGCCAACATGTGGACTGTGAATTTGTGCTCGGTGTCGCGCTGCACGCGAGTTGTGAGTTCAATCCCTGGAACAAATCCAAGACCCAACCGAGCAGCCTCAGCTCTGGCCTCGTCCCAACCGGCTACGGTGTCGTGATCTGTCAGCGCGACGATGTCTAACCCCGCGGCCTTGGCCTCCTGCATGACAAGAGTCGGGGTGCCTCGACCATCACTTCGCAGCGAGTGCGTGTGCAGATCGATGCGCGATGAGTCGGGAATGGAGTTCACCCGCCCAGCATAAGACAAGAGGGCCCGGGATTTCTCCCGAGCCCTCTCGTTGATTAGCTATGAAGCTGAATCGAGGTTCTTACTCCTCAACAACAGCGCCGCCACCGATGCCCTTGGCAATGATGACTGCAACTGCGGTTACGACGGTACCAACCAGCATCGCGATGAGGTAGGTCAGAACGTTCGAAACCAGTGGGAATACGAAGATACCACCGTGAGGCGCGCGGAGCTCGTTGCCGAATACGCCAACCAGGGCGCCGGTAACAGCCGAACCGAGCATGATCGATGGGATAACGCGGATTGGGTCAGCAGCTGCGAATGGGATTGCACCTTCCGAGATGAACGATGCACCCAGAAGCCATGCAGCCTTACCGTTCTCGCGCTCCGACTCAGTGAAGAGCTTCTTGCGGATAACGGTGGCCAGAGCCAGACCCAGAGGAGGAGTCATACCAGCAGCCATAACGATTGCCATGATGACGAAGTTGTTGCTGTGTGCAGCAGCGCCAGCAGCGGTCAGACCGGTAACGGCGAAGGTGTAAGCAACCTTGTTAACTGGACCACCCATGTCGAATGCCATCATCAGACCCAGGACGATACCCAGAACTGCCAGCGAACCGGTACCCAGACCAGCCAGGCCGTCCTGAAGTGCGGTCATCAGACCCGAGATTGGGCCCTGCAGAACAACTACCATCACGATGCCGGTAACCAGCGACGAGAGCAGTGGGATAACAACAACTGGCATCAGTGGGCGGATCCAGCCTGGAACACCCCAACGGCTGATCCACAGTGCGATTCCACCGGCGAGGAAACCGCCGAGGATTGCGCCGAGGAAGCCGGTCTTGGTGCCCAGTGGGTTGCCGTCCAGACCAGTTGCCAGTGCACCGGCAACCAGACCAGGAGCCAGACCTGGACGGTCAGCGATTGCGTAAGCAATGTAACCTGCCATTACTGGAACGAAGAACGAGAATGCAGCCTTACCGATCCAGAAGATGATGAAGGCCCAGGCACCGAAGTTGCCTAGCTGCAGGCCGCCGGTGGCAGCGCCATCGGTACATGCATAAGCACCGCTGAGGCAGGCATCGTAAACACGAATTCCACCCTTGTCGGAGCTGTTACCCATTGCGAAGCTACCGAAGAGGAAGCCCAGGGCGATGAGGATACCACCGGCTGCAACCAGTGGGATCATGTGGGATACACCGGTCATCAGCCACTGGCGGATGCGGGTTCCAACGCTTGCGTTAGACACTTTTGTCTCCTTTTTTGGCGATCATCGCTGACCACCTAGTTTGATTGGGACGATACTGCTTTTTTACTTATGGGTTACTTCTTGCCGAAGAGACCGCCGAAGAGGCCTCCCGACTTCTTTTCCTTAGGTGCCTTTGCGGCAGCTGGAGCCGCAGCTTCGCTTTTGGCTGGCTGACCCTCTCCAACTTTGGCTGCGGTACCATCGGCAGCTGCCTCAAGCACCGTGTTGATAAGACCCGCGGCACCGTTGATGGCCTTGGCTACACCCACCTGGATGTATGGCTTGCCATTGAAACGGTCGCGGCCCTTTACCTCTAGATCGACAGCGAAGATGACGGCGTCTGCCGAATCGATGACATCCTGCTTCAGCGGGTTGCTACCTGCCGAGCCCTGGGTCTCAACGATTACTTCGTGTCCAAGCTTCTTACCGGCGCGCTCGAGTGACTCGGCCGCCATGTAGGTGTGTGCGATTCCAGTGATGCAACTGGTTACGGCAACAATCTTCATTAGTTCTGTACCTCTCGGGAAAGGATCTCTGCGATCTTGGCTGGGTCGGTCTGGGCACGCAGATTGTCACAGAACTCTTCGTCCATGACCTTGCGGGCAAGCGAACCCAGGATTTCAAGGTGCGCGCCTTCGCCGCTCTTTGGTGCAGCGATTAGGAAAATCAGGGTCGATGGGCCGTCATCGGCACCAAAATCGATTCCAGCCTTGCTGGTTGCCACGCACACCGATGGGGTGAGAACGTAGTCGCTCTGGGCGTGCGGGATGGCGATGCCACCCTCAATGCCAGTTGGGAAGTGTTCCTCACGGGCGGCTACCGCCTTGAGGTACTTGCTGACGCTCTTTAGACGTCCAGCCTTCTTGAGAAGCTTGGCCAGCTCCTTGGTTGCCTGTTCCTTGGTCTTGGCAGTTGTGTCAACGACCACGATTTCAGGGATGGTGATTGGTGCGCTCAAAAGTTACTTCCTGTTTGCATGCGCACGGATTGACCCGGGCGCATTCTGTTGCTCAATCCACGCCCTTTTGGGGTGCAATAAACCCAATAGCCGGTGTTGAACGGACTGGTAAGCCCGCAACCGCTTTCAGTTAGTGCCGCGATTTCTCGCATATTCACTACCCTTCCACACAACCTCGTGCGTATCGAGTTAGTCATAAATTACACAGACTTTGTTGTTTGTCCCGCTGAAACGACACGAATTTCATAATTTGTGTGCGAAATCGTAATTATTGACATTTGTTGGTTCGGTAACCTTATACATGGGAAAACCCCTGTGAATGCGCTTACAAAATGAGCCATTCACCTTTTCTTTTTGACTCGCGCGAGTCTCCCCAGCGAAAGGCAAATCATGGCCACTGTTACCGGAATTGTTGAAGTTCTTGACCCAATCGGAATGCACGCTCGTCCAGCCGGACAAATCGTCAAGCTGGTCAAGGAATCTGGCCTAGAAGTGGTCTTCCACTATGACGGCGCCGAGACCAAGGCAAACTCCGCTCTGCGCCTGATGGCCATGAAGGTTAAGACCGGCGAGAAGATCACCGTAGCGGTAGAGGCCGATGACGAGGCTGTGGCAAACAGCATCATCGCCCAGGTCCAGGAATTCCTGAAGGGCTAATCAGCTTCATGGCATCAGAACTAAAGGGTTTGGGCGTCGGCCTGACCGCTGCGGTAGGAACCGTCCACGTAGTCGCCCCAGCCCAGCCACTGCCCGCCTGGGGTAAGTCATCGATTGGCGCTGCAGCAGAACTTGACCGCCTCAAGCTTGCGATGGCTGCCGTAGTAGCTGATCTAGATGCCCTAGCAGCCGGCGCCGATGAGACCACCGCGGAAATTTTCGAGGCCATGAAAATGTGGCTCGAGGACGAGGGTCTGCTGGAGATTGCGGAAGAGCATCTCCAGGAGGGCTCGGACGCTGCCGGCGCAGTTGGACAGGCATTCAACGCATTCGCCGAAATGTTCGCCGGCGATGAGGCATTTGAAGAGCGCATTGCCGACCTCCAGGACCTGTCCCGTCGGGTGCAGGCAAACCTAGCCGGCATCAAGCTTTCGCTCGATTTGCCAAACTCCGGCCAGATTGTTCTGGTGGGAGAAGACTTCTCCCCCGCTGACACCGCTCAATTCACCGCTGCCGTGGTTGGCGTGGTCACCCGAGCCGGTGGACCAACCAGCCACACCGCCATCATCTGCCGCGCCCGCAGCATCGCCGCCGTGGTCTCGGTGACGGATGCCGGCAACCTGACTAATGGCCAGAGCGTTCTGGTCGACCCGGTTGGCGACCGCGTCGTAATCGGTGGTTCAATCACCGAGGCGACCAAGCCACTGGAGTTTGCTGAAACCAGCGCGGACCCAATCATTCCGGTTCGTTCCAACATCGGAACTGCAGCGGATGCGAAGGTTGCGGCCGAGACCAAGGCGAATGGTGTCGGGTTGTTCCGCACCGAGTTGCTTTACCTCTCTGCAAGCAGCCAGCCATCGGTAGACCAGCAGGCAGCCTCGTATGCCGAAGTCCTGGCGGCGGCTCCGGCCGGCCCGATCGTGGTTCGCACCATCGACGCCGGAAGCGACAAGCCTGTTCCTTTCCTGAACATGCCGCACGAAGAAAACCCTTCGCTCGGTGTGCGTGGTTTCCGCCTTATCGTGGAGCACCGCCAGTTCATCGTGGACCAGCTGACCTCGCTGGAGGCTGCTCGACAGCAGACCGGCCGCGAAGTTTGGGTTATGGCCCCGATGATTGCAACCGTGGACGAGGCCGCCGAGTTCGCAGCTCTGGCTCGCAGCATCGGCCAGTTCAAGGTGGGAATCATGATCGAGACCCCAGCCATCAGCATGCAGGTCGACAGCCTGCAGGGAGTGGTGGACTTCGTCTCGATCGGAACCAACGACCTATCGCAGTACCTTTTCGCAGCGGACCGCATGAACCCAGCACTGGGCGCTCTGCTTAACCCGTGGCAGCCAGGTTTGATTCGCATGCTAGCCAAGATTGGCGCCGACGGCGCTGCCGCCGGAGTCTCGGTGGGCGTCTGTGGCGAGTCGGCCTCGGACCCTGCCTTCGCGGTGGTACTGGCCGGCCTCGGCATCACATCGGTGAGCGCTTCCCCTTCCCAGGTGAACGTTGTAACCAACGCGCTTGCGTCGGTAACCAAGGATCAGGCTGTCGCCGTTGCACAGGCAGCGCTCTCGGGCAAAGACGCCGCCGGCGCCAAGGCGGCCGCTCTCGCAGCCCTGGCGGCAACCCGCTAGCAAACACCCTTCGGAGTTGGGATCGGCTTGAGCCGGTCCCAACTTCTTTTTAAGCGTTAACGAATGCGTCCGGTGGCGCCCCGCCTCTGGGTTGACCACCCGCCCGGGTTGTTTAGACTGGCAGTTATGAGCGACGAAGCCCAAGTCAAAGAAGCCGAGCGTAACCGTAACCGCAGCCGCGCATCCAAGGATCCAGCCCACGTCACATACATGGGAACCAGCTGGCAGCCCAATCCACCGAGTTCTGTCACGCTTTCCGAGGTAGCCCCATTTGCCGCCGCCCGCCGCGAGGAAATCGCCGAGCGTTTTCCGGGCAAGACTTTGGTTTTCTACGCCGGGTCCCACAAGCAACGCTCGCACGACACCGACTACCGTTTTCGGCCACACAGCGCTTTCACTCACCTGACCGGTTGGGGGCGCCACGCGGTGGCTGGCTCGGTGCTGATTATCACCGTTGCCGCAGACGGCAGTGTCGCCGAGGAAGTGCTTTACCTGCTGCCAACCGCCGGCCACGGAACGGATGAGTTTTTTGCCGACAACGTGATCGGTGAGTTCTGGGTAGGGCCGCGTCCGGATCTGGCGGAGGTATCAGCCCTGCTGGGAATCGAAACTCGCAACCTTCGAGACTTTGTCGAGCCAGCCGGTGCGCTACGCATTGGAACGGTCGGCCTAATGGACCGCTCTGCACCCGATGATGATTTTGAACTCACCGAGGCGTGCGCCGAGATTCGCCTCATCAAAGACGACTGGGAGATTCGCGAACTTCAGCAGGCCTGCGATGCCAGCGCGGTTGGCTTCGGGAATATCCTGCGGGAGTTGGACCGAGCCAAGAAGCACCCGCGAGGTGAGCGCGTGGTGGAGACAGCTTTCTTCACCGCTGCGCGCGAGCTTGGCAATGACCTGGGCTACGACACCATCGCTGCGGCCGGAGATCACGCCAACACCCTGCACTGGATTGTCAACGACGGTCCGGTAAAAGATGGCGACCTGCTGCTGGTTGACGCCGGTGTCGAGGTGGACTCGCTCTACACTGCCGACATCACCCGCACCATTCCGGTGAGCGGCAAGTTCACCGAGGTGCAGCGCAAAATCTATGAGGCGGTTCGCGAAGCCGCGGATGCGGTATTCGACATCGCACGACCAGGTGTCACATATTCCGAAATGCACGACGAAGCTATGCGAGTGATTGCGCGCAAGGCCGAGGAGTGGGGACTGCTGCCCGCTGGTGTCACAGCACAGCAGTCGCTGGCTTCCAACGAACAGTGGCACCGACGCTGGATGGTTCACGGAACCGGCCACATGCTGGGACTAGATGTCCACGACTGCGCGGCCGCCCGACGTGAGACCTATCAGGGTGCAGCCCTGGAGCCGGGAATGGTGTTCACCATCGAACCTGGACTTTACTTCCACAAGGAAGACCTGCTGGTACCGGAGGAGTTCCGCGGCATCGGTGTGCGCATCGAGGATGACGTGCTGATGACCGAGAGTGGTCCGGTGAACCTGAGTGCCCAACTGCCACGGACCGCCGACGAGGTCGAGGCCTGGATGGCCCGCTACCGCAATTAGTTTCGGCTAGCTACTTCTGTCCGTTGATGCACTGCTCTAGGTGCTCGGCGATCGCGTCCTTTGCCTGCTGCGACATTGGGTGTGGCACCACCACGTCGTAGGTTCCCGCGATTACCGCGCTGGTGCTGGAGAACTCGTGGCGGCTGCGGCTCAGGCTAAAACGCAGAATGTTCAAGAGCATTCCCACCCCGGCGCCGATGACGATGGCCGCACCGGTCGTCACACCCACCGAGCTTCCGCTGGCGGAAACCGGAATGAACAGCGAGAACAGCAGACCCAACCAGGAACCGGTGATTAGGCCTCGGAACGCCAGAGTGCCGTAAGAGAGCTTGCCCCGAACTCGCTCGACCGATTTCAGGTCGGAACCGACGATTGCAACCATCGGTGCCGGGAAATCGTGGCGAATCAGCTGGTCGACGCAGTCGACTGCAGCGGCGTAGTTGTTGAAGCTGGCAACAGCCTCGCCATCAGGAACGCTGAACTGCTGGATTCGATTGTTGCGGTTACGACTTGGAAGATTGCTCACGGTCCAATTCTCCCACGATTCCGCGGGAGTCGCTCGGTGGGCAAAACCTGCGACACAATTGACTGGTGACCTCCAACCAACATCCAGAACTGATCGCGGCACTCAGCCGGGTGATTGACCCAGAGCTGCGCCTGCCCATCACCGAGCTAGGGATGGTTGGCGATGCCCAGCTGCTGACCGACGCCCGCGGTCACCGAACTGCCGAGGCGACCATCAAACTGACAGTGGTTGGCTGCCCAGCGGCACAGCGCATTGAGGCCGATGCCCTGGCGGCCCTGGAGTCTGTTGTGGGCGCATCGCAAGCGCGAGTCCAGATGACGGTCATGAACACCGAGGAGCGCGCTGCGCTGAAAGAGAAGCTTCGCGCCGGCAAGCCGGCCCGAGTAAATCCATTCGACGCCACCACGCTGACCCGGGTTTTGCTCGTAGGCAGCGGAAAGGGTGGTGTTGGTAAGTCATCGGTGACAGCCAACTTGGCAGTTGCCCTGGCAGAAGCCGGTCACCGAGTCGGCCTCATTGACGCCGACATTTTTGGATTCAGCATTCCGGGCCAGCTTGGCCTGGGCAATGCCGGTGACACCGTCAAGCCAACCCGCATCGACGAGATGATCCTTCCTCCGGTCGCCTTTGGCGTGAAGGTGATTAGCATCGGCATGTTTCTGGATGGCAACAAGCCGGTGGCCTGGCGCGGACCGATGCTGCACCGAGCCGTGGAGCAGTTCCTGACCGATGTTTTCTGGGGAGACCTGGACTTTCTATTGGTGGACCTCCCGCCCGGTACCGGCGACATCGCGATCAGTCTGGGTCAGCTGCTGCCGACCGCCAAGACCGTGGTCGTCACGACACCGCAGGTTGCAGCCGCCGAGGTGGCCGAGCGCAGCGGCTCGGTGGGCTTACAGACCGGTCAGAGCGTGGCCGGAGTGATTGAAAACATGGCCTGGCTGGAACAGCCGGACGGCAGCAAACTAGAACTTTTCGGCAGCGGGGGTGGCCTCGCAGTCGCCAATCGTCTGGCCGAACTACAGGGTTCCCCGGTGGCAGTCTTGGGTCAGATTCCCATTAGCATTCCCCTTCGCGAAGGCAGCGATCAAGGGCAGCCAGTAGTTGTGTCTTCGCCGGAAGACCCTGCCGCCAAGGCAATCTGTGAGGTTGCCGAGAAACTTGCCAGCGCGCCGATGGGGCTAGTCGGTAAGCGACTTAAACTAAACCTGTGAGTGACTCCGGAATCGGCCAGCTGCTAGGCAGCCTCGGTCAGCATGCGACCACCGTTGAAGTAATAAATCCAGGAACCGGCAAGGTGTCGTACCACCTACCCCAGTTCAGCTACGAAGAAGTTAAAGCGGTCACCGAGATTGCCCGAAGCGCGAGCGCCGAGTGGGCCGATACTCCGGTTCGTGAACGCGCGGCCGTCATGCTCCGTCTGCATGACCTGATGTTGAAGCACCAGGAGCGGATCCTCGAGCTGATCCAGTTCGAAACCGGCAAGACCAAGGCCGGAGCCTTCGAGGACTTCGCGGGAGCATTGTTCGCTGCCCGCCACTACGGCAAGCGTGCGCCGAAACTGCTGCACCTAACCCGCACTAAAACTGATGCGCCATTCTTTGTCCGAAACTACATCGACTACGACCCAGTGGGAGTCGTTGGGATCATCACCCCCTGGAACTTCCCGATGGCACTTCCGGGGTTCGACGTCATTCCAGCGCTCTTGGCTGGCAACACCGTGGTCCACAAGGTGGACAACCAGACGGCACTGACTGGCCTCTACTTCCGCCAATTGGCCCTCGACGCGGGTCTGCCAGAAAACGTGTGGAACATCGTGGTGGGCTCGGGACCGGATGCCGGTAATGGCGTCACCGACAGCGTCGACTACGTTGCGTTCACCGGTTCCACTGCAACCGGTCATCTGGTTGCGGAACGAGCCGCGAAGCGCCTGATTGGTTTTTCGCTGGAACTCGGTGGCAAGAACGCGGCTATCGTCCTGCCAAATGCAAATCTGAAGCGCTCCGCCAAAATCCTGGTGACCGGTGCCATCGGAAATGCCGGGCAAATTTGCGTCTCGATCGAGCGCTGTTATGTCCCGAACCAAGTCCGCGACCAGTTCATCGATTTGGTAAGCCAACAGCTGGATGCCCTCAAATACGGGCGCACCAGCAGTTACGACACCGAGATGGGCAGCCTCACCAGCGCAAACCAACTGAAGCGAGTCATGGGCTTCCTGGCCGAGGCAACCTCCAAGGGCTTCAAGGTCATCGGTGGCGAACCCAAGCCCGAGTATGGCCCGTTCTTCATTTCGCCCGCCATCGTCGTGGAACCAACCGATGAGCTGGCACTGAACCGCTCCGAGGTCTTCGGACCGGTGATCCAGATTTACGGTTACGACGACCTCGACGAGGCGATTGCCGCCGCGAATGACAGCGAGTTTGGGCTTAATGCCTCGGTGCTGGGGCCGACCGGAGACGCCTTGAGGGTAGCCCGCCTGATTCAGGCCGGAAGCGTCAACATCAACGACGGTTACCGCGCCAGCTTCGGCAGTATGTCCTCGCCGATGGGTGGAGTGAAGCTTTCCGGTCACGGTCGTAGAAATGGTGACGGTGGCCTACTGCGGTTCACCGAGCCAAAGGCGATCGGTGTTGCCAGCGGGATGTTTAAGCTTCCGACCCGAGCAAGTGACTACAACCGCGTTTCAAAACTTCTTGTGATTCTGACCAAGGTGCTTCGCCGGTTCTAGCGCGACGAGCTGAGCCTACCGGCCCTCGTGGCTAGGTGGCCTCGGAGTCGAACGGCGCATTCTCGCCGGCAGCCAGCGTCTCGATTCGCTTAGTCGCATTGCCAGCAGGTCCGGTCGCGGCGGCTGCGCCCTCGGCCCGCTCCATTTCGGCAACCGCAGCGGTGTGGCCGCGCTGCAGAGTTCCGTCCGGGCCAATCGGCTCGGTGAGTGCTTCGCGAATGATGCGGCGCGGGTCGTACTGACGCGGATCGAGCTTGCGCCAGTCCACTTCCTCGCCAATTTCTTCGCTCAGTTGCGCCTGAGCGTTGTCTGCGAAGGCGCGGAACTTTCTGACCCATTCCGCCAGCTTTCGCGCGTATTCGGGCAAACGCTTTGGGCCCAGCACCACGGCGGTGATAATCGCCAAGATGATGAGCTTTTCGCTATCGATGCCAAACACCCTTAAAGGTTACCCTGAGCCTCCCATGCTTAGATTGGCCAAGGATTTACACTTATGGCAAAGGCGCGGCTTGCCGCCCATTACGGCCACTCAGGAGCACCGATGGTAGACAAAATCAGCAGCTGGCGCTACGTCGAGGAATTCTTTGACGAGAGCGAACCGATCCAACGAGCCCGCATGCGCGCCGAGGAATTGGGTGTTGAGTGCATCACCGCCAGCGTGGGTGCGCAGCTTGCCGCACTTGCCGCCGCGTCCGGCGCAAAGGCCATCATCGAGGCCGGCACCGGTACCGGCGTCAGCGGCCTCTACCTAATGCACGGCGCACCGACTGCGATCCTGGCAACCATCGACCTAGAACCTGAACACCAGGCTGCCGCCAAGGTTGCCTTCGGTGAAGCCGGCATCAAGGCCAACCAGACCCGAGTGATCAGCGGTAAGGCAATCGACGTGATGAGCAACATGGCGGATGCCGCCTATGACCTGATCGTCCTGGATGCCGACCGCGACACCCTGGAGGAGCAGGTTCGGGAATCCAACCGCCTGCTGCGCCCGGGTGGAACCGTCGTGGTTCCACATGCGCTCTGGCGCGACCGCGTGCCAGACCCAGCGATGCGCGACGAGGCTACCGCGATTTTCCGTGACGTGCTGCGCTTCTTCAAGCAGCAGGAGAACTACGTGACTTCGCTTTCGCCAATCGGTGACGGCCTGCTGATTGCTACCAAGTTGGAGATGTAGCACCGAGAGCAAAAAGAAGCCGGGCCCCACTGGGACCCGGCTTCTTCAATTCTTGGTTTAGCGCTTTACGACGTTCTCCAGAACTTCGTAGAGACGGCTGACTTCCTCGGCGTTCATGCTGAACACCAGACGACCCCCACCGTCCACTGGAACCTTCAGAACAATAAGGCCACGAGGTTCAACCTCAGCCTCGAGTGGTCCATCGGTACCGCGCGGCTTCATTGCTGCCATTTGTATTACTCCTGTAACTGGGCCAAAATCAGCCCGAAGTTCAATTAAAACAGAGCCGGCCAGCGCAGAAAACCGAATATGCCTCTAAAAGCCCAACGTTTGGTAACGGTTCGGTAAAGGTCGAGGGTTAGCCCCTGAATTCAGGCCTAGGGCGGAGTGAAATCCGGGTAGCGATAGATCCAGCAAACCCAGAGCCACAGCAACTGCGACCCGATCATGGCAAGCACCAAGAGCACCTTGGCCCAGCGTGGCCACCGCACCGAGAACACCGCGAACGCAGCCAGCAGCGGGAAGGCCGGCAACAGAATTCGGAAGGTACTGCTCTGCGCATTCAGGACCACCAGCAGGTAGGCAAGGTAGGCGCCGGTCCAGAGTCGCAACTCGGTGCCCAGCTTGGCCATGGCTTTGGTCGATACCGCCCAGGCGGCGATTATGACAACCGCAGCTAGCAACAGGGGCGCCCCCAGCGGACCCGCCAGCCGATAACCCAGCGCGAGCCAACCTTGGAACGGAACCAGGTGCGGATCGGGGTCCACCACTCGCCAGGCAAGCTCGGTGACCTCGTAGGCATTCGCCCGCCCGGTCACCAGCCATGCCACCAGCGGCCAGAGCAGTCCCAACAGGGCGCTGAGAACGGTGACGCCGGCCAGTTCAACACGCTCTCCCAGCTCAAATAGCTCGGTGCCGCGGCGATCCCTCAGGTGCCTAGCCAGCCACAAGCCACCGAGCGCCGCCGCGAACGCAACCATTCCGGGGCGCGTGATGCTGAGTGCTGCCAACCAAGGAATCGACCAGAGGTACTGTCGCCGCAGCACCGACAGCAGCGCACCAGTTAGGAGCACCAGAGCGAGGCTTTCGGCATAGCCCGATTGAAGTACGGGACTCGCACACCACAGACCCACCAGTGCTACCGACCATAGTGCGGTTCGCTGGTCCAGCCGCAGCGCTAAGAGGCGATAGAGCAAAATTGCAAAGACAAAGGAAAGCAGCAGGCTCAGCGTCGGTGCCAAGATGCGCCATTCGAAGCTGCCCCCGGTCAGCCAGGAGACCATCCGCATCAGAATCGGATAGCCGGGCAAGAACGCCCACGCATTTTGCTTTACCGCACCGTCGGGAAACTCGGGAAGCACCAGCGGGTACCCGCCGTCCCCTCCGATGCCACCCTCGAAGATTCGGCGGTACCACTCCGAATCCCAGGTGTCCAAGAATCCGAAATAGTCTGGATTGCCACTCGGTGACCAAGGCGAAGGGCCCTGCTGATTCGCAGCCCAGACGAAACCGAGAAAAGCTACCAGGCGAGTTAGGGCCCAGAGCGCTAGGACGCGAAACCACCAGCTGTTGGTGAGTCCCCGCAACCGGGCCGCGACTGCCGAGGTTAGGCGGTCAGCCACTTTCGCAGGGCTTCCTCGCAGGAGTAAATCTGAGCCACCGGTACCGACTCGTCATCGGCGTGGGCCTTGTTCGGGTCACCAGGGCCAAAGTTGATGGCGGGAATGCCAAGTGCACTGAAACGGGCTACGTCGGTCCAACCGTATTTGGGGAAGGTTGGTAGTCCGGTGGCAGCAATGAATGCCTGGGCTGCCGGCTGGTCCAGCCCTGGGCGCGCACCGGCAGAGGCATCGGTGACTCTGACGTTGTGGCCGGCGAAGACCTCACGAAGGTGAGCTTCTGCATCGGCGATCGACTTGCTGGGTGCGAAGCGGTAGTTGACGGTAACGACAGCAGCATCGGGGATCACGTTGGTGGCGATTCCACCACTGATTAGAACCGCGTTAAGGCTTTCCTTGTAAACCAGACCATCCACCGCCACTTCTTGCAGGCTGTAATCGTTGAGACGGTTCAGGATGTCCGCGGCCGCGTGAATCGCGTTCTTGCCCATCCAAGCGCGGGCGCTGTGTGCCTTGACGCCGGCGGTGGTTACCTCGATGCGCATGGTTCCGTTGCAACCGCCCTCGATGATTGCGCTGGTTGGCTCGCACAGGACTGCAAAGTCTCCGACTAGCCAATCGGGTTGCTGGCGAGCTAGACGCCCCATGCCGTTCAGGGTGGCGTCGACCTCTTCGTGGTCGTAGAAGATCCAGGTGAGGTCAACGTTTGGTTCGGTCAGTTCGGCGGCAAGCTTCAACTGCACCGCAACGCCGGCCTTCATGTCCACGGTTCCGCGACCCCAGAGGTGCTGTTCACCGTTCACCTCACGAAGATCGGTTGGCAGGTTGTTTGCGATGGGCACAGTGTCGATGTGGCCGGCAATCAGGACTCGGCTGGCTCGGCCCAGGTTGGTGCGAGCAACCACGGCGTCACCGTCACGGGTCACCTGAAGGTGCGGGTACGCACGCAAGGCCGATTCAATGGCATCGGCGAGCGCCTTTTCGTTTGCGGAAACACTCTCGATGTCACAGATCGCGCGGGTTAGTTCAACGACGTCACCGGTCAGGTTCAAGGCAGCAGACATGAATACAGACTACCCGCCGCCAGTGTTTGCTCATTGCCGGCTCAGGTAACCTTGAGGGGTGAGTATTTCGACTTTTATTGACGGTAAGGCCTGGGGTCACGGCCTCGCTACCGTAGCCGCAGACGGCACCGTTCTTGACGTTTTCTACCCGAACCCACAGCTGGGTGCCGCACCGACTTCGGATGCGCTCTGGGTGGTTCCAAAGGAACTGGACTCGGTGGCCGGCGAAGACTCCCGCCGTGGCGTCACTCTGCAGGTCATCCACACCGAGATCGAGCTCTCGCTTCCTGCCATCAACACCGCCGACGCCTACCTGCGCCTGCACCTGCTGAGCCACCTGCTGGTAAAGCCAAACACCATCAACCTCGATGGACTAATTCCTAATCTTCCGATTGTCGCCTTCACCAACATCGGTGCCATCGAACTGGGCTTCTTCGAGGCCAATCGAGTTGCGCTCCAGCGCGCCGGCGTGATCGCGCACTCCATCGACAAGTTCCCTCGTTTGGTGGATTACGTCACCCCTAAGAAGGTTCGCATCGCGGATGCCAACCGCGTGCGCCTGGGTGCTCACCTGGCTCCGGGAACCACAATCATGCACGAGGGATTCGTCAACTTCAACGCCGGTACCTTGGGCACCGCCATGGTCGAGGGCCGTATCTCTCAGGGCGTCGTCGTGGGCGACGGCTCCGACATCGGTGGTGGCGCTTCGATCATGGGCACCCTGTCCGGTGGTGGCAAGCACAAGGTTTCGATTGGAACTCGCGCACTGCTGGGCGCAAACTCGGGCATCGGAATCTCGATCGGTGATGACTCGGTGGTTGAGGCAGGTCTATACGTGACTGCCGGAACCAAGGTCAACATCGTGGATGAGGGTCCGGCACGCAGCGTAAAGGCCGCCGAGCTCAGTGGCGTTGCCAACCTGCTGTTCCGTCGCAACTCGATCACCGGTGCGGTAGAAGTCCTGCCTCGTAGTGGCGTGGGCGTCACCCTGAACCAGCAGCTGCAGAACCTTTAGACCGATTCCGCTATCGGGCGCAGTTGGGCTGCTAGCCCGTCACCGAGTCCCAACCCAGGTCTGAAACCGGGGTCTCTCTTGGCTGCCCTGCTACCGAAGCTGCCAGGTAGGCGGTTGGTGCTGAAACCGCGGCTCGAACCGTTCCGATTCGTTTGAACCCCCTCGGCAAGACAACCGAGGCCGGGAAAGTTGCCAGCAAGGCGTGATCCTCTCCCCCGGTCAGCACCCACTTGCGGCAGTAATCCTCGGCGGCGAGATTTGGCTTGCCCATTTCGACCAGATGCGGATTAGCCAGCGACAGCGCCTGAGCGGCACCTTCCAAAACTGCCTCGAAACCGATTAGCTGGGTCGCCTCGATGATCACATCGACCGCAGATGCGCGGGCAATGCGGCTTGCATCCTTCGCCAGACCATCGGACACATCAAGCATGGAGGTTGCGCCAGCCTCGGCGGCAGCGATTCCCAGCGCCAGCGGAGGTTGCGGGCGGCGTTGCACGTCCACCCACTCGTCATAGGCGCTGGCGGCATCGGTGTTCTCACTAAACAGGAGTTCTAGACCACAGGCGGCACGGCCGAGGGTGCCGGCAACCGCCACCACGTCTCCCGCTTTTGCGCCCGATCGCACCACGGCGGTCCGTCCCTCAAGGTCTCCGTGAGCGGTCACCGAGATCACCACCTGCGAACCGGCGGCGAGGTCGCCGCCAACCACGGCACAACCGGGTGCCAGCGCCAGGCAGGCCTCGCGAAGGCCATCGGCAAATGATTCCAGGTCTGCTACCAGCGTGCTGGCTGGTGTCACGAGAGCAACCACCAGGACGGTCGGACGTGCGCCCATTGCGGCAACGTCGGCCAGATTGGATGCGATTGCCTTCCAACCCAGGTCATACCAGCTGGACCAACCGAGCCTGAAGTCATGGTCCTGAACCAGAGTGTCGGTGGTAACCACGAAGCTGCCATTTTCGGCACGAATCACCGCGGAGTCGTCACCCGGACCAACCAACTCGAAATCACCCTTGTTCAGCCTGGCTATAGTGCGACGGAGGCTCTCGTTTTCACCCACGGAAGCGATGGTTTCGGCAGCAGAAGTCACCTAACAAAGGTAGCCTGTATTTGATGTCTGCAAGCTCGATTTTCCGCCCTCTGCTGCTGGCCACCGCCCTCGGTGTAGCCACCCTGAGTCTTTCCGCTTGCACCAGTACCGTGGCCTTGGAGGCTGCCCCAGCGGCGAACAGCCCCCGCTGTGCCGCGGTCACGGTCAGGCTTCCGGATGACATCGATGGGAACGCCCAAAGAGGCACCAACGCCCAGGCGACTTCGGCCTGGGGCAACCCGACCACGGTGATTCTGCGCTGCGGCCTGCCCGAGGTGCTGGCAAGCACCCTGCCGTGCGTGACGGCGGGTGGCATCGACTGGTTGGTTGACGCCAGCAAGGCACCCAGTTACCGGTTCATCACCTTTGGTCGCAAGCCGGCCACCGAGGTCATAGTCGATTCGAAAAACGCCAGTGGCGTGAAAGCGCTTGAGACTCTGGGCTTGAGTATCGAGCAGGGCATCCCCGCTGACCGCAAGTGTGTCGAGCCGGCTTCTAACTAAGACAGCGCGGCTCAAACTAGCGCTTGGCCTGCAGCCCCAGCTGAATCAGCTGATCGATGAGGTCCGCGTAGCCAATTCCGGTGGCACCCCAGAGCGATGGGTACATGCTGAACTGGGTAAAGCCGGGCATGGTGTTGATTTCGTTGATGAAGAAACCGTCGGCCGTCAGGAAGAAGTCGACTCGCGCCAGGCCATAACCACCCAAAGCCTCGAACGCTCGGCGCGCCAACGACTGCATTTCGGCTAGCTCGGCGTCGGAAAGCGCAGCGGGGATAATCAGATCAACCGCCGACTCGTCCCGATACTTTGCCTCGAAGTCGTAGAACTCACGCCCTTTGACGATGATCTCGCCAGCCACCGAGACCCTGGCCGGACCGCCGTCCAAGGAAGACAGCACCGCACACTCAACCTCGCGGCCAACTAGCCCGTGTTCCACGGTTACCTTGTTGTCGTGCTCGAGGGCGGCGCGAACTGCGATGTCGAAATCGCCCATGTCCTTGACCTTAGAAACCCCAACCGAGGAGCCCGCTCGCGCCGGCTTCACGAATAACGGGGTCCCGCCGAGGCGACCGACCTGGTTCATAACAGCTTCGCGGTTGTGCTTCCAGTCGTGCTCTCGAATGACAACATGCGGGGTTGCGGGAACACCGGCGGCCAAGAACAGGCTCTTGGAAAACTCTTTGTCCATGCCGGCGGCCGAGGCAAACACACCATTGCCCACGTAGGGCAGCCCGGCCAACTCTAGGAAACCCTGCATGGTTCCGTCTTCACCAAATGGTCCGTGGAGGACCGGGAAGACCACGTCGACGGTCGCCAACTTGCGGCGCTCGCCCTCGGTGGAAATGAGAAAGAGGTCACGCGAACCATCCATTGCGAAGTCCAGGCGCTCACCCTCGTAGGCAACCACCGGAAGTGGCCCGTCCGACAGGGCCCAACGTTGGACCGAATCCTCCGCCGGCACGAATACGCCGTCTTGGGTGATGCCCGCCGGGATTAGGTTGTACTTCTCACGGTCGATTGCGCCCATGACCCCGGCAGCGGTGGCACAGGAAATCGAGTGCTCGCTGCTGCGACCACCGAATAGCAAAACTACGTTCAGCTTGGCCATGACTACTCGCCCTGCGGCTCTTCGTCCTCGCCCATCAGGTGCGGTGCGATTTCGGCGGGCTTCATCTTGCCCTCAATCACCAGTTGCACCTGCTCGACAATCGGCATCTTTACACCCTTGGCCGCGGCCAGTTCCAGAACCGGCGCCACCGAGTTCAAACCCTCGGCGGTTTGACTGAGTCGTCGAAGGACCTCACGCTTGCTGAAGCCCTTGCCCAGCATTTCGCCCGCCTTGAAGTTACGGCTCAGTGGCGATTCCGAAGTTGCGATAAGGTCACCGAGACCTGCCAGACCCATCATGGTGTTCTGCTTGGCGCCGTAGGCGACCGCGAAACGGCTAATCTCGGCCAGTCCTCGGGTCATGATCGAGGCCTTGGTGTTCTGACCGAAGCCAACGCCGTTCACGATACCGATGGCCACCGCGATCAGGTTCTTCAAGATTCCACCGAACTCGGTGCCAACAACGTCGCGGTTGGTGAAGGTGGTGAAGTATTCATTGGTGCAGGCACGAGCGACTGCGGCCGCATTTTCTTCCTTGCTGCAGGCGGCAACCGAGGCGGTCGGGTGCTCGAGAGCGATTTCGGCAGACAGGTTTGGTCCGCTGACCACAACCACCTGACTCTTCGGCCAGCCCAGGACGTCCTCGATTACCTGGCTCATGCGCAAGCCGCTGCCCTGCTCCACGCCCTTCATTAGGCTGACCAGGATGGCGTCCTTCGGAATCAAGTGACCCCAGGACTGTAGGTTGTCGCGCAATGTCGATGAAGGCACCGAGATGTAGACCTGCTCTGCGTCGGCCAGCGCCTCGGCCGGGTCCAGGGTCGCGGTCATCGCCTCGGGAAGGTCGATTCCCGGGAGGTAGTCGCCGTTGCGGTGGTGTTCGTTGATGTCCTCAACCACGTCGTCGCGACGAGCCCAGAGCACGACCTCGTTGCCGCCATCAGCTAGAACCTTGGCAAAGGTGGTTCCCCAGGAACCGGCACCCATTACCGCAAACTTGCTCAAACCGGCCTCGCTCTACTTCGCAGACTTCTTCGCCGCAGACTTCGCAGGCTTTGCTGCGGCTTTCTGGGCTTTCACAAAGTTACCAGTCACCGACTGGCCCTGCTGGGCTGGATCCCACAGCGTGTCAGGCGCCTTCTCGCCGCGCAGTTCTTCGACCAAACCGGTCAGTGCGCGCATCACGCGCTCGGTGGCGATTGCAACTTCTTCCGGAGCCAGCTTGCGACCCTGGTACTGGGAAAGGTCTATCTGGTCACCGACCAGAATGTCCACCTTCTTCCAGAATCCTGGGCGGAACTTGCTGCCGTAGCGAGGCAGGATGTCCTGTGCGCCCCAGTGAGCAATCGGGTAAACCGGCACGTTAGTGTCCAGCGCCAGACGGACCGCACCAGTCTTGCCGCGCATCGGCCAAAGGTTGGGGTCGCGGGTCAAGGTGCCCTCGGGGAAGATAGCGATGGTGTGGCCGCGTTCCAAATATTCGTGAGCGACTCGGAGCGGTTCGTCATTGCGGTTACCCGACGAGCGATAGACCGGAATCTGTCCGGCATTCAGCAGGATCCTGCCCACGAATGGAATGCGGAAAAGGCTTTCCTTGGCAAGGAAGTGCGGGGCGCGCTTCAGGTAAACGTAGACAAAGTAGGCCACCGCGAGCGGGTCAACGTTGGTGACGTGATTGGCCACGAGTACATAAGGGCCGGATTTAGGCAACTTCTCTAGGCCGCGAACCCGCAGACCGAACAGGGTGCGAACCAGCGGCGCCAGCCAGCCAGCCACCGAGCGAAGCGAAGCGTTCAGTTCCTTGGGATGAAACTTGGGCATCGGCAGCGCCGCCTTCTTGGCTGCTCCGCTCTTCTTTTTAGCCACGATCCGCTGCGCTACTCGGTGTAGGTGAAGTCGGCGCCCAGGTCGGTGAGCTTCTGCAGGAAGTTCTCGTAGCCGCGCGAAATCAACTGAACGTTGGTCACGTTGGAAGTGCCCTCGGCTGCCAGAGCAGCAACCATGTGGCTGAAGCCACCGCGCAGGTCAGGTACCCGAATGTCGGCACCCTTCAGCGGAGTCGGGCCGCTGATAACCGCAGAGTGGAAGTAGTTACGCTGACCGAATCGGCAGCTGGTTCCGCCCAAACATTCGCGGTAAAGCTGAATGGTTGCGCCCATCTGATTTAGCGCCTCGGTGAACCCGAAGCGGTTCTCATAGACGGTCTCGTGAATGATGCTGAGGCCCTCGGCCTGAGTAAGTGCCACAACCAGCGGCTGCTGCCAGTCAGTCATAAAGCCAGGGTGTACGTCGGTTTCGATAACCACCGAGTTCAAGGTGCCGCCCGGGTGCCAGAAGCGAATACCGTCGTCTTCGATCTGGAAGGCACCGCCGACCTTACGGAAGACGTTCAGGAAGGTCATCATCTCTTGCTGACGCGCGCCACCGACGAATATGTCACCCTTGGTGGCAAGCGCTGCGGCCGCCCAACTGGCAGCCTCGTTGCGGTCAAACAGAGAGCGGTGGGTGTAGCCCACCATGGTCTTTACGCCCTCGATGCGAATGATGCGGTCGGCGTCCACCGAGATGATTGCGCCCATCTTCTGGAGAATCGCAATTAGGTCCAGAATCTCTGGCTCGATTGCAGCACCCGAAAGCTCGGTCTTACCCTCCGCACGGACGGCGGTGAGCAGCACCTGCTCGGTAGCGCCAACCGAAGGGTATGGAAGCGAAATCTTGGCGCCGTGCAAGCCGGTCGGAGCCGACAGGCGGGTACCGTTTGGCAGCTTTTCGATCACAGCGCCGAAACTGCGCAGCACGTCGAAGTGGAAGTCGAGGGGGCGACCACCGATGTCGCAGCCACCGAGGCCAGGGATGAACGCCTCACCCAGCTGGTGCAGCAGTGGACCACAGAAAAGAATTGGGATTCTGCTGGATCCGGCGTGGGCATCGATGTCCACCATGCGGGCGCTCTTTACGCCGCTCGGATCCATGGTCATGGTGCCGTCTTCGGCAAAGTCAATCGCTACGCCATGCAGCTGCAGCAGGCGCTGCACCACGTCAACGTCGCTGATGCGAGGAACGTCCTTGAGCACCGAGGTGGAGTCACCCAGCAGGGCAGCAACCATGGCCTTGGTCACCAGGTTCTTGGCGCCCTTCAGGTCGACTCGACCCTTCAGCGGCTTGCCACCTACGACGGTGATCTGGCTCATTAGACTCCCTTGGCTGGCAGAGTCTTTGGCTTGAACGAAGGTCGCTTAGCCTCGAAATCTGCAATCGCCTGCTCGTTCTGAAGGGTCAGACCGATGTCGTCCAAACCTTCTAGCAGACGCCACCTAGTGTAATCATCAATCTCGAAAGGCACCGAGAGGCTACCCACGCTGACGGTGCGGTTTTGCAGGTCTACGGTGGCGCCGATTCCAGGCTGGGCCTCTACGGCTGCCCAGAGTTTCTCGGTGTCGGCGTCGCTGATGACGCCGGCCAGCAGACCCTGCTTGCCCGAGTTGCCGCGGAAGATGTCTGCGAACTTGCTGCTGAATACCGCCTTGAAGCCGTAGTCGCGCAGCGCCCAGACCGCGTGCTCGCGGCTGGAGCCGGTGCCGAAGTCCGGTCCTGCGATCAGAACCTGGCCAGCCTTGTATGGCTCCTGATTCAGGATGAAGTCTGGCTCGCCGCGCCAGGCAGCGAACAGAGCATCGTCATAGCCGGTCTTGGTGATGCGCTTCAGGTAGACGGCCGGAATGATCTGGTCGGTGTCTACGTTGCTGCGACGCAGTGGAACAGCGGTTCCGGTGAAAACTTCGAACTTTTCCATTAGTTGTTCCCCAGGGTTGCGATTCCGGTGGTCAGTGGCTCCAGTGGCGGTAGGTCGGCAGGGCTGGAGAGTGTTCCGCGAACCGCGGTTGCGGCAGCCACAACCGGAGAGACCAGGTGGGTGCGCGAACCCTTACCCTGGCGACCCTCGAAGTTACGGTTGCTGGTGCTGGCGGCACGCTCTCCCGGCGCAAGCTGGTCTGGGTTCATGCCCAGGCACATCGAACATCCCGCGAAACGCCACTCGGCACCGAAGTCAGTGAAGATCTTGTCGAGTCCCTCGGCCTCGGCCTGCAGGCGCACCTTTGCCGAACCCGGGACCACCAGCATGGTTAGACCCTCGGCCTTGGTGCGACCCTGAATGATGTTGGCGGCGGCTCGGAGGTCCTCGATGCGGCCATTGGTGCAGGAGCCGACGAATACGGTGTTCACCTTGATGTCGCGCATCGGAGTTCCGGCCTTGAGGTCCATGTACTTCAGCGCGCTCTCGGCGGCCTGGCGCTCGTTCGGGTCGGTGAAGCTGGCTGGGTCTGGAACCCGGTCCAGCAGCGAAACACCCTGACCAGGGTTGGTGCCCCAGGTCACGAATGGGTCCAGGGTGTCGGCGTCGATGTTTACCTCGGCGTCGAAGGTGGCGCCCTCGTCGGTCGGCAGGGTCTTCCAGTAAGCGACAGCGTCGTCCCAGTCCTGACCCTCAGGTGCGTGCGGGCGACCCTTCACGAAGTCGAAGGTGGTCTGGTCTGGAGCGACCATTCCAGCACGAGCACCGGCCTCGATGCTCATGTTGCAGATGGTCATGCGACCCTCCATGCTCAATGCACGGATCGCGCTGCCGCGGTACTCCAGGACGTATCCCTGGCCGCCACCGGTGCCGATCTTGGCGATGACCGCCAAGATGATGTCCTTTGCGGTAACGCCCGGGCGAAGGGTGCCTTCGACGTTGATGGCCATGGTCTTGAACGGCTTCAGCGGCAGGGTCTGAGTGGCTAGGACGTGCTCGACCTCGGAGGTACCGATGCCCATGGCCAGCGAACCGAAGGCGCCGTGGGTGGAAGTGTGCGAGTCGCCACAGACCACGGTCATGCCGGGCTGGGTCAGGCCAAGCTGTGGGCCGACAACGTGAACGATTCCCTGGTTCTTGTCACCGAGCGAGTGGATGCGCACTCCGAACTCGGCGGCGTTCTTGCGCAGCGCCTCAATCTGGGTGCGGCTGGTGACATCCGCGATCGGCTTGTCGATGTCCAGGGTTGGGGTGTTGTGGTCCTCGGTGGCGATGGTGAGATCGGTGCGACGAACCGGACGACCGGCCATACGGAGGCCGTCAAATGCCTGCGGGCTGGTTACCTCGTGGACCAGGTGTAGGTCGATGTAGAGAAGGTCAGGCGACCCATTTTCACCCTTAACAACCAGGTGGTCACGCCAGACCTTTTCGGCCAGCGTCAATGGCTTGTTCGTCATAAAAGCACCTCAGAATCTACGAACTGCAATTCTACCTCGAACCGCTATTTCTAGGCACTGATCGTAGGTTTTCGGGGTCCGCCGGATGGGTCTAGGCTAGGGGCATGAGCGGTTCTGAACCAGCCAGCAAAAAGCCCGCAAAGCAGTATTCCACCGAGGCACTGCAGCGACGTGTCCTCCGCACCCTTATGACCGGTCAGCTGCTGAGCGGATTCGGTGTCGGTGTGGTGTTTTCAATCGGTGCACTGCTGGCGGAGAAACTCTCTGGCACACCTGCCTGGTCTGGCGCTGCAGCCACCTTTAGCACCCTCGGAACCGCATTCTGGGCTTTCCCGCTTGCCCGGCTGGCCTCCAATCGTGGGCGACGCGTCTCGCTCGTAACCGGCTCGTCGATCGCAATCCTCGGTGCTTTGACGGCGATCACGGCCGGTGTGACCGGCTGGTTCCCGCTGCTTCTGGCCGCTTTCTTTGCCCTTGGCGCATCCAGTGCCATCAGCCTGCAGGCCAGGTTCGCCGCCACCGACCTCCCATCGATCAAGTCTTCCGGTCGCGACCTGGCACTCGTGGTGTGGGGCACGACCGTCGGTGCGGTCATCGGGCCGAATCTGTTTCAACCCGGTGAAGTAATCGGTGCGTTTTTGCACCTGCCGCACCTGACCGGGCCGTTCGTCATCACCATATGTGCGCAAATCGCTGGTTCCACCGCCTTCCTGATTGGCCTTAGGCCGGACCCGCTGCTGACCGCGCGTGCCATGGACCCGAGCAAAACCGGCTTGCGACCCAAGGTTTCGATGCGAGAAGCCTTTGCGATTCTGAAACGAAACCCCCGCGCGCGTTTTGCAGTGATCACGATCGCGCTCAGCCACATGGTGATGGTCGGCGTGATGAGCATGACCACCGTCCACATGGAGGGAATGGGTTTCAGTCTTGTCATCGTAGGCTTCACAATCAGCCTGCATGTGGCGGGAATGTGGGCATTCAGCCCGATATTCGGCTGGCTCACCGACCGAATCGGGCAGCTGCGTGTGGCGGTCCTTGCCCAGGTGGTGTTTGTGATCTCGTTGCTGTTTACAGCTCTTGGAGACATGGATCGACTGAGCCTAAGCATCGGTTTGCTGCTGCTTGGCCTAGGTTGGTCGGCCGCTACGGTTTCCGGTTCGGCACTGCTTACCAGCTCGGTTAGCACCGAGGAGAAGACCAACGTTCAGGGTCTTTCGGACACACTTCAGAGCCTCGCCGGTGCCATCGGTGGCGGGCTCAGCGGCGTGATTCTGGCGGCAGTTATGTACTCCGGGCTGTCGGTGGTAGCGATGATTCCGGTGGCCGCGATTTTGGCACTGTCGATTCGCCAGCGTCGCGCAGCCTGAACCGCAACACATCGATTAAGAGAAAACTCGCTCCCGGGACTTTCGTCAACCAAGAGCGAGTATCGTGACCCCAAGGGGATTTGAACCCCTGCTACTGCCGTGAGAGGGCAGCGTCCTAGGCCGCTAAACGATGGGGCCGTTTGAGCAACCTGTCTATTATGCCACGGCCTCAGGGCCGAGCGCAAACCTTGAGTGCACCCCTGGCAATCCGGACCTGCACCGGTGAAAGCCCCACAAACTCGCCATCGGAGTAGGCCGGGAGGTTGCCCGCGTCCAGGCTGACTTGCTGAGCCGGAACGAACTCCACGGCGGGATGGGTGATATGACCACCGGTGTAAACCTTGGGAAAAATGCGCAGGAGCGTCCGGCGCGGGATGCGGTGCACCACAAAGAGATCCAACTCTCCGTCGTCCACCTTGGCGTGTGGGGCGATCAACATACCGCCGCCGAAGGCAGGCGCGTTGGCAACTGCGCACAACATGGCCTCGATTTTGCGTTCGACGCCGTCGATGACCGCGGTGTACTTGATGCCTCGAAATTTCATGAGTTCAAGAACCATCGCCACCTGGTAGCGCGACGGCCCCTTGGGCCAGGTCATTCGATTTGCGCGGGCATTGACCAGCGCATCGAAACCGGCGGATACAGTTCCGAATGACAAGAATTTGTGATTCGGTGTGCCCTCTGAATCGCGGGCCTCACCCTCCAGGAGGTCAACGATCCGCGGACTATCGATTTGCGAAACCGCTACAGCCACGGCTGCCGCGATGTCCTCGGTGGGCAGGCCCAGGACAGTGGCGCTATCGTTTCCAGTTCCGGCGGCGATGATCCCCAGTGGCACCGAGGTGTGGCCGCAGGCATTGACACCCAGGTGGGCCATGCCGTCGCCACCGACCACAAAGAGTGCCCGAATTGCCCCGCGCGCAATGGCCTCGCGCGCATTCCCAAGCGCCTGCTCGTAGTTGGCGCCGCTGAGGTCAATCGTGCGTTGTGCGGCGAGCGCCTGCCAAACCTGAGCAGCGACCCTGGCTCCCCGGCCCTTGCCGCTGGTGGGGTTGATCACTACTCCGATTGGCAGGTCTGTGGTCACCGCTACTCCTTGCCTCGCAGGGTTTGCGCGTTGGCAGCCACCAAAATCGTGGACAGCGACATGAGGATGGCACCGACTGCCGGCGACAACACTAAGCCGATGGGCTGGAATAGCCCTGCCGCCAAGGGAATCGCGATGATGTTGTAACCCGCGCCCCACCAGAGGTTTTGGACCATCTTCGCGTAACTGAGCTTGGACAGCCGCAGCGCCTTGGCCACCGCTTCCGGATTGTCGCTAACCAGCACGATATCTGCGCTCTCCACTGCGACATCGGTGCCGCTGCCGATGGCGATTCCGATATCCGCCTGCGCCAGAGCCGGAGCATCGTTGACACCGTCGCCAACCATTGCCACCGTTCTGCCGGCCTCCTGGAGTTTGGCTACCACTTCGGCCTTGTTCTGGGGTAGAACCTCGGCATAAACCTCATCGATTGCTAGCTCCTTGGCCACTGCGTTGGCCACACCGTGAGCGTCTCCGGTGAGCATGCCCACCTTGGTTCCAAAGTTCTGGAGTTCCCAGACCGCATCCGCGCTGGTCTGGCGCGTGACGTCTCCCACACCGATGAATCCCAGCAGGACGTCATCGCGAACCACGTAAATTACCGTCTGCCCCTCGGTGTTCATGGCATCGGCGGCGTAAAGGTCCTGGACATCGATTTCGATCTTCTGCCGGGTAAGCAGGGCCGGGCCTCCGGCGTACATGCGGAATTCCTCGACGCGACCCGAAACACCGATGCCGGGGATGGTCATCAGGTCTTTCACCGCAACCGGTTCGATACCTCGCTTGGCTGCTTCATCCAGAACCGCCATGGCCACCGAGTGCTCGCTGGTCTGCTCCAGGCCGGCGGCAACTGCCAATAGCTCATCGTCGTTTTCCAAGCCACCGCGACGAGTGATTCGGGAACCCACGAAGCCGCGCTGCCCGGTGGTTAGGGTTCCGGTCTTGTCGAAGAGGACTACATCTACCTTGCGAGCGGCTTCGAAGGCGATTCGGTTTCGGATTAGTACTCCGTTGCGCGCCGCGTTATCGGTGGTGATTGCGGTTACCAGCGGAATGGCCAGGCCTAGAGCGTGCGGGCAAGCGATCACCAGCACGGTGACGACGCGTTCCAGAATGAATGATGGCGACTGAGAACCGGTGAGTGACCAAACCAAGGCGGTCACTGCGGCAGCCGCCAGTGCGGCATAGAAGAGCCAGCCGGCGGCTCGATCGGCCAGGCGCTGAGTCTGGCTCTTGCTGGCCTGGGCATCCGCCACCAGCTTCATAATTCCACTGATCACCGAATCCGAACCAACCGCAGTCACTCGGAGGCGAATCGCACCCAACTCGGTGGAATCGGCGGCAGCCAGGAGGTCGGTGACGGTCACCTGTTCCGGCGCTTTTGCGGCATGGGCATTCACAGTGCCAGCGATTACCGAATCCCCCACTGCCTTGTGGACCGGCTTGGACTCACCCGTCAACATCGACTCGTCCAGCGCTGTGTGCCCCTCGGTGATAATGCCGTCTGCAG